>OGIV01000728.1_pt1 | contig 22930 bp, 20 predicted proteins | sample 1571861 | NCBI WGS metagenome assembly OGIV01 (sample SAMEA2582099, study PRJEB24529) | metagenome | biome: Human gut stool | place: China | collected 2011 | reverse complement strand
GGTAAATAGCGTAGCGCCGAGCGACGGCAGCGTCGATTCTTCGCGTACTTCAAGGTTGGAAAACTCGGTCGGCACCGGTTTAAACGGCAGGCGGTTGCCGAGCAGCTTGAGGAACAATGGGCCGCCAACCAGTGAGGCAATCAGGCCAACCAGCAGGCCGTAGACGATGACCGTACCGATATCTGCGCCGAGTTTATTCGCCACGAACAGCGCGGCCGGATGCGGCGGCACCACGCAATGCACCGCCATCAGCGCGGTACACAGGGGGATGGCCAGCTTCAGTAGCGAGGTATTGGTTTTTTTGGCAATGGAGAACGCCAGCGGGATTAGCAGCACCACGCCGACTTCAACAAACAGCGTAATACCGCAGATCAGGCCAACCAGCACCATAATTACGTCTGCCGACAACCAGCGACAGCGCTGCAGCGCCAGGCCGATGCGTTCCGCCGCGCCGGAGACTTCCATCATCTTCCCGAGGATGGTACCGAGACCGATCACCGCCGCCAGGAAACCAAGCGTACCGCCAATACCGCTCTCAATGGCGTTGACCATATCCAGCGGCCCCATGCCCATCATCGCGCCGACGAAAAAGCTCGCCAGCAGGAGCGCCAGAAACGGATGAAACTTCAGTTTGACGATCGTTAAAACGATTAACACGATACTGATAAATAGCGTGCCTACCACCCAGATTTGAGATTCCATATCCCACCTCGCCGTAAATAACGTGTGGTTATTGAACAGAAAAGCGACATAGGCTGACAAACGATATAAATCGCCTTTCAGGTGAGCCAGATTGATGCAAAAGCGTGATTTGGTTCTTAAATAGACCGTTAAATGTGTATTGGGTCACTTTTATTCATCTTTCAGGCGCACTCCGGCTGCGTTTTTTTTACACTTACCGGCAAAGAAAAGGCGGGGAATCGTGATGGATGTGATGAAAGAGATGGGTAATCGCCTGCTGAACGGCTGGCAGTTGTCAAAGCTGTATACCTTTGAAGTCGCGGCTCGCCATGAGTCCTTTGCACTGGCGGCGGAAGAGCTATCTCTGACCCCGAGCGCCGTTAGCCATCGCATCAACCAGCTGGAAGAAGAGCTGGGTATTCAGCTATTTATACGTTCGCACCGCAAGGTGGAGCTGACCCGCGAGGGGCGGCGGGTATTCTGGGCGTTGAAATCCTCGTTGGATAGCCTTAACCAGGAGATTCTGGATATTAAAAATCAGGAGCTCTCCGGCACGCTGACGGTGTACTCGCGCCCGTCGATCGCGCAGTGCTGGCTGGTACCGGCGCTGGGCGATTTCACTCGCCGCTATCCGTCCATTTCGCTGACTGTGCTCACGGGCAACGATAACGTCAATCTACAGCGTGCGGGTATCGATCTGGCGATCTATTTTGATGATGCGCCGTCATCACAGCTAAGCCATCATTTTCTGATGGATGAAGCGATCGTGCCGGTATGTACGCCGAATTACGCGCAACAGCAGCAGTTAACCCACAATCCAGGCAATCTGCGCTACTGCACATTGCTCCATGACCGCCAGGCATGGAGCAATGATTCCGGTACCGATGAATGGTTCAGTTGGGCACAACAATTTGGGATTGAACTGCCGCAATCGTCGGGCATTGGCTTCGATCGTTCTGATTTAGCGGTGATTGCGGCGATGAATCATGTCGGGGTAGCGATGGGGCGTAAACGGCTGGTGCAGAAGCGGCTGGAGAGTGGGGAGTTGATCGCCCCGTTCGGCGATATGACGCTGAAATGCCATCAGCACTACTATGTGACCACCCTGCCGGGCCGTCAGTGGCCGAAAATCGACGCCTTTATCGAGTGGCTGCATAGCCTGACCTGAAAAAGAGCCGGGCTATCCCTCTGTGTTGTTAGGGAGGCCGGGTAAGGTGTGAGCCGCCACCCGGCAAAATGACGGCACTGCGCATGCGCGGGCCGGCAGACGACCAGTCCGGTAGCCCGGATAAGGCGTCAGCCGCCATCCGGGGAACGGCCGCCGCGCTTATACCGGCTGCTGATGGTGGGTAAAGCGCGAGGCCAGCGGCAGCCAGCACAGCAGAATCAACAGGCCCATCAGCATCATCAGCAGGCCGAGGCTGCCCTGACCGGTTTGCGGCATCATCGCCGACAGCCAGGCCAGCACGCCGGAGCCGATATTCTGCAAGCCGCCCACCAGCGCCCCGGCGGTTCCGGCGAGGAACGGGAACGGCTCCATCGCGCCGCTGGTGGCCAGCGGGAACAACATCCCGGCGCCGAAGAAGAACAGCGCTGCAGGCACCAGCAGGGTCCAGACGGTCATGATGCCCAGCAGTCCAGGGATCCACATCATCAGACCCGCCAGCAGGCAGCAGATCACCGACTGCCACATCAGGGTCGGGAAACGCTTGTTGGGGCGGCCGGCAAACCACGCCCCGAAGAACGCCGCCGGGATCGGCAGAATAAACAGAATACTCACCGCCATGCTGCTCAGGCCGAGCACCGCGCCCATCAGCACCCCGGAGCAGGCTTCGAATACCGCAATCCCCGCCAGGCCGCCGATCAGCATCAGCAGATAGCAGTTAAAGGCGCCGGTGCCGAACAGCGTTTTGTAGCTGGCCAGAAGTTTGGTGCGCGGCGCCCCTTCCGGGCGCGTTTCCGGCATCCACTTCGCCATGCTGAAGGTCACCCCGGCGCACAGGACCAGCAGGAAAGCGTAGCAGGCGCGCCAGCTCCACAGGGTGTCGAGGATGCCGCCGAGCAGCGGGGCAATCAGCGGGCTGACCAGAATACCCATATTTAACAGGCTATTGGCATGACGCAGCTGAGCGCCTTCGTACAGGTCGCGGGGCAGGGTGCGCGCCATCACGCCGCCGACCCCGGTGCCCATCCCCTGCATGGCGCTGGCGGCGATCAGCACCGGCAGGCTATGGGTGGTAATAGCTACCAGCGTCGCCAGCATAAAAATCGACATCCCGACGAGGATCACCGGGCGGCGACCGACGCGGTCAGAGAGCGGGCCGTAGAATAGCTGTGAAATACCGTAGGTCAGCAGGTAGGCCGCCATCACGCTTTGTACCGCCCCTTCGCGGACGTTCAGCGCGACCGCCATGTCGGCGATGGCCGGAATATAAATGGTCTGCGCCATCTGGCCGACGGCCACCAGCAGTACCAGCATCAACAACAAATTGAAGTTCTTATGCCGTTTCATGTCGATGAATACTTTGTGAGTAAAGAGAAATGAAGAATATGTGACTACCACATCCCGTAAACGATGGAGGAATCTACCATATTAAAATGACAGAACAACTGCAAAGTGCCGATTGTTGAGGGAATTCCAGGCAGATTATGTAAACAGGAACGGCAACTAATGTTGCCATCTCAGGCTACGCCAGGCGCAGGAGGATCGCCCCGGCGGCAATCCCGCAGGCGGCCACGATGCGCAGCGGCATCAGTTGCTCTTTCAGGACGATAAAGGCGATCAGCGCGCCGAAGAGAATGGAGGTTTCACGCAGCGCGGCGACCACCGCCAGCGGGGCCTGGGTCATCGCCCATAGCGCCAGGCCGTAGGAGCCCATGGTGCCGATCCCGCCGAGGATGCCTTTTTTCCAGTGCTGACGTAAATAACGACTGGCCTCACGCCGTCGCGCCACCATCGCCCAGCACAGCAGGCAGAAGCCGTTCATAAAAAAGGTCCACAGGGTGTAGCCCAGCGCCGAGCCCGCCAGCCGGACGCCGGTGCCGTCCACCAGCGTATAACCGGCGATAAAGCAGGCGTTGATCAGCGCCAGCACGATGCCTTTGCGCGAGCTGGCGCGGCCGTTAAAGGCCATCGCCAGAATCGCCAGGCAGATGACGCCTATGCCCAGCCAGGCCAGCGGCGACAGACGATCGCCGAGGAACAGCACGCTTATCGCCGCCACCAGCAGCGGCGCAGTGCCGCGCATCAGCGGATAGGTCTGGCTCATATCCGATACCTGGTAGGTCTTCGCCACCAGCACCGTATACACCACCTGTAACGCGCACGACGCCAGCAGATAGGGGGCGCTGACCAGCGCGGGCTGCGGGGCAAAGGGGAGCATCACCAGGGCGATCAGCGCGGCCGAGCCGCTGACGCCGATCGCCGCGTACATTTTATCGCCGCTGGCTTTGACGATAGCGTTCCAGCTGGCGTGCAGCAGGGCGGCGAACAGCAAAATGCAGAATACGGTGAGGGTCATCGCAGACAGGTTCAACAGTGAAGGTCACCGGAATGTAACACGCGCCCGCGCTGCCTGCCAGCGGGGGTTAAAGCGAACAAAACAGGCGATGCGTCACCCGCGGTTCATCGTACACCGGGCGAAAACCAAGCCTTTCATAAAAGGGCCAGGCCTGCGCCGGGGCATGGGTGTTGAGAAAGTCGAACCAGGCGCTGGAGTGGGTGATAACCGAGACCAGCAGCTGCTGGCCGATGCCCCGGCGACGATAGCGTTCGCTGATGTAGAGGTGGCGAATGCGCCCGGCCCGCGGCTGCGGACTGAAGGGATCGCTATTGATGCCGCATACCCCTACCAGCTGGTGGTTGACGAAGGCGCCCAGCAGCGTTTCGCCCGGCGCGTTAAAGCGGTTTTTGCCGCTCTGCCAGTTTTCCGCCAGGCGGCGCAGCATATTGAAATGCTGTTCAAGGCTTTCAATTCGTAGCGCCGCGAACCCCGGGGCATCCGGCGTCGTGGCGGCAATTAACAGGGGTGGCATAGCTTCCTCCATCAAGTCATCCCGGGACGCCCGGCGGGCGCCTGCAGGGGGGCGGTTTCCCGCCCCCCTCAGGTGCGACTTGAACCTGAATCAGCGGAACTGTTTCAGGACTGCATCAAGTAGTTGCAACACAGCAACCATGAGTTTCAGGATCAAAATAATAATATCCATTCCGCCCATACGCGCGTCTCCTGTGGTTAAGGAGCACAATAAGCTGACGTACCTTTCCGCTGCCCGTTGCCAGCTTATCCCTGCCTGTCGCCGGCGGCGTCTGCCCTGGCCGATAGTTCGTCCTTTCCATGAACGGCTTCCCGGCCCGCCGCCTGCAACGACAGGGGTGCGCAGCGCTGAACCACGCGTTGCCGCGCGGGCCAGTGACTGCACGTTGTTGACGTAACACAGTGTGCTCTCTCGGGGTTAAGGCACTGACGGCACCACCCGTTTCAGCCAGGACTTCGTTGCGCCGGTCAAACTTGCGGCCCCCGAATGGCACAAAGTGAACACACCCAGTATAGATAAATACTGTATGGATGAGCAGTATTTTTTGGACAAATCCGCCCCTCTCATCCATACTCTATGACAGAGAAAAACCGACCTTAAATTGCGCGAACTGCAGCGATCGCGTATACTTTTGGCGTTGACGTAATACAGTGTGCTTGCGGCTACCACCTGTAACCATGCTGATAAAAACCTCGCTCCGGCGGGGTTTTTTGTTTTCTGCCCTTTTGCGCCGAACTGTGATCTTTCGCGCAAATTTTCGTGGATGAAAATAAATCCATTGTGAAAACGTAAAACCTGTGTTTGTATAAATTCAGCTTATTATTCGACACAACAGGTCCCTAATGAACGCAACCCTGATCGCTTCGACCCTACTAAAAACCGCGCCAGCCGCGGTGGTCGTCGTGTCTGTGGTGGTCGTCGTCGGCAATGCGCCGTAGGGTCCGGAACAACACGAATTCCAAACCCCGCCGGCGCAAACCGAGCGGGGTTTTTTGTTGGCGAGCCCCCCGGTAAAGTCGGCCCAGAATAAAAGGACTGGAGCATGGCAAGTTCGGGCACCACATCAAACACAATGCGCTTTACCGGCGCGCAGCTGGTTGTTCATTTACTGGAGCGCCAGGGTATCACTATGGTCAGCGGCATTCCGGGCGGCTCCATCCTGCCTATCTACGATGCCTTAAGCCAGAGCACGCAGATCCGCCACATCCTGGCGCGCCACGAGCAGGGCGCGGGCTTTATCGCCCAGGGGATGGCGCGTACCGAAGGCAAGCCGGCGGTCTGTATGGCCTGCAGCGGCCCGGGGGCGACGAACCTGGTGACGGCGATCGCCGATGCCCGCCTGGATTCGATTCCGCTGGTCTGCATCACCGGCCAGGTACCGGCCTCGATGATCGGTACCGACGCCTTCCAGGAAGTGGACACCTACGGCATCTCTATCCCCATCACCAAACATAACTATCTGGTGCGCGACATTGCCGAGCTGCCGCAGGTGATCAGCGACGCCTTCCGTATTGCCCAGTCCGGGCGTCCCGGGCCGGTGTGGATAGACATTCCTAAGGACGTGCAGTCGGCGACCATTGAGCTGGAAGCGCTGCCTGAGCCTGGCGAGCGCGCCCCGGCACCGGCATTCGCGCCTGAAAGCGTGCGTGAAGCGGCGGCAATGATCAACGCGGCGAAACGCCCGGTACTGTATCTGGGCGGCGGGGTGATTAACGCGCCGCAGGCGATCCGTGAGCTGGCGGAAAAAGCCAACCTGCCGACCACCATGACCTTAATGGCGCTGGGTATGCTGCCGAAGGCGCATCCTTTGTCGCTGGGCATGCTGGGGATGCACGGCGCGCGCAGCACTAACTTTATTCTGCAAGAGGCTGATTTACTGATTGTTTTAGGCGCGCGTTTTGATGACCGGGCGATTGGCAAGACCGAGCAGTTCTGCCCGAACGCGAAGATTATTCACGTCGATATCGACCGCTCTGAGCTTGGCAAAATTAAGCAACCGCACGTAGCGATTCAGGGCGATGTGGCGGAGGTCTTAGCCCAGCTTATTCCGCAGATTGAGGCGCAGCCGCGTGATGAGTGGCGCCAGCTGGTGGCTGATTTACAAAGAGAATTCCCCTGCGCCATCCCGCAGGAAAGCGATCCGCTCTCCCATTACGGCCTGATTAACGCCGTGGCCGCCTGCGTTGATGATGAGGCGATCATCACCACCGATGTGGGTCAGCATCAGATGTGGACGGCGCAGGCCTATCCGCTCAACCGTCCGCGCCAGTGGCTGACTTCCGGCGGCCTCGGCACCATGGGCTTCGGCCTGCCGGCGGCCATCGGCGCGGCGCTGGCCAATCCGCAGCGTAAGGTTATTTGTTTCTCCGGTGACGGCAGCCTGATGATGAATATTCAGGAGATGGCCACCGCCGCCGAAAATCAGCTGGATGTAAAAATTATCCTGCTGAACAACGAAGCGCTGGGGCTGGTGCATCAGCAGCAGAGCCTGTTCTATCAGCAGGGCGTTTTTGCCGCCACCTATCCGGGGATGATTAACTTTATGCAGATTGCCGCCGGTTTTGGCCTGCAAACCTGTGATTTAAATAATGAAGTCGATCCGCAGGCGGCGCTGCAGGCGATCATCGACCGTCCGGGGCCGGCGCTGATCCACGTGCGCATCGACGCACAGCAGAAAGTGTATCCGATGGTACCGCCGGGTGCGGCCAATACTGAAATGGTGGGGGAATAAGCCATGCAAAAACAATGTGATAACGTCATTCTGGAACTCACCGTCCGCAACCATCCCGGCGTCATGACCCACGTGTGCGGACTTTTTGCCCGTCGCGCGTTTAACGTCGAAGGCATTCTCTGTCTGCCAATTCAGGGCAGCGAACACAGCCGCATCTGGCTGCTGGTAAATGATGACCAGCGACTGGGGCAGATGATTAGCCAGATTGAAAAGCTGGAAGATGTCACCAAAGTGGCGCGTAACCAGTCCGATCCCACCATGTTTAACAAAATTGCGGTGTTCTTCGAATAGCGCTCAAGGCTTGAACAGCCACGCGCTTATCGCTAAGGTAAGCGCCTTTGCCGGATGACGCTGCGCTTATCCGGCCTACAGGCAGTGAATCCGTAGGCCGGATAAGGCGTTTACGCCGCCATCCGGCGTTTTCAGGCACCAGGACACACCATGACCACCATCGCCCTTATTGACGATCATTTGATTGTCCGCTCCGGCTTTGCTCAGCTGCTGGGGCTGGAAGCTGATTTTCAGGTTGTCGCCGAATTTGGTAGCGGCCGCGAGGCGCTGACGGGGCTACCGGGGCGCGGCGTGCAGGTCTGTATCTGCGATATCTCAATGCCGGATATTTCCGGGCTGGAGCTGCTCAGCCAGCTACCGAAGGGGATGGCGACCATCATGCTGTCGGTACACGATAGCCCGGCGCTGATCGAGCAGGCGTTGAACGCCGGCGCGCGCGGCTTCCTGTCGAAACGCTGCAGCCCCGATGAACTTATCGCCGCGGTACGCACGGTGGCGGCGGGCGGTTGCTATCTCACGCCGGATATCGCCATGAAGCTGGCCGCCGGGCGCCAGGATCCGCTCACCAAACGCGAGCGTCAGGTGGCGGAAAAGCTGGCGCAGGGCATGGCGGTGAAAGAGATTGCCGCCGAGCTCGGTCTGTCGCCGAAAACCGTCCACGTACACCGCGCCAACCTGCTGGAAAAGCTGGGCGTCAGCAACGACGTTGAGCTGGCGCGCCGCATGTTCGATAGCTGGCAATGAAGGCCGTCGTCTCACGATTGCTGTCGGTCATCGGCTGCGCCTTTATCTTCGCGGCCGCCTGGTTCTGCCTGTGGAGCATCAGTCTGCATCTGGTGGAACGCGCGGATTTAGCGGTGCTGCTGTTTCCCTTTGGCCTGCGTTTAGGGCTGATGCTGCAATGCCCGCGTGGCTACTGGCCGGTGCTGCTGGGAGCCGAGTGGCTGCTTATCTTCTGGCTGGCGCAGGAGGTGGCGCTGGCGCACCCGATAATTTTGATGACCGGAAGCCTGCTGACTCTGCTGCCGGTGGCGTTGATCTCGCGCTACCGGCAGCAGCGCGACTGGCTGACGCTGTTGCGTCAGGGCGGGGCGTTAATGGCCGCCGCGCTGCTGCAATCGCTGCCGTGGCTGGCGGAGGGGGACGAGGGGCTTAACGCCCTGCTGTTGACGCTGACCGGCGGCCTGACGCTGGCGCCGACCTGCCTGGTTTTCTGGCACTATCTTACCAGCACCGTCTGGCGGCCGCTGGGGCCGGCGCTGGTGGCGCAGCCGGTTAACTGGCGCGGGCGGCATCTGATCTGGTATCTGCTGTTATTCACCATTAGCCTGTGGCTGCAGCTTGGCCTGCCCGCCGAGCTCTCCCGCTTTACCCCGTTTTGTCTGGCGCTGCCGATTATCGCCCTCGCCTGGCACTACGGCTGGCAGGGAGCGCTGATCGCCACCCTGATGAACGCCATTGCGCTGATTGCCAGCCAGACCTGGCACGATCACCCGGTTGATTTATTGCTTTCACTGCTGGCGCAGAGCCTGACCGGACTGCTGCTGGGCGCGGGGATCCAGCGATTGCGCGAGCTTAACCTGTCGCTACAGAACGAGCTGGCGCGTAATCGGCGGCTGGCGGAACGCCTGCTGGAGACCGAAGAGAGCGTGCGGCGAGACGTCGCCCGCGAGCTCCATGATGATATCGGCCAGACCATCACCGCGATCCGCACCCAGGCCGGGATCGTACAGCGGCTGGCGCCGGACAACGCCAGCGTGCGCCAGAGCGGTCAGCTGATAGAACAGCTGTCGCTGGGAGTTTACGACTCGGTGCGTAGACTGCTAGGCCGTCTGCGTCCGCGTCAGCTCGACGACCTGCCGCTGGAGCAGGCGGTACGTTCGTTGATGCGCGAGATGGAGCTGGAGGACCGCGGCATTGTCAGCCATCTCGACTGGCGGATTAACGAGGCGGGACTGAGCGAGAACCAGCGCGTGACGCTGTTTCGCGTTTGCCAGGAGGGGCTGAATAATATCGTCAAGCACGCCAGCGCCAGCGCTGTCACTCTGCAGGGCTGGCAGCAGGATGAGCGACTAATGCTGGTGCTGGAAGATGACGGTTGCGGCCTGCCGCCGGGGTCGAATCTGCAGGGGTTCGGCCTGACCGGCATGCGCGAGCGCGTGACCGCCCTGGGCGGCACACTGACGATCTCCTGCACCCATGGTACCCGGGTGTGCGTCAATCTACCGCTGCGTTACGCCTGAGAGGATCGCCGATGTTCGCCTTTTTAAAAGCCCCGCCGGACGCTGCGCCGATTAGCGATAAACGCGAGCTTGATGCGCGTTATCGCTACTGGCGTCGCCATATCCTGTTGACCATCTGGCTGGGCTACGCGCTGTTCTATTTCACCCGCAAAAGCTTTAACGCCGCGGTCCCGGAAATTCTCGCCAGCAACGTCCTGACCCGCAGCGATATTGGCCTGCTGGCCACGCTGTTCTATATCACCTACGGACTGTCGAAATTTTTCTCCGGTATCGTCAGCGACCGCTCCGACGCCCGCTATTTTATGGGGCTGGGGCTTATCGCCACCGGGGTGGTGAATATTCTGTTCGGTTTTTCTTCCTCACTATGGGCTTTCGCGCTGCTGTGGGCGCTGAATGCCTTCTTCCAGGGCTGGGGCTCGCCGGTGTGCGCCCGGCTGCTGACGGCCTGGTATTCGCGGACCGAACGCGGCGGCTGGTGGGCGCTATGGAATACCGCGCATAACGTCGGCGGCGCGCTGATCCCAATGGTCGTGGGCGCGGCGGCGCTGCATTACGGCTGGCGAATGGGGATGACGATTGCCGGCTGTCTGGCGATCCTTGCTGGACTGTATCTGTGCTGGCGGCTGCGCGATCGCCCGCAGGCGGTGGGGTTACCCGCCGTGGGCGACTGGCGTCACGATGCGCTGGAAATCGCCCAGCAGCAGGAAGGCGCTGGGATGTCTCGTAAAGCGATCCTGACCCGCTACGTGCTGGCCAATCCCTACATCTGGCTGCTGTCGTTGTGCTATGTGCTGGTGTACGTGGTGCGGGCGGCGATTAACGACTGGGGCAATCTGTATATGTCGGAGACGCTAGGCGTCGATCTGGTGACCGCTAACTCGGCGGTGACCATGTTTGAGCTGGGCGGTTTTATCGGCGCGCTGGTGGCGGGGTGGGGCTCGGATAAGCTGTTTAACGGCAACCGTGGGCCGATGAACCTGATTTTCGCCGCCGGAATTTTGCTGTCGGTTGGCGGCCTGTGGCTGATGCCGTTCGCCAGCTATGTGATGCAGGCGGCCTGCTTCTTCACTACCGGTTTCTTCGTTTTCGGCCCGCAGATGCTGATCGGCATGGCGGCGGCGGAATGTTCGCATAAAGAAGCCGCCGGGGCGGCAACCGGGTTTGTCGGCCTGTTCGCTTATCTTGGCGCCTCGCTTTCCGGCTGGCCGCTGGCGCAGGTGATGGATATCTGGCACTGGACCGGATTCTTCGTGGTGATTGCGATTGCCGCCGGCATTTCCGCGCTGCTGCTGCTGCCGTTTTTAAACGCGCAGGCGCCGCGTACCGCCAGCGAAGCGTGATGTAGCTCACCCTTTCGCCGCGAACGGGGCAAAACTAAGAAATTTTCCCGGTTTTACCTGGACGCCGTCTCAGGCCAGACGGCGCGCTGGTTTTTACAATGCCTGGTTATTACGCAGGCATAAAAAAATCAGCTCAGGAGATACCCATGCTGGCCTTTCTGAATCAGGTGCGCAAGCCGACCCTGGATCTGCCGCTCGATGTGCGGCGCAAAATGTGGTTCAAACCTTTCATGCAGTCCTATCTGGTGGTTTTCATCGGCTACCTGACCATGTACCTGATCCGCAAGAACTTTAACATCGCGCAGAACGACATGATCTCCACCTACGGGTTGAGCATGACGCAGCTGGGGATGATTGGCCTGGGCTTCTCCATCACCTACGGCGTGGGCAAGACGCTGGTCTCTTATTATGCCGACGGTAAAAACACCAAGCAGTTCCTGCCGTTTATGCTGATCCTCTCCGCCATCTGTATGCTGGGCTTTAGCGCCAGCATGGGGGCGGGTTCTACCAGCCTGTTCCTGATGATCGCCTTCTATGCGCTGAGCGGTTTCTTCCAGAGCACCGGCGGCTCGTGCAGCTATTCCACCATCACCAAGTGGACGCCCAGACGCAAACGCGGCACTTTCCTCGGCTTCTGGAATATCTCCCACAACCTCGGCGGCGCGGGCGCGGCGGGCGTGGCGCTGTTTGGCGCCAACTATCTGTTCGACGGCCATGTGATCGGCATGTTTATCTTCCCGTCGATTATTGCGCTGATCGTTGGCTTTATCGGCCTGCGCTACGGTAGCGACTCTCCGGAATCCTACGGCCTCGGCACGGCGGAAGAGCTGTTTGGCGAAGCGATCAGCGAAGAGGACAAAGAGACCGAAGAAAATGCGATGACCAAGTGGCAGATCTTTGTTGAGTACGTGCTGAAAAACAAAGTGATCTGGCTGCTGTGCTTCTCCAACATCTTCCTCTACGTGGTGCGTATCGGTATCGATCAGTGGTCCACCGTGTACGCCTTCCAGGAGCTGAAGCTGTCGAAAGAGGTGGCGATTCAGGGCTTTACCCTGTTTGAGGTCGGCGCGCTGGTCGGCACGCTGCTGTGGGGCTGGCTGTCGGATCTGGCCAACGGCCGCCGCGCGCTGGTGGCCTGCATCGCGCTGGCGCTGATTATCGCCACCCTCGGGGTTTACCAACATGCCAGCAACCAGTACGTCTATCTGGCCTCGTTGTTTGCGCTGGGCTTCCTGGTGTTTGGTCCGCAGCTGTTGATCGGCGTCGCCGCCGTCGGTTTCGTACCGAAAAAAGCGATCGGCGCCGCCGATGGGATCAAGGGCACCTTCGCCTATCTGATCGGCGATAGCTTCGCCAAGCTGGGTCTTGGGATGATCGCCGACGGCACGCCGGTCTTCGGCCTGACCGGCTGGGCCGGCACCTTTGCGGCGCTGGACGCCGCCGCCGTCGGCTGTATCTGCCTGATGGCCATCGTGGCTATCTTTGAAGAGCGTAAAATTCGCCGCGAGAAAAAGAACCGTATTTTGCAGACCGCCTGATTCACCAGGTATTTGGTAACCTTGCCCGGCCTTCGCGCCGGGCTTTTTTATTTCTTGCGCATTATGCCAGGTCCGACAGTCGACAGCAGGCAAATTCCCATTATGATAGTCAGGCTGCGATTGGATGAGAGGATGCATGATCTGGATAGGACTGGCCACCCTGGTAGTGGTGTTTGTTGTGGGATTTCGGGTGCTTACCTCTGATTCACGCCGCGCGATCCGCCGACTGAGCGAACGCCTCGGCATCACGCCTGTCCCGCTGGAATCGATGATCGATCAGCTGGGAAAAACCGCCGGTAATGAGTATTTGCGTTACCTGGAGCGGCCGAATGAAGCGCATCTGCAGAACGCCGCCCAGGTGCTGCTGATCTGGCAGGTTGCGATTGTCGACGCCAGCGAAAAAAACCTGCATTACTGGTATCGCCTGATGCAAAAAGCGCGTTTAGCGGCGCCGATTACCGACGCGCAGCTCCGCCTGGCGCAAGGTTTTCTGCGCGAGCTGGACCCGGATGTGAGCGATTTGCATAACCTACAGCAGCGCTATAACGATCTGTTTCTCCCGGAAGACGGCGTGCACTGGTTGCACTGATCTCATAGTTATTCGGCCTGGGGTTCATCGCTTTTTGTGCCGGATGGCGGCTGCGCCTTATCCGGCCTACGGTTTCCGCACTCGTCACTTGTAGGCCGGATAAGCGTAAGCGCCATCCGGCAGGATAACTACAGTAGGATTTTCAGGCCGTGTTTTTGTACGACGCTAAGCAATTTTAATGACATTCCGCTCGGTCGCTTAGCGCCAGTCTCCCATTTTTGCACGGTAGACACGCTGGTATTCAGATAACGAGCGAACACGGGTTGGCTAACATTGAGTTGTTCACGTAGCGCTTTAATTTCAATGGGTTGAAGTGCGGCTACGCTACCGAGACATGATTCATCAAAATGGCGCATTGTTTCCTGTGGGATTGCACCAACGCTGAATAGCCCCGACGCAGCGCTATGGATCGCTTCGAAAGCCGGGCTTTTGTATTTATTTTTTGCTGTCATCGCAAATCTCCACCAGTTCTTTACTTTTAACTAAGACCGTCGTTTTCTCTTCAGAGAGATTGGCATAGTGTTTTGCTAACTCACGAAAACCCATTAACTCGCGATGGTTGATATTGGCCATATCCTGTTTGGCATATAGAAAGGTATAAAACCAATACTCTGCGCTTTTGGTAAGGATGATTGCGCGATCGCGATTCTTGTTGAGTCGCTTTTTATAAACCCCTCCTCCTAAATCAACCACCTTGCCCTGAAGCGCAGATTGAATTGCCTGATAGAGCTCGTCGTCGGAAATGCCATGAGAGCTAGCCTCTCTGGCGAACCATTTGGTTTTAAAGATACGCATTGCTGACATCCTGTCGTTAAAAGTATAGCACATAGTGCTATATTAAATTCTCCTGAGATTTGTTAAAGCGATAGCAAGCATCGTTTTTTTAAACATGCGAGCAGCTACGCATCCTCTTATGAAAAGCGATGAGAGTTGCGAAAACGTTAAATTCGTCACAAACAAAATGTTACACTGCGCGGCTTTCAGCCACTTTCTTCGCAGGTCACTCATGAGTCATTCAAATGAAACCAAACCCCATGCACGCGATCTCGCCCGGCCAAACTGGTCGGCGGTCTTCGCGGTTGCTTTCTGCGTTGCCTGCCTGATTACCGTTGAGTTTTTGCCGGTCAGCCTGCTGACGCCGATGGCGCTGGATTTAGGCATCTCCGAAGGGATGGCCGGGCAGTCGGTGACGACGACGGCATTCGTCGCGATGTTTTCCAGCCTGTTTATCACCTCCGTCATTGGCAAAACCGATCGCCGCTACGTGGTTATTCTGTTTTCGCTGCTGCTGACCTTTTCCTGCCTGCTGGTATCGTTTGCCGATAGCTTCACCCTGCTACTGCTGGGGCGCGCCTGTCTGGGCCTGGCGCTCGGCGGCTTCTGGGCAATGTCGGCCTCGCTGACCATGCGTCTGGTGCCGATGCGCGTGGTGCCGAAAGCGCTATCGATTATTTTTGGCGCGGTATCAATCGCGCTGGTGATCGCCGCCCCGTTGGGCAGTTTCCTTGGCGGGCTTATCGGCTGGCGCAACGTCTTTAACGGCGCGGCGGTGATGGGCGTGCTGTGTACGCTCTGGGTGCTGAAAGCGCTGCCGTCGCTGCCCGGTGAATCGGCTTCTCAGCAGCAAAATATGTTTGGTCTGCTGAAGCGTCCGGGGGTGATGGCCGGAATGTGCGCCATTTTCATGGCTTTTGCCGGACAGTTCGCCTTCTTTACCTATATTCGCCCGGTGTACATGACCCTCGCCGGGTTTGATGTCGACGGCCTGACGCTGGTGCTGCTGAGCTTTGGTATCGCCAGCTTTATCGGCACCTCGCTCTCCTCGGTGCTGCTCAAGCGTTCGGTAAAAGCGGCGCTGGCGATCGCGCCGCTGGTGCTGACCGCCTGCGCGGTGGCGCTGGTGCTGTGGGGAGAGAGCAAAATCATCGCCTCGACGGTGGCGATTATCTGGGGCTTCGCGTTTGCGCTGATCCCGGTGGGGTGGTCAACGTGGATCACCCGTTCGCTCTCCGATCAGGCGGAAAAAGCCGGGTCGATTCAGGTGGCGGTGATCCAGCTTGCCAACACCTGCGGCGCCGCGGTCGGCGGCGTTGCGCTCGACCACTTAGGACTGCTGTCGCCGCTGGTGTTGTCAGGAATATTAATGCTGTTTACCGGCCTGCTGGTGACGACCAAAGTGAAGGTGAATTAACCCGCTTACGGCCGTTCGCCTTTTGCCAGCCGGGCGTTGATGTCGGCAATCACTTCCGGCAGATCCGCCAGGGTATCAACCACATAGTGAGCCCCGGCGGCATACAGTTTGCCTGCCGCCCGCTCGCGACGGGTGGCGATTTCCTCTTTCGACATCGCCTGGTACTCCTCCCAGGTAGCGCCGAATTCGTTACCGGACACCGCCAGGCCGACGCTCCACATCCCGGCATGTAACCCTTCGCTGATGCCCGGTGCGGCATCATCGACCTTCACGCAGTGGGCCACATCGTCTATGCCCAGGGTAATCACGTTCTGCAGCGCCATCCACGGGCCCGGACGACCGCCGGCGGCAAGGTCATCGGTGGCGACCCAGTGGTCCGGGGCGTAGCCCTGGGCGGCAGCGGCCGGTACCAGCTTTTCCATCACCGGGCGCGGATAACCCGAGCAGGAGCCGATCTTCAGGCCCTCGGCGCGAAACGCGGCGATAGTGTCGACAACGCCGGCAATCGGTGCGGAAAAATCGACAACCTTAGCGATTTGCAGCGGCATAAACGCGGCGTAGATCGCATCGATATCGGAGGCAGTCATCGCGCGGCCGAATTTGGCCTGCCAGCGGCTATCGACAGCAGGGAGTTTGCCCAGCGCCTCAATGTGCTGCCACTTGCCAAGCCCCATCGGCACGCGGGCCTCTTCAAGGGTGATCTCAATATCGAAGGCCTGGCGGAAGGCCTCGACGAAGATTTGCGTCGGGGCGAAAGAGCCGAAGTCTACGGTGGTGCCTGCCCAGTCAAGGATCAGTGCGCTAATACGGTTCATGGCGGTTCCTTATTGTTTCCAGTACATGGCGTTGTCGATAGCCGCCAGCAGGGCGGTGATATCGGCGTCGTAGACTTCGCCAATGTTGCCGATGCGGAAGCAATCGCTTTGCGATACTTTGCCCGGATAGATAACGAAGCCCTGATCTTTCAGCTTCTGGTAGAAGGTGTGAAAGCGATACTGCGGCGCATCCGGTGAATAAAAGGCGGTAATGATCGGCGAGTGCAGGCTATCGTCGAGCAGCGGCCGGAAGCCGAGCGCGCGCATCCCGGCGACCAGCCGGCGCTGATTGTTGCGGTAGCGCTGATGGCGAGCGCTGACGCCGCCCTCCTGCGCCAGCTCTTTCAGCGCCTGGGCGAAGGCCAGCACGGTATGGGTCGGCGAGGTGAAGCGCCACTTGCCGTGGTTGTCCTCCATGCAGCGCCACTGGGCGTACAGATCCAGCGACAGCGAGCGCGAACGGCCTTTGCAGGCGGCCAGCTCCGCTTCGCGGGCAATCACGAAGGCAAAGCCCGGCACGCCCTGAATGCATTTGTTGGCGGAGCTTATCAGGTAATCAATATTCAGCGCGGCGATATCCAGTGGAATGCCGCCGAAGCTGCTCATCGCATCGACGATATAGCGTTTATCGTACCGTTTCGCCAGTTCGGCCACCTCTTCGATCGGATTCAGCATACCGGTGGTGGTTTCGCTGTGTACCATCGCGATATGGGTGATCGCCGGGTCGTTCTGCAGGATCTGTTCGATCGCGGCCGCGTCCGGACGGGAGACTTCGCCGCAGTCGTAAGGGTGGCAGGCGATGCCCATCAGCTGCGCCATCTCAATCATACGCGCGCCATAGGCGCCATTGCTGACGATCAACACTTTGCCCTGTTCGCCGATGACGCTGCCGAGCACCGCTTCGACCGCGTAGCTGCCGCTACCCTGCAGTAGCACCGCCGTATAACCGTCGGCCGGGGTAGCCAACTGCACCAGCTGCTGGCGAATGGTCTGTACCACGCCGAGATTGTAATCATCATCCCAGGTGCAGCTATCGAACAACATCGCCTCTTTCACCGTACGGGAGGTGGTTAACGGGCCGGGGGTCAGCAGCAGGTAATTTCGTGAAGTCATTTGTCTCACCATTTGGTCTATACCAGATTTATGGTTATCATGGAGACAAAGCCGGGAAAGGGTCAAAGGAAATGTGGCGCTGCAACAAAAAATTCATCTGGCTATGTATAATGAGCGCACGAAAAGTGGCAGTGAGTAAACATGAAATCACCCTCTGGCGAGATGCCGCAATACCTGATGATTAAGGCGCAGCTGCAGGCGCGTATTCAAAACGGCGCCCTCAAAAGCGGCGACAAGCTGCCTTCCGAGCGCGAGCTGTGCGCGCTGTTCAACACGACGCGGATTACGGTGCGTGAGAGCCTGGCGCAGCTGGAGGCCAGCGGCGTGATTTACCGCGCCGACCGCCGCGGCTGGTTTGTGACGCCGGAGCGTCTGTGGCTGGATCCGACGCAAAATACCAACTTCCACAAGCTGTGTCTCGAACAGGGGCGCGAACCGAAAACGGTGCTGCTTGATGGCCGCCTGGCTGCCGTGCCGCTGGATGTAATGGCGCCTCTGGCGCTGCAGCCCTTCGATCAGGTCTATTTGCTGACCCGGCTGCGCTATGCCGACGGCCGGCCGGTGTGCTACTGCGAAAACCACTGTCTGCCCGCGCGGGTGCCTGAGCTGCTGCGCCACGATCTCAACGGCAGTCTGACCGAGATTTATCAAACTCACTACGACCTGATCTATACCAGTATGCATCTGTCGTTTTATCCCACCTCAATGCCGCCGCAGGCCGCCGAGGCACTGGGGGTGATGGAGGGGCGCCCGGCGCTGCTGTTACGCCGGCTGAATTACGATCAGCATGGGCGTATTCTCGATTATGATATCGAATACTGGCGGCATGACAGCCTGCGGATCGAAGTCGATACCCATTGATTTTATTAGTTAAATTTTTTGATCTCCCCGGTGGCGCTAGCGCTTACCGGGGCTACGCACTTCCCCTCGTTTTAACTCTTTCGACACACTTCTTTCATCGTTTTGTCATAAACCCCCGGTAGCGTGAAAGCAAATCTGGTCTACACCAGAATAACTGACTATCCGATGAGGCTTAAACGATGAAACTCTCCCGACTTGCTCTGCTGTCCCTGTTCGCGCTGACCAGCTCTCCGGTTTGGGCGGACGGCGTCGTCACGGTTTACTCCGCCGACGGCCTGCATGACGGCGATAACAGCTGGTATCAGAGCCAGTTCGCCGCCTTCACCAAAGCGACGGGCATCAAAGTGCAGTATGTGGAAGGCGGCTCCGGCGCTATCGTCGAGCGTCTGGCCAAGGAGCGCACCAATCCGCAGGCTGATGTGCTGGTCACGGTGCCGCCGTTTATCCAGCGCGCCGCGAAAGAGCAATTGCTGGCAACCTTTACCCCGCAAGGTAGCGCGCAGATCCCCGGCGCCAACGACCGCTATTCGCCGCTGGTGAACAACTATCTGACCTTCATCTATAACGGCCAGTTGCTGAAAACCGCGCCGGCCAGCTGGCAGGATCTGCTGGATAGCCGCTTTAAGAACAAGTTGCAGTACTCCACGCCGGGTCAGGCGGGCGACGGTACCGCGGTGATGCTGCAGGCGTTCCACAGCCTCGGCGGTAAAGACGCCGGCTTCGAGTATCTGGGCAAGCTGCAGGCCAATAACGTTGGCCCATCGGCCTCGACCGGTAAGCTGACGGCGCTGGTCAACAAAGGCGAGCTGTACGTCGCCAACGGCGATCTGCAGATGAACCTGTCGCAGATGGCGCGTAACCCGAACGTTAAAATTTTCTGGCCGGCGGATGATAAAGGCGAGCGCAGCGCGCTGGCGCTGCCTTACACCATCGGGCTGGTACAGAACGGACCGAACAGCGAAAACGGCAAAAAGCTGATCAATTTCCTGCTGGATAAACCGGCGCAATCCAGCGTCAGCGCGCGCTCCTGGGGCCTGCCGGTACGCAACGATGTAGCGCCGGAAGATGCTAACTTTAAGGCGGCGAAAGCGGCGCTCGACGGCGTGAAGAGCTGGGAGCCGAACTGGGATGATGTCGCGGTATCGCTGTCGGCTGACATTGCCCGCTGGCATAAAGTGATCGATAGCGAGTAAGCCTGATGTTGATGAAAACCACCGTCACTTCTTCCCCGTCGCTGGCGGGGACTTCCGGGATCACCCTGGACTCGCTGCGCGTTTCATACCACGGCAACGTGGTCTTAAAACCGCTGTCATTGACCATTGAGCCCGGTGAGGTGCTGGCGCTGATTGGCCCTTCCGGTTCCGGGAAAACCACGGTGCTGCGGGCGATTGCCGGTTTTGTGCAACCGGCTGGCGGTCGGATCCTGATCGGCGATACTGACGTCACACAGCTGCCGCCGTACAAACGCGGGCTGGCGATGGTGGTGCAGAACTACGCGCTGTTTCCGCATATGAAGGTGGAAGATAACGTCGCCTTCGGCCTGCGGGCGCAAAAGCAGCCCAGGGGGCTTATCGCCGAGCGGGTGACCGAAGCCTTAAAAATCGTCGGTATGGCGGATTACGCCACCCGCTACCCGCATCAGCTTTCCGGCGGCCAGCAGCAGCGCGTGGCGATAGCCCGCGCGATTGCCGTGCGTCCTCGGGTACTGTTGCTTGATGAACCGCTGTCGGCGCTGGATGCGCAAATTCGTCATAACATGGTGGAAGAGATTGCCCGTCTGCATCGCGAACTGCCGGAACTGACCATTCTCTACGTCACCCACGATCAGACCGAAGCGCTGACCCTGGCGGACAAAATCGGCATTATGAAAGACGGGTCGCTGATCGCCCACGGTGAAACGCACGAGCTGTACCACTATCCGCCGAACCGCTTTAGCGCCGAATTCCTCGGCCGCGCCAATATCCTGCAGGCGACGGCGCTGAAAGACAGCCCCGAGCCGGGGCTGGTTAGCGTAAGCTGCGGCGGCGGCCTGATTAACGCCTTCAGCCGGGGCGGCCTGCATGGCAACAAAAAGCTGTTATGCATTCGCCCGCAGCACATGAGCCTGGCGCCGCGATCGGCAACCAGTAATCGTCTCAATGCTACCCTGACGTCGGTGCACTGGCAGGGCGATCTGACGCATCTGCTGTGCGATGTTGCCGGCGAAGCGGTGCGGATCGTCATGACTCAGGTCAACCCACTGCCGCGCGCGGGGGACAAGCTGGCGCTCTACTTCGAACCTGGCGATGCGGTTCTGATCGAGGTGCAATGATGGCGCAAACCCTCACGCTTGCGCGTCCGGCGCGAAACCTACGGCCTTACCTGTGGCTGGCGTTGCCGCTGCTGGTGCTGGCGACGCTGTTTTTCTATCCGCTACTGCTGATCGCCGAACAGGCATTACGTGACGCCAGCGGCAACCTGAGCCTCGAGACCTTCTGGCAGGTGATCGACTCTAAGCGCTTTATTGGCGCGCTGCTCAATACCTTACAGATTGCGGTGTTCGCTACCCTTGGCTGTCTGGTGCTCGGCAGCGTGCTGGCGCTGATTCTGGTCTTTATTCCGTTTCCCGGCAGCCAACTGGTGAGCCGGGTCATTGATACTTTTATTGCGCTGCCGACCTTCCTGATTACCCTCGCATTCACCTTTATTTACGGCTCGGCGGGGCTGCTCAACGGCACCCTGATGGCGTTGTTTGCTTTTGAGCTGCCGCCGGTGGACTTTCTCTATTCGATTAACGGCGTGATTCTGGCGGAGATTACCGTCTTTACGCCGCTGGTGATGCGCCCGCTGATGGCGGGACTGCGGCAGATAGATAAGAGCCAGCTGGAAGCGGCGAGTATTCTCGGCGCTCATCCGTTACGGGTGATTACCCAGGTTATCTTCCCGGCGGCGCTCCCGGCGCTGATGGCGGGCGGCAGCCTGTGCCTGCTATTGACCACTAACGAGTTCGGGATCGTGCTGTTTATTGGCGCCAAAGGGGTCAATACCCTACCGATGATGGTCTACAGCAAGGCGATTCTGGAGTCGGATTACAGCGTGGCCTGCATGATTGCGCTGATTAATATTCTGCTGTCGCTGGGGCTGTTTATGCTCTATCGGCTGGCTGCGGCGCGCACTGGCGTAAGGAGTTAACGATGTTGATTTGGTCGCGTAAAGGCCGCGCGGCGGCGGGCGCGCTGGCGGTGACGCTTTTTGCCGGCGTTTTCCTGCTGCCGCTGGCGGTGATTTTACTCTCCAGCCTGAGTAAACAATGGAACGGCCTGCTGCCCACCGGCTTTACCTTTACCCACTTTGTTAACGCCTTTCGCGGCGCGGCGTGGGATTCGCTGTTTTCGAGCCTGATGGTGGGCTTCTGCGCCAGCCTGCTGGCGCTGCTGTGCGGGATGTGGGCGGCGCTGGCGCTGCGCCAGTATGGCGCGACGCTACAGAAATATCTTGGCCTGGCGTTTTATCTGCCCAGCGCCATCCCCTCGGTTTCCGTCGGGCTGGGCATTCTGGTGGCGTTTAGCCAGGGGCCGCTGCAGATGAACGGCACCTTTTTTATCGTCCTGGCGGCGCACTTCGTGCTGATCTCCGCCTTTACCTTCAGTAACGTAACGACCGGACTGGCGCGGATTTCCGCCGATATTGAAAACGTCGCCTCCAGTCTGGGCGCCTCGCCGTGGTATCGCCTGCGTCATGTGACGCTGCCGCTGATGACGCCATGGATGATCTCGGCGCTGGCGCTGAGTTTATCGCTGTCGATGGGAGAGTTAGGGGCGACGGTGATGATCTATCCGCCGGGCTGGACGACGCTGCCGGTGACCATTTTCAGCCTCACCGATCGCGGCAATATCGCCGATGGCTCGGCGCTGACCATTGTGCTGGTGGGCGTCACGCTGCTGTTGATGATGAAGCTTGAGCGTATCGCCCGCCGATTAAGCCAGAGATAAAGAATTGATGACGCCACCAGGGCACGGGGCTGACTGCCCGGCGGAGCTGTTTGGGGGGAAGGCGATTTTCTGTAGGCCGGATAAGGCATGTATGCCGCCATCCGGCACAGCCGCGGGTACAGCGCCTGACCGCCCGGCGGCGCTGCGCTTGCTGGGCCTACGGGGTGGGGTCCCGCAGGCTTCCTCAGGAACGTAGGCCGGATAAGGCATGTATGCCGCCATCCGGCACAACCGCGGGTACGGTGCCTGACCGCCCGGCGGCGCTGCGCTTGCGCGGGCCTGGGGGTGGAATCCCGCAGGCCTCCTCAGTCGTAGCCCGGCTAAGCGTAGCGCCAGCCGGGAACGCTCCTTCGACAACGCTATCGCATCAGAACCACGCCTCAAACATCCCGCCGACGTTCAGCGAATCCAGCTGCTGGTCCTGGGTGCCGTTAACCTTCGCGGTGTGCTCGTTGTCCACCTGGCCGCCGGTCACGTAGAAGCGCAGCATCGGGCGGAACTCCGGCCCCATGCCGATGGCGATGTTCTGCG
>OGIV01000727.1_pt1 | contig 22947 bp, 33 predicted proteins | sample 1571861 | NCBI WGS metagenome assembly OGIV01 (sample SAMEA2582099, study PRJEB24529) | metagenome | biome: Human gut stool | place: China | collected 2011 | reverse complement strand
CTCAAAATCCAGTGTCCGTTGAGGACGTATCGGTTCGACCCCGATCACCGGTATCTGTATTTAAGTCTTAGTTTTTATAACTAAGGCTTTTTTTGTTACTTGTATTAATCTATATAATTTAAAACAGTTTTGTTTAATATAGTATATTGTGATAGAATGAAAGCGTATTATAAAAAACTATTTAAACAATGAGGTGATAATTATGAGTACAATTAGTCATTATAAAGAAGTAGATATTAATAAAAAGAATCCCCTCCTTTCACAAATTAGAACGACTGTTGAAACAGCATTTTATGGTAACAATTTTGAAAGAGTAACAGATATTTCAAAAGCATATTATTTAGCAAAAAATTGTCCTAGTACAATTGTGACAGATGTTCCAATAAAGCATACCCAAGAATTAGGGTTACCAGTAGATTCTAAAATGTTAGTAAATAATCATGGAAAAATTGTTGGAAGAACAGCAGCTGCACGACATATTATTGGGCATTTAGGAGAAGATACTAACGAATTAGCAGGAGTTCTTAGAGATGCAATTTTTGAAGCTAGTGACAGAAAATTCTATAAGACAGAAGTTTATGTAGGATTAGATGAAGATTTTATGTTAAAATCACACCTTGCTGTCCCAAAAGGTTATGAATTTAATATGTTATCATATATGCTAAATTTTCAACCAGTAACTTCAGAATATGAAAAAATGTATCAAGCTTCTCATAAATATGAAGAAGGAGACATTTTTATTTATGCTGATCCTGAATTTAAAGATGAAAACTATCCTAATGGCCTAGTAATAATTGATGCTGAACATAATGTAGCTGCAATATTAGGTTTAAGATATTTTGGAGAACTAAAAAAATCGACATTAACATTAGCTTGGGCAATAGCTCATAGACATGGATACACAGCTTCACATGGTGGAGAAAAAGTATTTAGATTTGACGATAAAGATGATAAAGTTTTTGCATTCTATGGACTATCTGGCTCAGGAAAATCGACATTAACTCATGCTAAACATGGTGGCAAATATGATATTGATGTTCTTCATGATGATGCTTTTGTAATTTCAAGAATAAATGGAAGTTCAGTTGCATTAGAACCAGCCTATTTTGATAAGACTAATGATTATATGCCTGGTTCAAAAGAAGCAAGCTACTTTACCACAGTTATGAATGTAGGTGTAACGTTAAATGAGGAAAATAAGCGAGTTTTAGTAACTGAAGATTTACGTAATGGAAATGGTCGTACAATTAAGTCAAGATATGCTTCATTGAATAGGGTGGATAAAGAAAATGCACCTATAGATTCTATTTTTTGGATTATGAAAGATGATAGTCTTCCACCTGTTGTTAAGTTAGATAATCCAACGTTAGCAGCAACTTTTGGAGTAACATTAGCTACTAAGAGATCAACAGCAGAAAATGTAGTAAATGCTGATAGAAATTCTCTTGTAATTGAGCCTTTTGCTAATCCATTTCGTGCATATCCATTAGCTGAAGATTATCGTGACTTTAAAGAGTTATTTGAAAAACGTAATGTATCTGGTTATATAGTGAATACAGCATCTTATAACGGTATTGATATTGATAAAGAGATAACTTTACAAATTTTAGAAGATATAGCTAATGAAAAAGTTAATTGGGAAAAATTTGGTTCTTTAGATGGAATGTATTACTTACCATTTGAAAAATATCCAGTTGATTTTAAAGATAAGAGTTACACTGAGAAATTGAAGAGAAGATTAGAAATTAGACTGGAATGGATTGAAAAGTATGAGGGAAACCATCCTGATAATCCATTGCCAGCTGAAATAAAAGATTGTTTAAGTAATTTAATTAATGAATTAAATTAAATAATATTTAATTTAGTTGCTGTAAATGTTGATTTATCAACGTTTATGGCAACTTTTTTATGCTTTTATATAAATGACCCACAAAATGACCCACACTTGTTTTTAGTTCTGCATAAAATTAGCAAATTTAAGTGAAGTTTCTTGCTTTCGATTTTGTGTAACATGAGTATAAATGTCTAGTGTCATTTTTGAAGTCGAATGTCCTAAGCGTTCTTGAACTTCTTTGATATTAGCACCAGACTCAAATAAAAGAGAAGCATGAGTATGTCTAAAACCGTGTGCAGTTATTTTTTTCATATCTGAAAAATTACGGTATACTGTTCCTAACCAAGATGTTGCAACGTGAGATGGATAATATTTGTTAGTCTCAGGATTTGTAAATAAAAATTGTTGAGAATTATTAGTGTTAAAACCAAATTTCAATAGTCTCTTTTGTTGCTGTAATCTCCATTTTCTTAATACAGATAATGTAACATCATCTATAGAGATTACTCGTTTTGATTTCTTAGTTTTAGGTGTATTTATAGTTGTTTCTTTTTTACCAGGATTATATGCAGTGGTTTTAGTTATAGTAATTGTTTGATCATTAAAGGCTATATCTTTCCATTGTAAAGCTAAGCATTCACCAGAACGCATACCAGAATAGGCAAGGAGTCTAAAAAATGTATAGTATTTGAAATTGTACCCTTTGACATTTTCTAAAAAAGTGATAAGTTCATCTTTAGAGTAAAAATTATTATCAGATTCAATATGTTTATATTTTTTCTTATCAGTAGCTTTAGGAAAGATTACTAATTTAAAAGCATTAACATCTAACATACTCAATTTAACAGCATAATTTAACGGAGAATTGAGTATTACTAGATATTGACGATAACTCTTGTATTTAGCAGCTAACTTATTAACTATTTGTTGAGCTAATGCAGGAGTTATTTTTTTAATATTTGCATTACCAATCAATGGCTTTACAACTCGTTCATATCTTATTTTTTTGGTTTCAGCTGTATTAGGTTTTACAGTGTTCTTGTATGATTCAAACCATAAGTTAAACAAGTCATCAAAGGTTTTAATATTTGTATCTTTAGCTTTTCCATAGTTTCCATTGGCAAAGTCTAATTGTAATTGCCTGATTACACGTTCTGCATCTTTTTTTCTTTTGAATCCTCTCCTGGAAGTTTCTACACGTTTACCAGTAACTGGATCAATACCTAAATATAGTTTAAATCTATATAAAGATTCTCCTTTTTTAGTGTATTTAATTATTTGAGCCATATAATCATCTCCTTAGAATGTATGTTCTTTTTATGTTCTAGTAAAAACCAATCATCAGACAATGACTGGCTTTGATTAAATTTTTTAATTATTATTTTAGTTAACTGGTTTTTGTAAGAAACTAAATACTGTACCAATTATTAATAGAACAATTGCAGGGAAGGCAAAAGCAGCTGCTAATCCAAAAGCTAAGTTACCAAGTAAACACAAAAGCGGACCTACTATTGAGATTGAAGCCTTTTTAGATTTATATAATGCAACGATACTTACAACTACACCAATCCATGCCATAGCATAAAAGAATGTAGCTGTTGAGTTTAAGCTACCACCTCCATTAAATGATTCATCAAAAGCCGCACCAATAATAAAGAACCATGAAGCAGCAAATAAAAAACAGTTTACAATTGATAAAATTCCATTCCAAGTATTAATTTTTAACTTATTCATACCAAAGGACTCCTTAATTATTATTTCAAACTAAATGTAATATTTTTTGAGTCGTCAAAAATACTTACACCCATTTTTAATTTTGGATTAGTAGCACCTTGTTTAATTTCAGCAGCTAAGTTACCAGTAACAGAAGCTCCTTTATCAAGGGTGCCACTATGTATAAGATTGTCTACATTGTCTGGATAAGCGTCAAAATCAGTATTATTACCATTAACATTTAATTTGAAATCGTAAGGGTTATAATCATAACTCTCTCTGTTCTTATTGGTAATAGTTACATTAGCTACAATGTAATGTTTACCTTCATCAATAGAATCGTATTCTCCCGGTTCTACATATTGAAAACTATTAACCTTTAGAGATATACCCTTATAAGTTGCAGTCTTACCAACCTTGAAGACTTTTTTCAAAACGGATTTTGCTTCTATTGTATTAGGTGGGGTAACAACTGCAGTAAAACCAGCCATTGTTAAAGTGGCTAGCAACATACTTTTATAAATACCTTTTCTCATAAAAAGGACCTCCTTAAAATATCTTTCTGATTAGCTTTTAGTGACTTCAAATCATTGGTCAGATATTTCAATCTAAAACACTGTCAAAAGTATTAAAGTCAGCATTTTCTCTTAACTGATTCCAATCTATATATTTCTCAGCCCAATCTGGAATTCCATAATAATTAATGTAATCTTTTTGAGTATGAAATTCAGCGATATTTGTATTATATGTAAGAATGTCGATCATTACTTTGTTTGCTTCATACTCAACACCATATGATTTAAAAGTTAAATTATGACGCTTTAGGTATTCAGTATTAGTATCATGTTTGCAAATGTGGTGACCTAATTCATGAGCGAGAGTTACGTAATTTTCTTGATCAGAATTTCTAGTGCTTAATAGAATGGTTGGAATTCTAAAATTAACAGTTCTTAGCCCTAAAACATCTTTTCCTAAATCAGCGTAATCTACATGAATTCCCAAGAAATCACACAATTTATACGGATTGTTTGAATTTGCATTCTTAATAATCTTATTCACTTTCTCTCTAGTCCAATCTGTATAACGCATGATCAACACCTTACTTTCTGTACTTTTTAGGTGTAAATTTTTCTTTTGCTAATAATTTAGACCTTCTGAGTGTTTTTTCCAAAGCAGATCTAATCAATTCAGCATCTTCTTCATCTATTTCAGTACCACCATTATTGAGATAAGCTAAAGAGCTATCATCACTTAAACCATCAATCATCTCAGTTAATTTTTTCTGGATGTCTTTTTCATCTTTGCTGGTAAATTGAGGTGTTTCTGTTCTTCCAAGCAGATAATCAGTAGTTACTCCAAAATAATCAGCAACTTTTGCCAAATCTTTAGCTTTTGGATCACTTGTTTTCCAACGATAAAAAAGATTTTTACTGAAGTTTAAATCCTCAGCAACTTGTTGGAGTGACTTATCATGTTGCTTGGCAAGTTTTTTTATTATTTCAAATGTTGTCATAGCAATCTTTCCTTGTCTAAAGATAATAATTTTATACGAAATGTAAATTAATTTGTTGACTTTTTATACGAAACGTAATAATATTATCTTGTAAGTTAGTTTGATAGAAAAAAAGCAAGAAAAGCCAATAGAAAAAGCGTGATAGATAGGCTTTAAATGCTTATTTATTACGCTTACAGTTTACATGTTCGTATAAAAATAGTCAATACTTTTATACGAAATTTCTATCAATTCTACTTACACGCTTTAAAAAATAGGAGGTGTAGGGAAATGATTGTCAATAATTTATCAACAATAATAGGTAAAAAAAGAATCAAAATAGCAACACTTTATAAGAGGACAGGAATTTCAAGAAGTACGCTAACTCATTTGTATTACGATAAAACGACAATGATTAAGCTAGATGCGATTGATAAGTTGTGTTCAGCACTAGATATTACACCGGGAGAATTATTTGAATATAGAAAGGAGTGATTGCTATGAAATTATTAAAAGTTGAGATCAAAAAAAGAATAACCGACGTCGAAATGAACGGTTACTCTTTTGAATATGATGTTAAAGTAAATGGTCACAGGTTAGATAGAGGTATAACAGACATCAAACTTGATATGAATGCAGCTGATAAACCTCGTTTAACAATTAACTGTGTACCAGATGTCCTTGATATTGATGTTGAAGCTTTGTTAGATGCTTTGAAGTTTAACGATCAATAGGTTTAGTAATAACAACATTAACATATTCATCATAGTAAAAATCAGGTTCAGAAAAAATAGATGGATATTTTAAATGTAAGTATTTCAAATGAGATAATAATTCCTTTTGATCAACTTCAGGAAAACTAAACGCTTTTTTAGTACCGTTAGGAATATTGTTTAAAGCATCTTGAATTAGATCAATAATATCAGGATTTAACTTCATAAAACTACACCTCCTTTCATTAGGAGATAAATAAATTATATCAGAAAGGGGAGACTTTAAATGCCAGAAACATTAAGTGGCAGAGAGAAGATTATCAAATATCTAACTGATAATGATATCTCTATCAGTTCTTTATCCGTCATGTACGGAGTAAACAAACAAGATATGTCCGATTACTTATCCGGACGCAAAAAGAATCCAAAAGCTAATCAGATTATTTTAAAAATTATTTCTGACTTAAAAATAAGGTAGGTGAGCGATATGGAATTAGCAGACTTATTTAGCAAGGAAGCATTAGGAGATTTTTTAAACAAGGTTTTTGACGCTTTGTTGAAACTAGCAGAAGAAAGAATGAAGTTTAATAACCAAAGATTTTTAAATCTATCTCAAGCTGCTGAGTATTGTGGAATGGAGACTAAATATTTTTATAATGTCCGGAAAGAACCAGATGCACCAAGACCAATCTATCCAATAGAGGGTGGCAGTAAGCCATTCTTTGATAAAGAAGATTTGGATAGATATATGGCAAGTAGAAAGATTTGAGGTGACCTAATGGAACCAATACTAGCGGTAATTGTAGCGTGTATAGCTTACGTAATAATTTTTGTTTTGGTTAGTTGGCTCAAGGATATTTTTACATGGAGGAAATAGATATGTGGTGCATTTATGGGATCCTGTTATGCATAGCATACGCAGGGAGCGTTGATTTGTATAGATATTTGAAAAGAAAGGATGATTAAGATGATTGAATTAACAACTGCAGCCTATTTTACATTGATTGGGCTATCCGTACTTGCTGGATATGCACTGCACGGAATTGTTATAGAAATTAAAAAAGGTGAATTCTTTGATTAGGAGGAAACAGAATGGAGACAATAAAAAAAGGTACATCTGTTAAAGATGTACCACACAAATCAAATCTATGTACTAATTATAGCACATCAGATGTCAAATTGTTAAGTCGCAGAATTAGATTTAGACGTGGTGTTAATAGAATTATTGAAAATACTGAAAACAAACAACATTTATTAGTATTTCTAGAAACCACAGTAGAAATTGAGAGTTCGTACGATAAAGAAAATGCTAAGTGGCTACTTGATAAGTATAGAGAATTAGGAGGGAAACACAATGGCAATGAAGATTAATAAGTTAGAAATCGAAAACGTCAAGCGTGTTAAAGCTGTAAAAGCTGAATTCACACCAAATGGCTTAACAGTCATTGGTGGGAACAATAACCAAGGTAAAACATCAATCCTAGATGCAATTGCTTGGGCTTTAGGTGGTAACAAATACAAGCCATCACAAGCTCAAAGGCAAGGATCAGTAACACCACCACATCTACATGTAGTTATGAATAATGGCTTGATTGTAGAACGTAGTGGCAAGAATTCAACTCTAAAAGTTATTGATCCTAACGGTAAAAAAGGTGGCCAACAATTGCTCAATGACTTTGTGGAAGAGTTAGCTATCAATCTACCTAAGTTTATGGAATCTACATCAAAAGAAAAAGCTAATACCTTATTACAAATCATTGGTGTAGGTCCTAAACTGCAAGAGTTAGAGATGAAAGAAGGTGAGTTGTACAACGAACGTAGAACTATTGGTCAAATTGCTGATCAAAAGAAAAAGTTTGCTGAAGAACAAACATACTATTCAGATGCTCCACACGAATTAGTTCCAGTTAACGAATTAATCAAACAGCAACAAGATATCCTAGCTCGAAACGGTGAGAATCAACGTAAAAGAGATAATTTAAAAAGTTTGGAAGAACAACATACTTTCCAAGCTCGAAAAGTATCTCAGTTGATGGAAGAGTTAGAAAAGGAACAAGCTAAATTGGCTGAATTAACTGAAGATGTAAATGTGGCCAAGAAGTCAGTCTTAGAACTCAAGGACGAATCAACAGAAGAGCTAGAGAGAAATCTAGCAGAAATTGATGAGACAAATCGCAAAGTTAGAGCCAATTTAGATAAAGATAAGGCAGAAGAAGATGCTAACCAATATATAGATAAGTATCAAGAACTAACTAGAGATATTAAAGCTGTTAGAAAAGAGAAAGCTGACTTATTAAACAGTGCTGATTTACCATTACCAGAATTGTCTGTTGATAATGGTGAGTTAATTTACAAAGGTCAAAAGTGGGACAACATGTCTGGCTCAGATCAATTAAAAGTATCAACTGCTATTGTACGTAAGCTAAAGCCTGATTGTGGTTTTATCCTATTGGACAAGCTAGAACAAATGGATATGAAAACTTTAGAAGAGTTTAATCAATGGCTAGAACAAGAACAATTGCAAGGAATTGCAACTAGAGTTTCAACTGGTGATGAATGCTCAATCATCATTGAAGATGGCTATGCTACTAAAAATAATACAGTAGTTAAAGAGCCAGAAATTAAAAATACTTGGACTGGGAAAGGAGCATTTTAAAAATGAGTAAGTACGAAGTGCAACAAACAATGAAAATCGAGCCAATGAAAGTTTTGATTTATGGAGTTGAAGGAATTGGTAAAACAACTTTTGCTAGCAAATTTCCAGATCCTATCTTCATTGACACAGAAGGTTCGACAGGTTTTATCAACGCTAGAAAATTACCAAATCCAACATCTTGGACAATGCTATTAGATGAATTAGAAGACATTAAGTCTGATCCTCGTGGAAAAACTTTGATTATTGATACTTTGGACTGGGCGGAACGTTTGGCCAAGAAATATTTAATGGATAAAAACAAGTGGGCTGCTATCGACTCAACAAATTATGGATCAAGATACGTGGCTTTGTCTGATGAGATTGGAAAGTTACTTAATAAGTTAACTGAAATCAAAGATTTAGGAATCAATGTTGTTCTAACTGCTCATGCTGAAACTAAGAAACATGAGTTACCTGATGAGATGGGACAATATGACAAATACACTCTTAAATTGGAAAAAAGAGATGCTGGCTTGGCTAAAGAATGGGCTGACATGATTCTATTCTTTAATTATAAAACGACAATCATCAGTGATAGCAAGTCTAATAGTAAGAAAGCAACTGGTGGCCAACGTGTGATGTATACAACACACAAGCCAGCTTGGGACGCTAAAAATCGATTAGGCTTACCTGATGAATTACCAATAGACTTTGAGGCAATCAGAGAACTATTTGAAGCAAAAACAGGAATGGGTACCACACAAATCAAATCTGAATCTACACAAAAAACACAAACACAACAACAAATGCCATTGCCTGAAGAACCACCAGTCATAGAAACTGAACCAGAACCAGTTGAGGCACAAGCAGCACCTGCATTTAATGAAGAAATACCTAGCTCAATTTCACAAAGTTTAGCAGATTTAATGACAGTAAATCATGTTACAACTGATGAAATCATGCAAGTGATCTATGTTGGTGGATTCATGCCACAAGGTACACCTTTAGAAAATGTTCCAGCAGAATTGTGGGGACATCTAGCAAGTAATTGGGACAAAGTCCTAAATATGTTAGAAACACAAATTAGAAAATAATGGAGGAATTATCAATGAACAACAAAAACGAATTTTTAAACTGGGGAGACAGCTTTGTCGCACAAGAAAATGAATTTGTGGTATTGCCAGAAGGTCAATATCAATTTACAGTAACAGGTTTTGAACGTAAAAATTATGACGGAAATAGTGACAAGATTCCAAATGGCACACCTTACGCAGAATTAAGTCTTGAATTTACTGGCAATGAAGGCAAAACAACAGTTACTGAACGCTTATATCTATTAAAGAGATTGAGTTGGAAACTAACAGAATTCTTTGGCTCAATTGGTCAAAATCCAGTCAATGGACAAGCTTTTAATCCAAACTGGAACACAGTTTTAGGTAGCACAGGTAAGGCTGAATTGGCTGTTAATAGTTATAAGAATAAAGATGGCCAAGATCGTCAAAATAATCGTGTGAAGAAATTCTTGAAATCAGAAAATGTACAGCAAACACAATCAGCACCAGTTCAAAATCAACAACCAACACAACAAACAGGATTCCAACCAGGTGCATTTTAGGAGGCAAAGTTAATGAAGAACATTGATATTGATATCTTGCAACTAGCTCAAGGAGCAGTGCAAGAAAAACTAGATAGAGAATTTGAAAAGGTTTTTGAGAACATTCAAGATCCTAATGTTAATGCAACAGCTAAACGAACAATCACTTTAAAGATTGACTTAGTGCCTGATGATGTTAGACAAGTAGTTAAAACTAATGTTACTGCTACATCTAAACTAGCACCAACAGACCCAGTAACCACAACAATTCTAACTGGTAAAGATTTAACCACTAACAAGATTGAAGCTCGTGAATTACAATCTGGTGTTCCTGGTCAAACATACATTGATGAAAAGGGAGACCTTAGAACAGATACTGGAGAGCCAGTTGATGTTATCGAAAAAGAAACTAGAAAAAAGAGTAAAGTAATTGATTTACAAGAAAAGAGAGGTTAATGACATGGACTTAACAAAAGAAGCATTGCAATATTTAGCAGAACAAGTAATTAAACCTGAAGAACGAGTAATAAGTATTAATAATCAATCTTATGTGATTGATGAAAATGGTTATCCCAAATATGTAGCACCTAAATTACATCTAGCTCAAAATGTGTTGAGAATTAACACTTTATCAGGGTTAGTGGACTACATTAAATCTAATTTGGATAGAGCAGATGAAAAGTTATATCTGCACATAGCTAATCACAAATCTGTACGCTTAGTTAGCACATTAAAACCTGATGGAAGTCGTGAAGAACTAGCAATTGCTGAAGCTATTCTACCAAACTTTTGGTTTGATAGATTCTATGATATGGAAGAGTTTAACGTCGCATTGCAATCAATCTTTGTTAAAAATCCTGATCGTGAAATCTTGTTGAAAGTCGTGGGTAATCTAAAAGAAGATAATGTGAAAACTACTGGTGATGATGGAGTAAGTCAAGCTGTAACAATCAAGACAGGAGTTGCATCAGCAGCAGATGTTAAAGTTCCTAATCCAGTAACTCTAATACCTTATCGTACTTTTGTTGAAGTGGAACAGCCAGAAAGTAAGTTTATTTTCAGAATGCAAGACGGGCCCAAAGGAGCAATCTTTGAGGCTGATGGTGGAGCTTGGAGGAATCAAGCAATCCTAAATATCAAGAAATACTTGGGAAACCAACTATCAGATGAAATCAAAAAAGGAAAAATCACAATTCTAGCATAGGGAGTGATTTGATGGAATTAAGACCATATCAAGAAACCGCTAGACAAAAAGTTCAAGAAGAGTGGAAAGAAGGTAAGAAACGAACATTGTTAGTTTTACCAACAGGAACTGGTAAAACAATTGTGTTTAGCAAAATCATTGAAGATCGAGTTAAAAAAGGTGAACGTGTTTTAGTAATAGCTCATAGAGGAGAATTATTAGAACAAGCATCAGATAAACTCTATAAATCAACTGGGCTAAAAACAGCAACAGAAAAAGCTGAACAAACTAGCTTAGGTAGTTTCTATCGAGTAGTTGTTGGTTCAGTTCAAACATTGCAACGTGAGAAAAGATTGAATCAATTTCCACCAGAATATTTTGACACAATCGTTATTGATGAAGCACATCATGCAATTTCAGATGGCTATCAACGTGTGCTAGAACATTTTGAAGATGCAAATGTTCTAGGTGTAACAGCTACACCAGATCGAGGTGATATGAGAAATCTAGGCTCGTACTTTGAGAGCTTAGCTTATGAGTATAGTTTACCAGAAGCAATTAAGTCTGGATATCTCAGCCCAATTAAAGCTTTGACTATTCCGTTAAAGCTGGATTTATCCAATGTTAAGCAACAAGCAGGAGATTTTTCTACAAAAGATTTAGGAACAGCGTTAGATCCATATCTTGAGCAAATTGCTGAAGAAATGAAGAAACAATGTTTTAACAGAAAGACAGTTGTATTTCTACCGTTAGTTAAAACGTCACAAAAGTTCAGAGATATTTTGAATAAACATGGATTTAAAGCTGCTGAAGTTAATGGAGAATCTGCAGATAGAGAGCAGGTTCTAAAAGATTACGAAGAAGGTAAATACAACGTACTATGTAATTCAATGTTGCTAACTGAAGGATGGGATTGTCCTAGTGTTGATTGTGTGATTGTTCTTAGACCAACTAAAGTAAGAGCTTTATATTCTCAAATGGTAGGACGTGGAACGAGACTTGCTCCAGGCAAGAAAGAATTACTATTACTAGATTTTCTGTGGCACACAGAACGTCATGAGTTATGTCATCCAGCTAATTTAATAGCTACTGATGAGACAGTGGCCAAAAAGATGACAGAAAATATTGAAGAGTTAGGAGCTCCAATTGATTTAGAGCAAGCAGAACAACAAGCTAAAGAAGATGTTGCTTTAGAGCGTGAAGAATCTTTGGCCAAATAGTTATCTGAAATGAAGAGACGCAAGCGTAAGTTAGTTGATCCACTGCAATTTGAGATGTCTATCCAAGCATCTGACTTAACGGATTATGTTCCAAGTTTTGGCTGGCAAATGTCACCACCAACTGACAAGCAAGTTAAAGCACTAGAGAAATGGGGAATATTCCCAGATGAAATTGAAAATGCTGGTAAGGCTGAGATGCTGATTAATAGACTGGTAAAACGTCGAGATGCTGGTTTGTCAACTCCTAAACAGATTAGATTTTTAGAAAGTCGAGGATTTCAACATGTTGGAACTTGGCAATTTGAAGCTGCTGCAAAGTTAATTAATCGAATAGCAGCTAATGGTTGGAGAATACCGCGTGAGATTAAACCGGCAGAATATAAACCGGCTTAGCAGGTAAAACTGCTGTACTGCAAGGCTAAAAGGTAGCAATTCCAGTTCGATTCTGGCTTGCAGTGTTATCTTCTAGGAAAGGAGAACTAAAATTGGAAGAACACAAATTAAATCTATTAGAATTACTAGATTACATTGATCCAGCAACATTGAACTATCAAGAATGGGTCAATGTAGGTATGGCACTAAAATATGAAGGCTACAGTGTCAATGACTGGGATAGCTGGTCACAAAGAGATAGTGCTAGATATCATGACGGTGAAACTGAAAAGAAATGGAATACCTTTGATGGATCTACTAAACCAGTTACAGGAGCAACTATCACACAGTTGGCCAAGGATAATGGTTGGAAACCATATTCAGCTGATAGCAATGATAGCTTTGATTGGGGAGATAGTTTTGTTGCCTCGATTGATAAAGGATATCAGTTAATCAACAAAGATTACATTGACGGAGAAAAAGTCTTACCACCTAAAACATGGAATCCAGTTAAACAAATAACAGACTATATTGAGACCTTATTTAGTGCAGATGACATCATATCATATGTAAATGATGGATATAAACACGAGCAAGGAGACCATGAGAAATGGCTACCTAACAGGGGGGTCTACACAAAAACTGCAGGTCAAATTATAGATGAACTGAGAAAAAGCAACGGTGATGTTGGAATGGTGTTGGGAGATCCTAACGTTGAGATGGGAGCTTGGATTAGATTCAATCCATTAGACGGTAAAGGGATAACCAATGAAAATGTCGTTGATTATCGTTATTCATTAGTCGAAAGCGATAGTATGTCGATTGAACAACAGTATGAAGTTCTAAAGAAGCTAGAATTGCCAATCACAGTGTTGGTTCATTCTGGTGGTAAAAGTTTACATGCGATTGTTAAAGTAGATGCTCAAAATTACCCACAATATCAAGAACGTGTAGATTATCTCTACAAGATTGTTGAGAAAAATGGGCTTAAAATTGACCGACAAAATAAAAATCCATCCAGACTAACACGCTTGCCAGGTTTTGAACGTAATGGAAAAAAGCAATATATCGTTGATAGAAACATTGGCCAAGCTAATTGGGATGAATGGAAAGAATACATTGAAGACTTAAACGACAATTTGCCAGAAATGGAAAATATGGCTGGTTTATTTGATAAACCAATCGAACTAGCACCAGAATTGATAGGTGGAGTTTTAAGACAAGGTCATAAGATGTTGATTGCTGGTCCATCTAAAGCTGGTAAGTCATTTGCTTTAATTGAGTTAGCTATCAGTATTGCAGAAGGCTGGCCATGGTTTGGTTTTCCAATAAATCATCCAGGCAGAGTACTATATGTGAACTTAGAGCTTGATGATAGGTCAGCAAGTAAAAGATTTGTAGATATCTACAATCAATTAGGACGTGGCCACAAAAATGTTAAGAACATAGATGTTTGGAATTTACGTGGTAAAACAAGTCCAATGGATAAGCTAACACCTAAATTAATTCGTAGAGCTGCCAAGCAAAATTATACAGCGGTTATCATTGATCCAATTTATAAAGTTTTAACCGGTGATGAAAATAACGCTCATGATATGTCAATTTTTGTTAATCAGTTTGACAGGATTGCCACTGAATTAAATTGTTCAGTTATTTATGCTCATCATCATTCTAAAGGTGCTCAAGGTGGTAAGAACTCAATGGACCGTTCATCTGGTTCAGGGGTGTTTGCTAGAGATCCAGATGCAATCTTGGACTTAATCGAGTTGCCAGTTACTGAAGATAGATACATCTACAAAGAAAATGAAGTTATTTGCGAGTTGTACAACCAAGCAATTAAGCATTATGTTCCTAGCTATGACAGAGTTGGTCCAGATGATAGGTTCAGCAAAAAGCAAATGGAACATCATCTAATGAGTGCGATTAACACGCTACCTAATTCTCAAGAAATATTGAAATATGTTGATGAGCAAAAACAAAAAGCCATTCAATCAGTTAAACAAGCTACTGCATGGAGATTAGAAGGAACGTTACGTGAATTTCCTAAATTTAAACCAGTTAATGCTTGGTTTAGATATCCAATTCATGTTCTGGATGAAACTTTGCAAGACATAAAACTTGAAGATGATAGTCCAAAAGAAAAATGGAAAAAAGGTGTACAGAAGTCTAATCAAAATCGTAGTGAGAAAACACAACAAGAATTAGAAGAAGCATTTAATGTTTTGAGTATGGATGGTGGACCGGTTGAAATTAATGCTTTAGCTGATTACTTAGAGATAAGTAAAAGAGCTGTATATAACAGAATCAAAAAACATAATATGTTTAAAGCTCAAGCAAGTTATTTATATAAAACTAATGATGATGATAAATAAAATTTTAATTTTAAGAAGTCATAGCTATTTAGATGTGACACTTCATTTCTTCGTTCACTTCTAAATAGAAATGACAGTGAATGACAACTCCAAAACCCTTGTCATTTCTGGTGTCACTGTGTGTTGTCACTGCTCCCTTTGGGGAGTAGCAGTGACAAAGCACAACCAGTGACCGGAAAATAGCTGTGACAGAAAGAATATAAGTAAAATATTTGAGGTGTAATAATGTATAGATTTTTTGTTCCAATGAAGAAAATACCTAGAACAACACATCAACAAAAACAGGTTCACGTTGTTCATGGTAAACCAATTTTTTATGAACCTAATGACCTAAAGTTAGCTAGACAGAAATTTATGGCTAACCTTGCTAGATATATTCCAGATGAAAAAATCACTGGAAAAATCAGATTGATGATTAAATGGTGCTTTGATTCTAATGGAAAGTATCCAGATGGAACTTTCAAAGATACTAAACCAGACTTGGATAATAGCGTGAAGTTACTACAGGATTGTATGACCAGTTTAGGATTTTGGGAAGATGATAGATTCATTGTGAGTCTGATTGTTGAAAAGTTTTGGTCAGATATTCCAGGAATTTTTATTCAGATTGAGGTGGTGGATGATGAACTGGGATGATTTTTTTGTTGATTTACAAAAATGGATGGAAGCATCAAATATGATGATGCAGAAGTTAGGATTGGGTAGTTCGCAGTATTGGAAATGGTGCATTGATACGCTAGGTGTGCTCGAGAAAAGATATCCACATCCGTTAGTTGTTAGATTTCTAGCAGACATCTTGTCTTATCAAGATGAAGCTGTTAGTAAAAGCAAGTGATGGTCGCGGTGTAAGAATAGTCTTTAGTAAGTAAGTTAGCAAGCTTTAGAGAGCTGGATAAAGGAGCATGTAAGAATGAACGAAAACATTAAAAATATGGTAGAAGAACTCAAACATGAGTTTCCAGACTTAAAAGAAGACATAGATTTAATTATTTATGATGAAAAGGTGAATGAATATTTTCTTGATGGTGAATTTAAAGAACAAATGCTTTATAAATTTTGGATAAACTATAAAGAAATTTCGGTAGGAATTATTAGAGCTAACTTTGAAGATAATTTGTTTCACGTTGAATCATGCAGGTATATGAACAGAGAAGATTTAATAATTTTTTCCAAAATAATAACCATAATATTCAAGCATTTAAGCAAGATTGAATTTATATAAGAATAGTATTTTAGAAAAAATAAAAACTATAACGTGTGATGTTAATAGTTTACCTTTTTTTGAAAAAGACGTAAATAGATGAGGAGAAGAAACAAAATGAGCAGAAAAAGATATAGGAACAGAAAAAACTTTACAATATTTTTAGCAAATGGAAAAACATTGCATTTTACTAACGTTCAAAAAATAGAGGATCGTAGAGATAATGATAACAATCCTTATTGTGTAGTTCATTATTTTGGAAAAAACACAAATAAGAAAAGGACTGCTTATTTCCAACTGACAAATGACAATGTAATTGGATATGCAGAAGATAAATAATAATTAATTTACCGTTTATTAAAAGGAATGGTATCTATGTACAAATCAAGACCTATAGCACAAGTAATCCATGAGAATATTAATTATATTTTACAGCGAGAGAAATTAACTAAGGAATTACTATATAAAGCAGTTGGTCACCAGAAAATTATTTACAATTCAGAAGCAAATACATCTATCCAGAAGCTGGAAGAGATAGCTAAATTTCTAGGTACAAATTTACCAGACTTAGTGACTGATTGGAAAGATGGATCTTATCCAGATGAACACGAAGAGTATGACCGTGGATATAGAGATGGTAGAAAAGATATGTTAAAAGAAATTATCAAAAAGGAGGCTAAATAGTGAAGTTATATTTAGTTGAGTATACAGTCGATAGCGTCATTAAAAATATGATTGTTAGGGCTAAAAATCATGATGCAGCAGAAACACAGGTTAAAGTTTCTGTAATAGCAAAGATTACAGATGATAATTTTTAATAAAAAACACGCTCCCTAAACTAAGGAACGTGCCAATTTAACATGAATATATTATATCATAGGGAGCGTGTAGAGCTGTGGAGAATATAGAATTATTACCAGACTTTAACATTGATGAAGTGAAAACGGCAAATAGAGTTGAAAAATTTTTATTAAAGGCAATACCACTTTTTGAGGCTCAATCACAGCTTGAACAACTTCAAAGCCCTAGCCTTAGTGGAATGCCTGGTGGTGGGAGTATGGGAAATGGTACTGAAGAAAAGATACTACAAAAAATGGGAGCTAACGATAAACTCTTTCTCATAAATCGTGCAATTGATTATTGTCCGTATAACAAGAACTACATTTTACAAGAGCTGTATTTGGAAGGAAAGCCTGAGTATATTTTACGTAAAGAATTACATTACAGCAGAAGTAGATTTTGGAAGTTAAAACAAGAAGCATTAATATGGTTCGCTGAGATATTTGCTCCATATTATGATTTACGAGTTAAAAAGTAAACATTCGCAAAACATTCACGAAACAATGACAAGACACCATGTCAAAAAATAGATGCTATAATTATATTGTGAGTAAAACCGATTAATACCTATTATTGAAAATATTTTAAGTCAGTCTAAGCAGGCTGGCTTTTTATTTTGGAGAAAATTATGAAGGATAGTATAGATTTCGGAAAGGTACAAACTTATGAAGAACTGAAAATGTTACGAGAGTTAGAAAAACATTACAAGAAACATCCGGTAAAACATAAGCGTAAGTATAGTAAGGATACAAGTAAGATTAAATTAAAAGGTGGTGGGTGATATGAAATGAAAAATCGGAGAAAATCGGAGGAAATGGGCCCTTTTTATGAGTTAAATAAACTTAAGAGAAAAGCTGTTATTATGCTATTTGAAGATAGTCTAACAGATGAAGAAATTGCAAAAAAACTCCGACGTGTTCCATCTACTTTATATGAATGGAAAAAAGATCCTAAATTCAAAGCAGCACAAGAGCAATATAAGAAATTAGTCGTCAAGAAAGACTTTGAAAGTAAAGCATTAAGAGAGTTAGTTAATTTGTTAAATGCTAAATCAGAAATGGTACGACTACAAACTGCTATTACTATTTTAAAAATGTCAGGTATGATGTCTGACAACAGCACACCAGAATTAGATAAAGCTAAGGTACGTAAGGCAAATGCAGAGGCAGATATTGCACGCTGGAGAGCTGATGAACTCACTGGCAAAAACAAGTCAGATGATTCTACTGTTTTAGTTGATGATATAGGAGATGCAGAAGATGAGTAAGGTTATTAGAATGACTGAGATGGTTAATCCACACTTCTACAAATTATGGACTACTAAAAAATCATATATCATTGCTAAAGGTGGACGTGGTTCATTTAAATCATCTGTTATTAGTTTTAAGTTGGTTACATTAGTTAAGAAGTGGACGCAGTTGCACAAGAAAGTAAATGTTGTATGTATTCTGGCAAACAAGTCAGATTTACATGATACAGTTTACAGTCAAATTATGTGGGCTTTAGATATGCTTAATTTAAGTGATGAGTACAATTACTACAAGTCACCATTGAGAATTACACATAAGCTAACTGGCAGTACGTTCTATTTCTATGGTGCTGATAATCCACATAAGCTTAAATCTAACAAGGTAGATAATATTATTGCTGTTTGGTTTGAAGAAGCAGCCAATATGAAAGGTGTAGATGTGTTTGATCAATCTATACCTTCTTTTATTAGACAAAAGCCAGATTACGTTGATAATGTAAAAGTTTATTTCTCTTACAATCCACCACGTAATCCGTACGAGTGGATTAATGATTGGGTAACTGCTAGAGAAGAAGATCCAGAATACTTTGTTGATACAAGTACTTACTTAGATGATAAATTAGGATTCACAACTGATCAGCAATTAAAACTAATTGAGAGTTATAAAAATAATGATTATGACTATTATCGTTGGCTGTATCTGGGTGAAGTCATTGGACTTGGTACTAATATTTACAACATGGATAATTTCAAAGCATTAAAAGAGTTGCCAAGTGATGATTATATTACAAATTGGTTCTGTGCTATTGATTCTGGCCATGAAGTATCTGCTACTACATTTGGTGCTTATGGATTGACTAGAAAAGGCAATGTAATTTTATTAGATACTTATTATTACAGTCCACAAGGCAAGGCTCATAAAAAGCCACCTAGTGAGTTATCTAAGGACTTGTATTCATTCATCAATAAGTTGGCCAAACAATTCAAAAAGCCGGCAACTAAATTAACAATAGATTCTGCTGAAGGTGCTTTAGATAATCAGTTCTACAGTGATTATGGAGTACATCTTCATAAGGTAGCAAAATTGAAAAAAGTAGACATGATAGACCGTGTGCAAAATATAGTTGCTCAGGGTCGTTTTTATTATCTAGATACTGAAGAAAACAAAATATTTATTGAAGAACATAGAAATTATCGTTGGGATGAGAAAACTTTAAACAGTGACGATCCTAAAGTTATCAAAGAAGAAGACCATACATGCGACCAATTCCAGTACTTTGTGCGAGATAATGAACGCTTGCTAGGTTTGAAATATTAAGGTGGTGGAGTGATGTCATTAATTCAACAAATAAAAGATTGGTTTAGGAAAGGAGGTGCCAAGTTAGGAATGGTAAAGAGTCTAACTAACATTACTGATGATGATAGAGTTTCAATTGATCCAATGGAATACGAACGAATAAAGTTGGCCAAGTTATATTACAAGGATGATTTACCAAAAGTTAAGTATCGTAATTCATACGGTGAATACAGACAACGTCCGTTGAGTTCTCTAAACGTTACTAAGTTAGCATCTAAGAAATTAGCGTCAATTATCTTTAATGAACAATGTTCCTTATCGTTAGAAGATGAAACAACAAACGAGTTCATCAATGAAGTAATTCAAGATAATAAGTTCAATATGAGATTTGAACAACGCTTAGAAACTGCTATTTCATTAGGTGGTTTAGCTGCAAGGCCTTACGTTGATGATAATGATGTTATTAGGATAGCTTGGGCTAATGCAGACCAATTCTATCCATTACGTAACAACACTGATGATATTTCTGAATGTGCTTTTGCTAGTCGAACAGTTAGAACTGAAAACGACAGAAACGTTTATTATACATTGCTTGAATTCCACGAATGGGATGATGCTAAAACTTATCACATAACAAATGAGCTATACCGTTCTTATCAATCAGATGTAATTGGAGAACAAGTAGCGCTTGAAACTTTATATCCTAATTTAGCACCAGAATTAACCTTTACGGATGTTATTACTAAACCATTATTTGCATATTTCAGAACACCAGGAGCTAATAATAAGAACTTAGATAGTCCACTTGGTGTTGGTATTGTAGATAATTCAAGAAATGTAATAGACGCTATCAATCAAACTCATGATATGTTTGTTCATGAAGTAAGAATGGGTAAACGTAGAATTGCAGTTCCTGCTGAAATGTTGAAACCTACTGGCAATTTGTACGGAGATGAAGTAGATGATGCTCATCCGGTTCTATTTGATAAAGACGAAGATGTTTATCAAGGAATGTATGGAGATACAGATAAGTTGAGTGTAACTGACTTAACTTCTGATATTCGTTCAAGCCAATTCAAAGAGTCGATTGATTATTTCTTACGTGAGTTTGAACAACAGATTGGCTTTAGTTCTGGTACATTCTCTTATGACGGTCAAGGAGTTAAAACAGCTACTGAAGTTGTCAGTGAAAATTCTGCAACCTATCAAACACGTTCTAGTTATCTTACTCAAGTAGAATTGTTTTTAAATCAATTAGTTAATGCAATTCTTGAAGTAGCTAGTGTGGGACAGTTCTTTTCTGATGGTAAGCCTAGATGGACTGGTAATGTAGAAGATGTTGAATTATCTGTACATTTTGATGATGGTGTGTTCATTGATAAAGACAAGCAACGAGCTGATGAGATGCAGTTAGTTGCTGCTGGAATTATGCCAAAGCTTGAATACTTAAAACGTAATTTTGGTTTGAGTGAAGAAGATGCTCAAAAATGGTTAGCTCAAGTTACTAATGAACAACCAGACTTTTCTCAAGGTTCATTTCAAGAGCCAATAGATGGAGATAGCAACGAGGTGTAGTTTATGGATTCAAAACAGAAACTAGACCAAGACACAAATAATATTGCTAATCTCTATTCTAATTTAGAAGATAAGATATTTTCTGAGATTATCAAAGTGTTACAACGTGGGCACTATGAAGATGTAACACAAGATAATGTTGTTCAGTGGCAAGCACAGCAATTGTCACAAATGGGGGCTTTAACCAAGAGAGTAATTGCTTTAATGGCAGACTTTGACGGTATCTCACCTAGTGAAATTGAAACTATCTTAAAACAAGATGGATATGAGGTATTAGATGAAGTCAGTCAAGAATTGAAGTACAGTGGCCAAGTTAGTCAGCCAATCAGTGATGAGAGTTTTAACATGCTTAATTCAATGGTTAGACAAACTACAGATACCTTAAACAATACGATTAATCAAACTCTGCTTAGTCGCAATTATGGTGTTAATCCTGTTATGCGAACGTATCAGGAAATTTTAAAACGTTCAACGATTGAAACTGTAACTGGACTTAAAACTCATGATCGAGCAGTCAAGGACGCTATTTACCAACAATTAGATAAAGGTATCGAAGTTATGAGAGATAAGTCTGGGCGTGCATGGTCTCTTGAAGGTTATACACGTATGGTACTTACGACAACATCTAATAGGACTTACAATGATTTACGAACTAAACGGATGCAAGAATTTGGACAAGTGTTATGTTTAATGTCCAGCCACCCTAACAGCCGTGAAGCGTGTGCTTATATTCAAGGTAAGGTAGTCAATATAGTTCCAACTGATGATCCTAATTACAATGACAAGTACGATTCAATCTATAATCATGGTTACGGTGAACCTGCTGGAACATTAGGTATTAACTGCAGACACAAATTATTTCCATTTACTCCAGGCGTCAACGTGAATAACATGACCCAGTATAATCCTAAAGAAGCAATTAGGAATGGTAATTTACGTCAAAAACAACGTTACTATGAACGCTCAATCAGAGACGCTAAAAAACGTTTGAAAATTGCCGAAGAATTAGAAGATGAGCAAATGATAACTCGTACCAAAACACTAATTTCAGCACGTCAAAAGAAGTTAAGAGAGTACATCAAGGAAACTAATAAGATGTATGGTAACAAGCGTAATGTTTTGACTAGAGATTATGATAGAGAGCAAATAACTTATAAAAAGAAAAAGCTTGATCAAAGTGATAAAACAGAGTCTCAAAAGCATGTAGAAGCTAAAATAAAGAGTGGTCAATGGGGAACTAAGATTAATCCAGAAAAACAAGCACCACATATGGAATCTACAAAATTAGAAGGTAAGAGTTATTTATACGATAGCGAAGATCCACAAGAATTGTTAGATAAGTATGCTGGTAAAGGAAAACTAAATAAGAATAAAAATGGTTTTGGAAATAAAGAAACTGTACACGTTGACCACATTGTAGGGGTAGATTATAATTCAGGTAAAGAGACTGATTGGATTAAAATACATTATTCTAAAAAAAGAATTCATATTGTTCCTATCAAACATGATGTTGAACATGAGGAGTGATTAGTAATGGATTTAAGACCTTATTTTGGAAAGAATGTCATAGTTACTGACATTGATAATATTATTTATAAAGGTTTTGTTGCAGTTGGAACAATTCCAGGAGACTCTGATGATAATTGCTATGAAATTG
>OGIV01000723.1_pt1 | contig 22983 bp, 30 predicted proteins | sample 1571861 | NCBI WGS metagenome assembly OGIV01 (sample SAMEA2582099, study PRJEB24529) | metagenome | biome: Human gut stool | place: China | collected 2011 | reverse complement strand
CTTTGATCGAACACAAGCGTTTAATTTTAAATGATGGCAAAGTTGGCTGGATTGCGTACGACACCGAATTTGTCGACTACCTTAACGATGGCATCACGGTTTATCGCAAAACCAATAAAAACTACTTTACCGATGACGGATATACGGCATTTAATCTCGACTGCTTTGTGCCAAGTTGGCGAGAAGACGGCACTGTTAAGAAGATTTGCAAACGCTATGGCTGCAAGATGAAAGTCGATAGCGAAGAACTGCGGGCACTACATGGTAGCCAATTAATCCAAGTGATTCTGGCTATCTATGCCTGGATTGAATTTTCGGAGCCAACGATTATCAATTACTAACTAGGAGGACAAACGATGAAAATTTATGAAGTGATTCCAAAATTTAGTGGCCGAAGCCATGTGGTGATTGCCAGAAACGAAGAAGAAGCTATTGAGGCAACGGTTAAGCACCTTAACCAATTCCAGACATTCCATTTATTTAAAACATCTGAGTTTTGTGCTAGTGATATCGGTGCTGATAAGTTTTCGGAGCCAACGATTATCGACTAGGAGGGCTGAGCAATGATTGAGCGAGTTTTTACTGATGAGCATAAAAGAAAGTTAATTGTGCGTGTGAATAGGTCTAACATTCAAATCCACACGGAAAGAAAGAATCCATTAGATTATCAGTTCGATCTAAACGTTGAATTGTTTAAGTTCTTAAAAGAACAGGCAGTTAAAGTCTGGAAGACATTTACTCCTAAGGCAGCTGATTCTTTCGGGGCGGATTATTGGGAATTCTACGATAGGAATACTGATAACAATGGGTACTTGGGGATTCGGAATGAGCTTAAGTTTGAAAGTCCTAGCGACGAAACGACTCTGCTATATCAATTTAACAAGAGAAGAATGGAAAGTTTTATTTACGACATAGAAAGTTTATTTACGACATAGAAAGCCGAATTTATAGGGGGACGATTAAATGAGCACTAGACGAGCAAAACAGCACCAATGGATTGTGCTTAGGCAGAAAGCATTCCGGTATTTTAAACATAATCATGGCCGTTACTACTATGTATGGGACAACCAACTACTTATAGGTGTCCCACGTTGGCGGGCTATCGGTAGGGTACAGACTGAGTCAGTCTTGTATCATACAGAGCTGAACTTACCGCAAGGCAAAACGAAGCCACTAAGACTGCTGCAATTCACAACAGCTCCGTTTGAACCGATTTGGGCAGCAGAGGAGGAGCAACATGACAACTAAACGATCACGAAAACACAAGGAAGATACTTTCTTTGAAGTTTTAGACAGAAAGAACAACAAATTAAATGATAATGGTGGGCGTTTCAATAGATTTCTTAATGAAGTTACACATAGGCCACGCAAGTTTCGCAAACGTGCTTACGATCGTGAGAACGATCTTGAGGACGAAATCCTGGATAAGAAACTCCAACGGCTTTCGAAGAACGTATTAAAAAACTTGATCATCAGGAACTGCATTAATTTTCTGGAGTGAAATCATGATTAAAACAAAACTATTTTCCGAAAACTTTGGCGAGCCGCATATCGACGTGCAGATTAACAAATGGATTGCAAAACATCCCGACTACATCATCGTGGATGTCAAGCCGCAGTCATACCTGCTTGAAAATGATGAATACAGCTCTTATATAGTCCGTGACGCACTGGTCATCTATCGGGAGTACGAAAATGTGTGAATTCTGCGAAAAACATAAGCCATTGCTGACGTATCACTATGACAGTATCTATACCGAGATCAGGCTGATCAACAAGACGCAGCTTGACGCCATGACGACCGTCACTGATCAGCGTGGCGCGACTACGAGCGTTGGTCAGTCTAATCGGATCAACTACTGTCCAATGTGTGGACGGCAACTGAAATAGCCATTTAAAACGTTTTAAATTCAACAAGGAGCGATTATATGAACGTATTGGAAGTATTTATCATCTTGGGTTCAGTTATCGGCAGTGTGCTGTTTTCTGGCGGTGTGCTGTGGATGATCTTCATCAACTGGACGACTGGGTTTTCAGCACTGGGTATCGGTTCAGCAGTCATCGTCATCACGATGCTGGTTGCACTGGTCTACTACATGTGGGAGGTGTACCACGAATGATAGTAAAAAACATTAATGGCTGGCGGAATGGCACTATGAAAAAGCCAACAGATGATCGAACGATGCCAGATATTCCACAACATAACAAGTGTATTTTCTGCGATGGTAATGAGGGACACTACACTGGTATTACTAAAACAATGCACATTAAACTCAAAGATAATTTGCTTGTTGCGGTTGATGTAACTGGCTCAGATGTCTGGCAGATTAAGTATTGTCCAATGTGTGGGAGGAAATTGAACGATGGCAAAGCGTAAAAAGCACAAGCGTCGCGACACTCGCCGAAAGCGTAACAAGAAGAAGGTGAAGACTAATGACGAACTACTGTACGCCAAGACTGCTGCAAGCAATCAACAATCTCGAAAAGCGATACCCTAAAGCGTTTGCATCACGGTACGGTAAAGACTATAAGCTCGAAAGGTGGATTCCAGCCAACGATCCAGACATGCGCATTCGCAATCGGTTTTTGGCTCAGATTGAAGCTGGCGACCGAGCCAAAAGAAGCAATCGTATTGCTATGCAGCGAGTTCTGGACTGCTATAACCGCTATTTGACAATGTCTGAAACAGCCAAGTATCTGAATATGGACTATTTAGACGTCAAATATATTACGGACGTCAACCCGAATCTGCGCGAAGCATACGCCAAAAGGCAGCATGACTTTCAGCAGCTTGTGATTTTCGACCGTGCTGATAACAGCTACCGAGTCTATCGCAACTCGTATCAAGCATCAATTAGACTCAGCTTTCAGCGGGCGTCAGATCTTAAATTCTACATTAAACAGCGGCATTATCCCTATTTCATTAAAAAGCGCTATAAAGTCAAGCGAAAGGTGTGGTTTGATGAGGACAATGGCATGTGATCTGCCAGTTGATTTTGACCGTGAAGCAACGGCTCGTAACGTCAGGCGGTTCTTCCAACACCGATTGGACTACTATCTCTCAAGCTGTGGGAGCAACCGCACCGATTTAAAGTCGCCGACACTCAGTCTGGCAGGTGGTGGTGGGACGCTTGGCAATCATACTGAGGACAAGATCATCAACGGCATGATTGCTGGTGTGGTCTGCCAGTGTATCGCAACGGCAATCCAAAACTGTTCACACCGGGCCAAACAGCCAAGCTATGAGATCCTGGTCGGCTGTTATCTGGACGAGTTAAAGGACTGGGAAGTCAGCAATCAGTGTGGGTTTGGCAAGACGCGGTTCCAAGAAGTCAAAAAAGAAGCGCTCTGCGAGTTTGCTGAGCGGTTCTTGTACTGGCAGACATGGGCTGGCTTAGGCGACGATGCCATTGACCTTATTTCAAAAAGCGACCCAAGAGCGACCCGCGAGCGACCCAATAATGCACTATATTAGTAGCATGGATGATTTGGTTAAGTATGACACTCCTTTAGATAAATAACCATATTCGATTAAAGTCAGTCGTAAGGCTGGCTTTTTTGTATTCCCGGCACAAACTTATTGCTTCCTTATCAACGCGCCGGGATCATGTATCCTTAGCTCAATGGGCGAGCAGCCGCCTACGCGGAAGATGTGGGTTCGATTCCTGCAGGATACGTTGCCACAGCAATGTGGCAAACCATAGCATTTGGTTTTTCATTCATAATTAAATATTTCTTTCCAACCATACGGCAACCGGTTACTGGTGCATTCGGCTTGGTTCGATTCCAAGCGCCGGTATCAGAAAGGAGATGGCAGGCATGGCAAAGGTACACCAATGCGGCGAGATCAGATGTCATAGGATCATCCCTTTTGATCAGCGATACTGTGACGTGCATGCCAAGCTGCATGCACATGATGCCTATCACAACGTATCACACAAGCAGCGGCTCGAGTCGTACAAGATATATAACCGCGAGCATCGCGACCAGACTGCCAACGCTTTCTACCACAGCAAGGAATGGCAGCGTGTGCGCGACTATGTAACCAGTCGTGATATGTATGCATCGGGAGTGTCAGGCATCACGCTGACTGATCATGATCTGATCGTTGACCACGTTGTGCCAAGACGTCTGTGCCAAGATCCACTGGACGCTGACAACCTGTGGTGTCTAAGCAGACGCGAGCATCTAGCCAAAACCAAGATGGAAAAGCATATTGCAGCCAAGCCGAATGGCGACAACGTGCTGAAACATCTAAATCGCCAAAAATGGGCCGTATACATCGATCGACAGCTTGCAAGAGAAAAGCATCAAAACGATCGATAGGACGTTCATAAGCCCCCCCACAGGCTCTCAGATGAGAGCAATCCGCACATTAACCTTCCGTTACGGCGACGACAGTTATAAAAATTCGCATTATGGGGGCTGTTCGGCTTATAAAAAGTAAGGAGATGATACGATGCCGCGCAAAATGAAGGTAACTAAGAGCCCAGACAACAAAGCCTATCAAAATCGGCGCACCGAGATGGTTGAAAAGGCGACTGAAGACCTGCAGCCGTTGCAGACGTCACCACCAAACTACATGAAAGGCACGATTGCGGGCCGAGCCTGGCAGAGAATCACGCCGATTCTGCGTCAAAGCACGATCATCAAAAATGCTGACCGTTCAACTGTGGAGGCTCTCTGCTCGGCAATCGCACTGTATCGACTTGGCTTTGACGATGTGCAGGAAAACGGCATTCAGACGCCAATCTATAAGAGTGTGCAGAACAATCGTGGTGAAATTATCGATCGTGATTTTGTGGGTTTTAAGAAAAACCCGGCTGTATCTACGATGGATGCAGCAATCAGGCAGATACGTTCGCTGTCGTCTGAGCTTGGCTTGACGCCAACCAGTCGGGCATCCCTGCTCTCTCTCACTGCTGACAACGACGATGATGACGGGCCAAGCCTGGCAGACGTCTTGTCGGGTGGTGATGGCTGGTGATGCGCAAGTGGGATTTGACCAAAAAAGGTCAGACAGTTGAAAAAGCTTATGAAACCGAGAAAAACGCCGGCAGTTACAACGAGATCTTTAAAAAGTATCGCGATCCGGCGACCAGATATGCCTTTGCCGTACTCGAAGGGCGGCAGTTAGCCGGCAAAAAGATCAAGCTTGACGCTTTCCGACATCTGCAGGACCTAAGAAGGCAGACGGAAGACCCCGATTTTAAGTATCACTACGATCTGGACAAGTGTCGGGCAATCATCAACTACTCAAAGCTGGTTCCTGACGTTAATGCCGGTAAGCCATTGCCACTCATGGTGTGGGAGCAGAAGATTCTGTGTTCGATCATTGGCTGGCGCGATGATAATGATCAGCTCCGCTGCATGCGGGCAATCTTTTCTGTTGCACGTACAAATGGTAAGACCTATATCGCTACGATTCTGATGTCTTTCTACTTCCTGGTGGAGTCAAAGGGTCAGATGAACCACGACTACCTGTACACGGCGCCGGTTACGAGCCAATCGCAAAAAGGTTTCCAGTATATGCAGTCGTTTTTTACCAAGCTTTCGACTTTGCCGGCTTTTAAAAAGCTGTTTAAGCAACAGGAAATCGTCGTACTGCATGACGTGATCATGTCACGGAAGCTGCACAACCGACTGCTGCGGATGTCTTATAAGTCTGGCCAGTTTGACTCGCTCCACTGCCAGTTTGCAGTCGGCGATGAGGTGGGCGATGATCACCATATCGGCTCAATCATCGAAGGTAACGGTAAGATCACGTCTGGGCAAGGCCAAGAGCCTAATCACTGCTTTTTGCAGGTTTCAACGGCCTATCCAGACAGCAATTCGCAATTTTACAAAGACCAACAAATGATGGAAGAAGTCATGGAGCGCGACTATGATCGCTCTTTAGACGACAACCTGTGCATGGTCTGGGAGCAGGACAGCCTGGATGAGACCAACCAGCCCGAAACGTGGGTTAAATCGAATCCAATTTTGGATTTGAACCCCGAAAAGCATGATCAGCTGATGAAGTCGCTGCTCTCTGAGCGTGATACGAAGATGGCGAACGGCTCTCTGCCGGAATTCCAGAACAAGTCACTCAATATGTGGCTGCAAGTCAAGCAGAACACGTATCTGGACCTTGACGACATCAATCGGGCAGCCGTTGATGACGCACCGATCGACATTGACGGTCGCGAGTGCTACGTGGGCTTTGACAAATCCAATTTCAGTGATGATACATCGATTGCTTTTGTTTTCCCGTATATGGACAACGGCAAGCCACGCTACTACATCAAGCAACATAGCTGGGTGCCACTTGCGCGGGCTCAAAACAACATTGTTCTGAAGGAAAAACAGGACGGCATCAACTATCGTGATGCTGAAAAACGCGGTTTCTGCGATATCGCTAAAAACGACTACGGCTATATTGATGATGGTGCGGTTTTCGACTGGCTGATGGCCTATGTGGAGGCTCATAAGCTCAAAATTAAGTATTTCTGCTACGACAAATGGGGCTTGTCCAAGATGATTGGCTGGATTGAGCAAAAAACCGACTGGAACACGATGCCGGTCAAAAACGTTATCCAGAATCTTAATGAGCCAACCGTTGATCTGCGTAAACAGTTTGATACGGGCACGATCAGGTATGATCATGATCCGATTATTACGTACTCGCTAAAAAATGCCGTGCTGTACGGCAACAACAATGGCGTGAAGGTTGATAAGGAAAAGGCGACGACCAAAATCGACTTTGTCGACGCGTTGATTGACGCATGGTATACGGCGATGTTTCATTTTGACGATATCAGCCTGGAGAAATTCGATGCCAAAAACCCGTTCTCGGGGATGTCAAACGATGATATCAACGACTACTTTACCAACGACTTTTCATTCTGAAAGGAGGAAACCGCATGATTAAAACCATTTTTAAGCTGATTCTGGCAGTTGCGGTCGTAGTGCTGTGGGTTGCGGCGCTTTATGCCTTTGTTAAGTTTGGCTTTGCTGTCAACGTAGCGGTAGGCTGGCTGACGCTGTCAGTCGCACTGTATCTGGGGTCACGCGTGATCTCAGCGCTGATTGGCGGTGATGACTAGTGTTTAATCCATTTAAAGCGGTGATCAAACGTTCGAGGATGCTTAACTCGAACGGATGGTCACCTTTTTTCTCGGCATCAAACGGCCAGATCGTGTCGGTCGGGCCAGTCAACGCGAGTGCGGCGCTTAACAATTCTGATGTTTTTGCGGTGGTTTATCGTATCAGCTCGGACGTAGCGGCATGCCGGTTTGAGGCTCCGATGGTCGACTATAGGCTCAATCATCCGATGGGCACGCTCATCAACGGCTACAACGTGTGGCAGTCAGTAGTCGCTCAAATGGCGCTTAACGGCAATGCTTACATGCTGATACACCGCGAAGGTACGAATGGCGTGATAACTCAGCTTGAGCCTGTGCCAGAGGAGCGAGTAACTGTCACGCTTAATGATGACGGCTCAGACGTCTTCTACACGGTTCACTTTGACGACTCCAATCGCTCTGACGACTATAAGGTACCGTCGGCAAACATGCTGCACTTTCGACTGTTTGTCAATGGCCAGAGTGAATCACAGTATATGGGTGTCAGTCCGCTGATGAGTTTGGCTAAAGAGATTGACGTGCAGGACCAATCTAACCGGCTGGCACTGAGCACGCTTAAGCATGCTCTGGCACCAACTAACATCCTGTCGATACCACAGGGGACACTTAATGCTGACGCTAAAGCCAACATTCGCGATGAGTTTGAAAAGGCAAATTCCGGTGAAAACGCCGGCCGAGCAATCGTGCTTGATCAAGGCTTGTCACTGAGCCAATTGACGGTTAGCCCCGACATTGCCAAACTGCTTGCCAATACCAATTTCAGTCAGGCGCAAATTGCCAAAGCATTCTGCGTACCGGCTGACTACCTATCAGGTAAGCAGGACGAGCAGTCAAGCATTGAGCAGGTGCGGAGCCTGTATCAAAACTCGTTGACGCTTTATATCAGGCCAATCGAAGACGAGCTTACCAATAAGCTTGGCGTACCGGTGCACTTGGACGTCTCAACGGCGGTCGATATCGACCACCAGCAGTTGATCAGCAACATCGTCAGTCTAACCAACAGTAAAAATCCTGTCTTGTCGGGCGATGATGCACGCCAGATCCTGGTTGATCGTGGCGTACTGCCAAAGCGGACGTACCAGACGGCTACGCCAGGAAATCAAAATCTAGGAGGTGATACGAGTGCCAACGACAACGGACGTACGGACGCTGACAACGGACCTGATGACACGGAGTAGTGATGACAACGGTATGACGGTCGAAGGATACGCTATGCTGTATGACCAGCCGTCAGTCCCAATGCCATTTGTCGAATATATCGATCGTGGCGCGCTGGACAACGTTGATTTGTCAAAGGTCCTGCTGCTGTATGGTCATGACCTTAATAGTGTCTTGGCCCGCTCTGATGCAGATAATCTGCAGCTGCGGGCTGATGATAAAGGACTATGGTTTCGGGCTACACTCCCTGATACGACGCTGGGCCGTGACACATACACCAACGTGGCTAATGGCAATCTCAAAGGCTGTTCGGTTGGCTTTAAGATCGGCGACGACAAATGGCTGCAGAGCAATGATGGTAAGGTCATCCACCATATCCGGTCGTTTGACCAACTGGTTGAGATCTCAATCACACCGATTCCGGCATACACTGAAACCAGTGTGGACGTACAGCGTTCTTTAAAAGCATTTATGAAGGGAGAGAACGAAGTGGAAATTGACTACGACAAGTTGGCTGACGCGGTAGCTGACAAGCTTGAACAACGCTCTGCCGAACAAGCAGACGTTGAAACTACCGACGAAACCGACAAGCAAGAAGAGGAAACGACGGAGGAACCCGTTGAAGAACCACAAGAAAGCGAAGAAGAATCTGCTGATGTTTCTGCTGAAAAAGATGAAAAATCAGCAGAAAAACCTGTAGAAAAGGTTGAAAAGCGGTCTGAACCGCATGCAGCAATCGTAACTACGGAAAACGAAAAGATGAAAGAAGGCATTGAAATGCGTGAATTACACGGCGCAAATGAGTCTGCAAAGGACCAATTTGCACACTTCCTGAAGACGGGCGAAATTACCCGTGACAACACGACTGGCGGTATTGGCTTGTCTAACGGCCAAGTGCTGATCCCACAAGACATTCTGCCAGCCGAACATGAACAGCACCAATTCCCACGTCTGGGCAATCTGGTGCGTCAAATCGCCGTTAAGCACACGACCGGTAAGCTGCCTGTCTTTCAACCGGGCTCTGGTAAGTTGGCTCTGCATACGGAACTGCAATCCACTACTAACAGCACGTCACCAGAGATCAAAGAAATCCTGTGGAATCTGAAGACGTACACGGGACACTACGTATTTACGCGCGAACTGATAGATGATTCCGACTACAACTGGGAAGCTGAACTGCAAGCTCGCTTGATCGAACTGCGCGACAACACGGAAGACGATCTGATCGTGACGCAACTGACTAATGGCGTTACGGCGGTTAAGCCGACCAACCTGGTTGACGACCTGAAGCTGATTCTGGACTCCAAGTTAAAGCCATACGACAGCAATGCCGCATCGATCGTGCTGAGCCAATCCGCCTTCGCTCAACTGGATCAAATGAAGGATTCCGAAGGGCGTCCACTGGTACAACCTAACGTAACGCTGGGTACCGGCAACGTGATCTTAGGCAAGACGGTAACTGTCGTAGACGACACGCTGTTCCCTAGCGCTAAGCAAGGTGACGTCAACATTGTGGTTACGCCACTGCAAAAGGCAGTTATTAAGTTCAAGTCCAACGAGATCACTGGTCAATTTGTCGACACCAATGATATCTGGTACAAGGCTCTGGGCATCTACATGCGCGAAGACGTTGTCCAAGCCAACAAGAACGTCATCAACTGGGTATCAAGCACGACCACTACTGGCAGGTAAGCGTGTGGAGGTGATCGGCAATGATTGATACGCAGTCGATGCTTGATGAGCTCTGCTTGGACGCAACCGATGAGACAACGCAACTGATCACCGACCTGTTAAGCCAGTCCGAAAGCATTATCCGTGACTCGGTTGACAAAACTAAACCAATTGCCAGCTATGAGCAGGACCCGATTTTTATTAGAGCTGCTAAAACGCTGTGCACTCAGCTGTACTATGACCGTACGTTGACTGGTGGGATGTCGATTGGCTTGCAGATGATGATCAATCACTTAAAAGGCGAGGTGGGAGCAGATGGCTACAAGCCGAACAGTACCGTATAGCTATCAGCCATATCAGATGCGGTATACCGCAGAGTTTGGCAGTTTTAACACGGTTGATAATGACATGGGCATCCCGATGCCAACTTTTGTCAGCCAGTTTAAGCTGCACTATGCCCGTGTCAGCCAAACGATCAGTCAAAAGTATGAGGCACTCGGCACGGATTTCGAAAACACTCAGATTCTGGCCGTCCGTCATGACAAACGACTGACCGATAAGCTGGCCGTGCAAATTGACGGTAAGGTATACAGCATCGTGGACCTGTCAGTACGTGACGACACCTACCTGTCATATGACTTGATCACCATCAAGCGCTACAAAGCAGGTGGTCAAGATGGCTGACATCGAGATGAGCCAGTTTCTTGAGCAGTGGCTTGATGACGTTAAATCAATCTCAGTTAATCTAACGCCGAAAGAACAGGCTGAAATCACGAAAGCTGGCGCAAAGGTGATGGCTGAACGGCTGACTGAAGTTACCAATGCCAAGCACCGCTCTCACCACAACGACAAGGTGTACAGCCACGCTGCTGACCATATCTCATATATGGATAAGGATGTGGACGGTGATACCAATGGCGCATCCACAGTCGGGTGGGATAACCACTACCACGCTATGAACATGATGCGCCTTAATGATGGCTACAAGGGACATCCCGGTGACCATTTCGTGACGAACTTGCAGCAGGATAAAGCGACCAGTGAGGCTGTTTTAAAAGCTGAAAGCGACAAGTACCAGGAACTGATCAACTGCAAGAAAGGGGATGACGACTGATGTTGGCAACGAAGCGGGCTAAAGAGCTGATCCAGACTGGAAATTTTAAAAACGTTGACGCTGTTTACATTGGCGTTATCCCACAATCTGAGATCACACGCACTGACCGGACGATCATACTGATCACGGACGTACGTACTGACTTGGCGCTTAATGGCAATCTGGACTTCCACGCTCTCGACAAAGAGGTAGAGGTCCAGATTTTTTATGCGCTCGATGCAGATGACCCTGATGATTTTGAGACATCATTGATACACTTGTTCGTTCGCGATGGCTGGACGATGCTTGACAATCACGGTCATACGGTTGACCCCAAGACTTATCAGGTTACACAAACCTACTACTTTGACTACTACGAACTTGAAAAATAGGAGGACAAAACATGTTACTTCACGGTATCACAACCGCGTGGGTTTTTCTTAAATCTACCGACGGTAAAAATTTGTTGACTAAGACAAACGGGCTGTCTGACAGCGGCTTGCTGGAACTGGGCCATGACGTGCTCGGTGTAGCGTCAGCAGAAATCAAGGGCCTGGATGGCTCTAAACTGGAAAAGATCTCAGGCAACAACACAGTTCAGTACAGCTATGCTGATCCGCTGAACCCAACGGTTGCTCTGACGGTCAATAGCCTTGAGATGGCTACTTATGCCAAATTGATTGGTCTGGAAAAGAAGGGCACTGGTTGGCAGATGGCTGACAACAAGCCAGTCGGTGGCTGTGTCATCAAGGCACCGCATATGACTGATAACGGCTATACGTACTTCTGTTTCCCAAGCGGCAACTTTTTAGGTGGTGACAAGAAGCTTGATTCGGATACTGACTCAAAGAAGACGCCAGTAACGGACTCATTGAGTTTTGCCGCGATTGATGATCCTAACATCAACGACCTGTATCGGATCTACGACACCACCGACACCGACTTTACAGATGAAGACACGATGTTCAAGGAAATTTTGCCAGATTACGTTAAGGCGACTACGGCTAATCCACACGCCTAATGGTTAAAGATCGCCTATGAAAGCAAACAGTACTCGTTCGAGGGCGGTCGATAAAGGAGAGATAAAATGAAGCTTTATATCAAACTTTTTAATCGCAAGTTTGACGTGTCGACGTCTAACGGGAACGTTCGGCGCGTCTACGAGATGCAGTTAAAAATTGCTAAAACTCAAGCCGAAAAAGACATTTTAAAGCGAGCACAAGACGAACTGGAATTGGTCCAAGAACTGCCAAAGTTTCTTGGCGTCATGCTCAAGCTCAACAAGCAACAGCTTAAACAGCTTGACAACATGGATTTTGAGGCAACCCAAGATGCAGTTGGCTACATTTGCCAACGTATCTTAGGCCGAACCGATGAACAAATTGGGGAAGAGGAAAAAGAAGACCCAAAAAAGTAAACTGGAAAGCTCGCGCGTGGCATCTGCAAAATGCGATTGAAGACTTAGACAACAACGAGCGGGAAATGATGATCCAATTGCACTGGACGATAGATCAGTACGAAAGCGCCGACTACTATCGTCTAGGCGAGATTATGTCAGCTAAGGCACGTGATGAACGTGCGATCGATCCACTGCAGTTTGTAAAAGGAAGGAGAGCGGATAATGGCTAAGATCAGCAACGTTATGGCGACTAAGGTCGCACTGGATTTAGTGGACGCATCGAAGTCAGTCCGCAATCTGACTACGGAAGTCAATGCGTCGACCAAAGCTTGGCAGGCACAAGAGGCCAGTCTTAGGTCTGCCGGCGACTATGTCGGCGCGGCCAAGGCACGACTTGACGGTCTGGGCAGTGCGATTGATGCACAAAAAGAAAAGATTTCTGCTTTGCAAGAAAAGCAGGAATCGATGAGCAACATCAGCCAGGAAACGGCTGAGAAGTTTCTGAAGCTCAAAGAGCGTATCGAACAGCTTAAGACCGAACAGGCCAGTCTTGACGATGTTACTGGTCGAAACAAAGACAAGTACGAGTCGCTTGGTGCTGAAATCAGTCGCCTGGAAGATCAGCAAAGCAAGCTCGATGTGGGCACGGTCAAACAAGCTGAGACTTATCTGCGCTATGGCGCACAAGTCGACCAGGCTAAAGCCAAGCTGGCCAGCATGGAGGATCAGCAACAGCGAGCCGAACAACAGCTCGAACTGCAGAACAGTGGCGTACTGAAGCTTAACGCGTCCATGCGGGCACAATCGGCCCTGTTCATGGCGCATGCTGAGCGTCTACAGGCGGAAGGACGCCAGTACCAGGCGATGGGAGTACAGGTTGATGGCCTGGAAAACAAGATCAGTCAACTGAGAGCAATTCAACAGCGTGAGATGCAGATGCTCGAATCCACACGCCAACGGATGGGCGAGAGCTCACAAGAGTATCTCAAACAGGCAACACGTGTGGAAGAACTCGGCACCAAGATTGCACAGACGCGGTCTAAGATCAACGAGCTCAACGAAGCCATGAAGGCTACACCGCATACGTGGCTTGACGGTATGAGTGCTCGCCTGGATAGTCTGCAGGGCAAGGCCGACCGAGTGAGCCACTCGTTCGGTAGTATGTTCCTGGCAAATACGGCGGCTAACTTGTTTTCTGGCGCACTGGCAACGATCCAGGCTCACTTTACGGAGCTGATTGCCAGTGGGATGGAGTATGACGTCACGCAAGAAAAAATGCTTGCCACGTGGGATACGCTGACCGGTTCGGCCGGCAAGGCTAAAGGCATGGTCAACACGGTCAATGATTTGTCAGTCAAGACCGGTCAAGCCGTTGACACTGTGGACGAACTGGAACAAGGATTCTACCACCTGCACTCGTCTAAGAGCCAGGCAGACGGGCTGACCAGCTCCATGCTTAACATGGCTGACGCGGTCGGGCTTAACAAACAGCAGATCGGTGACGTATCGCAGGATATGGTTCACGCTATGGCGACCGGTAAGGTTACGCAAGGCGAGCTTAACCAAATCGGTGCCTACTTCCCGATGATCGATGAAGCGCTGGCTAAGCACTACCATACCAGCGTTGCCGGTATGCGTCAGATCGCGCACGCAGGTAAGCTTGACGCTGACACGTTCCAACAAGTGTTTGAGCAGTTGGGGAACGGCAAGTACAAAGATGCTGCCGAAAAAATGATGGGCACCTTCTTCGGTATGGAGCGGACGATTAAAGCCCGTGTGCCAGCCCTTGTCGGTAAAATTGTCGAGCCGTTCAAGACAATGAGCAATCCACTGCTCGAATCTGTGTCTAAGTGGGTGTCTGATAGGAAGACTGAAAAATTGTTTACCAAGTTTGGTAAGCACTTAATGGAGGCGTTCAACAAAATCACGACCGCTTTTGGCGGTAAAAAGATTGATGCCGGTGATGCACTGACCAGTGGAATGAAAGCCGCTACCCGTACCGTTGACAGATTTGCCAAAGTGGTGTCGTCGCATCATACGCAGATCAAAGAGTTTTTTGATTCTTTTAAAACAGGATCAGCGGCAAGTCTTAAGATCTTTGCCAACGTCATGCTTGACTTGTCTAAGGTAATGTTGCCAGTCCTGGATGAACTGGCTAAGTATCCGAAGACGACTGCAGCAGTGATCACATCGCTTTTGCTGGCAAGCAAGGCGGTCAAAGGGCTGTCTGTAGCTGTTAAGGGATTGCAGATCATGCGGACGGTCGGCTCAACGATCGGTGCTTTTGCTACTAAGATCAAAAACATCCCTAGTCGCAAGATCACTCGTATCCAAGTTGACGGTGCCAAGTCCACACGGGATCTGGAAGCTTATAGTCGGCGTCTGGATCGGGTGCCAAAGACTAAGACGACTAAGGCAATCGTCAACACGACGTCAGCCGAAACCAGTCTGACGCGGCTGGGGACTAAGGCAACTGCATCTGGCAAGCTCGGCTTGAAAGGGCTCAGCTTGATCGGGCGTGGTGCCAAGATTGCGTCAGCCGGGCTTAACCTAGTCGGTGGTCCAGCGGGTGCAATCATGCTTCTCGTGCAGGGCTTGACGATCGTATACCAGCATGACAAAAAGTTCCGCAAGTTTGTTAATGGTTTGGCAAGTTCGGCCAAGTCAGCGATGGGCAAATTTGGCAAGGCTTTTGAGTCTGGTGCCAAGTCGGCAATCTCGTGGACGAGCAACATGTGGGACCGTGTCAAAAAGAGCTATCAGCAGGGCCAAGCTCAGACTCAGCAACAGACTCTGCAGCATGCACGTCAGCAGCAGCAAGCATGGAACGGTATCAAAGATACGACTGCGTCAATCGCCAAAGGCATGTTTGATAAGCTTAACGTCTTACACAGTAATGGTTTAGGCGACATGTTAAACGGATGGAAAGACCATTTTAGCAAAGTCATTAACACTATCGAGTCAAATGGTAGTCCACTCCATAATGCTTTTAGAGATATTTTAAACGGCTTGCTTAGTCCTTTTACTAATTTAATCAACGGCATTATCAAAGGTATCAACTGGGTCTTGGATAAGGTTGGCGGTGACAGCCATAAGCTCGGCACCTTTACGATTGACAAGCTCGCTAACGGTACGCCAGGCGGTGGTTTACTCCATGACCAGGTGGCACTGCTTAACGATGGCTCCGGTCCTAACTTCCAAGAGATGGTCCACTTCCCGTCTGGCGAAACGGTCATGCTCCCGCCAGAGCGCAATTTGATGATGTTCTTGCCGGCACAAACAGAAGTGCTTGACGGTGAACGGTCAGCACAGTTGGCACCGATGATGGGTATCAACCACTATGCTAATGGTGCTATGGGCGACTTCTTCTCTGGCTTGTGGGACAAAGGCAAAGACGTTGTCGACTTTGCTGAAAATATCCTTAAAAAGCCGGTCGACTTCATGGAGTCGGTCTTCAACCACTTTGTCTCGGGCAAGTCCGACAATGGCGGGTTCTTCAGCGTTCAGCTGCATACCAGTCTACCGGTGTTCTTCGCCAAGTCGATGGCTGACTGGGTTAAAAAACAATTCCAGGAAATGGCTGATCCCGCCGGTTCAGGCGTTGACAGATGGCGGCCATACGTTGTCAGAGCTTTGGATATGCTCCACTTAAGCTCGTCGCTTGTCGGCAGAGTTTTAAAGCAAATCCAAACCGAATCTGGCGGTAACCCGCATGCTAAACAGCCTGGTGCCGACCCAGATGGTGACGGTTCCGGTCCAGCTTTGGGGCTTATGCAGACCAAGCGTAAAACGTTCGATTCGTACAAATTGCCCGGCCATAACAACATCTGGAATGGCTTTGACAACCTGTTAGCCGGCCTTAACTATGCACGGCATCGTTATGGCGACAGCCTATCGTTCTTGGGGCAAGGGCATGGCTATGCCAATGGTGGCATTGCTACTCAGCCGTCAATCTTTGGCGAGGCTGGCGCCGAAATGGCAATCCCGCTTGACAGTATGAAGTCATCCCGCGCGTGGGAGTTGATGCGACAGGTCGTTGCTTACTACGGTGGCAACAATGCTGCAAGCAAGACGTCCACAGTTGATACGCGGAACTTGTCGCAACAAATCCAGGAATTGATTGAAATTGGTAAAGCCGTCTTAGCGGTGAATGGCGAACAAGTCCAAGCCATTCACGGCATTAAGGGATATGACAAAGTGGCTGCCTACAAGCAACAACGCATCGATCAAACGCTTGCCAACTATCAGGCTTTCTAACGATGTGAAGCCTATAACCGGTCGGCGAAATGTTTTTCAATGCGTCTGAGAGGGGATGATAAAAATGCAGCGACCACATATGTGGGTCAAACTGCCAAACCAAGATGAGATTAACTGCGAAACGATAACCAAAGGGCTTAAATTTCTGCAAGATGATTCCGACTTGTCGATCACCAACACGTACTTGGATTCGGTCGGAATCGAGGGCTCCGTTTTGGAACGTCAGACTTACTCTAAAACAACCGTTAATGCAAACTTTTGGTTACACTTTGGCAGTTGGTATGACTACAAACTTGCTAAACATGATATCGCACGTGTTTTTGGCCAAAAAGGACTGATGCGGATCCGCACTGATGCTGAGCCGTATATCGTTAAGTATGTATATGCAACATCATATACGATTAAGCCAATTGGCGATTTTTATCATGATGCTCTTTTTACGATCGCGTTTGATAACCCAAGCGGTCTTAAATATTCGCTGTATCGCAGTGATGAGCTTGTTAACCATCAAAACGACGGCAAGCAGTTTGGCATGAATCTGCCTAAACAACCGCTTAACTATCATTGGTCGTCAAGTACTATTGAGTGCTACAACCCGTCGGACATTGCGGTTGACCCGTACTTTGGCAAGCGTGACATCCGTACAACGATTCACTTTTCTGGCAACTCGATTAAGCTCGAGAATAAGACCACCGGCTCTGTCTGGACGTATAGCCAAGCTGCTGCTGCCAACGATACGATCGTGATTGATGGCATCAACACCTATCGCAATGGTGAGCTTGATAACAGCCATACCGACTACGGGTATCTGAGTCTGGCGCCTGGCAATAATTTGATCCAGGCCACAGGCGCATCAAGTGTGGATGTCACAATCAGTTTTCCATTTATTTATCTGGAATAGGAGGGATGCGATTTGAGCGTTGTAAAAGTCGCTAAAATACAAGGTAACCTGCACGTCCCTAACTCTAACGACACGATAGCTATGCTGACAAGTGTCCTGCCAGATACTATGCAGATAACGTGGAAGAAAAACAGCGAGTATCAGATGCAGTTTGAGGCCTACAACAACGGATCTGATGCATACTCAATGCTTTCTCCCGGGAACATGGTTGAGAAAAATGGGCAATGGTTTGTCATCAAACATCCTACAGCGGGATGGTCAGGAAATCTGGAAACCACATCGGTTGTGGCTACACATATCAGCTCAGAGATAAATCGAATCCGTATCTATGGCGATGATGCTCCAACCGATTTTGGCAGTTATGACCATGCTGGCAAAAGTCAGTCAGTCACGAGTGTGTCTAATGGCAATGCCGAGACTGCTGTTAGCGTGTCCGTCAACGACATCATGCAGTGGGCCTTTGGCGATCAGCAAAGCCGCTGGGGGATCACCTATCAGATTATCGGCAATTTTAACAGCCACATGGTTGTTAACCCTTATGCTTCTGGCTCTGGTAAGGATGTTATCAGCAGAGTTTTATCATCATGGACCGATGCGGTTTTCTGGCCGGATAATCTTAATTTACGAATCTACTCGCATGGCGAGTTTTACAAAGATCGTGGGCACCGGTTAGACTACCTGCATGATACTGATACGGTGACGCTTGAGTACGACACTACTGATATGGTTAACGCGGCAAGACTGGTCGGGGCTACGCAAGAGAGCGGTGGCGGTACAGGAATCAACGAATCCGAAACCACCACACAAGGCACCGGCAGAGCATCGGAAGTCATTGCTGACGCTAAGAAGTATCTTGGTGTGCCATATGTATATGGTGGTGCGGGTGGTGCACGTGGTGGCAATCCGTACTCTGGCATGGACTGCTCAAGCTTTGTCAGCCAAGTCTACAAGGATTTTGGCATCAACATACCAGCCTTTACAGTTGCTATGGAACCCTATGGCCATGAGATCAGCCGTGATCAGGTACGGACCGGCGACATGGGCTTTTATGGCTCGCATGGTGCCAGCCATCACATCTGTATGGCGCTGGACAACAGTACGATGATCTATGAGCCACAACCTGGTGAAGTATGCAAAACAGAGCCAATCAGCTACTACCCGCCGACATGGTGGGAACGCAATGATGATATGGCTAAGATCGTAGGCGGATCGTCGCAGACAGTTGACAGTGTCGAAATTACCAATAGTGATAGCCAAAGCACTTACTACTTTGCTCCTTTTTATTTTGTTGACGAAACCAGTAGACAACGATGGGGCCTGTATGAAGGCGATGACATCACCAGTGACACCATCACCGATAAGGAACAGATGAAAGCTTACGCTGAGACGCAGTTTAAGCCTAATCCAGACGTAAGCCTTGAACTGACGGCTATCGATTGGCAAGCGATTCCAGGCGATCTGGTAAGAGTTGAGATCAAGCCAGCCAACTACGTTACTCAGACTGGTGTCGTAGGCATCGTAAGCTATCCAGATAGTGCTGCCAACAAAACTACGGTTACGCTAAACAGCAATTTGCAGACTATCCTTGACTATCAGCGTGGTCAACAGGCAGAGCTCAAATCTTATCGTGACAGCACTAGGAACATGATCATCAACGCGCAGTTTAATAGCCAGGTGCAGACAACGTGGAATGAAACGGAGGTGAAGGCTTTTGACAACAGCAAACGTGGTTGACGTATCGGAGTGGCAGCCGATCAGTATCGACTGGGCCAATCTGAAGGCTAACGGCGTCAAAGCAGTAGTCGTGCGTATCGGTCATGGCGTAACACGTGATGAACACGCAGCAGACCATATCGCCAACGCGACTAAAGCCGGGCTGATTGTCCATGTCTATCACTACTACGAGGGCGTAGATGGTGAACTGCAGTACTCGGTCAACAATGCGAAGAGCCTAAACATCAAGCCGAACGTGTACTACTTCTTGGATATGGAAGGCACAATCGCTGGCTCATGGCCGAGCATTTTTGAATCGTTCCGCAAGCAGTGGGCGGGTTACGGCTGGAATACCGGTCTGTACTGCTCGCTGAGCAACTACGCTAAGTTTGACAACGCCACGCTCGTTAAGCAGGGCGTGTACCGTTGGATAGCAGCGTGGGGCAGTAATCAGCCAAGCAATGCCGACATGTGGCAGTACGACAGCAAGACTGGTCTGGGTAGCTACACGAGTGCACTGGACAAGGACGTTGACATTGCCGGCAAGCTGATCAAAGAGCCGGACAGCACGGTTGTTGAGCCGACCGACCCGAACGGCAACTACACGATCAAGCCTGGCGCTTTCGTCGGGTTTGACCACAGTACCACTGAACTACAAGGTGGCGAGATGCTGGTTGCCAGTCCGGACGGTCAGAACAAAATCCCTAAGTTGTCGCCAGACGGCCAGTTCCTGTTTAACAACAACGATGGGGATAACATGTGGACGCTGATTAAGCCAAAAATCGGTACGATCAAAGGCGAGAAGGGTGACAAAGGCGCTGATGGAACTAATGGTAAAGACGGTAAAGATGGTCAGACTTGGCAACCATATATAGCCAATGATGGGTACTGGCACATCAAAATGATTAGCGACACAGCTACGCAGTCGATTGTTGGCGTATTAACCAGCGGTGATGCAGATATCTTAACGGTCAATGATAGTTATCGAGTAAATGGAACAATCAGCAATGTTCCTACTGCTGAAGGCTTGTTGACTGTACGTACGAGCGGGACGGAGGTATGGCAGACGTATATCGACAGTGCGACTGCCGACTGCTACACCCGTACTCGTCACAATGGCACGTGGTCTAAGTGGCGCTGGACAACGCAATGGCCTAACAGCTAGGAGGTGAGTAGGTGGCAACAACAGAAGATATTAATTTAGGCGTACTAGCGCGTGGCCCACAAGGCCCCAAAGGTGAGACTGGAGCAACCGGTGCACGAGGCCCACAAGGCAATACCGGTCCAACAGGTCCGCAAGGTGCTACTGGTCCGGCTGGGCCAAGCAATGCTGATACGTTGAAAGACTTAGGCAACTACACCGCAACGGCATCTAGTACAACTGCTAATGCCCCGACAACGGGTCTGCCACGCGTAAGCGGGGTATCGATGACTCGGGCATACAACAACGGTTATCCGACGAGCTACGGCAATGTGCTTAACGTGGCTGGAGCTGGTTCTGGGCAACTCTTACTAGGCTGGTCAACCTATGATAATACGACAGAGCATCTATGGTATCGCAGCCATCGTGATACTAGCACCGGTGGTTGGGGTGAGTGGAATAAAGTCGCATACGTTAACGACCTAACTTGGTCGAACATCTCGGGTAAGCCAAGCATACCTAGCACGTTTAATGGCACCATTACTGATACGTCAACTGACTTTAACAATCTGACATCTGAGGGCCACTACGACGTGCAGATTTCGCCTAGCTATCAAGGCAAGAACGGGCCTAATCAAAGTGACTGGGGTCTGCTAGATGTTAAGGTTGCCGGACGCATGATCGTGCAGACTTACTACAGTGATCAAAGAAACGAAGTCTACGTACGAAATTGCTATGATGGTACGTGGACCGCTTGGCGCAACGTAACGTTCTGGCCGAAAGAAGGATGATCTTTGATGGATTTAATTGGCTATGTGACAAGCAGTATCATTGCTGTATACCAAAAGATTGCCTACCTATATCAGCTGGAAAAAGAAGTTAATGATGACTATGAGCTTAGTGTTCCAACGCTGACTGTTGAAGAATGCCGTGAAACTGCGCTTAATCGCAATGTCAGACTATGGATGTTTCGAGCGTTAAAGTGCATGGCCTATGATATCAATAATCTGGTTACGCTGTATAACAAGCAGCAACTAATTGATTGGGATGCTGATGGTGAGCCATTGACGCCGCCATATAGCGTGGTCATGCCAACGTCGTTAGCTTTCAGCGAGGTCAAGACCGTTTTAGATGATGACTTTAAACGAGCACTTGAGCTGCTAGGACAGCTTGAACGCTATGCAAATGATATGAAAGGAGACTGATTATGGCAGACACTAATACGCGTGTTGTCCTAGACTTGGTGCGCGATGCACAATCCAATTATGGATCGATTGTAGACTTAACGCCGTATTTCCAAGGCCGTATTGGCGACAGCCAAGCGCCGATGCCTTTGGCGCTGAAAATGGACGGGCGGCCATTCGACATGACGGGATATGGCTTTCAAGTCGAAGCAACTGACAGTCAGGGCAAGGCATTTGTGATGTCAAACTGCGCAAAGGAAGTTGCACAGTCGGACCGTTTTAAACGAGGCTTTTTCACTGTGATCTGGGCAGCAGAAATGTTTCAAAATCCAGGCGCGATGAAAGGTACTTTTGTTGTAACTAAACCAGAGACTGGCGAGAAGATTTCCACACTAAATTTCAATCTTAATGTGCTTGACCAAGCTGTCAGCCTTAATACGTTGCATGATAGCTACAGCAACCGGCTTGAAGACCTTATCGACGACTTAAAGTCAAAAGCAGATGAGATGATCAAGGGGACATCCATTGCAACTTTGACTGCACAGCTTAAGTCTGCTCAGTCGGCTTTGGAGACTGCAACGAGTTTGATCAACACAAAGGGTATCCCAACAACCGTTGATATGCAGAACTACGTGAAAGGCTATATGGTAGCTCAGAATACCGGTAACGATTTGAACACGTTGACCACGCCTGGTATGAGCTACTATGTAACAACGACTTCTGCCGGCAATCTGCCAAATGGAAAGTTAGGAATGCTTAGCATTCATGGCAATGCATCACACTTGCTACAGGTTTTCACGGACGCTGACCAGCTTAGGCCCGTAAGAAAATGGATTAAACCCAGTCTGACTCGTTTCGTTCAAATCCACCAAAATTGGATCAGCCGTATCAACCGTTTGAACCAATACCATGTCATAATCCGGCATGACATCAACCACCGTGATGCGGTCTCCACCACGCATACGAACCTTCTCGCGTGCCCCACTGGCTTGATTCGTGACATACACCGTTTGCATAACTTGCACACGGTCACCCGGATACAGCGTTAAGTCATCGCGCACCCACAAGCCAACTTCAGTGCGTAACACCGGTGTTGCCACTAATGCGTTTTGCACGGCTGCATTAATCAAACGACGTAGTTCATTTGTTGGTACCAAGACAACCGTTTCGTTTTCCGGTTCGGCAATCAACGCTCGCTTCACCGTCTCAACCACCTGCAATAGCGCCGTTTCACTCATTGGCGCAAACGTATAAGGTCGCGTCAAAAAGACCTCTGGCAACACCTCAGCGGGTATCAATTCATCTGGGGCCACAATCGTACTTGAGTCACCATCCAAAATCG
>OGIV01000719.1_pt1 | contig 23084 bp, 18 predicted proteins | sample 1571861 | NCBI WGS metagenome assembly OGIV01 (sample SAMEA2582099, study PRJEB24529) | metagenome | biome: Human gut stool | place: China | collected 2011 | reverse complement strand
TGGTTTTCCTGTTCCAATTGTTTTTCCCTTAATCTCCATATGCCTGTCCTGCTCCTTTTCTATCCATCCTAAACCGGATTTGCGAAACTCTGCCTGATTTATGTTCCACGATCATTTCTATTTTAAAACACCAGACTCTAATATTCAATGCATGCAATATAAATAGTATTCATGGAGGCTATAAAAAATTGGAACATCTGTGAATTTGACAATTTATTCACAATCTATTAGAATGACTGTTAGTATAATCTACTAAAGGAGAGTATTACATGAGTTTCACATTTTTAAACGAATTACCTTCTCCTGCCCAGATCCAAGAAAGATATCCTCTGTCAGAGAAATTGCAGGAGTTAAAAAAACAGCGTGACGCAGAGATCAGCAATGTGATCAAAGGTCTTGACAACCGTTTTCTTGTCATCATCGGACCTTGTTCTGCAGACAACGAAGATTCTGTATGCGATTATGTCAGCCGTCTCACTTCCATTCAGGAAGATGTCAAAGACAAGCTGATCATCATCCCACGTGTGTATACAAATAAACCACGTACCACCGGTGAAGGCTACAAAGGAATCGCTTCCCAGCCTGACCCTGAAAAAGCACCAGATATGGTGGAAGGTCTGATCGCCATGCGCAAAATGCACATCCGTGCCATTGAAGAAAGCGGTCTCACCTGTGCAGACGAAATGCTTTACCCGGAAAACTGGGGATATGTAGAAGACCTGCTCTCCTACGTTGCGATCGGTGCACGTTCGGTTGAAGACCAGCAGCACCGTCTTACCGTCAGCGGTTTTGATGTTGCATCCGGTATGAAAAATCCAACCAGCGGTGACTTTTCCGTTATGTTAAACTCTGTTTATGCCGCCCAGCATCCACACCATTTTGTTTACCGTGGCTATGAAGTGGAGACAACCGGAAATCCATTAACCCACGTTGTACTCCGCGGTGCCGTCAGCAAACACGGCAACAGCACGCAGAACTACCACTATGAGGATCTGATCCGTCTCTGTGATATGTATGCCAAAATGGATCTTGTAAACCCGGCTGCCATTATTGATGCAAACCACTCCAATTCCGGCAAGCAGTTCAAAGAACAGATCCGTATTGTTAAGGAAGTTATGCATAACCGTCAGTTATCGCAAGACATCCATAACATGGTAAAAGGTGTGATGATTGAGAGTTATATTGAAGAAGGATCTCAGAAGATCCACGACCATATTTATGGAAAATCTATCACAGATCCTTGCCTTGGATGGGAAGATTCCAAAAAACTGATTTATGATATTGCGGAGATGTGTAAATAAAACATCGCTTTTTATTTTGTTCTATAGTAAAAAAGTCTGCCGACAGGTACTACCTGCCAGCAGACTTTTTTCATGCACCATACAGTGCTCATTTTTCATTACAGATCTGATGAAGATTATTCCGCACGGGACATAGCTTCTTCGTAATCTTTTGTGCCTTTCCAGATCTCATCTTTGTAAGGATTCTTCTTTAACTTCACAGAACGTTTGATAATTGCAGCAAATACAACAACGTTGACTACAATTGAAAGAACAGAGATCACACCCTGTGCTGTAGGATCTACTGCTGTTGGATGTGTAGCTGCATCCATGAATCCATCTGCGTAGAGCCTTGGGATAACTGCGAATTTACCCTGATCCTGGAATAATGGGAATACCTGGGCAAACATACACCATAATGCTAATGTGTTAGCACGGTTCTGAATCCAGCCACCTTTGTTCCAGAATGCTGCAGCAAATGTAGGTGCAAGTAATAATGCAACACCACAGTACCATGAATGAGTCGGAAGGTTTAAGTAAGTATACTGGAAGTTCCATACATCATAAGCTAAGATGAACATCCATGTCATATCCGGCCATAACATATCATCTTTTTTCTTAGATGTGTAGATTCCCCACCAGCCTGTCATACATAAGATATTGATAATACCTGCAAGACCGTTGAGAACGTTCCACCATCCACCATATAACCATACGCCTTCAGATGATAACCACCAGCTTGTTCCTGTCTCTGCAAGTGCTTGTGCACCTCTGATGGCAGATTCGAAATCGCTGCATACTGCGATCAAAATGTTGATTGCTACGATGACAAATGGGAAAGCCTTAAACCACTGTGTTTTTCCAATACCCCATTTGTATTTGAGCATCATAAAACCAATACATCCAGCTGTAGCTGCATATAACTTCGCATAGTGGAACCAGCTTGTCATATGTACATATGTATTGTTATTGAGCGCCCATTCAGCTCCCGCTGCTGCTGAAACGTAAATTGCAATAAAGTAAACTGTCAGAATGATCGGAAGAACAACGAAACATAACATTCCGCCGGCTTTTGTACGTCTGGCAAATTCATTTGCAAGTACGAGACAGGTAAAAACTAAAATCCAGCCAAGAAACTGCCATGCAGCTCCCTCGCCGTAAACCTGAAACAACAGTCCATGATTTAACATATTGTTTCCTCCCTTATAAAATTATTATTTCTGGTCATACCAGTGATTGTTATAATTTTAACACTTTTTTTATAAAGTTTCAACATTATTTACATTTTCATATACTTTTTGACAAAATTGTATATTATTTCTAGCTGATCATTTCCCTTTTTTTGGGGATTTTCGGAAAAACTCTTCAAAAATGTTCACAAGGATATTCTTACTTTAACTGATTTTGCATTAAAAAAGATGTTCTGTGGTACAACCAGAGCCACGAACATCTTTTTCCTTATATTATCTATTTGTACAAACTTATGTTATATAGGATATAAACCTCTCACAGGTTACTTTTCATCCTCGATCACAAGTTTTCCTGCTGACACTTCCATAAATACACTCCCCGGATCTGCCTTTTTCATCGCAAGCAGTAATTCCCACAGATTGTGGATCTGATTTGCCAGTACACCGGACGCCTGAACCGCATACGGCAGCAGCATTGGCAGCTGGAACACACGGATTCCAAGCGGTGGAAGGAAGATCATGTTGGTCGTATGTACCTTATCTCCGGCGGTTTTGATCATCTCATAGGTGATCATCAGAAAATCCTGTCCCTTATATTTGCAATAATAGGAAACATAACATTCATCGATCGTCCAGGAAACACCATCCTCCACTTCGACCGGTTTTTCGGATACTTCATTATTTTCCGTTGTCTGCACACTGAGGTTCCAGCGGATTTTTCCATCCTTCGTATCATTGTACATCTCTGTCAGCATATGACTCAATTCTTCTGGTCTTTTCATTGTTTTTCTCCTTATGTTGTTCTTTTCTATTTCTCCAACGCATGTTCCCCGATGCGCACTGCATGCACTACAAAACGTTTTCCCGTGGTGGAACAGGTCGACAGTGTCATAATATGATCGTCTTTCGTCACGTTCACTCCTGTATCATCATAGGACTTTTGCTTCATCTTATCAATAAATTTTTGAAAAGTCTCATCCGGTGCAAAGCCAACCGTGTAAACTTCGTCGGTTTCCGGCACATCATAGTAGGCAAAAATCTGATAACGGTACGCACACTCTGATGTATAGATTGTAAAAAACTGATGATCTTTATAAAAATCCTCTGTTTTATATTTTTTCAGGCTGCCAAACATGCTTAAGTTTTTCATGTTGTGCCCATATAGGATTGTATGGTAATCCTGAAAATCCGGTGTGTTCATCCCCTCCATAAAAATACATCCGGCAATCGTCTGATTTCCGTAAATATCCGTGCGAAGATACTTCTCATCATCCCCGGAATATAAAACCGGATAACTGAGCTGCTCCAGATTGTCAAACCGTATCCAGCCGATAATATCCGCATTGACCTGCTGCAACTCTTCCAGATTCACATCCACATCTGTGTACCACCACGAATCATCCCCGCCTGTCTCCTCTGCCACTTCCGTATTCTCCGGTTTCTCTGAAACATAGGTGTCCTTTAATGCGTCATAGGTGTCGTTGGACTGTTTGTAATTCAAAAGATCCGGCACCAGCATAATGAGTGCTGCCACGATCAGCGCTGCGCCAAGAAGAAAAAGAAGAACCGTTGACCGGCTGCTTTTATTTTGTTTCATGCCCGTTTCTCTCCCACTTTACTCTGCTGTGCACGTAAAAAACTATCTGCACTGTTTTAGATTGTACCACAAAATGAGCAGACCTCATAGTCCCTATGAAAAGTCTGCTCAGATATTTTACCTTTTATTTAGTTGAAAGAAACCTGTGCAAGTGCGTCTGTGTAATTTTCAAAACCGGCTGCCTGAACTGCACATGCAGAAACTTTAATATCGGTAAATGTGGTATCCTCTGTCACATTGTTTCCAACCGTTACTTCTTCAAAGATAGTTGAATGAGCGGATTTAGAAATCACATCTTTTTTTGCATATACTTTGTAGTCAATGTCGTTTAAGTTCTGTGCTGTTTTATAAGCGTCTGTCACATCTACCCAGTCAGAAGCATATGTGATCGTAAGTTCCGGGTTTTCATTCACAATTTTCGCAAATACCCATGCGTCCTGTGAATCATCTGCCATGTGTACGGTCGGATCTTTGTATACCACTTCTCCTGCAACCAGATCCTCGTACTTATTTTCTTTTACCGTCCACTCTCCGGTGCCATCAGCATCCACATACAGATTGCTGTTTTCATCTCTTGCCACTTTGGACTCGGATAAACCGCCTGTCAGCGGATCATCATCAAAGTTTACATTGCCGACGGTAAAGGTGTTGGTGACAGTTCCGGTTGTGCTCGTTAAGTAAGCGAATGTGCTGCCTGCGCCGATTGCTCCGATCAGGCTGATTGCTCCAAGCAGTGTGACTAATTTTGTTTTCTTCATAATTTCTGATCTCCTTTTTCATTTCATGATAATCTTTTCATTCTTATGTACTTTCCATTCTGTAACTTGCGGTTCCTGCCTTATCAGAAACCGTTTTATTACGATACTGTTTTATCACTCAATGGTCACACGGCGGTCATATATCAGAATTTTCAGTAACGTTTCTTCATTCCGTATCTGAAATTTTCTTCTTATCCTCCTCTAAAATATCCGGAATGAAGTTTAAGAGGATCAGCACGATCAAAACACCGCACACTACCGCAATACCGAGCGGTGTCTTTGCATAAATGGAAATAAATCCAAGATACGGGATATGAAATGCATACACCCCGACGATCTGCTGCCATGCAACGGGAGCTGTATCCGCAATATTATTGGCGTCTCCCTGCGTGACAACGGTCTGTTCCTCCTTATCCACCGAAATGATCCTGTGCGTTACCAGCGTTCCCGCCGGAAGCTGATAAGTGACGACTGCTCCTTCCCTTGCCTCACTCGCGGCAAAATTTTTATCATAGACGATCGCCCCGACCGGGATCCCGGGTTCCATGCTGCCGCTCAGGACCGCATACTCATCATATCCAAGCATTTTCGGGACAAACAGAAAGCCTGCGATCACAAGCAGTCCAAGAAATACCACCATTGATAATACACTGCAAATTTTCTTTATCATTTTCTTTTGCGCCTTTCTGACTTATTTGGTTACTTCTGCAAAAAATCCCTTCAAAACCGGAAGCTCCGCTTTATCTCCTGCCTCATAACTTCCGGCAAACACTGCCTCCTGATAAACCGTGATATCGAAATTTTTTGTCACATCTCCAAGTTTTACTGCATCAAATAAATTATCCGTGCTCTGCCCCGGAGCAACCGGACTGTTGTAGTAAAACCAGCCGTCCGTGCCCTGATACCAGCCGATCCCGTCACCGTCAGGATCATACAGCGTACTCTCGGTCGCAATGCTGTCCGCTGCCTTGCCTTTCTCCGAAAAAGCAGTTCCGTTCCAGGTACCGTTTAACAGCGTCACTTCTGTCTGTTCCGGTGAGATCGTGATCCTGACCCGGACAAATGCATCTGAAATTCCGGTGTTTTTCACGCTCGGATTTTTTTTCACGGTGCTTCCTGCTTTGATTTTGCCCTCAAACTCTTCCTCAATCTCAGTCGCCACTTTTGCCGCCTGAAACGTATTGGTCACCGTTCCTGCTGTTGCTGTGATAATTGCAAATGTTGCTGCTGTTCCAATAATTCCAACCATCAGTGCAATTGTAATCACAAATATTTTTTTCTTTTTCCATATTTCTTTCATACACACTGCCTCCGATTATTTGCGCACATCTGTTGTGAAATTATTATCAACATCTGTCGTGCTATTTGCTTTTTCATGGATCACAAATTGATTTTTCACGGCATCTGTATCCGTGAGTTTTCCATCGCTTCTGGTCTTATTGTTTTTGGCTGTGACGTTCACACAGTCTGCCTGCAAGTGTGAATCTGCCGCTGTTGTGACAAAGTCCTCTGCGTCAAAGCTGCAGGCCTCGTCTCTGCTGCGGATACCAACTGCAAATTGTGCGCTGTTTCCGGCAATCTGTGACGCACAGTTTGTGTTTGCGGTAAACTCTTTTAACGTAAAGCCCATCGTGTCAAGTTCCTCTACTTTATAGATTCCCTGCGCAAGTCCTTCCAGTGTCGTCTGCGCTTTCACATTGAACATTCCGGTTGTCGTGTTCTGCTCCTCTGCGCTTTTCTCCCCAAACCTTAACGTCTTATAATAAACATCGCCTGTCGTCTGATTGGTGATCTTAAATGTAAAGATCGGATCACCCTCACACGCTCTGATATCTTTTTTACTGATTTTCTTTGTGAGTATCAGCGTTCCTGTTTTCACTTTTACATCATATTTTCCTGCATAGGCTTCCCCGTCCGCGTGCGTTGCCTCCACCTGTGCCTCATTTTTATAGATCACACCGTTTAACGTGGAGTTTGCGTTGGAATCGTCTGTCGCTTCCTCCACCGGCAGAAATGCTTTTGCGTAATACGTGGTATCCTGTTTAGGTCTCTCTTTTTTCAGGTTTTCCTGCGTGATCTCCTCACGGCAGCCTTTGTCCGTATAGAACATCAGATACACCTGTGACATTCTTGCGCTGTCCGCATCTTTCATGCGCACTGCCGCATCATCTGCATAGTTTTCCAGATTTTCCCCGAGGAAAATCGTATCTGCTGCGTCTGTGATCTGATATGCAATTCTTACATTCACGGTCGGCTGCGGCAATTCCAGCTGTGTGCCGCCAAAGCTTAAAAAGGAATTCGGATTTACATTTGTAGTCATATTATTTCCACCCAGACAGGATTCTTTTGCCACGATATGGATTGTTTTCTGCCAGCCGGAGGCGCTGTTTTCCTTCGGCTTTACTTCCTGATCAAGCCAGCTGACCGTCGTTGTGCCATCCTCATTGACCGTTACCTGTGCGCCATCCGCTCTCAGACGTTGGATCTCGGCATCTGTCAGCTCAAATTCCGCATCAATAATGTCCGTCACCTGCACTCCGGTCAGGGATCTTGACTGTGTGATCGTGCTCTGGATGTTCTGAAAGATTTTGTTTAACTCCTCCGCAGTATCCGCCGTAAATGCACAGCCGGCTGACGCCACTTTCTCTCCCAGCCATGTGGCAGTCTCGTTATTTAAACCAAGCCCTACCGTGATGACCGTATAGCCGACCTCTTTCAGTTTCACCGCTGATGCTTCTGTCTCCGTTTTGTCATTGCTGTCCGAAGGCTCTCCGTCTGAGAACAGGATCACATATTTTTTGTTGTCATCTTCTGCCTTCTGCAATTCGCTGTATGCATGCTCCAGTCCTTTCTGTGGAGAGGTACCGCCGTCCGCAAAAAGCGCATTGACGGACTTTAACATCTCATTTTTATTTACCTTCGAAAGACCGTGGTTTAATTTGCCCTCGGTACTGCTGTTCCACCCATTGCCAATGCCATAAAAGGTGGCGATTCCGACCAGACTGTCCGGTGATGTATCGGAAATACCTGTTACAAATCCACTGGCGGCATCTTTTAACGCAGAAATCTTAGACGTCCATACTGCCATCACATCACTGTCTGAAATGCTCTGATAACTGCCGTCCACATATTTTTTCCATTGTCCGTCGATATATTTTACCGGATACTTCGCATACACATTACCGGATACAGCCGCCGTTCCCATTCCGACACTCTTATCGTACGTCCATGGCCACCAGCCACTCTTTTCATATTTATTCCAGTAATATACTTTATTGATATCCAGATGATTCTTCACACTGCTGAATTCTCCGATATCCTTTAAATGATTTTCACCGGACAAAATTTCATTCATCGAGCCGGACAGATCAAATACCATCATGGCATCCACTGTCTGTATTTTTTCAACTGTGCTCTGCGAGGTTGCAAGCGAACTTGCGTCAAGATCGATCTGATACTCTCTGTTCTCCCAGTCAGTCAGTTTCGCTGTCTTATGATATTCCACATCCTTCTCCGTAAAATCAACCGGCTTCTCCGGTGGGATATCCGGCACGTCATCGTCCACCACTTTGATCACGTCCGCATTCGGAAGCGTAAACTTCATGTTACAGTTTGCCTTTCCTGCACCGCGCTCCATATATAAAATGGTCAGATGATGTTCTTTGTTTTTGTCTGTCCTGTCAATATAGTTCCAGAGATCAGCCGTATCTGTCAGAGCGTCATGGATACCGCCAAGATCAATGACCACCTGTTTTCCATCCAGAATTACCCAGAGATCATCATCCCCGGTAAAAGAATAGTTCAGTTCCCCGATATAATCTCCAAGTGTAAAGGTTACGTCATAGCGGATTCCAAAATAAAAATTATTATTTCCAAATGGCAGGAAATCCGCCCCCGCAGTTGCTGCCACTTTGTCCTCTTTGTCTAAAACTTCTTTCAGTTCGTAAGTGTCACCACTTTGTGAAAATTTTAACCTGTATCCTTCTTTCACTGTCAGACCTTTTGTCTCTGCCGCAGTTGCTCCGTCTTTCGGAAAAACGCCCGGTTCATTCACACTGAAAAGAACTTCTTTGTAATCATCACTTAACCCGGTAACAATTCCTGTTTTTTTCGCATTTTCTCCAGTTCCTCCGGTATACACGTTGATATGCTGGTCGTCTGTGGTTCCGTTTTGACCTGTTTTTTTCGTGACGGTGTCATATTGATTTTCACTTAAATTCTGGGATACCGTCCCGACCGTGAAACGGTTGTCTTTTTGTTCAGACGGATAGTTGGAATCCGCATTGATACTCAGATCCGCCCTCTGCTGTCCGGCTGTGTCATAAGGGATCACCTCGTAGTCATAAAACGATGCCTCACCGATATAGTCCGTTTTTTTTGCCTGATAGAAAACTTTTACAACACTGTCCTCGTGGATTTCAATGTTTTCCAGCTCGCTTTTGGAAAATGTTTTTCCGTTTACCTGCACATGATCCACATCCCAGTTTAACGCCTTATTGTAGTCGTTGATCTTTGCTCCCGGTGCCATCGTGCGGACGTCATCGCTGTAAATTTTTGCACTCTGCTCATCCTGCGCCTGATATTTGCTGTTGTCATAATGTTCGATGGTCACGGTCACGTTGTTATCTCCATGATTGACGATGACATATTTCGAAAAATGATCCGTGCCAAATATCACCTCGCCATCGGCAGAAGTGTTCGCATTCATATCCACCATCTTGGTTTTTAATTCCGGTTGTTCTGTCTCCTCTGTTTCCTCCGTCTCCTCGACTGCCTCTGTCGTCTCAGTGCTCTCCGTGTCATCGGTCACTTCTGTATTCTCGATTGCTTCGGTGCCTTCGACTGCTTCCGTGCCTATTGCATTCCCGATGTTGTTGGTCACTTTCGTACTCTCGCTGTTCTCTGTATTCCTGACTTTTTCTGTATTTCCTGTTCCGTCTGGATCTGACACTTTTCCTTCCTGCCCGGTACTTTCCTGCCCTGCATTTTTCGTCTCATTCAACATCTCTGTGGAAATTTCCGTAAAAACATCCGTGGTGTCTACGCTTGTCGCATTGGTGACGGTCACATCGGATGTCAGCAAAGCCAAACATAACAGGAATGCTATCACTTTTTTTACACTCGCTGCAAATTTCATAGAATCCTCCTTACTTTTGCCCTTTGATCTACTGTTTTCTCTTCCAAAGATCTCATCCACTGTATTTGTTTAAAATATGTTCCGCTGTTTTCACTTTCTCTATATGAATTTTGATTTTCAGATTCCGGTAAACTTTATGATCCTGATAAAATTTTGAAATAATCCGGTTTGCGGCCAGCATTCCACCCTCATAAGTGCATGCAGAAAGCAAAATCACATACTGCGAATCACTGAACTGTGCCACTGCATCCCCTGGACGGAGCGATTTTTTCAATGTCTCCGCCAGATGCGGCATCGCATTGCGGATGCGGAACAGATCTACATCACTGACTCTGCTTCCGGTATACTCCCCCGCCTTTAAAGTCAGAAGGAGGATATATTCGTTTTCATCAAAACGCGCTGTCTTTCTTACCTGCAGCCTGTAAATTTCCCGAAAAACCGGATACCCGCACAAAAATGCCCCCACCGGATTCTGTTCTGCAATATCCTGATGTACCTGTGCGATCCCCTGCACATTTCCTCTTTTATTCTGTCTCAGTAATTTGTCATAAACGCCCTTTAATTTTGACAGTCCACAGATCCCAAGCTGCTGCTGCAACGTCCGGCAGGCATTCTCATAAACTTCCAGGGCGGAACCAATTTTATTTTTTCCTGCCAATGCTCTGATCAGATAACAATATAACTCTTCATCAAGACTTTCCCATTGAAGTGCCTGACTGCAAAGCTGTTCTAACTCTTCAAATTTTTCTGTGCTGACATAATATTCGCACAGATACCGGGCGCAGTTTAAATACAAAGAGTGATAATAAGTATTCAGCGTCATCACCCAGTGCATATCTGCAACTTTTGTCATGAAATCACCCTGATAGAGTGCAAGCGCCGCTTTTAATTTCCGGATTGCCTCCCCCTCTGAAATAGTTTTCTGCTTTGCAGATTCAAACATTTGTTCGAACTGTTCTGCATCCACCGCCACCTCCTGTCTGGGATTCCAGCGGTAGGAACCATGATCGGTCAGGATAAAATCCTCATCTCCAAAGTTTTTCTTCAGAAAGACTCTCAGACGATACATCAGATTTTTCAATGCACCTGCCGGATTTCCCGTTTCTTCCTCCTGCCACAGTGCATCTGCCATGTCATAAAAAGTCAGCGTCTGATTTCTGTGAAGGATCAGATAAGCCAGCAGATTTATCATTTTGGGAGACCGTATCTCTTCCTCATTCACAATATGTTCTTCATCCCTGATCTGAAATTTTCCCAGAGTCCGAATCGTCAGCATGCAGTTCTCCTCCTCTTTTCCAGCTCTGACTGCCAGATTTTTCCTGTAAGTCTAACATGCATGCATTGCCATAAAAGTCGAATACTGTACCTAAAAATCCTGCTTACTTCGACCTTTTTCTATTTTTATATACAAGGAAAGCAATCAGTCCCGCAATAAAAACTGCTGCGATACCGCCGATCACCGGCACAGCCACAGGTACAGATGCTGCATCGATCTCCTGCGCTGCAAGGTCTGCATCTTTCCCGTCCACATCGCCGGAAACGGTGCTCTCATCCTCTGCTGTGTTTGACAATGGTGTCTCGCTCTCTTCGATGTCGACAGCTCCATCGTTCTCATCTCCATCTACCAACGGTGTCTGCTCCTCTGGAATTTCAACATTGCCATTGTCTACGTTCTGGTCTGCGTTATTCGCACTATTATCTGCCACGTTATTTGCTGTATTCGTTGCCGCTGTATTTGCTGCATTACCGCCACCATTTACGCGGTTGTCTGCTGTATTTGACGCATTATTTACTACATTTGCAGTAGCACCGGACGGCTGGGCAGCTCCGGGAACGATGACCATCTTCTCGACCTCACTTACGACTGTCTCTGTCCGTGTTGTGCCCGGAACCACGTTTGTCACCGTGCTGGTAATCGTCTCCACAGCCCCGGTGTAGCGGTATTCAAACGTTGCCGTGTTCTCTTTCCCTTTTTCCAGTTTTATAATTTTACTGCTCTCTACCGGTGTATAATCCGGAACAGTCACCGGAATGACCGTGATCGTTTCCTCTGCATTTCCATAGGTGATCTGCGGAGCCGCTATCTGTTCCTTCGTCTGACTGTCTATGAAACTCACCGTATAGGAAACCGGATCGATCAGACGTTTATAATCCAAAACATACTCTGTATTCCGCTCCACCGCAGTTCCCACAACGCTGGAAAACGCTTTCAACCCATATGCTGCCTCTTTTTCATAGTGCAGGCAGTTAGAAAACCATGATGTCAGCCCTGCATCACTTTCCCAGCCAGGCACTGTAAAAGCAAGTGTATCTCCCTTTGCAACTTTTACTTTAATATAATTTTTTGTCACTTCCATTCCATCGGAAACAGTGATCTTATCTGTATCAAAACTTGCAACATTTCCCGCACGGAATGTCACTGTATACATTCTTTTTTCCACCGCTTCTTTCTCCTCCGAAGCTTTCACCGTTGTCATCGGAAGCACCAACGCCATGAAGATAAAAACCGTAAGAAAGCCCGTAATTATTTTTTTTACTTTTTTCATGACTTGCGCTCCACCTTTCTTTTTTTCACTGCTATACTAACAATCACTATACCTGCCACCAGAACTCCTGCAGATACTGTCACTGTCAGAGTATCTCCTGTCCTGACACCGTTTACCAGTGGAACCAGCTGTTCTGTAACTGTCTTTGGGATCACTTTCTTTACAATCTTTGTCACCACATTGTCTTCTCCGTGCTCCGTCACATAATTTGTGATTACAACCGGCTTTCTGTCGTCTGCATAGTACGCCCGGAATTCAAATTCCATCGCACCTGCTGCACGCGAATAATCAATCCCATTTGCACTGTCCATGCCCTCGCCGTCTAAGGTCAACGTCACATAGACATCCGCCGATTCCCCCGGATCCAGAGCTGTCATATAACGATACTCATTCAATTCTGTAATTTCAGCTAAACCTTCGGCACTTGCCACATTTTCTGCATAACCACCTGCATCTGCATCCAGCAAAGATGTCCTGTTCGTATCATTGCCGATCTCCACCTGAAACTCATATGCTCCGCCAGACGCTTTTCCTGCTTCTTCCAAAGCATCCGTTGTCTTCTGCGAAATAAAAAAAGATGCTTTATGACTGTTTTGATTCTCAATTTTAATGACAACGGTCCTGCTGTCTCCGGGTGCCATGCCATCAAAAGCACCGGCAAGCTCTGTCTTATCTTTTGTATACACAAGCTGATTTTCCTCTGTCAGCTGCACAGTCTGAATTTCCGCCGCACTGACCACCGATGAGAATCCACAAGTCCAAATAAGCAACAGAACGGCTGCTATGTTTTTTATTTTCATATGCTCCAATCTCCTTCAACCGTTATCTTGTTTCTGAAACAGACAAAATCGTTCCATTTTCATCAAACTCCGGGAACACGCCAAGCTCTGCTGCGATCGCATCTTTTGCGTTATTCGCCTGAACTGCCGTAACTTCGTATTCTAACGTATAGACTGCATCTGCAAATCCATTTCCCATAGATTCCTTAAAATGAATTCCGTCCATAAAGTTTGTTGTCGTCTGCTCTGGAGCCAGCGGCTTTGTGTAGTACATCACCGTCTGCTCATCATCCTCATACCCGATGATCCAGTCCTGATTATGTACATAGATATCATCCGCCTCCCCTGCACTCACAAGTCCGCCGCTTTTTGTATCCCATGCATGATAAATGACTACTTTTACATACACATCATAACCATCCGGGATATCGTTTTGTACTGCCTTCGGCATGACGATCGTTTCCCCCGGTACGATCGTAACCGGTTCTTTTTCCCCGCCGTCTGCCAGTGCCACAGGCTGATCCCCGATCACCGTGACTCCCACACTCTTAATGGAAATATTTGCCACTGCCTTTTCACTTTTTGTATTCAGAGCTGCAAGCGTTCCGCCAACCATCGTTGCCAGGATCAATACTGCAGCGATTCCCATAAGCATGTATTTTTTCTTCACTCTCCATCTCCTCCGCTCATCCATTGAATTTTTTATAAATCCTTGTGTTATTATAGGTATCCCAGGTCACACAATGGTCACACGAATATTTTATGCAACGGACCGCACGAAAAATGCACTTTGTTTCTTCAATTACGCAAAAATACCTCCCGGCAGATTCGGGGGTGTTACCGCATCTGCTCAGGAGGTATCCTGTCATTTCATAAATATTGATTTTTCTTCACATTTTAAACAATCATTTTACATCCACTATCTCACATAGATATTGGAAAGATTGTCCAAAATCTCTCCTGCAACATCCGGTTTATTCATCGTGTAAATATGCACATGATTGACACCGTTGGCGATCAGATCAATGATCTGCTCTGTTGCATATGCAATTCCCGCCTGACGCATTGCTGCCGGGTTGTCTCCAAACCTGTCTACGATTGCAAGAAATCTCGGTGGAACCATATTGCCGGACAAAGATGTGATGCGTTTGATCTGGCTTGCGTTGGTGACAGGCATAATACCTGCTACAATTGGAACATCTATTCCTTTTTTTAATGCCTTGTACATAAAATTGTATAAAATGTTATTGTCAAAAAACATCTGTGTGGTGAGGAACTCGCATCCCGCGTCCACTTTCTCTTTCAAATGGTAGAGATCTTCAAAAATCGTTGCTGCTTCCGGGTGTCCTTCCGGGTAGCATGCACCACCGATACAGAAATCACCCTGTGCTTTGATATCTGCGATCAGTTCACTTGCGTGTTTGTACTGATCCGGCAGCGGAAAATCTGCATTTGCAGGAATATCGCCACGGAGTGCAAGGATATTCTCGATATTTGCTGCCTTTAATTCCTCAATGACAGATGCCACTTTTTCTTTGGTGGAAGAGGCACAGGTCAGATGTGCCAACGCCGGAATGTTATTGTTACGCACTTCCTCTGCAAGCTTTACCGTATAATCAGATGTTCCACCTGTTGCGCCGTAAGTGACACTCATATATGCCGGCTTTAATGCCGCCATATCTTTTACGATATTTTTATAATTTTCCAGCTGCGCACCCTGTTTTGGCGGAAAAAGCTCGCAGGAAATCGTCACTTCATCTTTGTTTAATAATTCTGTTAATCTCATCTTTTTGTTCCTCAATCTTCTTTCTTATATCTTAAAAACTTCTCAGTTTATCCGTTCCATCATCCACCGTATTCTCGATTTTTCGTATCTCTACAAAATAGGAATAGTTATCGTTTACTTTTACTTCGCAGCGGTCACCTATTTTGTGTCCCAACAATGCTTTTCCGAGAGGCGATTCGTTACTGATCAGATTTTTCAGGGAGTTGCCGCGGATGGTTGTGACAATTTTATAGGTTTCTTCCTCGTCATCATCCTCAAAATAGACGGTAACGGTATTGTTCATTCCGACTTCATCATCCGCAGAATCCGTGGAAATAATCTTTGCCGTCCTGATCATTTTCTCCAGATAACGGATACGGCTCTCATTCTGATTTTTGTCTTTTTTTGCTGCATGGTATTCAAAATTTTCACTGAGGTCGCCATGTGCACGTGCCTCTTTGACTGCTTCCAGCGCATTTTTTCTCACAACCAGCTTTCGATACTCAATCTCTTCTTCCATTTTTTTTATGTCCTGTTCGGTCAACTCGTCATACATGAATCCCAACCTCCATTTTCCATCTCTATCGGTACTGATCCTGTACCATTCTCATTATGATCTGCAGATCTGTCTCTTATAAAAACACCTGTTCTAATGCGATTTTCTCCGGCAGACAGCGTTCGATTGCACTCCCTTTCCGGCAGACAGACAGCCAGACATCCCGTTTGACATTCCATGTTTTCAGATAATATTCTCCCACCTGTTCTTCCATCGTGGAAAAAGAATCCAAAGACATTGCGATCCCTGTTCCAACCGCCTTGATATAGGCTTCCTTCCTCGTCCATATTCCGGTAAAAGCCTCATCTGTCCAACATTTTTCCAGATATTTTCTCTCATCTTCTGCAAAAAAACGCTGTGCGATCTTCTGTTTTCCGGTGCGCATCAGCTCCACATCCACACCTATATCCTCTGTGCCAAAAGCTGCTGCCACATACATGCCCGAATGGCTGAGGTTAAACATAAGCGGAAGCCGTTCTCCCTGTCCTGTCCCAAGATACGGCTTCCCATTTTCACCATAAACGAATCTTACCTGCTGCAAAGACCGTGTTTGTCCGGTCTGCTCCCACTCTGCTGCAGCAGGCGATCCCACAGGTATTGTCTGCGTGTAACCATACTGCCGCAGACCGTATTCCAATAACAGACCTGCCCCAAAGGCACGAAGCCTGTCATCTTCATTTTTACATTGTTTTATTTTCTGTTGTCTGGCGCAGCACAAAAACTCCCACAGCTGTGGTTGATCTGATCTGTCACGCAAGGCACTGATATCTGAATAAAACACGCGCAGTTTTTTTTGATTATCCACTACTTATGATGCTCCTGCAGAACTTCTTTTTTTCGCCTTGTGGAATCCCAGACATTCTGCACACGTCTGGTCACGATCTCCGGAATAAATGGTTTTACAATGTAATCGCTCGCTCCTAATTCCATCGTCAACACCTGTTGTTCTGTTGTATCATCCGCCGTGATGATCACCACCGGAATATTTAAGATCCTTGGATCATTCTTCCTTTCCTGCATAAAAGTCTGTCCATTCATGCCAGGCATCATCAGATCTAACAGGATCATATCCACTTTATAATTCTGTTCCTCTAAAATACGAAGTGCCTCTTCCCCATCTCCTGCCTGCAGGATACGGTAATCTGTTTCAAAAATACTCTCCAGCGATGCCCGGTTAATCTCCATATCATCCACGACAAGCATGATTTTCTCGTTTACCTCTTCTTCCATCAGTGCAAGACGGTACTTTGCAAGTTCATTGTCCATCTCCCGCTGGACCGTGATATCGTCAATGCAGCCAAAAATAATATGGCGTTCCCCTACCCTGTTAATATACTTCAGACGGAGCTTGATCCAGATTTCCCTGCCAGACTCGAGAAAACGTTTCACTTCACATTCCGCAGTACTTTGATTCTCCACAACCTGTGCAAAAGTATCCATAAACCTTTCTCTGTCAACATGATCAATGGATCCCTCAATCTCTTTGTGCACACGGTCTGTGTCATGATAACCAAACAGGTCAAAATAAGCGTCATTTACACGCACCACTTCAATATTTCCGTCGCTGTACTCATAAATTGCGGCTGCCTGCATCATGTTGGAGAAAATCATTTCCATCTGCATATTCGCTGTCCAGATGGCATTCGTATCGTTGGATGTTCCTCTTGTCTCATCATCTTCAAAGTATGGCTGTTCATACAACAGCTTTTCATATTCTTTTACCGGCATTGGTCTTGCAAAATAAAATCCCTGCACATATTCGCATCCGATGCTGTGCAGAAACGATACCTGCTCTTTGCGCTCAGCACCCTCAGCTACGACCGGCATGTTCAGCCACTTTGCCATGCGGACTACCGATGCCAGAATGTTTTCACTCCTGCCATCATCTCCGGAACCATCCAGAAACTTCATATCGATTTTCAGGACGTCAACCGCAATATCTTTTAGTACATTCAGCGAGGAATAACCACTTCCAAAATCATCCATCAAAATAGAAAAACCTTTTTTCTGAAGCTGTTCCATCATCTCTTTGATTGCTTTTGGGTTTCCTGTATATGCACTCTCTGTCAGTTCTAACTGCAGCCATTCCGGTGGAATATTGTATTTTTCTGTCAGTCCACAGATCACATCCACAATTTTGGGATTATAAAGACTTACACGCGAAATATTGACGGAAACCGGAAATATTTTTCTTCCCTCATCTCTCCATCCCGCAAGCAGCTGGCATGTCTTTTCCCAGACATACTGATCCAGCTTCAGGATAAAACCGTTCCTCTCAAATACCGGGATAAATTCTCCCGGCGATATCATCCTGCCATCTGCTGTGATCCATCGCACCAAAACTTCTGCTCCTGCAATGGAATTTCGCTGAAGTTCATATTTGGGCTGCAAATACATCACAAACTCTTCGTTCTTTAGCGCATTCTTCATATTGTTGATGATGTGCTGCTCCTTGATGATCTCCTCGCTCATCTCTTTTGTGTAAAAGAAATAGTTCTGGATATAATTTCCCTTACAGTTTTTGGATGCAAGATTGGCTTTGTCATACATTTCGTTGATGGAAAGATCACGGTTTTTCACAAGATATACCCCAAAGAAAGGCGTGATGTCAAAATCCAGAGGATATTTTTCCATCTGATTCGTGAATTTCTTCACAAAGTCTGTGATCTCTTTCTCACTTTTATAAGAAAAGCATACCGCAAAAATATCTGCCTCAATTCTTCCATAAGTAATATAACGATATTCTTTTTCCACATTCTGCAGATAATCTGCCATATACTTCAATAAATTATCACCCTCATCCATTCCAAAAAAGGAATTGATCAGCTGGAATTTTTCAATATCGATCCTGATGAATGCAAAATCTTCCGTACCGAAAATATTCAGCATATTTCTCGTATTATAAAAGAACTTTGATTTGTTCAAAATGCCGGTAAGCACATCATACTCCGCACGGTACTTTAATTCATCATCCACTCTCATCTGACTGCGCTCGATCACATTCTTTACACGAAAACGCACGATCGTCGGATCATAAGGTTTCCGCATAAAATCCCATGCTCCGTATTCCAGACACTTGCACTCAATCTCATCATTGATGCCTCTCAACATCGCGATCACAGGTATATTCTGATATCTTGCATCCCTGTGAAAAATTTCTAAGAGTTCCAGTCCGCTCATATCCGGCATGATCAGGTCAAGAATGATCACAGTTACCGCCTGATACTTCTCCTCTAAAACTGTTAATGCAGTCTGTCCATTTTCTGCTTCAAGCACGATATAATTGTCATTTAAAATGTCCCGCAATGCAGTCCTGTTATGTCTTGCATCGTCCACAATTAATATTGTATGTTTTCTTGTCATAAGCCCTTGTGCCAGTCCTTCTCCATTTGTAGTGGTTTCAGCCACCTGTCCAAATCTTTTTTCTTCCGTACATACCATATACTTATATGATAACAGACTTATTTTTTCTTTTCAATACAAGAATTTTTATCTGCCGTTTACTTAAAAATCCATGTAAGAGAGATACAGCTCCTCAAAATCATTTTCTTCTGCCAGATTGATGACTTCTGCCATGGTCTGGATTTTTTCAAGTTCTTCTTTTGAAATTCTGCCAAGTAAAACCTCTTTTGTCCCTGCAAGAACTGTATTTCCGACCGGGATCGTTTTCACCTCAAGTTCTTTTGGGATCAGTCCAATCCCTGCCGCCTTTGTGATATCTATCTTAGTTCCAAATCCACCTGCAAGATAACAGTCGTCCACTTCGTCAAACGCAATACCCGCTTTTTTTACTAAAATATCCACTCCTGCACGGATCGCCGCTTTTGCCATCTGAAGTTCCCGGATGTCATTCTGTGTGAATTTTACTTTTTCTGCCAGCTCATATCCGGTGTCAAAATAAAGATCCGAATATGTTCCATGTTCATCGATCATCTGATGTTTCCGGAGTTCATACACCAGATCGATCATACCAGTTCCGCAGATTCCGATTGCCTGCTGCTTCTTCTTATTTTCTCCATCTGCTTCACCGATCACCTGAAATCCGGCTTTCCCTGTCTCCTCCATGAAAACATGTGAGATCACTCCCGGAATGCCCGCCATGCCACAGGAAATATTTCCGCCTTCAAACGCCGGTCCTGCAGACGTGGACGTCACATACATATGACGGCAATTTCCAAGCACCATCTCCCCATTCGTTCCAATATCCAGCAGCAAATGATATCCTTCGGATCTGTGCATATTCATTTTTGCAATGCCAGCCATGATATCAGCCCCTACAAACGCTGAAATCCCAGGCAAAATCACAACTTTTGTATCCAATTCTTTCATTCCAAGAAAATCTGCAGCACTGCCTTCCATCCATGAAAGGTCAACTGGCAGAAAAGGCGCCACTCCCAGCGTCTCACATGAAAATCCGCGAAGCAGATGACACATCGTTGTGTTTCCTGCAATCACGATCCTTTGTATCTGTTGTTCCGTTATCTTTTCTTTTTGAAGGAGCTCCCTGATCAGTTTCTGAAGATCCTGCCGGATACACCGTTGTATCTCCCACTTTTTTCCACCATTAGATGCAGAAATTCTTGAAAGCACATCCGAGCCATAAGCTCTCTGGTGATTAACGGATACGGCAGTCTGGCAGTCTGCTTCTGTTTCCAGATTCACAAGCAGTGCCGCCAGAGTCGTTGTTCCGATGTCGATGCAGATTCCGTAAAGTGCATTTTCTGTTTTCTCTGCCGTTCCTTCTGCTGTATTTTTCAGAATTTCTTCTGTTCTCTGATTCTCCCACTGCGAAAGGACTTCTATCGTTTCTTCCAGTTCCGGAATTTCAACTTTGTATTCTTCCGTTGGATATGACTGGCATGCCAGACGATAGCCTTGCTCCAACTGCTTTTCCGATAAAAACTCTCTATCCTGCTTCGTCGGTTCTGTTGCTCCGCTTTTGTACCGCACAATACATTTTCCGCAGATTCCATTGCCATTGCATGGAGCACTGATGTATTCATTTTTTTCCTGTAACATTTCCAGAAGATTTTTCTGTTGTTTTGATCTGTCTATAATCATTTTTTCCTTCACCTTGAAAAAGCAACAAATCAGCACAGCTTCCTCGATGGAAACAGTGCTGATTTTTATATTTTATAGTTTTTCAACTACGACTTTGCAACGTTTTTTACAGAATGCAATTCCATATGCAAGAATATCGTTTCGTCCATCCTCACGGAGTTCTGTGTCATATCTGTGATTCTTAATCTGCCCCATAGCTCGTTTACACGCCTTGTCAAGTTCATTCATGGAATGTGCGTATTTCAGTTCTATCACGATTCCCACATCTGGATTCTTAGGCTTAAGCAAAATATCTGCATATCCATCACCAGATTCTCTATTCGATTTAACCGCCCAGCCCGAATAATTTTTTAAAATACCGATCAGAATACCATGATAAAAAATCTCTTTTTCTTCGTTTCTTGCTTTCGTATCTAAAACGCTGATTGTTTCGCCAAGAAACATTGTAAGTTCCCGCTGGATGTCATCTGTCTTTCCTTCAAGAAAACCCCTGTTGATTTTTTCCGTAGATGCGTGGTCATTCGCAACTACCTGGTCAAACCAGTCACGGATTTGTAAAAGAAAGACTTCCCTGACTTCCTTGTTTGGAATGATCAATCTATACATCCCATTTTCTACATCACCATTTTTTGTGAGATATCCGGTTGTAAAAAGAACACTCCACAAATTATCAATGCTGTTATCAATCTCGTCGTAGGTCAGATCCAAACGGATTCTCTTTTCGACTGCCTCTCCCACAATCAATTGTTCGATTTCATCCTTTGTAGTTTTATCTGCCATGTCGATAAATCGTTTTACAAGATCATTTCCACTACTGTTAATCCAATATGCCTTTGGCTGCGATTTAGCCTCACTTACCAAATCGTCAACATAATTGATTACATCCCATGGGCAATAAATATCTGCATTACCAAAACGATAGCCATCATACCATTCCTTCACTTCTGTGAAATGCTTCTGCAGATTGTAGTCTTCCAGCAATTTTTTTACTTCTTCATTCGTAAAGCCGAATTCTTCATCATATCGAACATCGTCTGCCGAATAAACCTTAAAATTATTCAAGCCAGTAAAGATGCTCTCTTTGGAAACCCGAAGGCATCCTGTTAATACAGCAAACTGTAGAAAATCATTTGTTTTAAGTGCTTCACCGAACAATCCACGAATAAGTGCCACCATTTCTCTATAATAGCCATGCTGAAAGGACTTATCAAGTGGAACATCATACTCGTCGATCAAAACAATCGTTTTCTGACCATAGTGTTGATATAAAAGTTCTGAAATTTTCTTAAGTGAGAATTTCAGCTTCGTTGCAAGAGTAGTTTCCTGTTCCCCTTGAAGTGAAATCAAATCACGATATATATTCTTTTCGTCATTGTCCAGTCTGCTACTGTTCAGCAAGAACTTAAATCGTCTCACCTCGCCAGCAATCAACTCACACAGGGCAGACCGTGCTTCTTCAAATGTTAGTCCATCTACACCTTTGAGAGACAGAAATATAACGGGATACTTTCCCATATATTCCTTACAAAGTTCTTCATTCTGCGAAATATAAAGGCCATCAAATAATGCTGTGTCTGTTCCAATCTCGAAAAAGCTCTTAAGCATACTCATATTTAAGGTTTTTCCAAATCGGCATGGTCTGGTAAATAAATTCACTTTACTCCAATTTTCAAGAAGCTGCTCTACCAATTTTGTTTTATCCACATAATAAAAGTCTAACTTCCGAATTTCCTGAAAGTTCTCAAAACCGACTGGAAGCTTTTTTAATTCCTGCATATTTTACACGCTCCTCCGAGGCTTTAGTCTTAGGATTGGGTTACATACAGCAAGGTAGACCTGTCCTAGTGTGGTTTAATTTTACCATTTAGTTTGACAAGTATCAAGCCGATAAGTCGTTGCTAAACAAAAATAACACCGATTTTCATATGTTAGTTTCTTTATGAACAAAAGCAAACGAGACATTTAAATGAATATTCAAAGAATCCGAGATTTGAGAGAAGATTCCGATTATACACAGGAATATATTGCAAAGCTTCTGAATGTAAACCAGCGCACTTATTCCAGATATGAAAATGGAGAACATGCAATTCCACTTACAATACTTTCTTTTCTGCAGACACCCAAAAAACCTTCTCCAAAGAATGAGTACTCTTATTTATTGCTGATAGCTGCCTGAGCTGCTGCTAAACGAGCGATTGGTACACGGAATGGTGAGCATGAAACATAGTCCAAACCAATCTTGTGGCAGAACTCTACGGAAGATGGATCTCCACCGTGCTCTCCACAGATACCAACGTGAAGGCTTGGATTAACCGGCTTACCTAATTCGATAGCCATTTCCATTAATTTACCAACACCTGTCTGGTCAAGCTTAGCAAATGGATCGTTCTCGAAGATCTTAGCATCATAGTAAGC
>OGIV01000690.1_pt1 | contig 23773 bp, 21 predicted proteins | sample 1571861 | NCBI WGS metagenome assembly OGIV01 (sample SAMEA2582099, study PRJEB24529) | metagenome | biome: Human gut stool | place: China | collected 2011 | reverse complement strand
AATTCTATGAGTCGCTTTTGTAAATTTGGAAAGTTACACGTTACTAAAGGGAATGGAGATAAATTATTAGATATACTACTGACAGCTTCCAAGAAGCTAAAGAGGTCCCTAGCGCCTACGGGGAATTTGTATCGATAAGGGGTACAAATTCCCACTAAGCGCTCGGGACCCCTTGTAGGAAAATGTCCTAAGTGTGGCAACAATATTGGGGTACATGGAACATAGAAAACAAAGTGAAGTATCTTTCTAGGGTAAATATACCACCCCCACCTTTAAGGCTCTTAAAATACGTTTTAGAGCCTTAGAAAACGACACAAAAAAGCAAGAGCATTTTTGACCTTGCTTTTTTTATTGTCGTGCAATCCTGATACACTTTATACAGAAGCTCTAAACCCTTGTAGCCCTTGCATTGATACAGATTTTATACTTTTTCTTTAAAAATAAGTGTATTTTTTGAAAGAAAAGTCGCAAATCCTTGATATTACTGGGTTTTTGGGTGCTGAGATGAGCATTCTGACGCGTTTTCAGTCTCTTGCGTGGGCAATCTATCACGACTTTTCTTTAAAATCGCTATTACAGACACCTCTAAAACCCTTGTGGCTCTAGGAGTTTCAGCTTTTTAAGAACAATCAAAAAAGGGTCTGCAATATGCAAACCCCTTTTCGATTGATTATTTTTTTATTGTATCAGGTTTGATACAAGTATGATTGCGCAATTACTGAAATTCTATTGTGTCCCAAAGCAATGGTATCTCTTACGTCGGCAAACGTCGTTACCAGGATAACGTTGCGAAAATGTATGCAATGGCTATTGAGATTGACGGTATCAAAGGTTTAGACGGCGTTCGGCAACTTATCCATACTTGGCACAGACCAGTTACGGAAATGGACGGAAAGAAATACTACAACATGACACCGAAACCGACCTACATCACGTGTAGCGGACGTGGTTTGCATTTGTATTTTGTATTTGAAGAACCGATTGTTTTGTATAAAATATATATAAAAACATAAAGATATATTGCAATACCACTCAATGAGTGGTATATATAGAGTATATAAAGAAGAATACGATAAATTACAATTTATCGAATATATGAAAGGTGTATTTATATTTCAAGGGTTGGGAAACATACATAATAATCCATTATTGGATGATTTGACTGAATTATATAATACGATCTATGCACCATATGGACATATGATAATGACAATACCAATTAATAATGTAGTAGAAGAGAAGCCTTAAGGCTTCTCTTTTTATATGGAAAAAGGATGGCAAAGGCCACGCCAGGTGGCCACATTATTATATGGTAAGATGTTCCTTTCTGGGCTTGCCCCCAACGCAAAACACAAAACAGGACTATATCATACTAAGATTATTCTTTGTTTTCGTTTTCTTGCGTACGTATTCCGTCATTATCATCACCACCTTTTATAAGGCAAAAATAGTAACAAAAAATAGGTACCCTGTACAATCCGTAAAGGACTGACAAGGTACCTATTTTTTGTTGCATTGGAGTGAGCTATTTAATGTAAAGGTGGTGATGATAATGACTACAACAGAATTAATTGTCTTGTTAATGCTTATCTTGTTGTTAACACGCAAGTAAACCAAAACAGGGTTAAGGGGTGGAGCCGTTAGCCCTGTTTTCCGTTTTGCGTTTCCTGCCCGAAGCCCAATGCCGCCCAGAAAGGAACATCACCTTTGATACTGTATCATTATACCATAAAATAAGGTTTTAGTCATTACTAAAGGACGGTAATTTATGGTTATGAATACCCATTTTTTCTAACTCTTCATTTCGTTTTTTCTTAACATCTGAATCTTCTGGATCAGAAAAATACGGTACGGCTTTTTGTATTCCACGTTGACTTTCGCTTTTAGTATTTTCATTGACTAAATCAGACGTAGTTTTATTAATCTTAATCGAAGTACTATCAATTTTTTGTTCAGCTTCTGTAGCTTCTAAAATTGTTTCTTTTTGTGAAGCCCCCATAGTGCCTGTATCATTAACTGTACCTGTTACTTTGATTGCATTATTTACAATCGTTGTACTATGGTTCAGTAGCTGTGTAATACGATCTAATACAGATAAGTCTGTTTTTTCTGCTAATTTTTGATTATATTCTTCACTTTTAGCTAGTGCTTCACGTGTAAATACAGCTTTATAATTCCCTATTTGCTCTTCTATGGCTTCTACAGGATTATCATAAGCAAATATACCTTGGCGATAGGTAGCGTTGATTTTAGATACAAAATCTTGCTTTAAACCATCAATAAAAGATCGTATATCTAATGCTTGTGATAATTCACGCTGCATAGCTGTAATATCTGCTTTGATATTCACAAGATTTTTAATGTATTCTAGTTCGTTTTCTAGTGTTCTAATTATACTATGATCTTCTACGCTACCACCTCTAAAACGGGCTTCTGAATTAATAGGTATAGTTATGATACTTACAGCAAGAGCGGTACAGAGTGATAGTTTTATAAGTTGTTTGTATGTTAATTTCATCATATACCTTTATTCTCCAGCAAATGCACCGTTAATTTTACTTGTAATAGATGGGAATACAAATGCTAGGCATCCCATATTGACCATACAAAGTATTAAGGCTCCAATACCTATATCATTTTGATCTAAACTTGTAAAATACGTATACATCATATTAAAAACGATAGAAATTATAGCTAAATGTAAGCATTGTAAACCAAGTGATTTATACATCATGGCAGGTTTTTTTTCTGTAATCTTAAAGGCTGAAAATGGTAAACCAATTAAACAACAGAATATGGTTAAGTAAAAGAATACTATAGTCCATGAAATGTAACAAACAATATAAGCAGCGAATAATAATGTTAATGTTAAAAGACATATAATCAATAAATAGTATAGTTCAAATACAAAACTTATGCCTGGTATACTCATCAACACGGATTGGATCGTTGGAGAAGCAAACGTTACTATTCCCATGACACTATTGTTAATATAGTTTTTGTATAAATGGCCAACTTGTTTAAATAAAATAGATGGATCTGCAATAAGATATTCATTATTATAACTACCTACATAGGCTGTATCGGCTACTTCAAATGCAAAGTTTTTTATTAATTCTGCAATAATAGCCCACGAAACAATAAAAGCTAATATAATTGAATATTTAAATAATCGTTCAGTTAGACTTTGAAGAAAACCTTCCTTATTATTTGTAAAGATAGAATAGGTATATCTAATAATTAAATCGAGTGTAATTAGGGATAATAGTAAAGCTATAATATGACTTTGAATTAAATTGATTGCTTTTGTAATGGCAACTAAAATTTTAGCAAATGTATCGGCAGCTTCAAAGGATAACTCAAAATAGGATTGAAAATCTATCACTTCATCTTGATAGTTTTTTCCATTTTCTGGATTCCCTTCTTCATATGGTACAGCGCCTTCTAATGTCCATCCTGCACTTGTATAAAAGTGATATGGATCAACAGCTTGACCATTTACTTTATATTCAATATGCATATGTGGGCCAGTAGATTTACCTGTTGATCCAGATAATGCAATTACATCACCTTTTTTTACAGTATCACCTACATTTACAAAAATAGCATTTAAGTGGCCATAAGCATACATAGAGCCATTTGGCATTGTTACTTCTACATAATTACCATAGCCACCAGCCCATCCAGCAAAAGTAACAGTACCATCAGCTACAGCAGGTGCTTTTGTATTAAGAGGAACTTCTATATCAATACCTTCATGAAAAGCACCTACTGCTCCTGTTACAGGATCCACACGATAACCAAAAGGAGAGCTAGTGGGGCCACCAAACCAACCTGGGGAACTATGCGGTAAATTTTCTGCGAAAGCATTAGAAAAAAAGAGTGGAATAATCAATATTAGAACGGACAAAATTTTGTATATGATCTTCATTTATTGTCCTTTCCATTGATTAATAATAGACTATATCTCTGATTGTATCGTCTGTTGCATTTCTATATTTAGGTAAATTGTTCAAATCACGATATATATAATTATCTGTATAATTTGTATCATTTAAATTTACGTTATCATTAGATATTTTTTTGTATTGTATATCATCAATAACGATGGTTTTATCTTCATTCAATGTAAATTGTCTAGATTGTCTATCAAATTCTTTTAATGTTTTAGCATCCACATAAAAATCAGAATTCATATAATAATATTTATCTAACTCTTGATTATATCGTTGTTTAGTAAATCTAATTTCTATAGCAGGTTTATTTTCAAAGAATGTGTCTTTTTCTTTAATCATTAAATAATATTTCTTACCATCTTCTTTTGTTTCTTTTCCATGATCAACTAAAACATATTCACCTGTTAAATCTTCTGCAGTTATATTGCCACATCCGCTAAATATCATAGAAGTAGCGATAATAGACATTATGATTACTATTAATTTAGTTACTTTGTTCATAGTGTAGTTACTCCTCATCTTCATTTGATTTTAAATTGTGTATTTTAAATTCCTTAATTGTGTGTAACGCTTTACTAGATGAAGTTTCTGTAGAAGTAGCAGAATCTTCATTTTTCGTTTTCTCTATCTCTCTATTTACCATATCTCTAGTAATAGGGCCATTTGTATGGCTATTAGAATTACTATTAAAAGAATTTGAACTTGAATCTGTATCTACAGATTCATTTTCTTTAGTAGATCCTTCACTTTGGTCTAAATAGTTACTTACTTCTCTTTTGGCGTAATTTGGATCTTCACTAGATAGAGTATCTTCACTAGTAGTTACTGGAGATGATTCTTTACTACTTGTATCTGTTGAGTTAGAAGAATCACTAATAGCACTTTGTTTTGTTTGATCAGTTGTAGCCGTAGATGTCTCTTCTCCACTATGATTTGTAGTTTCTGTAGTATTAGTAGTAGATTGAGAGGTTCCCGATTTATTAGAAGAAGATCCTTCTACATCTGTAATGGCATCCTTACGGGATGTATTGATAGCATTAGATTCAGTACCTGTAGCTCCTTTTACTCCATCTTTTACCGTTTCTTTTGTACCTTCTCTTGTTCCATTAGCAGCGGCAGCAGCTTTACTAGCTGCTAATGTTTTTACCATAAGCGCCATCTGAATAGCTTGTGAACCAATTCCTGTTAAGCTTGGTGGGCTATTAACAGCGCCATTAAACAGTGCTGCAGCAAAAGATGGTGTTTTAAAGGCTAAGAAAGCTAGAGCAAATAAAGATAGCATTGCTGATAATACATCAATTCCTAAAATACTATCTACAAAATTAGCATTCTTAAAAGCTTCTGATATTGTCTGATTAATTGACATTATTAGAAATATAAATATACCAATACGAATTGCAGATATAAAAAAGAAATTAAGGATTTTATCAACAATCGCTTTGGTTCGATCTAATAAACCAAAAGGTAATAAAACCATTGAGATGGTACCGATAATAAAAAATTCAAGAATAGTATATAGATAGGATATAGCTATAAAGCCAAATAACAATAATGTAATTATTGCATGAAGTATACTAAAAACAACATGCCCTGTTATACCACCTTTTAATACGGAAGCAGCTGATTTTAATGACAAAGTAATCGCTTTAGCTTTTACAGCAGCAGTAGCACCTTTAGCTACATTCTCTGGATTAGTACCTAGTAAACTACCTTTTAATACTAAAATAGCATTATAAATTCCTTCATTAACGATCGTAGAAGGACTTACTGTATCTACGAAATAACCAGATAATGTTTTGGCCGAGTTATTACTTGCTGTGGTACCTATATCATTACCAAATTGAAAAATTAGATTTAATATCCATTGCCAAGAACTTGCTGCAGCTACAAAAAATGTAGCTGTAATTACTAATGGGATTAATTTACTATAATCTTGTTTACCCCAATATAAATCCCAATTTGTAATGATATTCCACATAAGGATAACAGACATAAGACCTAATACATATGGTAATAGGTGATCTGTTGCTTGTGAGCATTTTTCAATAATCGTAAGTGCAAAATTATCTAAAAAACCTTGACTTGTCATAGATACGGCAGTATTTTGGGCTTCATTTGCAGCTTCTACGGAAGCTGCGGAAGCGTAAAAAATCATATATGACTCCTTTCTGTTCTATTGTTTTGAGTCAACAAATGCTTTTGCTTTATTTTGTGTGCTATCTAATTCAAGAAATGCTTTTTCTGTTAGTTTATCTGCATTTCTTTCATTAATTCTCTCTACTGTTTGATTTAAAGATTGTTTTTTAGCGGTTAAGGCATCAATTTGGTTACTGTATTGCTGTGCTAATAACTGTTCCTGTTTAATTTCATTATTAATATCAATACTGCCTTTCAATCCTTTATTTTGTTCGGCTAATTGCATTAATTTTTTCATTCTAGCTTGTTGCTGTACTTGTGCTTCTTGAATGGTAGTCATTTGGTCAATAATTTCTTTATTTAGCACTTCTAATTTATGATTATTAGATTCAATCGCTTTACCTACTAAATCTGGGCTTATATCCTCAACATCTTTATCTGACAAATCAATAAATTCAGTTTTGATTGCTTCTTCTGCTGTTACTTCTTTGCCATCTTTTTTACCATTCAATAAGGAGTTTAATTTATCAAACTTTTTATTTAGTTTTTCATTCGCTTTATCAACTTCATCATTGATTGGTTTAATAATTTTTTTATCAAGGCCTAGAATTTCTAGGCCTTTCATCATTAATATATCTTTATTTTGTTCAATCATCTGTTTATATTGATTGATTTGTTGGATTAATTTTCTATATACAGCTACATCACGTACCGAATATAAGGCACTTGCAGAGGTAGTAACCATCATGAATGTTACAACTGCTGCCGTTATTTTTGCTTTTTTAGATGTTTGTAATAGATCTTTTAATCGATTCATTAACGCTATACCATCTGGTGCTTTCATAGGTGGCTAATTCCTTTCTACATTAAAGGCTTATTAAAAATCCGTTCTTTATATTCAATCCAGGTTTCAATGAAATCTGATGTAGATAAGTGCTTTAATTGTTCTACTTTAAGCTGATCATCTTTAGAAGTGGCGCCATAGAAAGCAATTTCTATGGGTTGCAGATCTAAGCGGAAGATGGCCCGCCCTGTAGGGCAAGAATAGAAATAATCCCGTTTAGGTTGCAGGCTTCTGATTGTATCAATTTCTACATCATTTAATCCAAAGTTTTCATAGAGTGGTTTTACAGTTTTAGCAGTAGCAGCATTGTTAGGTAAGAAGATACGGGTATGCACGTTTTCTACGATAACGTTAATCATATCTTCTTTTAAATCTGTTAAATTTTGTGTAGCCATCACAACGGCTGCATTTTTTTTACGCAAATCTTTAAGGAACGATCTAATTTGTTCTTTAAAGATTGGATTATCTAAGAATAGCCAGGATTCATCAAGTACGATTAATGCTGGATATTCACCCGTAAGCTGCATGGTAATTTTATGGAACATATAACTTAATGTAGTAGCCATAATTTGTTTATTAGCCATTAATTCTTCCATTTCAAATACCTGGAAATTACCTGTACCGAACTTATCCTCTGTATTGTCGAATAAGTTGCCATATACGCCTTTTTCAGTCATGATTGTTAATCGTTCTTTTAAGTCATAATCATTCATTAAGACTTGCAAAGCTGAAATGGTTCGTTGTTCTTTTGGCAATAAGGCAACACGTTCTAAGGCATCACTGATGATGGTTTTTTGTGTTTCAGAGATTTTATCGCCATCTTTTTGGAAGAAATCACATAACCAGTTATACGCCCACTGCATTTCTGTATTCCATCTGTTACCATCAAAACCAATGTTAGCGAGTGGTTGGAAGTTAAGGGAATCTGTATCAACTAATAGATTATAGAAATTACCGCCGATCGCTTTACATAACACTTTACAAGAAGCTGCCTTATCAAATACAAATATTTTTGCATTATCGTATTTAAAATAATTCGCTTCAATGGTGTTCAATAATACAGATTTACCCGAGCCATTAGGCCCGATGATTAATGTATGGCCAATATCTTTTTGATGTAGATTGAGGTAAAACGGTACATTACCAGCACTAACCCCTTGATATAATGCGGTAGTACATTGATAGCCTTTTTCTTTAAAGAATTCGTTTTCTTTATCGCCCATCCATTTAGTGTATAAAGGGCTACAATGAATAAAGTTACTACTTTTCATCAGATAGGATCTGATATTGTATTGATAGCAGCCTGTAATAGAGGAGTAAAACGCATTTTCAATATTTGTATACTCTTTACGGGCAATAAACCCTGGTTTATGAATTAATGTCAGTACCTTTTCTATATCCTCTTCCAGCGTTTGTTTATTTTTGTTGTATAGCACTACAGAGCCTGTAAAGTACCCTGCAGACACATTGTCAGAAGCTATGTTTTCATAGAAAGTAACGGTATCACTAGCATCCTTGATACTTTGTGTATCAATATCATAGCTTTCAGTACCTCTTAATTTATCAAGAACCATCGTACCTAGACCTTTGGCCTGTTGTACGAATTTTTTTTCTTGAGACTTTAAGTGTTTAATGGATTCTTCCCTAGTTAATGTAATAAATCGTGTTACGTATCTAAACTCACTTTTTAAGTTATGTAATGAAGCCATAATAAATGGGGATGTGAATTTAGGAAAATCAATAATTGATACAATGCCTAAGTAATAATCGCCAAGAGTAGGAACCGCACCGCCGATGAAGCTGCTATCACACAGATAATAGCTTAAAAAATCATTGTAATTACCAGAGATTTTTTGCGTATACGGGCTTACTTGTGAATGTAGGTAAGTTAAGGTTTCTTCTTTATTTAGTATCTTAATATCATCCATATACATAGATAACATTTGCATAAATAGAGAAGCTGTTTTCTGTAGATCAGAAGCATACATATATAGCTGTTGCTGCAGCGCTTTAGTACGCTTTTCGTCAAATTCATCATTACCCTTACCAAACATAGACTTAATATCTTTTAGGCCTTTAGTATCAAACTGATCTAGCATTTTTAACATTTGCTCAAACATATCAGTAGATGGTTTATAGAGTAATGTTAAATACGTTTTTGATTCGTAGAAATTCTGCTTGTTAAAGTATTCTTCCCGTTTGGATTCAATATAAGATAATAGACTAGATTTGAATTTGGACGGCTGGAATTTATGAATTACATTACGTTGTAATTCAAAATATACGGTATATCCTTCTGGAAGGCCTTTAATAGCGTTATTAAGGCCACCAATGAACATATCTATATCATTAATAGTGGCGTTCGTAAAATCCATACCAGAGAAGGAAAAGGTAATTTGAAAACTACCGTTTGTATTAAATATGATGTTATTTTCATCAATATGGAACCAGGGTACATAGTCCTTAATCCATACATTCGATTCTTTTTTTTGCTTGTGTAGTTCCATATAATACAAACTCCTCTCTCAGTTTATTCAGCTTTATACATCCCTTTATCTTTTTTTATATGATTCCAGAGAATATCAAAAAATTGTGGATCTTTTGTTGTTGCATATTTGCAGCCAAACCAAACAATACCATTAATAATAATGGCAACACCAATGGTATTACGTAACAAAATAAAAATTAGAATGGATATTACAACAAATAATAAAAATACGTTCCGTGGTAGCCCGCCCCAAGTCATAGGTTTAGTTAATGATCGGTGCATTCTAGCTTCTAAATTTTCATTTCGCATATTATTTACCGATGATCCATGCTGCAATAGAAGCAGCAGCTACAATTAAAGTAAGACCTGCTACTACTTTGATGGCTTGCCCTGTAAATTGCCCTGCATTACCTTTCATAATGGCAATACCAAGGCCAATAACTACTAATACACCAATCGGTAATGCTACATCAGAAATGAACCAATCCCCTAATTCTTTTAATTTTGTTGCTAGTGTCCATCCACCTAATCCATTACTAGCAGCTAGTGCTGTATTAGACATAGCCATTAATGCAACAAATGCAGCTGTAGTTTTATTTACTATATAGTTTTCAATGTGTTTCATCGTATATACCTCTCCTGTACGCTGAATACTTTAGAAATTCACTATGTAACGATTTCGATACAAGCAAAGCGGTATCGATAATCGGTGCATGGCGAATTTGACCAACGCCCCCAAGACTGGGGGCTGGCGGTAGGGGGTTGTTACCCTTCTACGCACTCATTTACTGTAATATAATCTTGCTTTATTTCATCATATCCTTTAACAGATATGATGGAATGTACTTTTCTTGATATATCGCCCACTTTTGCCATGTGAACAACAATGTCAACAGAATCGCCTATCATAGACTTAAATTCGCCCTTCTCATATTTCATACGAATTAGATCATGGATTCTTCGTAGGGCTAATTTAGGACTATTTGCATGAATGGTTAAAATACCACCATTATGGCCCGTATTCCAGGCATCCATAACGGTATAAGCTGCAGAATCCCGCACTTCCCCGACTACTAACCGATCGGGAGTCATACGTAAGGAATCGAACAAGGCATCTTCCATTGTATACGCTGGGTTGTTATGATCGCCTTCTGATGTATGGAAATCAAAGAAATCATTAAATTGTACTTTAATTTCTGGGGTATCTTCTAATAGGCCAATACGATCTTTAGGATGGCGAATCGCTATTTCTTGCAAAATAGCTTGTGCAAAGGTTGTTTTGCCGCTAGATGTACCGCCTGCAATTACAATATTTCTTCGTTCTGCCATCGCTTGTATCAAAAAATCATATTGCGTTTGTGTAATCCTGTTTTGTTCTAAATACATACCAAGTGTAATTAGTTTTTTGGCACGTTTACGAAATGTAAAGGATGGATGATCGGTTATGCGTTTACTAAATTGACCTTGAAAACGGCAATTTAACGGTTCATAGTTAGCAGCAATCCGATTTTTAATCGTTATTTTTACTTCACCAGCAACAGCTGTAATGACACCTTCTATAGTTTGATCATCGATTTTGATACCTGTATCTAATCGTCCTTTACTAAAGGAGTCAATCCATAGGCTGTTTCTATTGGTATAAATTTCTACCGTATCATCATCATCAAAGTAGGGCAGTATATCTGGCCCTAAAAAGGTTTTTACATAGCTTCTACTCATGTTCTTCTGCAGAAGTGGCTGTATTGATAGCAGCTGCTTCTCTTTCTTTTTGTAAAACAGTAGATCCCATAGCTTCTATTTCTTCTATGGAAGTAGAACCTTCTTTAATTAATGTTGCAATCGTTTCTGCAATACCTACAGCTAGTGCAGCGTTTTTTAAATCAAGGCCGTACTCTTTAAATTTCTTATTAGAAGCGGTTAAAGTTTGTGTTTGTACCTTTTTAAGTTGCGCTTTTTTAGCACGTAATTTTTCTTCTAATTCTTGAATTTGTTTGAGTGTTAATTCCTCTTTTGCTTCTAAACTAGCCATTGTTTGTGGTCTTGCCATGCGTTACCTCCTGGTCTTATCGTCCTAAATCCATATATTCCATATCAGATGTAGGATCATTAAATTCTGCGTCTAAAAAATCTGGGTTATCTAAAATCAAAGATTCTAGCATATCGCTATGATCCGTTACATCAGAATCTGAATCAGATGTTTCATCTTCTTCTGAATTAGCGGAATCTTCATCACTATACCACTGTTCTATGAGTGGTAATAGAAGACTTGCAAAGGTAGCTACATCTACTTTAGAAATGCCATATACCTTATATACTAGGGCTGCGCCCTCTTCATTCATAGGTTCCCCTTCTTCTCTTAACGTTAATGCATACGATTTAACTTTAGCTAATGCTTCATCATTTAATAGGGAATGAATTGAAATCGGTTCTGGCTTTGCTTCTTCTATCAATAAATCCCCGTATTCTTCCATGTATTGTTGAATACATAGTGTAAATGGATCTGGAATTTTAGAAGATGTAGCTGCTGCACCTTCTCTTTCTAAGAACATAGGATCATAGAAATATAAATGATATGGTGTTTTTATCGGTTTTTTACCATTAATAAAGGTAATCTGCCTATTTAGTAAACCTACCTCTGTAGGTGTTACTAAATCACGGCCCGTATTAATAGATGTCCTAGAATCTGTAAAGAAGGATAGCCCCCGTTTTGTATCTTGGATATTTTGTACGGTGGTTTTACCGATTCTCTCCGATAAGAATTTTAAATCTGCAATTTCTTGCGGTTTTAAATAAATGTGATAGGAACAGTTATTTAAAATAGAATTATCTTTACCATATACCCGTTCTATATCGCTTCTTCCCTGGAAGATCATCATTAATTGAATCCCATATGACCGCACAGCGGTAATCATGGTTTGTAAAGATTCAATCTTACCAAAGTTAGCGCACTCATCAAGGAGCAATAGAATTTTATGTTTATTAGCATTATTACCATCAGCTGTAGCTTTTTTCATCATCATATCCACTAAAAGATTAAATAACGGGGCTACCCGTGTTTGATCTTCTAGCGGTAATACAATATATAATGTAGCCGCTTTGTCTGATCGAATTAAATCCGTAACATGAAAATCACAAGTAGATGTATTATGCGCTAAAATTGGTTCTGCATACGGTGCTAATGGCGTTGTAATAGATGTTACAATACCAGAAAAGGTATTATACGCTATATCTTTATATTCTAAGAATGTAGTTAATACGGTTGGATGAATATTAGGATATATGCTATTAGCACTGACTCTAGGTGAAATAAAATCTATTTCATCTGGCCCAATATGGTGCATTTCATAGGTACCATCACTATTTTTTATTGGTATCGATATAGGCAGCATTTTTTCATGTTCAATAATATGAGATAGTGATTCTTGGAACGATTTAATTCGTTTTTTTTCACTTTCAGATATATTATTAGGATCTTCTACTACTACCCCTGCAAAGAAGGTTAGTACATCTTTTAAACTAGTTTCATGATATGAAGAATCGCCTTCTTTCTCTACAGGCCGAGGATGTTTCATATCATGGTATTTTAAGTAAATAATAACGGCTGATAATAGGCGTTTAGCGGAGTTTACCCAGAATGGCTCACCTTTACCTCTAGGTACTAATACTTCTGCTAAGTTTGATACATCCTTCATTTCATGCTCTGTACCCCATCGAATTTCTGAAATAGGGTTCCAGCGCACGTTTTGACGATGTAGTACCGTAGGGTTAAATTTCATTACCATCTGGCCTAATACATCCTGTCTATATTTAGATGTTATATCCCATAATTCGCCTTTTAAATCCGTTACTAGGCAGGATTCACGCCAGCCACCTAATAACGTAGCATTAACGATACCTACACCTTTACCAGCGCCAGTAGGGGCTATTACAGCATAGTGTGTATCTGTTTTCCCACGCATTAACCGTCTGATATTAAGCTGGCGCATTAATGTTACAAATTTATGTAATCGCTCTACTTTTTCTTTAGGTGGTTTTTGTTCTAATGCCCTATATTTATCGAAATTACAGATCCATTTATAGATTGTGGTTAGAAATGCTGGTTCTGATACACCAATTACTGGAGATGTAGGCGAATCTTCAAATAAATATAACTGCTCCAAATAGTTTGTATCAGCCCATTCAGCCGTACCATGTGTATTAGGTTTAGGATTGATATACTCCCAGAACATAACAACAGCTAGTAAGATGATTGTTACTATACAAGGTGCAATACTTTTTAAGAAAAATAATCGAGTAGCTTTATCTAAATCAGTATCACTTAGTAAATCCATCATGATGGATAGATACATAGGCACGTTATATAATTTTGAGCCGAATATAGAAAGAATGTAGCCATCGGGGATGGCTACATTAATATCTGCTAATCGACTAGGGAACATAGCAGCAGCTATGTATAGGCCTATACATAGGCCTATACCATAGAATAGCAGTTTGTTCTTCATAGATTATTCTTCCCAAGGTTGAATGACTACATCTGCATTTAACAAGATATTGAATTGATAGCCAATTCTAATAGTTGTGGTAGATTTAATTTCATCACGATTTTTAGTTGAACTTGTGATATTTTGGATTAAATCTGTAGCAGCGCCCGTCATAGCTTCTTGACCATATGAACGATCGCCAGCATTGTCTGTATTTTTGCTAGTTACACCGATTAAGGCACCCGATAAGAGAGCGCCAGACAATGCGCCTTTGAATTTTTGCCAGCTGTGGCCAGAATGTTTATCTTTAACACCTGCAAAGCCTGTACCTGTAACAGCGCTTTGATCTGGAAGCGCAATCGATGTACCATCTGGTAAAATCATGCGGTAAAAACTAAGGTTAATTCTGGTACCAGAATACCCTTCTGGATGGCCAATTAATTTAGTGCCTGCAGGAAGTAAAACGTTATTTCCTGTTACAGAATCATAGACATTCTGTCTAACAATCGCTACTACATCAGCATTTAGGTTATCGCTAGTTACTTGTGTAAGTAGCGTTGCTGGAATCACGGATCCAGCTTGCAGTACATTATCAGATTGAACATATTTTGCAGAAGCTGCATTTGCTACTGTAAAAGGTACTGTGCTAGGCGCTATAATCGCTGTTGCTACAAAAGCTGCTACTGCAGCACGTTTAAGTTGTTTATACACGGTGCTACCCCCTATTGAATCACTTGAATATAACCGCTTTTACCTTGATTAGCTGGTTTATCGTTGTTGCTGCTATTGCTATTAATATTAAATTTGATAGCAGAGGAAGCAGCCGCTTCTTCTGCTGCAGCTGCTTTAGCAGCGGCAGCTTGTGCTTCTTTTGCAGCGTTAGCAGCTGCTGCCGCTGCTGCTTTTGCTTCTTCTGCTGCTACAGGATCAACTGTAGGCGTTTGTACTTTTTGATATGGTACTTCTTGATTTTCTTCGTGTTCTTTTTGTAAACGTTTATTTTGTTCGCCATAATCGGCCTTATTCGTTTCCGATTTAATATCTTTAACTACTTTAGTTTGTGGTTCGTTTACATCATCTTTCTTATCACTTTTAAATGCAGAGTGTAAAAAACCATATAGCATTAACACGATTAAAATAAAGAGTAAGGCAATCATACCTTTTCTGGAACCTAACGATTTTTTCTCTGTAAAATCGTTTTGTTGCTCTTCATTTTGAATCTCTTCATTTTCTAAATTTTCTTGATTCAATTCCTCTTTGTTTTTTTGTTCTTCGTTCATACTAGCCCCCTATTATAAAGTAGCTTGCGCACGTTGGTTACGAATATCAGATAAAGCGGATTGTAAATCTACTTCTTGTGATTGTGTATTAGTTGGTGCTGCTGTTGATGTATCTACGATAACTTCTTTATCCTCTAATTTAGCATTAACAGCCTTATCTACTGCTTGATCAATAGCATTAATTTTTTGCATTTCTGCAGATGTAAAATTAGGGCGTTCTGTAGATAATTGGATTTTTCGAGGTGTATTGATTTTGCTATCATACGCAGCAGCCATTTCTTGATGTAAATTACCTTGATTTAATACTTTATTCTTTGATTTTTTTGCTTTTACAGGGCGTTCAACTACTAAGTAGGCATCCTGTTGATATACGATTTTCCAGGCTTGTGCTACACGGTCAATTTCAAAATAATTACCTTTGATACGGTAATTCACAAGTTGTAATTTATCCTTTGGAATACGTTCATCATAGTAATAAATCGTAGGTAAATTATTTTTGTTTTCTTTGTTTATTTTGATGTATGTTTTTGTACCATCATCAAACATAAATTGCGGTTGTTCAAATTCATATACGTTATGATTTTGTTTAATTTTATAACCAGTTAATGCTGTTCTAGCATTTTCTTCCGCTTTCATAATGGCGTTTATACGTTGTTCTTCACGTTCCCATCCTGCTTTAACGCCTTTCACGCTATCAGGAACACTATCTGGATAAATATAATCCACATAGTATTCTGGGTGATCACCAGTTGTTAATAAGTAACGATAACTACGTTCATTCGTTGTAATGATCATATTCGTTCTAATATTTGTTGTAGTTGGTTTTACGTACACATGAGGGGTACCCGCTACGTCTACAACTTCAACTTGCCAACGGCTAGTATCACCTGCAGAAATACTTTCTACAGATTCGCCTTCACGTAATTTAATATCTGTTAGTACTAATGGTTTTAGTACTAACTCGATTTGTTGATTATCGCTGTACATATAACTATGGCGAATTCCTGTAATATTATCTGGATCCCATACAGTACCATCTTCTGCGAAGGCAAATCCTGTTGTCATAATTGAAATTACAGCCGCTAATGCTAATGCTTTAGATTTCATTTTCATTGTTGTAATACCCTTTCTAAATCTCCTAACACAACAAATTATTTATTTTCTTCACTGATAGAAAAATCAGTAACAAATAAGCCTAATGGATTATTCACAATATCTTGTTCATTTGTTAATGCAGACGGATTCACAGTTATTGAGAAGTTACCTGTATATGTTTTCTCAATTTGTTTCCTTGTTACATTATCAAATGTCTTTGTACGCCAACGTGCGATATATACATTATCGCTACCAGATTGTTTGTTAATAGATATGATTTCAACGCTAATTGCTTTTTTACCAATATCTTCAACTTTTTTATCTAATTTTTCAGATTGTAACTTTTCAGTCGCTTGGCCATCTACAAAATAAGATAATTCTGTTAAGTTATTTTGTAGAATGACTGGGTCAATCGGCAAAGAAGCATAATTCGTTATAAACTTTTTAAGGAAATATTTAATTTCTCCTTCTTTTGGTTCATATTTTATCTCATTAAGTACCCCTACGCCTTTAAACTCCCCACTATCTGATACAGATACAATATAAGGGATGTATTTCACACTAAAGGCTGCGTACACAATACCGATTGTTAATAATAAAGATGTAGCTGCTAAAAATGCTGCTATCCCTCTCCATCGATTGCGTTCTTTGATAATATCAAGGTAAATCAAGGCAAATGTTTTGGGTTCTGCTTCGTATCTCTCTTTTACTGTTTTGTTGTCATTCATACCGTTCTCCTATTTAACGTTAATTTTAGCTAAATTATATATAAAGTTTCTAATTTTGTAAATAGACTTTTTGCGAAACATCAGATATAATGAGTATAGATTATTTTAATTTGAATCATAATGTATAAAATCAACTTTAAAGCCAACCAAAATAAAAAAGGTCAGCTTCACACCTATTACTGATTTTCTACATCAGAAAAATAGGGCAGCGAAGCTGACCTCTAAAATCATGCCAATGCTCATTTACACATTTCGTTTTTTCTAAACGAAATAAATGAGGTTTAAGCCAGATAAAATCTGGCTTAAACGGGCAACCTACGGTTGCAAGAAGGAGTACCCATTTCATGGCTACATTTTACTATGAAATGTCCATCGGTAACGCTGGCCATTCATTAGCAAAATTTGAATACATAACACGCACTGGCAAGTATCAATACTCTGCCAGTGGCGAAATAAAAGAAGATCTTATTTACAAAGAATCTTCTAATATGCCATCTTGGGCTTCTGGTAGAACGGATGGCGGATATGATATGCAAACAGCTACATTCTGGAATGAAGCCGATTTAAGTAATGAAAAACGCCCATTCCGTGAAATAAAACTAGCTTTACCAAATGAGTTTTCTCATGAAGAAAATATTGCTATTATGCAGCAATATATGAAAACTCATTTTAAAGATTATCCATATACAATGGTAATCCATGATAAAGAAGCTACATTAACAGAAGGAGAACGCAATATCCATGCGCATATTATGTTCTCTGAACGTAAAATCGATTTAACAAGGAACGAACCAGATCGCCAATCCTACTTTAAACGTGCTTCTGTAAAAAAAGATGGCACCAAAACTGGCGGCTATATAAAATCAAGAGATTTTATATCAAAAGATAAACTCATTGAGTTACGGAAAAATTGGGAATTTATCCTAAACGAAGAATACAAAAAACGTAAAATGAATGAACGTGTTTCTTGCGAAAAATTAGAAGTACAACGAGCAGAAGCATTAGCAAATAAAGATTTTCTACGTGCTGCCGAATTAGATCGACCAGCACAAAAGAAAATGAATCCAAGCACTGTATATAAAAATGCACAAACTATCAAATCTTTCAAACAATATCTATTTGAAAATAAATTTGATGAAGCGCAGTTTTTAATTGATATAACAAATGATGATTCTGTTAAATCGTATTTGTTATGCCATCAGTACATGGATTTAAAAAAGCGTATCGCCCGTGAACGCTTTTTATCTAAAGAGGATCTAAAAACAGTAGAAAAAGCGGAAGCGTTACAATCTACGCTTTCTACTAAGTTACAAGAAGCAAAATCCTTTAATCGTAAAGTAGGCACTACTGCTGCAGATGGGGATTCTATCCATGATCGTATTAAACGATTGGAAGAACGCTCTAAACGCATAGAAGCAGAAATAGCACAAATTAATTCAAGAGTACTTACACAATCTGAATTAATTAAACGCTATAAAAAACAACAAGCTACGAAACGAATTTATAAAGCACGTTTATTACGTAATAAACGACATATTACCATTAAACCTAGCCGTATAACATCGGTTCCAGTTCGTACACAACGTTTACAAACTAATATTAGTAAAGAAGCCTTAATACATAACTTGTATAAACAGCGTTATGTATTTAATAAGGCTACCTTTGATAGTACGTGCAATTCAATTATGAATCGCATTACAAAAGGTGAATATCGTAAACAGATTGAGCGCTTACGCAGCTTAACGGCTAAGTACAATACGTTTAAAGATCCTTCTGTTCTATCTGATATGAAACAGACAGAACGCTGGTTATCACAAAAGAAAGAATACCTATTACCTAAAATTCAAAAACAAGCTGCTGTTGAATTAGATAGTATGAAACGCAGCGTACAACGAATTGATCGTAATTTAGAGGTATTAACCAGTAGTGATAAATCGCTTTATAAAGCGTATAAGGAAGTTACAAGAGCAGATAAAACACCTAAGTATAAAGAAGCTGTCTTACGCTCCTACAGCTTACATCCAAACGATATAAGCAGATTACATAAACTGCAGAACCGTTTAGAATCTTTCACTAACAAAATAGATTCTATGAAAGCTGTACGATTGGTTGAAACAACGGCCCGTAAAGTGGATCGTTTAGAAAAATTACAAACTAACATTTCTAAGAAAATTCAAACGATCGATACATCAGCACCTATAGATAAAGTAGGTACCATTACTAAGCATGATGTGTTTGAAGCTATTAAGCAGCGGAAGGCAGATATTCTAACCAAATTGCGACCACTTCGCCAAGAATACGCTAAATACAGCAATAAAAATGTTACATATCAATCTACACTTAATTCTGTAATGAATCGCATAACTAAAGGCGAATATAAACGTAATATTGAAGTGTTACGCAGCTTAAAACAAAAACAATCCCTTGCCTTTAAAGAGCAAGAAAAGGCCCGTTTTGCTGGTAACACATCTGATATGAACCGTTATTCTGCAGAATCGGCAGCGTATACAAAAGAAATGCAAAAAGTGGAAGCCTGGTTACAATCCACGTATTCTAAATTGAATACGCCAACCATCCAGCAACAAGCTATGAGGGAATATGAATCGATTCAACAACGGAATCAATCTGTATCACAACAGATTAATCAGTTAGAAACTGATTATAAACACCTTGATACGTTAAAGAATAAGCTATATCACTATGGAAACAGTAATAGAAACACTAATAACCAGGCTGCTGGTATGGTGAAACAATTCTTGAATCGTGGTACCCCACAATCAAGAATTGGCGGCTTATTAAAGCGTTTACATAATTTAAGTAACAGGGCTACTGCTAATGATCATGCTTTAACAGCACATATCAAATTTACAAAAGATAAGCCTAAATGGAGAGAGAGGAATATTGAAGATGGAATTGAAATCTAAACTTGTAATTACTGTATTAACTGGCGCACTAGCTATTTCTGGTATAGCTAGTACGCAGGCCAATGGCCCACTTAATAATATGATTCGCCACGCAGCGTTAAAGTACAATGTGGATCCTGTGTTATTAACTAGTTTAATCGGCCAGGAAAGCAGCTTTAATCAAAATGCGGTATCTCCTGCAGGGGCTGTTGGCTATGGCCAACTTATGCCAGATACAGCTGCAGAATTAGGCGTAGATCCTTATGATCCAGAACAAAATATAGATGGATCTGCCCGCTACTTACGCCAAATGTTAGATTCTAACGGCGGAAATGTAAAACTAGCACTAGCAGCCTATAACGCTGGACAAGGTGCTGTAAATCAATATGGCGGTATTCCACCATATGAAGAAACACAAGACTATGTATCTTCTGTAATGAGCGGTTATAGAGATAATTTAGCAACAGATGGGGCTTTACCTACTCCCCCACCTGCTGCTAGACAATCTAAACCAAAACAAGGCGTAAAAAAACGTGTAGTAGTGTATCATCCATCAGCACATACACAACCTACTACACAGAAAAAAACAAATTCAAATGTATTCTTATATAAAAAATGAGGTGTAATACATGAATTTATACATTACAGAAAAACCTAGTGTAGCAAGAATTATTAAGGATTATCTTAATAATTCTGGTGCTAACTTTACATCAACCACCACTAACAAAGAAATAGATTCCCCTTTTTTCTTTGATTCTAACGGTAATTGTATTGCCTGGTGCGCTGGCCACTTGCTCCGACTACTGGATCCTAAAGAATACGATCCAAAGTACGCAAGCTGGGATGAAACATTACTTCCCATCTATCCAGAAGAATTAAAGAAATGTACAAGAGCGACTACTAAAGCGTTATACAAGCATTTACAAAAACAAATTAAAACAGCTACTACTGTATACCATTTAGGCGATCCAGACCGTGAAGGCTGCTTAATCGTTGATGAAATATTAAAGCAAGAAAGCTTTACTGGTACAGTAAAGCGTATCTTACTTAATGCACTAGATGAAACAAGCGTACAAAATGCTTTTTCATCCATACAAGATAATTCAGATTTTCAAACAATGACCGCTGCTGCAGAATCAAGAGCGGCCATTGATTGGTTAATTGGTATCAATTTAACCAGATTCTTTACCCGTATAGGCCAACATTCTGGTAATGCAGGTACATTACCTGTAGGCCGTGTTAAAGCGCCTGTATTGAAGCTAGTATATGATCGTGATATGTCTATTGAGCAGTTTGTACCTACTACCTATTACACAGTAGACGCCTATATAAACGGCAAAACCAAAATTACCTTAGAACATGATGATATTTTTGAAAAAGAACTAGCTGATCGCATTAAATCTGAAATCGAAGGTAAAGAGGCTACGGTATCTGAATTAGAGCGAGAAATAACAAATCATTTTGTTACTTCTCTATTTTCACTAGATACACTACAGGTAGAACTGAATAAGCGCCATGCAATCAGCCCTTCTAATACGTTAGCTGCAGCGCAATCTTTATATGAAAAGGGTTATATTACCTATCCTAGATCAGACTGTAAATATTTACCAGACAGCCAAAAAGAACAGGCTGAAGGTATTATTCACAATCTGTTATCTAATGAACGTGTAACCGTTGCTGTTACTGATGAATCTGTATTCACAACAGACAAAAAGCCTGTATATAATACAGGCAAGGTAACAGCCCATCATGCTATTATCCCGACTGTAAAAGAACTGACTAAAGAGGTATTAGAAACGTTTTCAACAGATGAGCAAACTGTATACCTAGAAGTGGCCAAACGCTACCTGGCAGCGCATTATACAAAGCCACTTGTAAAAGAAAAACTTGAAGCTACTATTGAAGTAGCTAATACAGCGTATACAATGAAGCTATCTGAAACGCAGGTACGAGATGAAGGGTATAAGATTTTGTATATTGATCTTCTACCACCAGAAGAAATCTATGCAGAAGAACCTATCCCCTTCCCTATAGAACAAGGTGATACGTTTACGTTAAAAGATGTATTTGTTACCGATCATGTAACAAAACCGCCTAAACCATTTACAGAAGGTACATTATTAAGCGCTATGAATCACATTGATAAATACGCTTATAATGCGAGTGAAAGCCAACTACAAACGCTAAAAAGCGTTAAAGGTATAGGCACACCAGCAACTAGAGCCACTATTATTTCTGATTTATTAGATCCTAAAAACCCTCTATTGTACAAAAAAGGGAAAGCCATTCATGTTACATCAACAGGGGCTAACCTGGTTACAGCCCTTCCAATCGTATTGTTAGAGCCAACATTTACGGCCGATATGGAAGAAAAATTATCTGCTATAGAAAATGGTTCATTATCTATCAAGGATATTATTTCTGATACAAAAGACTTTGTATCATCTGTTATTAACAATACAGATGTAAGAAAGTATGCTAAGGAAGCATTATTTAATCGTGATCATCCTTGCCCTAAATGTCATGAAGGGTACTTACATAAATTACATTCTAAAAAATTAGATCGTGATTTTTACAAATGCAGCGATCCAGAATGTAACTTTATGTGTAATGTTAAAAAGAACGGAACGCCAGACTATACAATCTGTCCAGAATGTAAAACTGGCTTTATCGTTACTAGAAAAGCTACTAAAGGTGATACAACGTTTGAATTTAGAGCCTGTACTAATTACCCAGAATGTAAATACATTGAAGGTAAAAATAAACCGCAGCCAAAAGGGCCTAAATGTCCTAAATGTGGTGAAGGTATATTAATCACACGCAAAGGCGAAAAAGACGGTAAAAAATGGCAGTTTAAAGGCTGTTCTAACTACCCAAAATGTGATTATAAAGAATGGGGATCTGGCAAGAAAAGCAAATAATATTTTTACATCAAAATATTATTTATATGCTTTTATATGTTTTAAAATATAAAAATATATATTTTTATATAGGAGTATATAATATGACAAACCAATTAGATAAGATCCATTTGTTGTTAGAAACTATGAAGCAGTATGCTGCTGTTCCTATAACTAAACAAGCAGATCTTATTAAGCAACTTACATTTATGATGGGCGCTATCTATACGAACACTAACAACAAGGCAGATCGTCTTTCTTACTATGCTAACATTTCTTCTATTTGTCAGACTAACCATATTGATTATGTAAATGCAGTACTAATCCCTGCTGGTAATTTGATAGCTAAAACAACGCTATCTGATGTAACGCAGCAGCAAGCATTTATTGATCAATGGGTATCTGACTATCAAGAAGCAGATTATGTTACTAATCAAAAACAACATTAAAAAAAGAACCTGGGCCGCTATTCCCAGGTTCTTTTACATTTAGATATTAAAGAATACCCAATAGTTTGCAAATGTAATTAGAAAGTACATTTGCAGCAGTAGTAATAATAATAAAATGTAACTCTTCCAAAAATTTCCCCCCTTTCTAATGAATAGTAATCACATTAATTATTACATTTATTATTTTATCATATTTAATGGTCAAGATCAGAGAAAAATACTATATAAAGTAAAAATAGGTTCTTTTACTGATATTCCAGTATATTTGATAAAAAAATGTACATATTATTAATATTGACATTTTGTAATGTATCCATACCAAAATAAAATAAATAATTTTACATGAATTTTATGTGAAAATTAAATGAAATTTGTTATACTTATCTTAGTAATAATAATAAAGTGCAACTCTTTGTACACACTAAAAAGAACCCAGGGCCGCTATCCTGGGTTCTTTTTTTATTTAGACATACCATTATTTATGAGTTTATTTACTTGTTTTAGTAGTCCTAA
>OGIV01000682.1_pt1 | contig 24000 bp, 19 predicted proteins | sample 1571861 | NCBI WGS metagenome assembly OGIV01 (sample SAMEA2582099, study PRJEB24529) | metagenome | biome: Human gut stool | place: China | collected 2011 | reverse complement strand
TGGCGTGAAATCCTCGAATACTTCAGCAGTGCCACGCAGATTGGCCTCACCGCCACGCCGAAAGAAACCGAAGAAGTTTCCAGTACTGACTACTTCGGAGAACCGGTCTATACCTATTCCCTGAAAGAAGGCATCGAAGATGGTTTCCTGGCACCCTACAAAGTGGTGCGCGTGGACATTGACGTGGATTTACAAGGCTGGCGTCCGACCAAAGGGCAGGTGGATAAGCACGGTGAGCTGATTGAAGACCGTATTTATAATCAGAAAGACTTTGACCGCACCATGGTCATTGATGAGCGCACCATGCTGGTAGCGCAAACCATCACCGACTACTTAAAACGCACCAACCCGATGGATAAAACTATCTTTTTTTGTATTGAAGCCAGTGAACTTCTCGCCATAGAAGAAGGTATTGATACTGTGATGCGCTGGTCGCTGCCTGAACGTCTTGGCTCCTTTGCCCTAACTGAACAGGATCACATTCTGCTGATGGGATTCACGACAAGGCTGGCTTTCTATGATCTCAACAGCGGATTAATTACCCCAGTGGCTGCTTCACTGGGAGACACCGGCACCCGTATGGGTGATGGACGGTGCGACCGTGCCGGTAATTTTGTCTTCGGGACGATGGATGACGATTATCCCGTTAAAGTCATCGGTAAGTTTCATCGACTCAATGCGGCAACGCTGACTGCTGAGACGTTTGCATCGCCCGATGTCGCTATACCGAACAGCATCTGTTTCAGCCCCGATGGTGGCACGTTCTATTACTGTGACTCGATGCAGGGTCGGATTATGTGCTGCGATTACCCCTCGCTGCAAAACCAGCGCGTGTTCACCAAAATCGAAGACGGCGGCGCGCCTGATGGTTCCTGCATTGATGAGCAGGGCTATCTGTGGAACGCAGAATGGGGCGGCAGTTGGGTTGTCCGATACAGTCCGGTGGGAGAAATACACAGCATTCTTTCTGCTCCAGCCCTCCAGACAACCTGCCCGGTGCTTGGTGGTTCGTCACTCCACACACTTTCATGTACCAGTGCCCGGGTAGGACTCGCAGAGCCAACCGCTTATGACGGTGCGCTTTTCAGCATTCGGTCACCTTTTTTTGCCGGATTACCAGAAAGCCGTTTTGCAGCGCACAAAATATAACCTCTGGCATTTGATCAGATTCAGGCTGAGAGAAAGCGTCCGCTTCTGGCACTGAGCGGACTAGGTAACTAAGCTGAAGGTCTGCTACGAGCGAAAAATAGACTTAGGGAAACTGGTTTGTTTAGATCAAATCAATAGAGAAATTTTTTGTTCTACCCATTGAAATGAGGCTGATAAGCACGGATATAAATGAAAGCAGCTGCGCTGGGCATCTGCCTCTGGAGAAAATAGCAATGGAAGATTTCTACATTTCAGCAATCAAAATGGACAGCAACAATCAGCATATTGAGTTCGTAAAAATTCATGAGAACCTAGGTAAGAAGATCGGACCTGGCACTGTTAATTCGCGTGCATTCGTTGGTGAACTGATCAGAAAAGGGAAAGCAGAATTCAAAACAATTACTTACAACAAAGAAAAAAAATCATGGTCTGTAGGGGCAAAGGTTGAAGTTATGACTGATGATTTCATTACTACCGATCCAAACAAGACTAAACATGACAATCTTGGCAACCTTCCTACATTTATCTAACGTTTGAAGTTTTATTAAAATCCTAAGCCGTTGCCTAGAACGGCTTTTTTCCAGATTTTATGCCCTGAATGTACGCTGAGTAGTCTCGGCATTTTCTGTGTTGCTATGACTTCTCAGTATATCTTTACTGTTCGTAATATCCCCTTGCGCTGTCTTGTAAAGTCTAGTTTTGGCACAAACCAGACTGTCAGATTCGATTGCGATCTATCTACGATTACTCCAGGTCTGGTTTGAGCCAATGCACCTTTGCGGGGAAAGCACCAGTCCAGTTCAAAACTCAGCCCACAAGTTTTAACCCCGTTTTCCCGCTTTCAACAATGCTCCCGCTATCGGCCTTGCTAACAAAATCAGCCCACCATTGCATCATTGGACGTCGTTGCTCAAGATAATCGCTTCGATTATAAGCTCGTCGTACCTCATTTTTGTCTATATGAGCCAATGCTGCCTCAATAACATCAGGCGGAAACCCTTGCTCATTGAGAGCTGTACTTGCGATAGAACGCAAACCATGGGAAACGAGAACGCCCCCTAAACCAGCACGCTTGAGTGCTGCATTCACTGTTTGGCTGTTCATCGGCTGGGTTGGTTTGATGCGACTGGGAAAGATAAATTCTCGGCCACCACTGAGAGACTTCATCATTTCCAGAATAGCGATAGCTCCGTCAGGTAATGGAACCGTATGGTCCCGATTCATCTTCATTCGAGCAGCAGGAATTTTCCATTCGCTAGCATCAAAATCGATCTCATCCCATCGAGCTTCAGCGGCTTCGGCAGGGCGGGTAATGGTGAGAAGCTGCCACATGAACAGGCATCGTGTGGACAGGCTGATACTCGCCATGCGTATAGTCTGCATTAGTTGTGGGAGTTGATCCGGGCGGATACTAGGCATGTTTTTCTTCTGCGGTTTCTCGAACGCTTTCCCGATGTTTACGCTGGGAACTGCATCAATCAAGCCTGTGTTCTGCGCATAAATCATGACTTCGTTAATACGCTGACAAAGGCGGCGAACAGTCTCTAATGCACCTCTGGCCTGAACCGGCTGAACTGCTTTAACCAGAGTATGAGCCTTAATCTCAGTGACACTGATATCACCGATTGCCGGGAAAACATCTCTCTCAAGAGAGCGCCAGATATCGTCGGCATAGTCCTCTGTTACGCTGGTTTTCTTCACATTCCACCAACGCTCGGCAACTAATAAGAAGGTGTTGGTTTTAGCTTCTTGAGAATTCCTCACCTGTTCTTTCTGATGCTCCTGAGGATCAATGTCTTTTGCTAATAAAACTCGAGATTCAGCTCTTAGTTTACGCGCATCAGAAAGTGAGACGGCAGGGTAGGCTCCAAAGCTCTGCTTAGTTCGCTGCTTTGTCAGAGGTCGATAGTAACGGAACTGCCAGAGCTTACTACCGCTGGACTTGATTAGCAGAGTAAGCCCATCACCATCATACAGCTGGTAATCGGCATCTTTAGGTTTGGCGGCTTTGATTTCCGTATCGGTTAAAGGCTTGGTTTTTCTTGCCATGGGGAGTCTCCATGCGTTTAGGCCCAACGAAAACAATAGAGCTTTTCGTTGGGCCTATCAATGGGCCTAAAAGGTTCGGATTTAATTAGTTCTCTTCGGACTTCGCAGGACAAATTGAGGGCACAAAAAAGCCCGCAGGGCTTGCGCCGTGCGGGCTTTCAGGACTTCATCGGATGACTCTGGTAATCACCGATGGAGAATTTTGTGCTGGCGTCCCTGTAACTAGATATCTATTTGATTGAATTTTCTAGATAAATGTTGTTTCTGACTTTACCTTTGGTTCTATAAAGGAACCATAAATCGTAACGGCATAACCCCCTGAAAATAGTCCGTTAGCAAACTGTATCAAAAAATATCAAACCTCTTGGTTCAACTTCCTGATGGCATCTGAACTCATTTCATTGGTCTTCCTTTAACATGTCGATTACGTTAGCTACATACATTAAGTCTAATGCATGTTGGAGATCGTTATGAAAAACTGGTCAGTTGAGCAGACGAGAGAGGTGAAGAAGTGGCTGGATATTGATACATATCGCGGATTCGAAGAGCTTCCGCTTATACACCTCTACCATGAATTGCTGGCAAGGACATTGTTCTTCAAACCATATCATGAAGAATTTGAAGCAGAAGCCGTAAGGCTCTACATCGACAGGATCTTCACTGGAAAGCCCTTTCTCATCACAGAAAAGCATCTCGGCTATCTCACAAGAGAGGATACTCTTTACCAGCCACCACACTTCTTTCTGACAACAACTGAAAGACTGGCGCAACTCAGTATTGTGGGGCTACGAAATTCACTTTTCTTCTGGGAGGGAGGGGATGAGTACTCGGTTAACCGTGAATTCCTCGAAAGCCCTGTATCAGAGTCCCTACCTCGCCTGTTCAGAGATACTGTCATGGTCGAAATCGACTTGGCGAATGGAACTGACGAGGAAATAGCTGAATCCCTGAAAGCCGCACTACCTCAGTGGCGTAAGGTCAGAGGTATTGAGGCTGACACTACTGACTCGATCCGCTTTGGTTATGGAACGATTAAGAAAATCATCAACTACAGACTCATTCCCATGATCGACATCCTTGTATGGTCAACGCTTCACAATGTTCGGATATCAGAAGACCGTCTTTCACGCCTCCTTTACACAGACGATGATGATGAAGAACAGACCCGCCTTAATCACCAAATTCGGGACACAGACAGACCCCTTGCTCTGAAGGCCGCGAGTATACCTTTCATCCGACAGTTTCATCTGTTCATCAACAAAAACAGCCATCTCAAAAACATCAGAGTTTCAGACGTGATGAAAATCGCTGATTCTGACTAAGGCCAACCTCCATTAGCTCTGGTATTCCCAGCTTCTGTCTCTTTCCCGCTGATTCATTCGTATAGTCGTTTCCATCAAAACGAAAGAAGAGGAAACGACTATGAATCAGCACAACACCCGCCTTATTCGTTTACCAGAGGTTCTGCATCGCACTGGATACGGTAAAGCCTGGATCTATCATCTAATCAGCAAAGGATGTTTCCCATCACCAGTGAAAATTGGATCTCGTGCAGTTGCTTTCATTGAAAGTGAAGTGGAAGAGTGGATTCAATTAACTATCGAAAATTCAAGAAAGCATGTCGCCTGAAATAAAATTACAGCCTTCATATTTATGAAGATTAATTCTCAGATTTGTAAAGTTTATATCTTAACAAAACTTATATTTAACGTAATTCTTTACGTTTTTTCAGGCAGGGCTTACGCCATAGGTATTTAAAGGTGGTTTCTTAATATCGGGTATGGATACTTAGAACTAGCCGTACCTGTTTCTTTCACGTGAAAGAAGTTTTTTTAAGCATTTAAATTCATTATAAATAAAGCTAAATATAACAAAAAAATTTGCAAAATTTAAATTGATAAAATAATGATAAGTCATAGTAATTATTAAATGTAAAGTTTTTGGAGGGCTATTAATTATTTATGTCATATAAAATTAAAAAATTTTTGATGAGTAATGGTGAAAGAGGGTGCTTGATTCTCGATAAGGAGACACAATTGCCAGTTTACTATCAAAACCTTTATCTCACAACGAATGTTAGAAACAGAAGTGCGACCGCATCAACGATAGAGATAGTCGCAACAAACCTACTTATACTAAGCAATTTTCTGAAAAGCAGGAACATAAATATCATTGATAGGATTGAAATCAAGGGGTTCTTAAGTGTAGCAGAAGTAGATGACTTGATACGGTATGCAAGGCAGAGATTCGATAAGCAAAAGATTACGAATGTAAGAGTGATAGAAATGGAACAGGTTGCTAAAAGAACTTTCAGTTATAGGATTCATGTTTTTTCGAGCTATCTTAATTGGCTGTGCGGTTTACTTCATTCTATTAAGGGAATTCATGCTAGATATGAAGTCGAGAGTTTCATAGAAAGTATTAGAGCACATCTCCCGCGAAATAAATCACTTAGCGTGAATAACAGAAAAGATAAATCTCTAAGTGAAGAACAAATAAAGACACTATTCAAGCTATTGGAAGTCGAAGGAAGCCAAAATCCCTTCCAGAAGGAGGTTCAGGTGAGAAACAGGCTCATTTTTACCTTACTATTGAATTGTGGTTTAAGAGCAGGAGAGCTATTAAATCTAAAAGTTAATGATTTCAATCCCAGAGGTTATACACTTAATATTTTCAGAAGACACGATTGCATTGAAGATCGAAGGCTGAATCAACCTTTAGTCAAAACTGGTGAAAGGGAAATCCCATTGTCGGACGAGTTAGCAATGGAGATTTTGGATTACATAAATAACTATAGAAATAAATACACCAAAAAGAAGAAGCATGACTTCTTGTTTGTTACACACAGTTCATGTAAAACAACAGGGGAACCTTTATCTGTTTCCGCATATGAAAAGATAATTTCGACTATTAAAAAATCAAGTCCGGTATTAAAAAATTTATCAGGTCATAAACTGAGGCATTCCTGGAACTATTTCTATTCAAATGAAATTGATGATTCGAATTTAGACATCAGCCGAAAATCAGGGTTGAGGTGCTATCTCATGGGATGGTCAAAAGATTCAAAGATGTCAGAAAATTATAACTTCAAACACATATCAATAAAAGAAAAGGAAGTTATTGAAAGGGTTTATGACTCTTTAAGAAAAATAACTAAGGAGGTATGAAATGAAAACAAGCACATTAAAAAAGATAATAATTTATTTTCAATGATGAAGGGGTATAGCTTCAGGATTTCTGATAGTAAATGGCAATTAGATATAAATAATTGTGTTTACCCACATAAGGTTGCCGATAAAATGCCAGAGTCGATGCGTGTTGGTTATCTTAATACCTTGGCATATTTTTCGTCTGAATATAGTGCAGGCTACATAAAGAATATAAATCACATCTTTAGCCAATGGCTAAGATTGATGGATCTTGAAATGATTAATTCCAAAGCGGTTTATCAATTTAATGTTAGCTTAGGTCCTGAGAAAAACTATAAGCTAAATTCAATAAAGAACTTTCTTAGTAAATGGAAAAAACTCGGTTATGAAGGAGTAGATAACTCAGCTCTAAGAATGCTGGAAAAAATAACCATTAAACCTAATTTAACAGGGGAAGCCGTTAAACGAAGAGATCCGAATAGTGGACCACTAACGGAAGAAGAGCTGAAAATCATACTTGAAAGTATCAGAAAATTGTTGAAAGAAGATAAAATCCCTCTGTTTATTTATTGCTACGTTATTCTATTAGCAACAACGGGAAGGAGGCCATCACAGCTAACTTCGTTGAAAGCGAAAGATCTCATCAGAACGGAAGAGGGTTGTTTTCTAAATATACCGAAAGTAAAACAAAGGAAGAACTTCAGAAGTGTGTTCAGCATGATGAGAATCGACGATAGCCTGTATGAGGAACTTATAACCTTGATTGATCAGAACCAGAAACATATCGAAGGTAGGGTCAAGAGGAATATTAGTCATTTAAAAAATGAATTACCTATACTCATGGACATTAAACAATATGTATTAATTGATACTGGCCAAAGTTTAGATACCATCATGACAACTGATTTTTTACATATGAAGAATTCTTTCATCTCAAACAAACTAAATAAATTGACTACTAAATTCAACATTGGGTCATCAAGTAATAACGGCCCTATACGAATTAATGCAAGACGATTTAGGTATACCCTGGGAACTCGTTTAGCAAAGGAAGGAGCATCAGTTGAAGTAATCGCTAAAGCATTAGACCATAAATCTATAAACTCATCAGGGATATACATAAAAAATTGTCCAGACAATGTTCATTATATAGACAAGATGCTTAATCCTTTTTTTGAACCGCTATCAAAGATATTTCTTGGAGAAGAACAGTCAAAAAACAAGAAGCTCTTTACTGAATATGTTTTAAATTCATTCGGATTTTTAAATGGTAAAAACGACCAAATTGAATGTTTCACTTGTAAAAACTTTAGAGCCTGGAGTTCCCAATGACCAATATAATCTTATTCGAGCCAGCCAATGCTAATAATCCGAGTTCAAATGTTGATGAATTTATTGAATTTTGTAAGAGTAATATTTTTAACTCGAAGTTCGCGATTTCATGGGAAAGCAATGTATGGAAGAGATATTATAGATTCAATAAGTTTGACATGAACAATAATCGAAATAGCAAGGATAGATTAGATGGTGGTTTCATTGATTTTGCTAAAGCTTATATGTTGCATATTCACTCGTTTAACAAGTCAAAGTCAAACCAGAATACTTTGTCAATGTTGAAAATCATTGAGTTTGTTTTAATGAAATCATGCGGAGAAGCTAATGTTATCAAGTGTAATAATAGCATATTTGATGAATGTGCAAGGTTAGCATCTGCCAAATATTCAAAAGTACAAGCAGTTGGAATTGGTAAAGAACTTGAGAAACTATGTTCATTTTTAACTGGAAACAGAATGACGACCTCATCATACTTTTTCTGGGTAAATCCGTTAAGGTATAAAATAACTCAGAGCTGGAAAGGTTATGAACCTTCACTCGAAGGACACTCAAAACTACCAGACATAAAATCCATAATAGCTATTGCTGAGATTTTCTCAAAAGATGAAAACCAATTGTCTACAAGGGACATTTTCACTACTTCTGTTCTTGCACTACTCATGTGTGCTCCAGGAAGAATTTCAGAAATTTTAAGTCTTCCAGCGGATTGTGAGATTACTGAAAAAGATGACAAAGGCATTGAACGATATGGTTTAAGATTTTTTTCAGCAAAGGGTTATGCTGGGGATATCAAATGGATTCCTACAGTAATGGTCCCTATAGCTCAAAAGGCGATAGCCCGATTAAAAAAACTGTCCAACCATGCAAGGTCTGCCTCAAGAACAATGGAAGGTCAAGGCACTGAGTCATCCAAATATGCACTCGTTATCACAAAGCCTCAGAATTTTCCTTGGTACGATGAAGAAAAAAGAATTAAATATTCAAATGCTTTATGTCTTTTATTTGACAGGCAACTATGTCAGAAGAAAAGAAAATATTTTACATCTTTTTTCAGACCAACAGCTGAGTTTTTTAGAATGGATATTAATGCTTTTGCAAGTATTAAAGGCACTACAAACCTGTTCAAAAGACACGGCTATATCAATGAGGATGGTATTCCCTATTCTATTAAAACTCATCAATTAAGGCATCTGTTGAATACTTTTTCTCAAATTAATGGCATGGATGAGTTTAGCATCGCTCGATGGTCCGGGCGTAAGCTTATTTCTCAAAATGTTTCTTATGATCACCGATCACACTTACAAATGACTAAACTCATAAGAGAAAAAACGACAATCGAGGCAAGTAATAGCCATAGGAAAAAAGAAATAGCGATCATGGACATAACTGATTTCGATTCTTTGAATGATGGAGCTGTGCTCGTTACTAAGCATGGTTACTGCAAGCACTCATATGCTTTTGACCTATGTGGTTATTATCCAATACAAGACTCTGGAAAGGATGATGACCGCCTATTGGTAATTCATAATAAAATTATTGAAAAAACATATCATGATAAAAATGATGGGAATGTCAATGCTGAAAAATGGTATGAGTTTCAAACTAAAATAATAAAAGGAGAATAAATGGCTAAACATATTACTGGTTATGATGAAAAAAGCATAACAAATGTTATAAATAACTGGAATAAAGATGAGAAGCTAACCTGGGATGCTTTATGCGACAAGTTAGTAAAGGTCATTGGTAAGAGACCTTCAAGACAATCTTTAAGTAGTCATGTCAAGGTATCGGATTGTTTTAATTCAAAAAAGAAGGTCCTCAAGTGTGGTATTAAAGAAAAATGTTCTATTAAGCCTGCTAATTTAGAAATCGCTTGTCAGAGAATAAAAAGGCTCGAAACTGAAAACGAAGCTTTGATAGCATTAAATAACAGATATTTAGAGCAGTTCAAGATATGGCTTTATAATTGTCATTTGAAGCAAATAACAGTTGAAGAGCTTAATAGACCCTTACCCGTAAAAGATATTTAAATATAATTTGATAGGTTATAACTATTGACATGATTAATAATTATGATATTTCTTTAATTGTCAGGATGACCAAAATAAATTGCAAGGATGCATATTATGGAAAAAGTAAATATTAATCTCATGGAAAGGTATCTTCTTTTGCTTGATAGATTCGTTGATAAACTCTCTGAATCAGGCTTTGAAGAAAAGGAAATTATAGAGCAATCATACCTGTTTTGTGCCGGTTTTTACATTAAATACCAGTCTGAAATAGAAAAGCTAACGTTCTCAAACAGGGAAGTGGTATTGAGTTTTTTGCTTCTTTCTTATTATTGCTATATCAATAAAATTGAAAATGACATGATCGATAAAGGACGAATGAAAAGTGTATGTTCTTCACTTATCGATTTCATTGTGAGCAATGGCAGTAGAACCGAAAAAGTCTACATTAATGAGAGAAGGAAACATGAGGCTTCTACCCTAAAAAGAGAGTTATACATCAAAGAGAAGAAAAGAAAATATGGATTGTGATTATTCAAAAGCCCGTAATAGGAACCTACGGGCTAACTCTTTGTTGCTGATAATTTTTATCTTTTTATTAAATCGATAAGGTTTCTTAGTTCATGATCAAATTTCTTGCTTCTTCTTTTAATCCATCTGATACAAATAAAACTTCCAATTCTTGAGAAAAGATATGTAAACCAGATGTATTTGTGGTCGCTCCACATATAGCCGTCTTTAAATCCCCAAGGCAGTGTGAGAAATGAAATAAGCGCAGCAGCACAAAGTAAAATAAAAATAACGGTGAGCATCTTTGGAACGGGCATAGCTCTGTAATACGATGCTGTGGAGGCAGTATGAAATAACATTGTCAGAAAAGCGGGGATAATAATGGTTTTCCTTTTTAAGTTTACCTTGTGTTCACCCGTTTTTTTATTAACGATAAGTGCATCTTTATACACATCATATGAACCATTCTGACTATACTGGCGAAGCTCGTATTTATAGATAGTGTGTGAATTTCTGAACGGGATACCATAGTCGGAAATCTGCTTCTTATCCCCAGCGTCGGTTTTTACCCAGATCTGACCATTTCCAGGATCGGAATCGATGACTGTGCCAGAGAAAGTCTCAACGAACGTGTAAGTTTCACCTTCGAATTTATTAGTAATGATTTCTTGTTGCTGTAGCTCAGACAGACCAATGTTATGGTGTTTCGTAGTGGAGATACTCATACAAGTTCCTATGTGTTCTGAATGAAGTCATATTCGTTTTATGGAGAAATCAAGGAATACACATGAGATGGTATCTGCCATTTCAAAACCTTCTTCTTATTGGAATAAGAAAATAGACTAGTTAAATCAGTCTATTAGATGAATACTTGTAAATTGACATTTTGACTGAGTTTGCAGGAAAGGCAAATCACTTGTACCGATCGATCACGGATCAATGATAGTTAAAACCTATCAGAGATTGGTTATCGATCGGTATAAGCGATCAATGTGTTGGACTGTATTTATCAAAAAAGGCTTGCCAGTCTTACATTGAAAGCGAACTTCTTTTGGATTGAGGTGCAGATTCGATGAGGTTTTTTTGGGGGATAGGTGTAATCTCTACCACCCTCATGCCAGTGATGGTTTTGTGTTTTTTAGGGCGTTTCAGCGTGGGGATTTTTAGGTTTTTCAACATAGCAATGATGTTTTGGAGATAGGGGATGGTTTCCAGCCATCTAAATGTTGAAATCGTATAGCTTCGCTTGGGAGTCTCTTTTAACTCCCCGATTGCTATCGAGCCTTTAGCACCAGTTTCCAAGAGAAGCGTTGCTGTAGCGCCTTCTGCTGTGATTTCAGGGGTAATAGCTTTATTAGGGGATTCGCTGGCAGAGGCTCTCAGTTTAAACAAGAATGCACTATCGCGTTCAGCTTGGTAATCGATCTTGTTTTGTAATTCAGCCCAAGAATACCCTTTTCCTAATTGAGATGCTTTGAACACAATCCCGTTGTATTCGAATGAGAAGCCGTTCATGCGTCCAGTAGAAGCGATGTTCGGGATTGCTCTGATGTTTTGTGCGACAAGCTGATACACAAACTCAGTGGTTGACGGTTTATAGGCAAGGAATACTTCCAGAGCGTTTTGCATGATTGCTTTTGGGCATAGCTCACCCGTTCTCTTCTCTATCATCATCTCATTACGGGATTTTTTGAGCTTCGGTTTAGGTGAGGGCGCTGCTGGAGATGCTTTCGGTCCTTTGGTTCTTGTCAGATTGTAATCTCTTTCAAGTTGCTGAATTATTCTCGTGCTTGCCAGGTTCTCATTCCTGCCGAGGTAGAGCTTTCCGGCATCAATAGACACTCTGCTGGCGATGATATGGATGTGCTGGCCATCTTTATCATCATGCAACACATAGCATCTGAGATGCGTTTCAGAGAAACCCATACGCTTCATATAGTCATCAGCGATTTTTGACCACTGAGCATCTGTCAGCGCTTCGTTCTTCGACAAGCGAAGCGAAATATGCCATACGGGTTTGACCACATCACGGCGAAGTGCTTTTGTAGCACCAAACTCAGCTATTAGCTCTTTAGCGAGGCTCCCCATCATATTGCCACCTATAACAACTGGATCAACTTTGTGATGAGAAGCAGGCTGTAATGCATAAAGCACTACGCCAGCGAAGCTCTTACCTCTTTTGATTTTATGCATCCCTTTCATCAGAAGGTGCTCTCCACAAATCAGCGGTAATTAAATGCAAGCGAAGCTCTGAGATCTGACGCTTCACCGCGAAGAGTTCTGTTTGCGTCAGAGAGCTTTCATGGCTCTTGTTATCAAGATGAGCCACAATCTTGTTCAGCTTCTGTGAAATTTCGCTAAGCGATTTCCAGGCTTCAATATTGATAGCTGGAACGACAGTAGGAAGTATATTGAGTAAAGATAAGCGAAGCCATTCGCCTTTACGATGACGGCCACGTTTCTCGTTGAGAAGCATTAACTCTTCATTATTAAGCCTGACACTGATGCAATGAGAACGAAGTTGTTTTTGTGAGAACTTAGCTTTATTCAAGCTTCGATTACGGGAATGGTTACTCACATCTAATATATTAAAAGTATTGTTTTTGACCATATGAACTCCTTTTCAAATGATGATCTTTTATTAACACAATTAATGAAATAGTCAATGTTGAAAATATTATTTGGTAAGGATTTAATAATAATTCTTATAGTTGAGGCAGGACGACATGAACAAAAAATCAATAAGTATATTCTCATTGACATTGAGTTTTTTTTAAGGTGTGTCATTATGTAACTAAGAAGCGGTAGTTATTCTAAACAATATGCCCTAAGTTATTGTTAATTAACGATTAAGTGAGGGAGTATGAGGTACGGCTTACCTGCTAATAGCGGTTTGGATTTGAAAAAATGTAAACCCCTGTTTTACACTGAAGATGATGAAATTTGCCTTACTGATGTTCAATATGACAGCCTTGAAAAAGGAGTAGGTCGAGGCGGCAGTGTCCTGGTTGTATCACCAACTTCGACAGGTAAGACATTGATCGGTATGATCGCTCTGACTAAGGGCCTTTTAGACGGAGATAACGCTGTTTTTTTGGTTACACATAGAGCATTGGCTCGTCAAAAATTCGAAGACTTTAAAAAACAATTGCTTAAAGATTTTCTCGATGATGACCCGACCGCTTTAGCTCTGGCAACCGGAGATGTAATTGAGGATGCCATAGGAAACCCAGTTCCTACACCATTAAATACAAGATTAATGGTTGCCACATACGAAAAATATTTGGGTATATTGTCTGCTTCTGGCGTTCCTAAGAGCATGACAAGAACAGTTTTTGTATGCGATGAAATTCAACTCATCGGGGACGAGCATCGGGGCCAGCAGGTTGAAATCTTACTAACGTTAATCAAACGAGCTGGTTGGTCGCAGTTAGTCGGTCTGTCGGCAGTTCTGGATAATCGTGATGCTATAAAATTATCAGAATGGTTAGACATAGATTTAATTTATACAACCACAAGAGAAAGACATTTACAATATGAGTGCCGTTCTCATGATGGTGAAATATATAGTTGTAACACTCAATTTCCTGAGCAAATCAAGTCAGTTAGAAATCCAACGCCAGCCACTGGAATAGCAAGTGCAATAAAGAATTATATCGATAATAATCGGGGACAGATACCCATCATTGTTTTCTGTATGACCAAAAAGGAAACATATACCCTCGCTGAGTCTTTAATTAAAGAACATAAAATACCACTAAATTCACAAATGAGCTTAGATTTTGATGGTGTTCCTGAGACTTTTGCTAATAACATGTTGAAAGAGTTTGTTCAATATCGCGTTGCTTACCATAGTGCGGATCTTATCGATGAAGAACGGGAAATCATAGAAAAGAAAATCCTAAATAATGAAATTGATGTCATTTTCGCAACTTCAACTCTCGCTGCTGGAGTGAACTTTCCTTTAGGTACAGCATTTTTTGCTTCGTGGAAAAGATGGGATTTCGACTTAGGAAAAAGTATTCCTATTAGTAGCTCTGAATTTCATAATATGGCAGGACGTGTTGGAAGGATGGGCACTGAACATGTAGAGGGGAATATTATTTTCTTTACGAAAGATAATACTGAACGCACACAAGCGCTAAAATATTTAAAGTTCGGGGACATGCCACCTTTAAAAAGTAGAATAGCACCAAGAAATTTTGAAGGTTTAGTATTACAATTAGTATCTTCAGGGCTTTCTGATAATATAGTTGATCTCAAAGATATTGTTTTTAATACGCTTAGTGGTCTAGTCGAACAAGATACTAACTTAAAAAGCTTTAATCAATGGGGCGATTGTCTTGATGTTTCACTCGATATGTTAATTAAAGAGGGTTTATTGATCAAGACTGAAACTGGAAAGTTACATGCAACTGCGTTTGGAAAAGCTATATCCCTTGCAGGATTTAAGCCTGAATCTGGTGTAAATCTACTCAAATTTTTTGCCCATAACTCAGAATGGTTTTCCGAGACCATTTTGGAGAATAAATCTGCTATAAATAATAGCAGACTAATTCTATCTATTTTTTATGCTTGTTTCTCTTGCCCTGAATTCGTAAGTTATCAGGGGCGTAAAGCTACAAGATATCTTCCTTATATGTTAGGTAAAAGCGTTCTACTAGATCCAACTAGTTTAAATATACCAATGTATGAAACTGTGTGGAAGGCCAACTTACCATCCTTGAATGCTGCTAAATTGGCATTTAGTTGGATCGAGGGCGAGCAACTACGTAAGCTTGAAAAATCGTTAGATGCACTTACTGCGGGTACACTCAACGAACTATATAGAAACTTAACATGGCTTCTTAAAGGGGTATCATCGGTAATTATAGCTTGCGCAGATACAAGAGTAGCTTCTGAATTACGCCCTGATTTTCTCAATGATCAAATAGTAAATAACCTCAAATTTCTTCCACGATTTCTAGGCCGTCTCGCGTATAGGGTCAACACTGGTCTTACTGATGATGCATTATGGTTGACTTCTCTAAATAAAATCTTTCCAGAGAGAGGCTTCAAACTAACTCGTGTAGAAATGTTAAATATAGCTTCTAGCGAATTTAGTCGTCCTGAAATCCTTTCACAAGGAGAAAAGGATGCAGAAGAATTTAGGCTAGGACTATTTCGTAATGTAAAACCGACGCCTCACAAAAAATCTAATTGGTTAAGAGACGCATCTAAGGTTTGGAAAGTAAACCAGAGGAATCTTGCGGCTGAACGGCATATCTATAAAGCCAAAAAAATAGGTTTGGAAAAATATTTCGTAAACTATTATTCTACACGGGGTGTTGAATATGAACAAGCTTTTGAAGAATTACTGAAGTTAACTGGTATATATTATACGAAACTGGACGATGGTAAAAAATTAGGCGCTCCAGATTATTTATTAAACTTGTCAAACTCTCCAGGGCTTGTAGTTGAATTAAAATCAAAATTGGGGGAAAACTTGGTTGATTTGAATGCTGCTTCTGATGTACTTAGAGCTTCTGAACTTCATGGATTAAATGACCATTTTTGCGTAACCCTCTGTCATCCAGGAGTTGATCCAAGTGTTTTATCGGTAATTGAAGCATGTGGAAGATTATCAGTCGTTGAAGCTCATGATCTGGGAGAGGCATTTTTAAGATTGCTTTCAGGTTCAATTACGCAAGAACAAATATGGCAGTGGTTGAGCATTCCTGGAGCTGCTTCAACTGAAGATCTCCCAATGAAAGAATATGTTTTCAGTTGATGTTATTTCAGGAGCTTCGTTTTACATCTTTCAAAGCGAAGCTATTGAAAGCAAGAGGCAACTCATCGAAGAAAGCAAAGCGCTTCGGAGAGTTAGCCCTTGCTTTTAAATTTTATTATTAAATTTAGTAAGGATTCATAGATGGTTAAATTAGAAAGTTATGCTGTTTTTGAGGGTGGCGGGATAAAGGGTTTTGCTTTCACTGGTGTTTTAGATGCAGCTAATGAATCGGGTATAAATTTTGTTGGCTACGCAGGGACTTCAGCCGGTGCAATAATTGCTTTCCTAGCTTCAATAGGATATTCAGGTAAAGAAATTTATGATGAATTAAAAAATTTAGATTTTGAACGATTTGCAAACAACGAAACTGCCTCTAGCATTAAAAATTTAAAAATGGTTTATAATGATGTTTCGAATATAGATTCATCTGGCTTGAAAAGAGGTTTGTCTTCGAAGTTGTTTTATTACGCCAAAGTTAAGTCAAGATTACCTGTTATAAAAATGTTTAAGGATGTAAGAAAACTATTTAATAAACTTAATAAAGATAGAGGACTATTCCCTAAAGATAATCTTGTAAGACTTCTTGCTAATTTAGCCGGGGCTAAAATAAATTTAGGATATTATTTTCCGCAAGATAGGGGAGCTTTTGGCTCAGTTACTTTTATTGAGCACTTTAATCAAACAGGAGTTGATTTACGTGTGATTGCAACCGACGTCTTCAGTGGAAGAGCGATCGAATTCTCCTATGCAGATACACCTAATACTTGTGTTATACAAGCGATATGTGCTTCCTGTGCATTTCCAGTTTTCTTCGAGCCAACTGAATTAAACGGGTATTATTTGGTTGATGGTGGGCTTTCATGTAATTTACCATCATATATTTTTCACAAAAAGAAACACAAAAGATTGCCTGTCTATGCATTCGATCTCGTTTCTTCGGTTCAGGATAGTAAAAACCTTCGAGGGTATAATATATTCAAACATATCAAAAATATGGTTTATGCTGCATTGGATGCTAGTAATAACATAATATCTAATGTGGTAGAAGGAATAGCAGTGCCTATAAAAATCAGTGCGGAGATCAATACATTAGATCTTAACATAAGATCGTCCCAATTAGATCAGCTGTACGAAAGTGGTTATTACGAAGCGAAAAAATTTTTTAATTCTCATAATTTGACGCATTTATATAATTCTAGCTTATCCAAAAATCAAGTGGGAAGATTAATCTATGGTAGAGCTGAGTCATTGTTATATTATTTTGGAAGGGATCTTCCACTTACGTCAACAACAAAAATTTGGTTATATGCTTCGATAACTGCTGATGATAGCGAAATTATATCTATAGGCAAATGGGCTAAGGGTTTTTTAAATGTTCAAAAAATAATAAAAAAAATACCCTCTAATGATAAGCCTACAATTCCTTTTATATTCCAGTATGTTCATCAAAGTGATCATGTTTTTCATTTCGCATCAAATGATAAAAAACAGGTAAAGAATGAGTGCCTTACCTCCTGGCGAAAAAAATCAATAACTGTTTCTTATTCCGCTAATAAAACAAGGGTGTGTTATCCAATTTTTCAATATGGTTCGGATGAAGTCTTTGCTTTAATCAGTATTTCCTTCAATTCACATTATAGTGAATGTCTTTACATTGAGGATAAAAGCTTACCTTGTTCTGAAGAAATTATTCTTGACATTGACAGTAAGTTTGCTATTCTTTTAGAGGAACTATCTGAATTAATTAGAAGTTCATTATATGGACAACAATATAATTTCATGAAGTCATTTTGTTAAAGTTGCGGAGGGGGTTATGTCTAACAAAACGAAACGCACGATCATATTGACGGTAAAAAAACATCCTGATGCTCTTACGAATGATAATTTTTTCACTAGAGATGACGCTGTTGTAATCAGTAATGCTCGTAATGCTCTTGAAATGAAGCAAGCTAAACAGGTGAATCGAAAAACTAATCAGCTTAAGCGCTTTTTAGCAGCAAATAAAGCATTAGTTTCTTGAATGAAAAGTGGCTTGTAATTCTCTCGAATTATAAGCCTTTGATTCAATGGTTAAAAATAGATCGCTGTCTTATTAGCTGGCAAATCAGCATAAATTTTTGTGCTATTTTTATGATTTTTATCACCCATCACCCATCACCCTTTCCCCGACCAGTCAAAAGCGAATAGACTTCCAACAGCGTTGATCGTGTTTTAAACAACTACAACCTCTTTATCCCTTTTGAACCATAAGGTTCTTAGTTCCATTTAATCATCAAGGTAACGGCAAAAAGCTTTTGCGGGGGATCTAGAGTGCTCGCTTTTGAGCTGCCAGAAAACTATTGAAGTATCTTGCATAAGAAATTAGAGGACATACGTACACAACTGATATTGCGAAAGAATCTATAGGACTTGAAGAGCGGTTGCATATTTCAACTTCTTTGAAATGTGTAAGTGTAGCTTGAAGTGCTTCAATTCTAAACGGACCAGACGCTTCTACCGCTGTTCTTGTATTAGACAGCATACCATTGACTACAAGCTCGCCCAAAACCAGATTCGGATGGTAAGCGCATTGGTGCTTATTTAATGCATGTTTTTGAGCTTCGGTAATAGTGAGGGCATTATTAGGTGCATGTGGTTATTCGAAACATGCAATACTCATTTGTATCAATGAATAGTGATGCAGGCTTCATTCCTATCATATTGAAATAACACGTTCAGAACTTTCAAATTTTTTTTCTGGATGTTGGTTACAAACCTCGTAGCTGATAAGTTGTGGCACTATGTATGCAATCATAGTGCCCTCATAATCTCTGTACGATTTTATTTGAAATGAATTAAACCATAATTGCCTCTTAATTCATTATCAACAAGCGTAAAGTTCGTCATTTCTCTGTCAAGCCAATAAGACTCTTCAATATGCTCTAACAGTATTATTTGGAAACCACCATGAGGCCGCATTTTCTCAACAAAAGAATTAATTTCATTTAGGGCTGCATCAAGACTTGCAAAGTCATCAGTTTTTTTACCAGCAGTACTAAAATATGGAGTGCTGGGCTGGTCAATGACTAAGAATCGTGGAACCCACGGTACTTTTCTATCTCTTACCAATTCGTGAAGTGCAAGGAAATAAGCTACATGTACATACATATAGTTAGAAGCACTTCCAATATCTATCATTTTTTCAACTTGATTTTTATTTATCAAATCAAGTGTTTTTTTTGCCTTGTTGAATATCGGAGTTGCATCCTCAAATCCTTTTAAAGGCATCCGTTTGAATATTTCCTTTATTTTTCCGTTCAGTAAACTCAATGTATATTCTTTAAAGGCATTATTATCTGTTATCTTGCTTTCTAACTCATTAATTTTAGTAGTTATCTTTTCTATAGTATCAGTATAATCATATTTAGGTAGAACAACTATCCGTTTAATTTCAGAGCTGAGTTCACCCATGAACCGATAAAGCTCGATTGGTGTGATCTTTTCATCACTAACAGTTGCAAGTTTTTTATTCAAGGATGATATTTTAAGTTCTAACTCTTTTCTCTTAGCATTTGTTTTTGATATGAGTGAGTTTTGTCCTTTTTCGGCTATAGCCTTTTTTATCTCTGAGCTTTGGTTCAATAAGGATTTAATGATTAAATAGATGTTTTTTGTATATAATATTTCGCTATAATTATCATCTAAATATTTGGCTATTAAAATAGAGTCTTGGTTGTCTTTTAAAAACTTCTTATATTCAGTATTTGTTTCTATATATTCATTAATGTCTGTCAGTTCTTTTTTTAAGAGGAAAAGTTCTTTTTCAATTTTTGTTCTTTCATTAATTGCTGGGATTTCGTTTATATCCTTGTAATTAACTATCGCTTTCAAATTTTCAAGTTTATCACTTACAGTTGGTTCATTCTTGCTGCTTTCATTTATTAAACCAAAATAATACGCCCTGTCGTATAGTGATTCTATTTCACTTTCGAAATTGAAATAAGAGTCTTTGCTAGCCGACTGTTTATATTCGATACGAGCAAGATTCCTTTGTAATTCTTCTAACCGCGTTCTCATTATCATAGTTTCGGCGTTTTCACTGCCAAGAGCCATGTCAAAGGTTCGGTCAATACGCTCTCTTGTCTTTAAATCGGAGATTTTCGAATAAAGATGTTCTGAAGAGGTTAGTGTTGTTTGATCTATAAAGCAATGCGGGATAAAATATCTATAGGATACTTTTGACCCTTGTTGTATGAATCTACCACCATAAGGGATTTTTAGAGAACTATTAATACCAAACTCATAATTCAGATGTTCCTTTAAAACATCCTTTTTGATATTGTTAATAGGGATTTGTGGAATGTCTCCATTTTTGTCAAAGTAAACTAGATCATCTTCTTCAAAGTGTGTCGCTTTTCTACAAATAGTGAAATATTTACCGTTTATACTTAATCTAATCCCATACCAATTTACAAAATTATCGACATTTGTTTTTGATATACCATCAGATGATGAGGATAAAAGGCAATAATCAATGATAGCCAGTATTGAGGATTTCCCTTTGCCAGAATCACCTGTTATTACATTTACCTTATTTTCCTCAAGTTCTAAATTCCTCAAGGTTGAATCAATTTGCCATATTAAAATATTAGTAATCTGCATTATAATCTAACTCCACAAATGTCATATATATTGTGTGGTTCTTCTAATAATAAACGTGCAACATTTATAGATGCTGCCTGTATTTTTACGGCTCTTTTGCCAATAAACGGGATCGCATTATCTAATATTAACTTGTTTTTAAATGCTAATTTACCGTGTTCTAATTCAGCTATTCCATTTTCAAGGCACAATGAAACACAATTAACTGAGGATGGAAGGAAATTATAGAATCTTTTATTTATGGATACTATTATTTCGGGCTTGGTTAATAGTAGATCTTGAAAAGATAGTGTATTGGTTTTCTTGTGGGCAAGGTAATCTAAGCTTTTTTTATGAAATATAATTGGTAAAATTAGCATTGCATTGCTTATTTCAATATTTGATGCTATTGATAACACCTCTTGCAAAGAGAATATACCCAAAAGCTCATTGTTATATATTTTCATTTATAGACTGACTCCCAGTTTTGAAGCCATCCTATTTTGGGCTTATCTGAAAGGAGCAAGAACGTTCCTGTAGTCATAGATTTAGGTAATTGATTTTTATCCAACACAATATTACAATTTCCTGTCAATTCAGTATAGACAGAGAAGGCTTTATTAAGATGATCTTCATTTATTTCTGTAAAACGGCTTCGTATATACGTTGCTGAATGACGTGATTGCCATTCATCAAGCGCTTTTAGATATATTAGTCTTTCTTCTTGAGTTGTTAAATCTCCAGAGCTTTGCAATTTTTGAATGAAAGCTTCTGTTTTGGCCATTTCATTTATATATTTTACGATTGAATCGCTATTCAAATCCAAATCTTTGAGTTGTTTGTAAGATATCTTTGACTCAACGTTAGTTGGGTATGCAGATTCAAAATCGTAATATTGGTCGAAATTATTTATACAATTTCTTGAAATTTGAATAATCCTATCTATTCCCAAATTATTTCGAAAATCATCATAACTTATATTTATTTTGGTGTGATTTTTAACCAAATCATATTTATGTTTAAAAAAAGCACCTGAAATATAATTAAAAGCATCATCTATTTTATCATCAGGGATTGCTAATGTTTTTAGTAATGTTTTTATTTGGCGGATGATCCCATCTTCGCTGTGTTGAAAACTTATACTATTAAATAAACGTTTAGAAGAATTGCTATCGAGTGAGTTTATGATAGAAATATACTTATAGAGGTCATCTGACTTATTTTTATGATCTTGTTCTATCTTTTCTATTTCATCTTTTATTTTTTCAATGTCCTTAGTGTCGTTAGTCAAAAGTTGCACGATACCAGGCTCTAAGGTAAGACCTTTGTTAGTGTAAAAAATAAGGCTAATGCTTTTGTCGCCTATGGTCTTAATCGCCTCTGACCAATTATATAATGTTTTCCATAAGTCTATGTCTTTATTAGTTATATTAGACTTGTTAATTGAATGTTTAACTTGAACCAAAGTTTTATGACCCTCGATGCTCTCAAGATGGAGATCGTCATAAACTTCAATCCCAATGTGTTCTTCTGGTTTAAGCTCTAAGGCATGTTTTAAAGCAACGTAATCTTGATAGGTAAAACCTATTGAATTTTTGTCAGCATTAGTTTTTTCAAAGAAATCCATATGGTAGCCCACTAAGGAAACAAGCAATGAAAGCATAAAAAAACATCAGTATCTTTTTTTCACCATATCAAACACTAAAAACATATGGAAGCATACGTATCAAAGTTTAGTTATATAACCTTATGTTTTTATACTGGTTTTATGTACATGTGCGCTTTTAATTCGAGAGCATGTTTTAGCTACGGGGCATTCGTCAGCATATGGGCATTTCAGGCTATCCCTATCCTTCTTGCTAATCCCCTGTATCAGTCAAGCAGCGATAGCTTTAGCTCTACGAGTTTGAACGTAATCACTCCACCATTGCATCAAACTCTGTCGCTCTATCAGATATTCTGCACGATTGTATGCTGCGATAATTTCATCTTTTTTTGAGTGGGCAAGCGCTGCCTCAAGAACTTCAGCTCTGAACTTACCAGACTCCTCTGCCGCTGTTCTTGCAATAGAACGCATACCGTGAGCTACAAGCTCGCCTCCAAACCCCATTCGGATGATAGCTGCGTTGGCTGTTTGTTCATGCATATGGTTAAGAGGCGCTTTAATGCTAGGGAAAACCCATTCTCTATGTCCACTTATTGATTTCATTAATTCAAGGATGTGCAAAGCTTCTTTACTCAAAGGAACTTTGTGAGGCTTTTTCATTTTCATAAAATCAGCAGGAATGTTCCAAATGTTGTTGGTTGTATCAATATCAGACCACCTTGCGCGAACAGCTTCACCCGGACGAACCCATGTCAACAATTGCCATTCAATTAGCATACGTGTTTCCAACCGGATTGACGCATTCGTCAAAGATTCCATAAACCTTGGCAATTCGCTTGGGGGAAGGGCAGGCATATTTTGCTTTTTTGGTTTACTGAATCTTTGACCAAGGTTGTCAGCCGGGTTGAACTCAATAAGTTCTTCAGTGGCTGCCCACCGGAAGATTTCATTCAGACGTGAAATGATACGGCGTAGAGTTTCCAATACGCCTCGTTGCTCAATAGGATCAAGGTGTTGTTTTAAGAGCTTAGGTCGGATCTCATTGATAGGGACATTACCCAGACCAGGAAAGACATTTCTCTCTAAGCTGCGCCAGATGTCTTCTGCATGGTCTTGTGAGATACCTGATGTCTTTACCTTCTCATCTAACCATTTCCGCGCTACGGCTTGGAGAGTGTGCTCAGTAGCACTCTTTAATGCCTTCGCCTTATCGTTGTTATGGATTTGGGGATCAACACCATTTGCCAGAAAGGAGAGATATTCATCACGTAAGGCTCTGGCTCTTGCAAGGGTAAGGTGAGGATATGTCCCAAGGCTCATTTTGGTTCTTTTCTTGCTCACTGGTACTGCATACCTGAAATACCAATTTTTCTTGCCTCCTTTTGCCAAAGGAGCGATTCGTAGAATCAAACCATCTCCGTCAAACAAGTTGATTTCTTTATCGGCTGGCTTGGTGCTTTTGATTTCAGTGTCAGTGAGCTTCTTAGCGATTTTTGCCATTTGGGACCCTCGATTTTTGGACCCTTCTTAGTGGGTCCCATTCAGGGTGCCATAACTCGTAGTTCTCAGCAATTCTCACTGGACGACAATAGACGTAAAAAAGCCCGCAGAGCTTGTGCTGTGCGGGCTTAGTAGACTTCATTGAACTTCAAACAACTAAAAAGTGGTGGAGCTGGCGGGAGTTGAACCCGCGTCCGAAATTCCTACATCCTCGGCACTACATGCTTAGTCAGTCTTTACATTCGCTTGCCAGCTGCGGACAGACACGCCACTAACGAACTAGCCTGATTAGTTTTAGCACTT
>OGIV01000657.1_pt1 | contig 24500 bp, 22 predicted proteins | sample 1571861 | NCBI WGS metagenome assembly OGIV01 (sample SAMEA2582099, study PRJEB24529) | metagenome | biome: Human gut stool | place: China | collected 2011 | reverse complement strand
CTACCACCTCCATCCTGACCATCACCTCCAACGTGGTGTACGGCAAGTACACCGGTGCTCTGCCCGATGGCCGTGCCGCCTTTACCCCCTTTGCACCCGGTGCAAACCCCAGCTACGGTGCGGAGCAGAACGGCCTGCTGGCTTCCCTGAACTCTGTTGCCAAGCTGCCCTACCACTGGGCTCTGGACGGCATCTCCAACACCCAGACCATCAACCCCGAGGCTCTGGGCCACAGCGAGGAGGAGCGCAAGGAGAACCTGGTGCAGGTGCTGGACGGCTACTTCGATCAGGGTGCACACCACCTGAACGTGAACGTGTTCGGCAAGGAGAAGCTGCTGGATGCCATGGAGCACCCCGAAAAGGAAGAATACGCCAACTTCACCATCCGCGTCTCCGGCTATGCGGTCAAGTTCATCGACCTGACCCGCGAGCAGCAGATGGACGTGATCTCCCGTACCTGCCATGCCGCACTGTGATCCTGTCGGTCTCGTCCACTCGCTGGAAAGTTTCGGCTCGGTGGACGGGCCGGGTGTCCGGTTCGTTGTCTTTCTACAGGGTTGTGCCCTGCGCTGCAAATACTGCCACAACCCCGAAACGTGGAGCGCTGAGGGCGGCACGGAATGGTCTCCGGAGAAGCTGTTCCAGCACGTCTGGCGCTACCGCAATTACTGGGGCAAGAAGGGCGGCATCACCGTCAGCGGCGGCGAGCCGCTGCGGCAGATGGACTTCTTGACAAAATTCTTCCAGCTGGCACGCGCCAAGGGGGTGCACACCGCGCTGGACACGGCCGGTCAGCCGTTCCAGCCCGATGACCCCGCCTACCTGGCCGCCTTCGATACCCTGATGGCTTCCACCAGTCTGGTCATCCTGGATCTCAAGGAGATCGACCCGGAGAAGCACCGTCAGCTTACCGGCAGGGACAATGCCAACATCTTAGCCATGGCACGGCACATCTCTGATCTGGGCGTTCCGCTCTGGATCCGGCATGTGCTGGTGCCCGGCCTCACCGATGACGAGGAGGGCCTGCGCAGGACCGCAGACTTCATCCGCAGCCTGAAAACGGTGCAGCGGGTGGAGGTGCTCCCCTACCACACGCTGGGGCTGTTCAAGTGGCAGAAGCTGGGCATCTCCTATCCCCTGCCCGATGCCGTTCCCCCCACGGCGGAACAGGTCCGCCGGGCGGAGGAACTGTTGGAAGTGGCTAAGTACCCCGGCTGAACTGCACCGGCAGGGTGGACTGGGAAAGCTTCATCCTGACTTAAACAAAAAGAATGACCCTCTCTATCACGCTGACGTATGCCCGCTCCCTTTTTGGGGAGGTGGCACTGCGAAGCAATGATAGAGAGGGTCGTTTATTTTTCTTCACTTCCGGCGTGATACACCTGCAGATACACCCTTTTGCGCTCGGCATCCGTGTTCTCTGCCAGCTGCTGGCAGAAACGCTCGTCCTCGAACAGGGCGACCACATTGGGCGCATAGCGGGTGCCGCTCTGGGCCCGCAGCTCTTCCAGCAGCGTGCGGAAGGGCTTGGCAAGGTTGTAGCACCGGCCGATATTATCGGTGGCGGCATCCAGCGAATCTGCCACGCTCAGCGCATCCACGATCCCTTTGATCTCCTCCGGGCAGGAGAGTACATCATTGGGATATCCGCCCTTGCCGTTGTAATAGCAGTGGTGATAGAGCGCCGCCGGGGCCAGCGTTCTTCCGCAGCCCATTCTATTCAGAATGGCAGCGCCGGTCCTTGGGTGGCTCTGGATGCAGAAAAACTCCTCATCCAGCAGGCGGCGGGCATTGTTGTCGATGTACATCAGAACGGCGCACTTGCCAAGGTCGTGGTACAGGCCGCACTCATAGGCCGTCTGGCAGAGCTCCTCCCGCCGGGCCTGCACTTCGGCCGCGCTCCTGCAGCCCAGCAGGCCCACCAGTGTTTCTGGCCTTGTCTCGATCTGCCGATGCAGCAGGGCACGGGTCAGCTCTGCCACCATCAGCGAGTGGACATAGGTCGGCTTGTGCCCGGCCAGGATACTGCCCAGCATCCGGCGGTTCGCCGTTTCATCTGAGCTGGTGTTGATCTTGCTCAACTCCCAGGCGGCAGAGTTTACCACACGGGGATACTGGCTGGCCGGCATCTGTTCCAGATACTGATACGCAGAACGGCGTACCTGCTCCACGGTTGCACGATACCTCTGTGCTCCCGCCTCGTCCAGACGTTCTGCATAGACCGAAAGATAGGCCGCCAGAACCAGCTTCCGGTTGATGGCCTCGGCAGAATAATCATCCTGCGCCACGCTTCCCGCCGATTCCAGAAGGATCTTGACCACGTCTTCCAGGCTGCCCACCCCGGCATGGTAGCGGGCAGCGGCGTAAAAATAGGGCACCCGCCAGTTCTGCAGGCGTGCATCCGGGCCCTTGTGTTTCTTCTTGTGCGTCCAGATGTATTCCGCCGATTCCAGCACCTGCCGCGCCACCTCGGGATCCTCCTCCTGCCGCAGGTGGGTCAGCAGGGTCATGCGATCCATGTGCATGGAATAGATGTAGCTTTCCCAGGGGAACTCCGGGTCCAGTGCATGGTAATGCGCAGACTGGATGACCTCCATTGCGCGGCGGAACCGCTCCAGATACCGGCAGCTTTCCGCATGGGTGCCGCGGGACATCCCCAGCCGGGTGTTGCCCACACAGCGGATGAGATACTGCCGGGTATTCCTGTCCAGCTGTTCATACCGTGACATGGATTCAGCAGCTTCCGTAAAATAGACCTGGATCGCATCGCCCAACAGGTTGATGCCAGTTCCCTCATCCCGGACGTTCATATAATGCAGGGTGATGCCCGTGTAGTACAGTTCCCTGACGATCATGGGCACGTCTTCCCGGCTGCGGGCCGCTGCCAGCAGCAGCTGATGCACCTTGAACGCCACGCCCATATCCTCGCTGTTCGCGTAGTTGAACAGCCTGCCCGCAAAGGCACTCAGTCCCTGGATATCCGTTTCGATCAGGGAGGCAGGGTCGCGGTCGTAGACAAACTGCGCCAGCAGTGCCTCATTCTGCCGCATCAGGGCGTTGCATCTCAGCGCGTTGGTCTGGATCTCTTCCAGCACGGCAGCGGGAGCTTTGCCCTCCGGAAAGCTGGGCCGGGAGATCGAGCGCACAACGCGCAGATTCCGAATATACTGTTCAAAGGCGTCTGCCTGCGTGCACTCCATCTTATCAGCCCCTTTTGCCGAAGTTTGTCGTTCGATTTGAAACTATAATTCAGTATACGGCATTTTTCGGCAGAAATTAACTGATTTTCGCAGATTTTTTAGCCCCCCCCCCGAATATTTTATGCATTCATACGTTACTTTTTGTATAAAATGCACTTCCACCGGGGGATCGGGTACGCTTGATTTACGAAATTGCTTCCGGCAGCTGCATCCATTTGCCCTTCCAGGCGTAGAGCACCATCAACACTGCACCCACAGCCCAGGACACCGGGTAGACCAGCAGCACACCCTCAATGCCTGCAAACAGGGGCAGGGCAAACTGGATCCAGACGATGCGGAACAGGCACAGGGAGATCAGCAGCACCACCATGGGCGGCACGCTCTTCCCGGTGCCGCGCACCGTACCGGCAAGGCCCTGCAGGATGCCCAGCATCCAGTAGAAGGGGCAGAAATAGAGCATACAGATCTTGCCGTAGGCAATGACCGTTTCATCGCCGGTGAACAGGTGCATGATGGGGTCCTGGAAGGCGAGCAGCAGGATGCCGGTCAGGATGGTGTAAACGATGCACATCCCCAGGGTGACAAAGGTGCCCTTTTTGACACGGTCGATCTTGCCCGCACCAAAGTTCTGGCCCACAAAGGTGGTGGCCGCCATGCCGAAGCTCAGCACAGGCAGAATGTTGAAGCCATCCACCTTCATATAGGCGGCAAAGCCTGCCATGGCAGCGGCACCATAGCCGTTGACGCTGACCTGCACCAGCACATTGGAAAGGGAGATGACCATATTCTGGATACCGGTGGGCAGGCCCACCTTGATGATGCGGACCGCCATCTTTTTGTGCACGCGCACTTCCTTTGCTGTCACGCGGTAATCGTCCTCCACCCGCATCAGAAAACGCAGGGAGAGCACACAGGACACCAGCTGGCTGATATCGGTGGCAATGGCCGCACCGGCCACGCCCATCCTGCATCCGGCGATCAGGACAAGGTCGAGGACGATGTTGGTGACAGAGGCAACGCCCAGGTAGAGCAGGCTCCGCTTGGAGTTGCCGGCAGCGTTCAGGATACCGGCTGCCATGTTATACACCACGCTGAACAGCACGCCGCCAAAATAGAGCCGTATATAGAGCACTGCATCCTCCAGCACCTCTGCGGGGGTGTTCATGGCGGTGAGCAGGGCACGGCTGACGGCAACGCCGCACACGGTCAGGATCGCACCCAGAATGGCCGAAAGGGCCAGCGAGGTGTGCACCGCAGTGTGCGCGCCCTCCCTGTCCTTGGCTCCCAGAAACTGGGACACCACGACACCGGCACCCACGGCAATGCCCTGGCTGAACCCGATGAGCAGGAAGATGGGCGAGCCGCTGGAGCCGACGGCTGCCAGCGCGTTGCTGCCCACAAAGTTGCCCACAATGATGGAATCGGCGGTGTTGTACAGCTGCTGCAGCATGTTGCCAAGGATCAGCGGCACCGAGAAGAGCAGGATGCTCTTCCAGATGCTGCCCTCTGTCATCAGTCGTGATTTTTTCTTTTCTTCTAAAATCGTCTGTGCCATAATGCTTCCTTTTTCACGCAAAGCTTCCACTCATATATCAATCGTCATACAGATAAACGATACCTTGTTTCTGCCAAAAAGTCAAGCAAAAGCGTAAAAAGGGGCGTTTTCACCGGTTCCGCCCTATTTCCACCCTCTCGCCGCAGGGTCCTGCATCTCGGCGGCAGAGTAGACCAGGGCGTTGCAGACTGCGGCGGCCACGGTGCTTCCGCCCTTGCGGCCCATGGCCGCGATGGCAGGCACGCCGTGGGCTGCACAGGCGGCAAACAGCGCTTCCTTGCTTTCCACCACATTCACAAACCCCACCGGCACGGCAATGACCAGAGCAGGCCGCAGCCCGGCCTCGATCTCTTCCGCAATGGTCAGCAGGGCGGTGGGGGCATTGCCCACCGCAAGAATGGCCCCGGGGTGCTCCTGCGCCGCGCGGTGCATGGAAGCCACTGCCCGGGTGGTTCCGGTCTCGGCTGCGATCCGCGCCACCTCAGGGTCCGCCATGTAGCAGAGGGCACTGCCGCCCAGCCGGGCAAGGGCAGGCTTGGAAATGCCCGAAAGCGCCATGTTGGTGTCGGTGATGATGGGAGTCCCGGCCCGCAGGGCGGCCACACCTGCTGCCACAGCCCCCGGCGTGAAGCGCAGATTTTTCGCATAGTCAAAGTCGGCGGTGGTGTGGATGACCCGCTTGACCACAGCGGCAGTCTCGGGCGGCGGGGTCAGGCCCAACGCTTCCAGCTCTGCCGTGATGATGGAAAGGCTTGTCCGCTCAATGTCGGCGGGCAGATGATGTTGTGGGATCATTGTGCATTCCTCCGCGGGTTCTCCAACCCCATGGCCGCGTAAACGGCATCCAGATCCAGCGCGCCGCGCACGCCATCGGCCAGCAGGTCAAACTGCTGCTGGCGGTACTGCTCCATCGGGATGAGGGCGGCACTGTCCGGCGCAATGCCCTTGCGCCGGCAGAGCAGGGCCACCAGCTTCTCGGTAAGCTCCCCGGTATCAAACAGGCCGTGCAGGTAGGTACCGAACACATTGTCCTGCACGCAGCCCTCGGGTGTGCCGTCTGCCAGTGTGCAGAAGGGCACGCCCTGCACCTCGGTGCGGCCGGTGTGGATCTGATATCCGGTCAGGGCCGCACCCGCAAAGGGGGCGGCGGTCACGGCGGCAGTGTCCTGGGTGCGGTGCTTCTGGCCGGTAAAGACCGTGCGGGTGGGCAGCAGCCCCAGCCCCCGCACAGTCTGCGCCGTACCGCTCTCCGTACCTTCAGGGTCGGCCAGCATCTCGCCCAGCATCTGATACCCGCCGCAGACCCCCAGCACCGGCGTGCCGTTGGCCGCCAGCTTCAACAGGGCTGCTTCCAGCCCGGACTGCCGCAGCCAGAGCAGGTCATCCACCGTGTTCTTGGTGCCGGGCAGGATGATGAGATCCGGTGTGCCCAGCTGGCGGGTATTCTGCACATACCGCACGCCCAGCAGCGGGTGCTGCTCCAGCGGCATGAAATCGGTAAAGTTGGAGATGTGCGGCAGGCGGAGGATGGCCGCATCCAGCGGGTGGACCGTTTTGCCCGCATCCAGCCGGGTGGAAAGGGAATCCTCGTCCTCAATGTCCACCTTCAGGTAGGGCACGACCCCCAGCACCGGCAGCTGCGTTTTTTCTTCCAGCATAGCAAGGCCGGGGCGCAGGATCTCCACATCGCCGCGGAATTTATTGATGAGCAGCCCCTTGATGCGGGCGCGCTCCTCCGGCTCCAACAGCGCCACCGTGCCGTACAGCTGGGCAAACACACCGCCCCGGTCGATGTCTCCCGCCAGCAGAACGGGGGCATCCACCAGCCGGGCAAGGCCCATGTTGACGATATCGTCTGCCTTCAGGTTGATCTCCGCCGGGCTTCCGGCCCCCTCGATGACGATGATGTCCACGGTTTCGGCCAGACTGTTGTAGGCCGAGAGGATCTCCGGGATGAGCGCTCTTTTCATTTTGAAGTAGGCGGCAGCGGACATCTGGCCCCGCACCTCACCGTTCACGATGACCTGACTGCCCACGTCACTGCTGGGCTTGAGCAGGATGGGGTTCATCCGCACATCCGGCTCGATGCCTGCGGCCTGCGCCTGCACCACCTGTGCCCGGCCCATTTCCAGCCCATCCCGGGTGACAAAGCTGTTCAGCGCCATGTTCTGACTTTTAAAGGGAGCCACACGGTAACCGTCCTGCGCAAAAATGCGGCAGAGGGCGGCGCACAGCAGGCTTTTGCCTGCACCGCTCATGGTTCCCTGCACCATGATGCACTTTGCCTTGCTCATTCCAGCACCTCCGCAAAAAGTTTCAAAAGCTGTTCGTTTTCAGGCCCGGTGCGCACAGCGGTGCGGTACCAGCCGGGGCCAAGCCCGGGGTAGTTCGCACAGCTGCGCAGCACAGCGCCTCTTTGCCGCAGGGCTTCTCCCAGCGTCTCCGGGGCCTGAAACAGCAGGTAATTTGCTCTGCCGTCCAGCACCCGCAGGCCCAGCGCCCGCAGCCCGGCCGTCAGGCGGGGCCGCTGTTCGGCAATGAGGGCCCGGACATTTTCCACATACGCTGTCTCCTCCAGTGCGGCAAGACCTGCCGCCTGCGCCAGACTGGACACGCCCCAGGGCTGGCCGCAGGCCTGCATCTGTTCCAGCAGCGCCGTGTCGGCACTCAGGGCATAGCCCAGCCGCACGCCCGCCATGCCATAAAGCTTGGTAAAGGCTTTCAGGATGACCAGATTCCCCTCCCCCAGCAGACCTTTTGCCGTGTGCAGGGCATGGTCGGGCAGGAAATCGAGGAAGCATTCGTCCACCACCAGCAGGGTGCCGCACGCCGCGCAGCGGTGGAGGATCTGCTCCACCAGCGGCAGGGCCGTCAGCTGGCCGGTGGGGTTGTTGGGCTGGCAGAGGAACACCGTGTCCACCTCCGGGCGGATGGCCGCACAGAACGCATCCGTAACCGCAAAGTCCTCCTGCTCCCGCAAAAAGAAGCGTTCCACCGTGCAGCCGACACTTTCCAAAGCAGTGGCATACTCCGCAAAGGTGGGTGCGGTGACCAGCGCCCGGCGGGGCTTTTTGGCCCAGACCAGCCGGAAGATAAGGTCTGCCGCCCCATTGCCGCAGAGAATCTGCTCCGCCGGCACCCCCTCATGGAGCGCCAGCCTTGCCCGCAGCTCCCGGCACAGGGGGTCGGGGTAGCGGTCCGCCGTGGGCAATGCCGCCGTGATGGCCCGGGCCACCCCTTCCGGCAGGCCCAGCGGGCTGACGTTGGCCGAAAAATCCAGCGCATCCCGCCCGAACTCGGCCCGATACCCGGCCCAATCGCCGCCATGTACTAGTTGCATCTTCGTTCTCCTTTTCCTGGATGGTTCTGGATCCCAGCTCTTGGCTCCCCCTTTGGGGGAGCTGTCATGCAAGGCATGACTGAGAGGGCGAGGTCGTTACAAAATAGCCCGTATTGCCACGCCCCACGCCAGTGCAAAGGCGCTTGCCACGTACATCATCTGGTTGGCACGCAGGATATCCTCCGGTTCAATGGGACGCAGCGGATCGCCGATGGTGGGCTTGGCGTAGTATTCGCCAAAGTAACAGGCAGGCCCGGCCAGCTGCACCCCCAGCGCACCGGCGCAGGCGCTCTCGGTCTGGGCGCTGTTGGGGCTGGCGTGGTTCCGGCGGTCCCGCCGCCAGATCTTCCACGCCCCTTTTGCGTCATTGTGCGTAAAGGCCGCGGCAGCCACCCACAGCAGGGCGGCAAGGCGGCTGGGAAGGTAATTTGCCGCATCGTCCAGCTTGGCCGGGATGCGGCCAAAGTAGAGGTATTTTTCGTTTTTGTAGCCCAGCATACTGTCCATCGTGTTGATGGCCTTGTAGGTCAGGGCCAGCGGTGCCCCGCCGATGAGCATATAGAACAGGGGTGCGATCACGCCGTCGCTGGCGTTTTCGGCCACCGTCTCCACAGCGGCTCTGGTCACCCCCTCCAGCGTCAGATCCTGGGTGTCCCGCCCCACGATGCGGCTGACCGCCCTGCGGGCGGCAGGCAGGTCGGGCTTGACCAGTTCCCGGTAGACATTGGTGCTCTCCTGCGCCAGCCCCTTTGCGGCCAGTGCCTGCCCGCACCAGAACATCTGGACGGCCAGCCCCAGCCACGGGCTGACACGGGCAGCTCCCAGGCAGACAAGACTCGTCAGCAGAAAGGTACCCACCGGCAGGCAGAAGGCCACAATGGCCCCGCCCAGCAGTTCCCCCTGAGGCGTTTTGGGCAGGCGGGCCCGCAGGCGCTTTTCCAGCGCCGAGATGGCCTTACCCATGTACACCACCGGGTGGGGCAGCCAAGCCGGGTCGCCGAAGAGGCAGTCCAGCACAAAACCGCCGAGTACTGCGTATTCGATCATCGGGCATCCTCCTTTGTGTACTGCACAGTTTTCAGCAGGTGCAGCACCCGCTGCTCCGCCCAATCTCCTGCATCCAGAACGTAACCGCCCGCATTGGGGGCGCACCAGTGGTAATAATCCGCATGGGGCAGGGCGTAGCGCTCCATGGCAGCCATCTGGGTGCCGCCGTGGGCCAGAATGACCAGTGTCTCTTCCCCTTCGGCAAGGGCCCTGTCCACCAGTGCGGCAAAGGCCCTGCACACCCGCTCCGAAAAGACAGCCTTGGTCTCGCCGTCCGGGCAGGGGCTTTCGCAGTTGGCGTTCACCCAGGCCAGATAATCCGGGTCGTGCTCCATCTCAATGAAATTGCGGCCCTCAAAGCTGCCGAAGCACATCTCCTGCAGGTCTTTCACCTCCACGAGCCTTGCACCCGGGAAGAGCACCTCAGCGGTCTGCCGGGTGCGGCAGAGCGGGGTGATATAGACTGTTTCCGGCCGAAGGTCAGCCTCCCGCAGCTGGGCGCGGCCCGCGTGGCTCAGGGGGATATCCCGCTGGCCCTGATAGCGCTTTTCGGCGTTGTAGGCCGTCAGGCCATGGCGCAGAAGATAGATCAGCATGGGGGCAGTTCTCCTTTCAATACTGTGGGGATACCGCAGAACATCTGCACCACGCACCCGGCCCGGGCCGCCAGCAGGCAGGCCAGCCGCCCGGCAGCTTCCCGGGCGGCCCGCTCCCCTGCGTCCATGGGCACCACGCCGCCGCCCACCTCGGTGGCCATCACGATATCATAAGCGGAGAGCTCCTCCGCAAGCTTTTCCAGATCCTCGGCCTCTGCTGCCAGGGCCTGCGCCTCCGCAATGCGGGTGCCGGGCAGGCGCTGGGCAAAGGTGCGCTTGCCGCTGTACAGCGGCCCGGTGATAAAGATCATAACAGTCCTCCCCACTGGCAGGCACACAGCGCCGCCAGCATCCACAGCTCGGCTTTCTGCAAAAACCACCCGGCCAGATCGCCGGTGATGCCGCCAAACTGCTTGTCCGAAACAACATGGTAGCGTGCAAACACCAGAAACGCCGCCAGCACCAGCGCCCAGCCGCCCAGTGCCAGCAGGGCGGCGCTGAGCAGAGCGGCCAACGCCATCAGCACCCGGCGGACGGTGGTCTGATCCGCCGCCGTGGCAAAGGTGTGGGCAAGGCCGGTGTTCTTTGCCATCGGGAATGATGCCACGGCCAGGCCCGAGAGGGCCCGTTCCAGCACAAGGGCCAGTGTCCAGCACAGGCCCACCCGAGGCGTAAAGTCCACGCAGGCGCAAAGGGCAAGGTAGGCCGCAAAATAACTGCACAGCCGGATCACCGCAAAGGCACCGCAGTGGGGGTCTTTGAGGATCTCCAGCTTCTTTTCCCGGTCGCCATAGCTGGAAAGGGCATCGCAGGTGTCGGCATAGCCATCCAGATGGATGCCGCCCGTGACCCAGACCGGGATCAGGCAGAACCCCGCCGCTTTTGCAGGCATCGGCAGGGGCAGAGCGCCGCACAGGCACCACAGCCCGCCAATGACCGCCCCGATGAGCGGGAAGGCACACATGGCATACCGCATGTTTTTCTGGTTCCACGCGAACTGCGGCACCGGCAGGGCCGAAAACATGGCAAAGGCCACTGCAATGGTCTGCAATCCAATCATTTTTCCACTCCTTTATAATAGACCGGGATGCCGCACACCACCCGCACCACATGGTCAGCCCGGGCGGCAAGGGCATTGTTCACCTGCGCCAGCGCTTTCAGGTAGCGCCCGGTGTCGCCTGCATAGTCGGCACCGCCGCTGAACACCTCGTTGGAGACCACGATGAGGTGCGCGCATTGTCCGGCCAATTGGTCCAGTCCTTCCAAAATGGCCGAAGCCGCATTTTCTCCCGCCCCGGCGGGGTCGTAGAGTTCGTTGGCGGTCAGGTTGCCCAGATCCTCCAACAGCGCAGTTCCCCGGGCAGGCAGACGGATGTTCTCCAGATGCAGGGGACACTCCACGGTCTCAAACTGCTTTGCTGCCCGCATCCTCCGGTGCTTTTCCACCCGGGCGGCACACTCGGCATCCCACACCTGCATGGTGGCGATGTAATAGCGCGGGAGCGCGGTTTTCAGCACCAGGCTCTCGGCATACCCGCTCTTGCCGCTGGCGGCACCGCCCAATACCAGCGTCAGCATTGGGGGGTGTACGGCGTGATACCGCCCTCCGTGAAGGAATAGCAATCGCAGTAAACGGCCAGCGCCATATCCCACAGCGGGATGCTTGCCACCGCTCCGGTGCCCTCGCCGAGATGGAGCCCGGCGGTGAGCAGGGGCGCTTTGCCCAGCGCTTCCAACACCAGCCTTGCAGCCGGTTCGGTGGAGCAGTGGCTGGCAAACACGGCCTTTTCCGCAGCGGGGCAGAGCCGCACAGCGCACAGAGCCGCCACCCCGCTGATGAAGCCATCCATCAGCACGGGCAGGCCTTCCAGCGCGCCGCCCAGAAAAACACCGCACAGCCCGGCGATGTCGAACCCGCCCAGCTTGGAAAGCACGTCCAGCGGGTCGGCGGCATCGGGCTGATTCCGCGCAATGCCCCGCCGGATGGCATCCAGCTTGCGGGCAAGCCCTGCATCCGAAAGGCCCGCGCCCCGGCCTGTCATCCGCTCCACGGGCTGACCCAGCAGAACAGCGGCCACGGCGCTGGAGGTGGTGGTGTTGCCAATGCCCATCTCCCCCGTGGCCAGCAGCTGCACCCCCGCCGCCTTCTGCGCCCGGACAAGCCCCATGCCCGCCGCAATGGCATCCACCGCCTGCTGACGGGTCATGGCAGGGCCGGTGGTGAAATCCGCCGTCCCGGCGGCAATGCGGCAGTTCTTCACCCCGGGCACCGGCTCCCCGGCCATGCCAAGGTCCACAGGCACCACTTCGCAGCGGGCCGTTTTTGCCATCTGGCAGACACTGGTGCGCCGGGCGGCAAGGTTCTCGGCCACGGCCCGGGTCACGCTCTGGTCCGTCTGGCTCACGCCCTGCGCCACCACGCCGTTGTCGGCGCAGAGCACCAGCACGGCCCGGCGGGAAAACGCCAGCTCTGCCGTGCCGGTCAGGGCGGCGGCATCCTCCAGCATGGTCTCCAGCATGCCCAGCCCGCCCAGCGGCTTGGCCAGGCTGGCCCAGTGGGCATGGGCGGCGGTGCGTGCGGTCTCGTCCGGCCGGGTGATCCTGGAAAGAAGCTGTTTCAGTTCAAGCTCTGTCATTGATCCTGTTCCTCTTGATGATAGTGTGCGGCGGCATCCACGAACCGCCGGGGCAGGGCCGTGCCCGCCCAATATAAATGCGGGAAGCCCGCATAGAAATGCTCATTTGCAAAGCCGCAGTCCCACTGCTTCCCGTTGGGCTTTGCGGCGGTAAAGCCGGTGCCGTTGTCTGTGGAATCCCAGTGGTGGAACTCGTGCACCGGCAGACGCTCCCCGGCGCGGAACAGCATACTGTCGGCGTGGGCAGTCAATGCCGCGTATCCAAACCGCACCAGCCGCCCCACCCGGAAGCCCTGCCCCGGCAGGACACCCGCCATGGGCCAGCGTTCCCCGTTGGCATCCTCCAGGCTCTGGCCCAGATAGAGAAAGCCCCCGCACTCGGCCACCGTGGGCAGACCGCGCTCCACAGCCCGGCGCACAGAGGCCAGCATGGAGCGATTCGCGCTCAACTGCCCGGCATACAGCTCCGGGTAGCCGCCGGGCAGATAGAGCCCGCCGATCTGCTCCGGCAGGGCACGGTCCTGCAGGGGGCTGAACCAGCAGAGCTTCGCCCCCGCCCGCTCCATCGCTTCCAGCGTTTCGGCGTAGGTGAAGCAAAACGCCGCATCCCTTGCAACGGCAATGGGAACGCGGGGGCGCTGTTCCTCTCCTCCCTGGGGCGGCAGCTCTCCCGCAAGGGGGAACCTATCGGTGTGTACCAAAGGCGCTGCGCACTCGGTCAGGGCAAAAAGCTTCTCCCAATCCATCACCAGCGCATCGGCCATCCGGCTGATCTTCTGCTGCAGGTCCGCGATCTCCCCGGCAGTTTTCAACCCTAAGTGGCGGCTCTCAAGGGCGGCATCCGGCAGGTGGGGCAGATAGCCCAGCACCGGCAGGCCGGTCTCCCGTTCCAGCATGGGAGCCAGCAGAGCATACAAATGGGCGGCGCAGTCATTGAGCAGGATGCCCGCCAGATGGCTGGGGGTGCGGAACTGTTTCAGCCCGTTGATCTGGGCCGCCAGCGTCAGGCTGGCCCCTCTGGGCTGGACCACCAGCAGCACCGGCAGGCCCAGCGTATCGGCCAGATGCCAGGCACTGGCGGTATCACTCACGCCGCCCAGTCCATCGTAAAAGCCCATGGCACCCTCGCACACGGCTGCCCCGTGCCCGGCGGCGGCCTGCGCATAGAGCACGCGCACCGTCTCCGGCGCAGAGAAAAAAAGGTCGAGGTTGTGGCTCTCCACCCCCAGCACGGCCCGGTGAAACATGGGGTCGATATAGTCCGGCCCGCTCTTGAAGGAGCAGGGGTCCTGCCCCCGCCGCTTGAGCGCCGCCAGCAGAGCGCAGGTCAGTGTGGTTTTGCCGCTGCCGGAACAGGGCGCGGCCACAAGAAATTGGATCATTTACGTTCTCCTGTGATAAGGAAGATGGGGTTATTGGCCATCAGCAGGTGGAGCCTGCCCGCAGGCCGGGTGCGGCTGACCGCGATCTGCGTTACCTCCGCAGCAAGGCCGTGGGCAGTCAGTGCGGCCACGGCGGCACTCAGCGTTTCCAGCGCAATGGCAGAGATGCAGATGCGGGCGTTCGGATTCCGGGCAAGCACCATGTCCACCACAGCCTCCATGCCCCCCTTGGTCCCGCCGATGAACACGGCATCCGGGACGGGCAGGTCAGCCAGCGCGGCGGGGGCGCGGCCCTCTACCAGTGTCAGGTTGCAGGCGTGGAACCTTTCCCGATTCTGCCGGATGAGCCCGCAGGCCTCCGGGTCACACTCCACGGCATACACATGCCCCCGGGGTGCGGCCAGTGCCAGCTCCACGCTCACGCTGCCGGTGCCCGCGCCCACATCCCACAGGGTATCGGCAGGCTGCACGGCCAGCTTGGCCAGCGCCGCCGCCCGCACCTCCTGCTTGGTCATGGGCACCTCTCCCCTGTGGAAGGCTTCATCCGGGAAGCCGGGCACCCGCCGGGGCGGCTGAGGAAGATGCTCCACAAGCAGAACGCTCAGGCTTGCAAACTGCTTTTGCGCAAACTCCTGCGCCGTGCCGAACAGGATCTTTTCCTCTGCCCGGCCCAGCTCTTCGCCCACCAGCACATGGGCATCGCCCAGCCCGGCGGCAGCCAGCCGGCCGCAGAGGGAGGCGGGCGTTTCTGCCCCGCCGGTCAGGAAAAACACGGGCTTTCCCCCGGCTGTCAGGCACTCGGCCACCGGGTCGCAGGCACAGCCGTGGGCCGAGACCAGCTTCCACTCCTGCCAGGAGCGGCCCACTGCAGCGGCCAGCAGCTGAACGCTGGAAAGCCCCGGCAGCACCCGGCAGGAGATGCCAAAGGCCCGCAGCATCGGCAGCAGCTGGGCCGCACCGGAGTAAAACCCGGTGTCGCCGCTGTACACAAGGGCAGCATCCACCTCCGGGTCAGCCGCCAGCGCGGCAAGGACATCCTCAGGCTGATACAGGGCCTTCCGGTGTTCCGTGCAGCCCTGCGGCAGCTGTTCCAGCAGGCGCTTTGCCCCCAGGATCAGTCCGGCATTCTGCAGGGCGGCAAGGCCCTGCGCGGTCAGGCTTTCCGGCGTGCCCGACCCCATCCCGATGAGTGTGATCATTGCAGCATCTCCTTACAATGTGTCAGGATCTGTTCCGCCGTTTCGCCCTGCTCGGCCGGGCGGCGGATGACGATGAGCTGTGCCCCGGTGTCCTGCGCTGCCCGGGCTTTTTCTTCAAAGCCGCCCGCCGCGCCGCCATCTTTGGTAACGAGGAAGCGGATGGCAAACTGCTCCATCAGTGCCCGGTTCAGCGCATAGGAGAACGGCCCCTGCATGGCGATGATGTTCTTATGGGGGATATCTGCCCCCTCGCAGGCGGCAATGCCCTCCCGGGTGGGCAGGACACGGGGAAAAAGCCGTGCCGGTTCCAGCACAGCAAAGGCAGAAAGCTCCTTGGCCCCGGTGGCAAGCAGAACATTTCCCTGCGTCCGGGCCAGAAATCCCGCCGCATGGGCCGCAGAGGCAAACACCATGCTCCCGGCAGGCAGCGGGCTTTCGGGCCGGAGCAGGCGGCGGTACTCCGTGCCCGCTGTTTTGCAGGCTGCCCGGATGTTCCGGGTGGCCTCCACGGCATAGGGATGGGTCGCATCCACACAGAGGTCAGCCCCCTGCAGCAGGGCGGTCATCTCCTCCGGGGTCAGCCGCCCGCAGTGGACGGTGATGCCGGACCTTTCGCCCTGTTCCTCGGCCCCCAGCGGGGTGGCCACGCTGACCAGTACCTCGGCTCCCAGTGCGGCCAGCTGCTTCGAAAACATGCGGCCCTCGGTGGTGCCGCTGAATATTACGACCCTCATGCGCGGTACCCCCGCGGCGTGACCATCCGCCCGCTCAGCTGGCGGGTCTGGGCGTTGCCGACAAACACGGTGGTGAACATATCCACCGGGGTGGTTTCCAGCGCAGCCAGCGTCAGAACGCGGCTTTCCTGCCCCTCCCGGCCAATGTTCCGCACAATGCCGCAGACCGTTCCGGGTGCTTTGCCGTTTGCCAGCAGGATGCGCACCGCCCGCGCCAGATAGTCCGGCCGCCCCTTGGAGGAGGGGTTGTACAGCGCGATGCAGAAATCCCCCATGGCTGCTGCCGCCAGCCGCCGCTCAATGACCTCCCACGGCGTGAGCCGATCAGAGAGGGAGAGCACACAGAAATCGTGGGCCAGCGGGGCACCCAGCACCGCACCGCCGCTCAGGGCGGCGGTCAGGCCGGGCACCACCTCCACCGTCACGTCCGGGAAGTGCTCGGCCAGCTCCAGCAGAGGGCTTGCCATGCCGTAGACCCCGGCATCTCCCGAGCAGACCAGCGCCACTGCCCTGCCGCTCCGGGCCGTTTCCAGCGCCCAGCGGCAGCGGTCGATCTCCTTGGTCATGCCGGTGGAATAATAGAGCTTGTCCGGGAAGTAGGGGCGCACCAGATCCAGATAGACCGTATAGCCGCACAGCACCTCGGCTTGCGTTAAGGCGCTCTGCGCCTGTGCGGTCAGAAACCGGGGATCCCCGGGCCCAAGCCCGACAACAAAAACAACATTAGGCATCCTGCCACCTCCAATCCGGGGCAAAGGGACGAAGCGCCAGCGCAAAGGTCACGCCACCGCCCGCCTGTTTGGGAAGAATGATCGTGCCGCCTGCCGCCAGCACCGCCGCCCGCTCGCAGACATTGTCCACACCGGTCACGCTCCGGACAAAGGCCGAAGGTGTGAACTGCCCGGGGGCGTTCTGCAGCTGTGCGGCAGAATAGAACTGCACCGGCCAGCCGTGGGCTCTGCAAAATTCCAGCAGGCCCGGTTCATGGGCTTTCAGGTCGATGCTGGCTGCCGCCGTGATGCACACTGCTGCAAGGCCGTGGGCCGCGCAGAACTGTGCAAAGGCCGCTTCCAGCTGTGCAGTGCTGGTCCCCCGCCTGCACCCGATGCCCAGCACACCGATCTTCGGGATCAGGTGCAGCGCATCGCCCGCCGGGAAAAGGGTCAGGGCAAAGTCGGCGCGCTCTGCCTCCCCCGCCGGGACCACCCCGGCAGGGGCCTGCCCGGCAATGGGGAATTCCGAGCGGTACCGCACCGGCCCGCCCGCCAGCAGTCTGCTGCTGACGCGCTTGATGCGCTCCGGCTCCAGCACAGCGCAGTTCTGGTGCCTGGCCCACGCATCCACGGCAAACACCCCGTTGGCATCGGTGGCCGTGGTAATGACCGGCACCGCACCGCAGACCGCCGCCAGCGCCCGGGCCAGATCGTTGGCCCCGCCCAGATGGCCCGAAAGGATCGGCACCGCGAAATGACCACACTCGTCCAGCACCACCACGGCAGGGTCCACCGCCTTGTTCCGGCAGTGGGGCGCAATGGCCCGCACTGCAATGCCCACAGCCCCCACAAAGATCAGGGCATCCGCATGGGCGAACTGCTCCGCAGCCCAATCGGCAAGGCCGGGCCCGCCATGGCCGCAGCGGGCCACGGTGCCGGGCAGGGCACCGGCCAGCTTTTGGGCCAGCGCCAGCCCTTTTTCCGTAAAGGCGAGATAGGCGCGGGTCACTGGTCTGCCCCCTTGCGGAATTCCGTCGTAAAGGTTGGGTCGTAGAGCTTGCTCCGCTCATACCGGGTGCCCAGAAATTCCCCCACCACGATGAGCGCTGTTTTGGTGATGCCGTTGGCGCGGGTGCTCCCGGCCAGCGTGCCCACGGTGCAGCGCACCACTTTTTGTTCCGGCCAGCTGGCCTTGTAGACCACGGCGGCAGGGGTCGCCGGCGTGTAGGCTCTGCCTGCCAGCAGGGCCTGCTGCACCTTGTCGATGAGGCCGATGGAGAGGAAGATCACCATGGTCGCCCCATGGGCGGCAAGGCTGGCCAGCTTCTCCTTTTCCGGCACCGGGGTGCGCCCCTCCATCCGGGTGATGATCACGGTCTGGCTGATGGTGGGCAGGGTGTACTCGGCGTTCAGCGCCGCCGCCGCCCCGCAAAAGCTGGACACGCCGGGGGTATCATCGTAGGGGATGCCGTCCGCCTCCAGTGCGTCCATCTGCTCCCGGATGGCCCCATACAGGCAGGGGTCGCCGGTGTGGAGCCGCACGGTGGTCCCGCCTGCGGCATCCACCCGGTGCATCACGTCCAGCACCTGTTCCAGCGTCATCTCAGCGCTGTTGTATACAGCACACTCCGGCTTCGCCAGCCCCAGCAGAGCCGGGTTGACCAGACTGCCCGCATAAATGATGCAGTCGGCTTCCTGCAGCAGGGCCGCGCCCCGCCGGGTGATGAGGTCGGGTGCGCCGGGGCCTGCGCCTACAAAATGTACCATCTCAATGCTCCTTCCATTCGTTCAGCAGTTGTGCGGCAGTGTCGGTGGCTCCCAGCGGGCCGTGCTGGTTGGAAAACAGCACCGCCCCCACCCGGAACGCCCCGCAGGCCCGTCGGTCAAGGTGGAGCTGGACTGCCCGCAGCAGGCTTTCCAGCACCGGAGCCCGCAGGCCGGCGCTGTCCAGAAGTTCCAGACAGGCATCGGTGGTGGCAGCGTTCATCAGGGCGGCGCAGACTTCCCGGGAAGCGCCGCAGAGCGCCGCATGGGTGCAGAACAGCTCGGTGCGGCAGTCGGCAGTGTGGGAATGGGTGTTCATAATGCCGCCCGCCACCTTGACCAGCTTGCCCACATGGCCCACCAGAAGCACCTCTTCAAAGCGGGCCGCAGCAGCCATATCCAGCGTGTCTCCAATAAAGTTCGAGGTTTTCACCACCGGAACAGCGTGAAACTCCGGGTATCTTTCGTGCAGATAGTCCAGCCCGTAATTGCCGGGTGCCAGGATGAGCCGCCTGGGGCTGCCCGCCCGGAGAGCGGCCTGATTCATTTCCAGCTGGATGGTGTCCAGGATCGCCTGCTGGCTCATGGGCTCCACAATGCCGCTGGTTCCCAGCACCGAAAGCCCGCCCTCGACCCCGATGTGGGGGTTGAAGGTGCGCTTTGCCACCTCTTCCCCGCCCTCGATGGAGATGGTCACGGCAAAGCCGCCGGTGTAGCAGGCGCTCTCGGCTTCCCTTTGCAGGGCCTCGGCGATCATCTGCCGAGGCACATGGTTGATGGCGGCTTCCCCCACCGGCTGGTCCAGCCCGGCCTTGGTCACCCGGCCCACGCCCTTGCCGCCGGAGATGCGGATCTCGGTGGTATCGGGCAGCAATTCTACGGCGGCGATCACGGGCAGGCCGGTGGTCACATCCACATCATCCCCGCCGTCCTTCTCAATGGCGCATTCGGCTCCGGCTCCGGCGGGGCGGCAGTACAGCGGAGCCACCTCCACCACGATGCCCTTCGGCGTGCGCAGGGCAACGCTCTCCGGGGCATGGCCGGTGAGCAGGAGCCGCGCGGCCCCCGCCGCACCCAGCGCCGCGCAGGTGCCGGTGGTGTACCCGCAGCGGAGCAGCTTCTGCCCACTGCGGACGTAATGTTCAAACTTTGGCCCGGCAGGCTTTTCCGGGCCGAACACGGCCTCGTACTGCTCCTTGGTCAGGCTGTACAGCGCCCGGATGTTCTTCGGGGCAAAGGCCTCCTGCGGGGTCAGCGCTCCCGAAACGCTGTGCGGAAACACGCAGACCACCGCATCCGCGATCTTCTGCGCCATGTCCAGCTCGTGCAGGCTGACGATCACGGCCAGCCCCTGCTCATGGGCCAGTTTCTGCAGGATGGTCAGCAGCTCGATCTTTCCCTTGACATCCAGAAAAGAGGTCGGCTCGTCCAGCAGCAGAACTCCGGGCTGCTGGCAGATGGCGCGGGCCAGCAGAACGCGCTGGCGCTGGCCGTCGCTGATGCAGTTGAAATCCCGGCCCGCCAGAGGGGCAGCCCCCACCAGTTCCAGCGCGTCCCGCACGGCCTGCCGGTCGGTATCGGACAGGATGCCCAGCCGCCCGGTATAGGGGATGCGCCCGGCGGCGGCAAACTCAAAGCAGGAAGTCAGCTCGGTGCGGCGGGTATGGGGCAGCATCAGGGCCAGCTTCCGGGCCCGGGCCGGGCCGGTGTAATCGGTCAGGCTGCGGCCATCCAGCAGGACAGCCCCGCCCAGGGGGGCCAGCTGGCCCGCCAGCGTTTTGAGCAGGGTGGATTTGCCCGCGCCGTTTGGCCCGATGAGGGCCAGGATCTGTCCCGGCACCGCCCCCAGCGTGATGCCGGAAGCAAGGGGCGCACCGCCATAGCCGATGGCCAGCTCTTTCGTTTCACAGAGGTATTTCATCGCACACCCTCCTGACCCCGGCGCACCAGCAGCCAGATGACCACCGGCGCACCAAACACTGCCGTTACGGCGCTGATCGAAAGCTCAGTGGGGGCAAACATGCTGCGGGCGATGAGGTCGCACAGCAGGCAGAAGGCGGCCCCGCCCAGGCAGCACCCGGGCAGCACCACCAGCGGCCTTGCGCTGCCGAACAGCTGCTTGACCAGATGGGGCACCGCGATGCCCACAAAGGAGATGGGCCCCGCAAAGGCCGTGACACAGGCGGCCAGCAGGCTGGAAAGCAGCACCAGCAGCCGGGAAAAGGCTCTGACATTGATGCCCACGCTCCGGGCGTAGGCCTCCCCCATCTGGTAGGCAGCCATGGGCTTGGAAAGGCAGAACGCCGCCGCCAGAGCGGGCAGCACCACCAGCGCCGCCGCCCGCACATTGCCCCAGGTCATGCCGGAAAAGCTGCCCTGAGACCAGTTGTGGAGGTTGACGATGTTGCTGTCCTGGGCAAAGGCCACCACAAACTCCGTAACGGCCGAGCAGATATAGCCGATCATCACACCGCAGATGACAAGGATGCTCATCCGCTGCACCCGCCGGGAGACCGCCAGCACAAAGGCCATAGAGGCCATGGCCCCCGCAAAGGCGGCTGTGATCAGGGTAAGGGAGCTGGTGAGCAGGCCATGGTTCAGAAAAGCCACCATGACCAGTGCCACGGCCAGCTTGGCCCCGCTGGAAATGCCCATGACAAAGGGCCCTGCAATGGGGTTGGCAAAAAAGGTCTGCAGCAGGTAGCCCGCCGCCGAGAGCGCCGCCCCCAGCAGCACCACCATCACGGCCCGGGGCAGGCGCAGCTGGGTGATGATGCCCACGCTCAAAGCGTCCTGCCCGCGGCCGGTCAGGGCCGCCAGCACTGCCCCCGGTGTCAGGGACACACTGCCCCAGAACAGGTTGGCGGCAAACAGCACCGCCAGCAGCAGGGCAAGGATGCCGTAAGAGAAGATCAGGCGCTTTTTGCTGGTCATAGGTTACTCTACTTTCCTCAGAAATTGCAGGTCGGCGGGGTCGTTCTCCGTAAAGACACGGTGCAGATCGAGCACAAAATCGACCAGCGCCGTACTCTGCTGGAAAAAGCTCTGGGTGGTGCACCAAACACTGCCGCTCTGCACGGCCTTGAACTCGGCCAGCAGGGGGCATTTTGCCACCAGTTCCTCCGTGGTATGCACCACACCCTCGATGGTGCTGTTGTAAAGGAGCACATCCGCATCCTTTGCACCGGCGTAAAAATCCTCCAGCGGCAGGTTCATGGTGGAAAGGTTGTTGCCGTTGTCGGTCAGGTCCGCAAACACATAATCACCGCCCGCCATCTCGATCATCTGGGCCACATAGTCGCCGCCCTTGCGCACATTGGCAAGGTTGTTGGCTGTGATGGAGAAAAAGGCACAGCGCTTGCCGGTGGAAGCCTGCCCGGTCAGCGGTGCAAGGCGCTCCACCTGCCGGGCAAATTCCTGTTCCGCCAGCTCCTCTTTCCCCAGCAGGATGCCCCAGAACTTGAGCCATTCCAGCCGGGCCAGCGGGCCGCTCTCATAGCTGGAGCGCTCCACCAGCACCGGGATGCCGAACCGTTCCAGCTGCTCCTTGACCTCCGGGGTGTGGTAGATCATGGTGTTCTCAATGGCAAGACCGCAGTTGGCCGCAAGGATCTTTTCGTAGTCCGGGGCGCTGTACTTGCCCGCATAGGCAATGCGCCCGGCCTCCATGGCGGCTCTGGCCTCATCCAGATACCAGCCCTCCGCCTGGGTGCCGGAAAGGGTCACGCTGTCCAGCCCATCCAGCGCGAGGAACAGGTCCATCACCGAGGTGGAGACAAGGTAGATGTTCCGGACGGGCTGACGCAGCACCGTCACGCTCTCGGGCAGGCCTTCCACCTCAGCGGCATCCTCCGGGGTCACAAGGAACTGCTCCCCCGATTCGGTCAGGGTCAGCATGGTATAGCCGCCCTCATAGCAGTCGGCAGTAAACTGTGTGGCGTAATCCAGCGGACAGGCATGGTCAAAGACCAGTTCTTCTGTGCTGGCGGGAGCCGTTTCGGAGGCGGCGCAACCCGACAGGGCCAGTACTGCAGCAGGCAGAACGCGCAGGAATTGTTGTCTCGTCAGTTTCATCCGTTCAGCGCAAAGGTCAGCGTATACTCGATCTCATGGGGGGTGCTCATGGCTACGGTATCGGCAGTGACAGCCAGCGGGGTGCCCAGTGCAGAAACAGGGATCTCAAAGGTGGAGTTGCCCTCGGTGTTGGTGGGCAGATACTTCTCGCCGTCCACGATCATGTAATCATAATTGGGGCTGCTCCACAGGATGACAGCGGTCATTTTGCCGTCCGCCACGGTCAGGGCGGCAGGGCTTTCCACGGTGGCACGGCCAGAGCCGCCCTCCAGGGTCACATTCACGCTGTATTCACCGTCCGCAGGGGTCTCGGCGGCTTCCTCCGTCTTGGGCTGTGCATTGCGGATGCTCACGGTGTGGTCATACCACTTGCCCTTGGTCCCGAGGAGTGCCAGCTGAAAGTCCTGGTCCACAGCGGCCACGGGGATATCATAGCCATAGACCTCCTCCGAGGTGCCATCAGAGTAGGTGACGGTATCGGTGGTAGGCAGCAGCCAATCTGCCTTGTTGGCCTCGGCATCGGCGGCCATGCCAACATACAGGTTGACGATCTTCTTGGAGGCCAGACTGACGTGGAAGGTCATCTGCCCGTTCTCCACGGTCAGGGTGCCCATGTCATTGCAGGCTTCGTTGGCGTGGAACATGCCGCTGTCGGTGTCGAACTCAGCCGTGTACACGCCGTCCGGCAGGGCAGCTTCGGTGCTTTCGGAAGCGGCGGCAGCGCTCACGGCAGAAGCGGCTTCCGAGCTGGCGGCAGAGGAAGCAGTGGAAGAAGCCCCGCCGCAGCCGGTGAGGACGGCGGCCAGCATCAGAGAAGCAACGGACAGGGAAACAAACTGTTTGCAGTGCATAAACAAAATACCTCAAAAATTCAGAATTTGAAATGGGAGTGTTTCTCCTCATGCGGGGAAGCTCTCCATAAAAAATGCCCGAAAAGATCTCTCCCTTCGGGCATTGGAATGCGGAATATTAGCCGTTCAGGGAATCGATGGCGGCTTTGGTGTGCTCAATGTAGCGCTGCTGGATGTCCTCGATCTCACCCAGACCGGCGATCTGGCACTCCACGGACGCGAAGTCACCGGAGGCCTGGAACTGGCTCAGCCAGGAATCGTCATCCGCACCGGCCATATCGTTGTTGGCGTGGTCACCGGCAACGACCATCAGGGGGCGCAGGATGACCTTGGTGTAACCGGCGGCCTTGACAGCCTCGATGACGTTCTCGCAGGCGGTCTCCTCGGGCTCACCCTCCACCGTGCCGATGAACACGTTGCTGTAGCCCAGGGTCTGCATGGCGGTCTGCATCTGGCTGTAGCTCACCTTTGCGGTGTGGGAGGTGCCGTGGCCCATAAAGACGAAGGCGACCTTCTCCTCAGCGGCGGCCTCCAGGCTGTCGAAACCGGCATCCTTCACAGCAGCAGCGGTAACGGCCTTGGCAACAGCTTCCTTGTCGGCGTTGATGACGGCAGCGTCGGCACCGACCTCGCCCAGCAGGGGCTCAGCAACGGCGACGCTCTCGAACTTGTCCTTGTACTCGTCGATCATCTCCATCATCTCGTCGTACTCTGCACCGTGCATCAGGTGGGTGGGCTGGACGATCAGGTTCTTCACGCCGTTGGCCACAGCGCGGTCCAGAGCCTGCTGCATATTGTCGATCTTCTCGCCGTCGCGGGCCTGAACATGGTTGATGATGATCTGTGCGGTGAAGGCGCGGCGGACAGACCAGTCGGGGTATGCGGCCTGGATGGCGTCCTCGATGCCCTTGATGTCCGCTGCGCGGCTGTCGTTGAACGAGGTTCCGAAGCTGACGACCAGGATCTCGTTGTCGCCGATGTTGTCCTGGTTGCGGGCGTCGTCCTTAGAGGCGTCGCCGGTGTCGCGGCCAAAGTACTCGGGGCTTGCCTCTTCGCCCTCGACCATCTCCTTCTGAGCGTCGGTCAGAGCATCCCATGCTGCCTTTGCAGCCTCACACTGAGCGTCGGTGTTCTCGTTGCGCTCCTGCACATAGATGGCGTCGATGAGGTCTGCTACGTTCTTTGCTGCCATTTCATCAGCCTCCTCGCTGCTTACTTCGCTGGCGGCGGCGGAGCTTGCGGCGGTGCTGCCGGCGGCAGTGGAAGAAGATGCACCGCAGCCGGTGAGGACACCGGCACACAGGGCCAGTGCGGCGGCAGCGGCGGTGACGCGCTGCCAGTTCTTGTTGGTTGCCTTACGCATTGTTTGAGTCCTTTCTGTTTGTGTGTAATGTACTTTTCCGATAGAT
>OGIV01000656.1_pt1 | contig 24518 bp, 19 predicted proteins | sample 1571861 | NCBI WGS metagenome assembly OGIV01 (sample SAMEA2582099, study PRJEB24529) | metagenome | biome: Human gut stool | place: China | collected 2011 | reverse complement strand
GAAAACCGCAAGTTTAAACAAGGCAATGACGGTTTCCTTGCAGCCAAGAAAAACAGCTATTTTTACATGGGAAGTTATCAGGCAGGGCTTGGAGCGTTTACGACACTCATTCAGGTCAGCGTGATCCTGACAGGTACGGTGCTGATCGCAAAAGGCAGTGTGGATGTCAGCGACCTTGTCACATTTATGCTCTATATCAGTGTGTTTACGGATCCGGTCCGCACCCTCATTGATTTCACAGAGCAGTTTCAGAATGGTTATACCGGGTTTGAACGTTTTCAGGAGATCCTCGCCATTCATCCGGATATCGAGGACAAAAAAGATGCAGTGGAACTTAAGGATGTAAAGGGAGATATTACTTTTGAAAATGTTTCATTCCAGTATGAGGAAAACACGGAAAAAGTGTTGAACCATATCAGTTTAAATGTTCCGGCGGGGGCTTACATGGCATTAGTCGGTTCCTCCGGCGCAGGAAAAAGTACGCTCTGTTCCCTCATTCCACGTTTCTATGACGTGACGGGCGGCGCAGTAAAAATCGATGGAAAAGATGTGCGTGATCTCACCTTAAAGAGTCTGCGCGACCACATCGGCATTGTGCAGCAGGATGTGTATCTTTTTGTTGGAACTGTTTTTGACAATATCCGTTACGGAAAACCGGATGCGACAAGAGAGGAAGTCATCGAGGCAGCAAAAAACGCCAATGCGCATGAGTTTATCATGTCACTTCCAAACGGTTATGAGACGGACATCGGACAGCGCGGGATCAAGCTTTCCGGCGGACAGAAGCAGCGATTGTCCATTGCAAGGGTTTTCCTTAAAAATCCACCGATCCTTATTTTTGATGAGGCAACCTCCGCACTTGACAATGAGAGCGAGAAAGTGGTGCAGGATTCTCTGGAAAAACTTGCAAAGAACCGTACCACATTTGTAATTGCACATAGGCTTTCCACCATCAAAAACGCAGAGAAAATCATTGTTTTATCTGAGGATGGTATCGAAGAATCAGGAACACATGAAGAACTGATGGCCAGGAAGGGAACTTACGAAAAGCTTTACAATATGCAGTTCCACAAATAAAATGAAAGCAGCAGAAAAAAGGAGAACTGATATGCCGGAACTTATACGTAAAAAAAAGAAAATGTCATCGTTTGAGATGATCGCATTTGGATTTGCAGGTGTGATATTATTTGGAGCAATTATTTTAATGCTTCCAATCTCATCTTCTGCCGGAGTTGTGACACCGTTTGATAAGACTTTATTTACTGCGACATCAGCTGTCTGCGTGACAGGACTTGTGGTCGTGGATACAGGAAGCTACTGGTCGGCGTTTGGTCAGGCAGTAATCTTACTTCTGATCCAGACCGGCGGATTGGGAGTCATCACTGTGGTTGCATCTTTTTCAATGGTATCGGGGAGAAAGATCTCGTTAATGCAGCGGAGCACGATGCAGGATGCGATTTCAGCACCGAAAGTAGGTGGAATTGTCCGGCTTACGAAATTTATTCTACAGGGAACATTTCTGATCGAATTGGTCGGTGCCATTCTCATGCTTCCTGTATTTTGCAGGGATTATGGATGGAAAGGAATCTGGATGTCAGTCTTCCATTCGGTATCGGCTTTTTGCAATGCAGGTTTTGACATACTTGGAACGACGGAACAGACATTTCCATCTCTGACAGGATATATTGCCAATCCACTGATCAATCTTGTGATCATGCTTTTGATCGTGATCGGTGGCATCGGATTTCTGACCTGGGATGATTTTTGTACAAACAAATGGAACTTGAAACGTTACCGTCTGCAGAGTAAGATTATCCTTGTTACCACCGCTGTTTTGATCTTACTACCGGCTGTTTTTTTCTTTCTGAGTGATTTTACCGGATTTTCTATGGGAAAAAGAATACTGGCTTCTTTTTTTCAGTCGGTAACTCTTCGGACGGCAGGCTTTAATACGGCAGATCTTGGTGCAATGAACGATTCTTCTAAAGCGATCATGATTTTGATGATGCTGATCGGTGGATCTCCGGGATCGACGGCGGGAGGTATGAAGACAACAACGATCGCAGTGTTGATACTGAATGCGTTTGCGACATTCGGAAGAGAACCGGAAACAGAGGTTTTTGGAAGAAGATTTGATAACACAGTGGTGAAAAATGCGGCAACGATCGCTATTTTGTATTTTTTCCTGTTTTTTGCAGGAGGAATCGCAATCAGTCAGATAGAACATGTTGCATTATCGGATTGTCTTTTTGAAACAGCATCGGCAGTGGGCACGGCAGGACTTACATTAGGGATCACAACGGAGCTTGGACTGGTATCACATCTGATATTGGTTGTTTTGATGTATCTTGGAAGAGTTGGCGGACTGACACTTATATATGCTGCAATTTCAGTAAAAATCCAGAGTGGGGCAAAAAGACCGCTTGATAAAATAACTGTTGGATAAAGGAGAAAATTATAATGAAAAATATTTTGCTTATCGGACTCGGAAGATTTGGAAAGCATGTTGCATACCAGTTGAATGAGCTTGGACATGAAGTGATGGCTGTGGATGAGAATGAAAATCTTGTCAATGAAATTCTTCCGTATGTCACAGACGCACAGATCGGTGACAGTACCAATGAGAATTTTCTGGAGTCGCTTGGAATCAAAAATTATGATATTTGTTTTGTGACGATCGGAGGCAATTTCCAGAATTCCCTGGAGACAACTTCTCTTTTGAAAGAACTTGGCGCTAAAATGGTCATATCGCGTGCAGAGCGGGATGTACAGGCAAAGTTCCTGCTTCGCAACGGAGCAGACGAGGTCATTTATCCGGAAAAACAGATCGCCAACTGGGCAGCGATCCGCTATACGGCAGATCATATCCATGATTATATCGAAGTGGATGATTCACATGCTATTTTTGAGGTGGAGGTGCCGGGAGGCTGGATCGGAAAAACGATCGGTGAACTGGATATCCGTAAAAAGTACAGCATCAGTATTCTGGCGATCAAAACAGACGGAAAGATGAATATGGCGATTGGCCCGGATATGGAATTAAGCAGTGAAGATACCCTTTTGGTTCTCGGTACATACAGGGATATGCAGAAGTGTTTTCGGATATAATGGATAAAAATAAACAGGGTATAAAATAATTATTAAAAATTGCACAAAATTTGCATTTTGTAAAATAATCGAGTAAAATAGGAATGTTCGGGCAGAAAGTGTGATCCGGACAGACAAAGATAATACAATGTAACCATGATAATCTGCATTCTGCATATTATCAAGACATAAAAAGGAGTGGATTTATTATGACAAAAATTGATATTATTTCCGGTTTCTTAGGAGCAGGAAAAACCACATTTATTAAAAAAATGATCGATGAGGTATTTAAGGGCGAGAAGATCGTTCTGATCGAGAATGAGTTCGGTGAAGTCGGAATCGACGGCGGTTTCTTAAAAGATGCAGGAATCCAGATCACCGAGATGAATTCCGGCTGTATCTGCTGCTCATTAGTAGGTGATTTCGGAAAGAATCTTCACGAAGTGATTGACAAATATCATCCGGACCGCATTCTGATCGAGCCATCTGGTGTCGGTAAGTTATCCGATGTTATGAAGTCTGTGATCGATATCGAGAAAGAGGAAGACGTTAAATTAAACGGACTCGTAACTGTCGTAAATGCTTTAAAAGCAAGCAAACAGATGAAAGCATTCGGTGAATTTTTTAATAATCAGATTGAATATGCTACAGTTGTTGTACTGAGCAGAAGCCAGAATGCAACACCTGAGCAGTTAGAACTTTGTGTAAAACAGATCCAGTCACTGAATCCAAAGGCTGCAATCATCACAACAGCATGGGATGCAATCAAAGGCGAGCAGATCTTAAAAGTGATCGAGGGAGCAGATTCTCTTGAGATGAAACTGATGGCTGAGCAGCATGCCAAAGAAGAAGCAGAGGAGCATGAGCACGAGCATCACCATCATGACCACGATCATGAGCATGATCACGAACATCATCATGAACATGACGAGAACTGCACCTGCGGATGCCACGATCACGAAGAACATGAGCATGATCACGGCCACGACCATGAACACCATCACGATTATGAAGACTACGGCCACGACCATGAACACCATCACGATCATGAAGACCATGAGCACCATCATGAACATGACGAAAACTGCACCTGCGGATGCCATGACCACGATCATCATCACCATCATGCAGATGAAGTGTTTACAAGCTGGGGAAAAGAGACGCCTCACAAATTCACGAAGGAAAAGATCGAGGATGTATTAAAGACTCTCTGCGAGACAGATGATTACGGAACAATCCTCCGTGCCAAGGGAATGGTAGAAGATGAGAATGGCACATGGATTTATTTTGACATGGTTCCGGGTGAATATGAGCTTCGTGACGGCGAGCCTGACTATACAGGAAGACTTTGTGTGATCGGCTGCAACATTGACGAACACAGATTAGAAGAGTTATTCGGAATTTAATAAGGGAGAATATATATGAACGAAATACCAGTATATTTATTTACCGGTTTTATGGACAGTGGAAAGACCTCCCTCATCAAAGACACCTTATTTGAGCAGGGTTTTGCAAAAGAGGGAAAAAGCCTTGTCATCTGCTGTGAAGACGGCGATGCAGAGTTTACGGATGAAGAACTTGAAAAAAATAATGTAAAACTTGTCATGGTAGACAGTGAGGCAGATTTTACAGAGGACTTTTTGAAAAAAGTAAATACCGAGTACCAGCCGGAGCAGGTATTCTTAGAGTACAACGGAACCTGGCAGATGGGAACACTCATGGATATGGAACTTCCGAAGTACTGGATGATCGTACAGCAGCTTGCCACGGTAGATGCAACGACTTTCGATATGTATCTTGCAAATATGCGTACAATGATCATGGAACAGCTTTTTTCCGCAGATGTCGTGATCTTCAATCGCTGTGATGACAGTACAGACAAAGGAAAATACCGCAGAAATGTCAAGGCATTAAACCGGAAAGCACAGCTTGTCTATGAGCGTGCGGACGGAACACTTGACGAGAGACCGGAGGAGTTACCGTTTGACATTACTGCGGATGAGATTGAAATTTCCGATGCAGATTATGCGATCTGGTATATGGATTGTCAGGACAATCCGAAAAAGTATGAGGGTAAGAAAGTTTCTTTCTTAGCACTTGTATACAATCCGGACAAACTGAAAAAAGGAATTATGGTTCCGGGACGTTTTGCAATGACCTGCTGTGTGGAGGATGTTACCTTCATCGGCTTCAAAACGAAATACGATAGGGAGGATGAAATTCCGCACAAATCCTGGATCAATATCACAGCAGAAGTACACGTAGAATTCGCAAAAGAGTACAAGGGAAAAGGTCCTGTATTGTATCCAATTTCCATAACTCCAGCCGAGAAGCCGGAAGATGAACTCGTATACTTCTCATAAAAATAAAAAAGGTGTTGACAAAGATACGTTAATGTATTAAAGTAACACCATAAAGAAAAACCGTTGAGAAAGAGTAGTAAGTAATCTGTTGATATTACAGAGAGCTGCAGGTGGTGGGATTGCAGTATGGATCATTTTACTGAATGGACTTTCGAGGGTGACCTGAACAACATACATGAAGCATACAGAGCCATGTATCAGCAGTAGGAGTCACCGGGAACCGAACCCGTTATCAATCAGGCGTGTATGATAGTACATGAGAGAGTGGACCGGATGGTCAAGATGAGTGGTACCGCGATAATAAGATTTTATTACCGTCTCAAGCAACAGCTTGAGACGGTTTTTGTTTACTTGCAAACAAAACCGCAATACATGATTCTTATAACTTTCAAAACGGATTTCTTTCAAAAAACATTCTTAAAATTTGGAGGAAAAAATGATGAAGAGAAAAATGATGGCAGCAGTATTGACAATGGCAATGGCAGCAGCAATGATCGGTGGATGCGGAAACAGCACAGACACATCCAATGCAGGAAACAGCACGAACACAACAGAGAGCAGTGCAGACGCAGCCGATACCGCAAAGGACACTGCACAGAATACTGCAGACAAAACCGTGTACAAAGTTGGAATCGTACAGTATGTAGATGATGCATCCTTAAACCAGATTGAGAAAGCAATTGAAGCAGAGCTGGATGCAAAAGGAGCAGAACTTGGTGTGACATTTGATTATGCAGATTACACCTATAATGGTCAGGCAGATTCCTCTACCTTAAATCAGATCGCAGCAGATCTTGTGGCAGAGGGCGTCGATGTGATCATTCCGATCGCAACGCCGGCAGCAATGATCATGCAGAACGCAACGGAAGATAATCAGATCCCGGTTGTATTTTCCGCAGTATCAGATCCGGTCGGAGCAGGACTTGTAGCAAGTGCAGATGCTCCGGGTGCCAATATTACAGGAACATCCGATGCAATTGATGTGGCACAGATCATGGATTTCATTTTGGCAGCGGATCCGGATGCAGCAAAAATCGGATTGCTGTATGATAAGAGCCAGGATTCTTCCACAAGTGCTATTCAGGCGGCAAAAGATTACTGCGATGAACATGGGATTTCCTATGTAGAAAAAACAGGTACAACAACCGGTGAGATCCAGGCAGCAGCAGATTCCCTGGTAGCAGAAAAAGTAGACGCTATTTTTACACCACAGGACAACACTGTTATGACAGCAGAACTTGCGATTTTTGAAAAATTTGCAGACGCAGGTATCCCTCACTACACAAGTGCAGATTCCTTTGCTTTAAACGGAGCATTCTTAGGATACGGCGTCAACTATGAGACACTCGGAACAAAGACAGCAGACATGGTTGCAGACATTCTTGCAAACGGAGCAGATCCGGCCACAACACCGGTAGAAACATTAGACAGCGGTATCGTAACCGTAAATACAGAGATTGCAGAAAAAGTCGGAATCGATTATTCTATCTTTAAAGATATGTGTTCCGAATTGATCGAGACAGTAACAGCAGAGGAGTTTAATTAAGGTATGGGTTCCATTATTACATTATCAATTGTACAGAGTGCATTAGAACTTGGTTTTATCTATGCACTGGTCGCACTGGCATTATTTATATCCTTCAGTATTTTAAACATTGCGGATCTTTCGACCGATGGATGTTTTACATTGGGATGTGCCGTCTGTGCATCGGTGACGCTTGCAGGTCATCCGATATTGGGATTATTTGCAGCGATGGCAGCAGGTGTCTGCTCCGGTTTTGTGACCGCTTTCTTACAGACAAAAATGGGGATTCAGTCCATTTTGGCGGGAATCATCGTAAATACCGGATTGTATACAATTAATATTGCAGTAATGGGATTCGCTTCCAACATGAACTTATTCAACTGTGAATCCGTTTTTACCTGGGCAAAAACAGCGATCGGTGGAACATGGTATAAACTGATCGTGGCTGCACTGATCGTTATCATTGTAGGAGTGCTGATCTCTTTCTTTTTAAATACAAGGCTTGGACTTTCCATCCGCGCAACCGGAGATAATCCGGATATGGTAAGAGCCTCCAGCATTAATACAAGTGCCATGATCACGATCGGACTTTGTGTTGCAAATGCCCTGACCGGTCTTTCCGGCGGTCTGCTTGCACAGTATCAGAAATCCTGTGATATCAATCTTGGAACCGGAATGGTAACGATCGCACTCGCCAGCCTGATCATTGGGGAATCTATCATTGGAAAAGGCGGTATGTTACAGCGTGTGACCGGCGTTATTTTAGGAAGCTGCCTATATCGTTTTATCGTGGCAGTTGCCCTGAGATTAAATGTACCGGCAGAGTGTTTAAAACTTGTTTCTGCAATCATTGTAGCCGTGGCGATCGCATTCCCATATCTGAAAAAGCAGATGAATTTTTACCGGCAGAAGCGTGCCGCAAAGGCTCAGAACCAGATATACGTTCAGGAAATTATGAAAAATGACAGTGAAGGAGGAGAAAGATAATGGCAGAGAAGAACGCAATGCTTGTGATGCGCGATGTCAGCAAAACTTTTAATCCGGGAACTGTCAATGAAAAATGTGCATTAAAAAATCTGAATCTCACCTTAAAGCAGGGAGATTTTGCAACGATCGTAGGAAGCAACGGAGCCGGAAAATCAACGCTGTTTAATGCGATAACAGGAGCCTTTTTTGCAGACAAAGGACTGATCATGTTGGATGGTGAGGACATTACCTATCAGAAAGAGCATGTCCGCAGTAAAGTGATCGGTCATTTGTTTCAGGATCCATTGAAGGGAACTGCACCACATATGACGATCGAGGAGAATATGGCGCTTGCCTACCTGCGCACGACTACTTCAAAGAATGCCTATTTCAGCCGGATCAAGGCAGCGGACAAGAAAAAATTCAGAGAGCAGCTCGAACTGCTTGACATGGGGTTAGAAGACCGTATGAAGCAGCCGGTCGGACTTTTGTCCGGTGGACAGCGTCAGGCACTCACACTTTTGATGGCAACGATGGTGACTCCTAAGATTTTGCTGCTGGATGAGCATACCGCAGCTTTAGACCCTGCCACCGCAGAGAAAGTACTGAACCTCACAAAAAAGATAGTGTCAGAGCAGAACATCACCTGCCTTATGGTCACGCACAACATGCATCAGGCGCTTGAACTTGGAAACCGTACCCTCATGATGGATTCGGGAAATATTGTGCTGGATGTTTCCGGGGAAGAACGGGAAAAGATGTCAGTGGATGATCTGTTAGAGCAGTTTGCAGTCCGTGCCGGAAAGGCATTGGATAATGACAGAATTCTGTTTTCCAAAGTGGAGGCATAATAATATTGTATAGATGGAAACAAAAAAGAATGGGTTCCATAAATAATCATTATAGTAAAATACTGTAAAACCGAGGAAAAGCCGTTGAAATCTAACGGCTTTTCCTTTATTATATAAAGTAATGCTAAAAAAATGTATATTTTCATAGGAGACTCGTGATTAAGAAAAACGATTACAGAGATGAAAAAGGCAGTGAGTATATACAAGGAGGAAAAACATGTATCCAATCGTTAGAAGAGAAAAACTGGCAGACAAGATCTATCTTATGGATGTCAAGGCTCCCCGTGTTGCGCAGTATTGCGAACCGGGACAGTTTGTGATTGTAAAAATTGATGAGGAAGGTGAACGTATTCCGCTTACCATCTGTGATTACGACAGGGAAGAGGGAACGATCACGATCGTATTCCAGACCGTAGGAGCTTCCACAGAGCGTATGGTAAGCTTACAGGAAGGGGATGCTTTTGAAGATTTCGTTGGACCTCTGGGATGCCCATCGGATCTGATCCATGAAGATATCGAAGAATTAAAGAAAAAGAAAATTTTATTTGTTGCAGGCGGTGTTGGTACAGCTCCGGTTTATCCTCAGGTAAAATGGCTGCATGAGCACGGCGTTGACTGTGATGTTATCATGGGTTCCCGTAACAAAGATTTACTGATCTTAGAGGATGAGATGAAAAAAGTTGCCACAAACCTTTATGTGACAACGGATGATGGCTCGTACGGTTTCAAGGGAACCGGTACTGCACAGCTGCAGGAACTCTGGGATAATGGTAACCGTTATGACCACTGTGTGGCAATCGGACCAATGATCATGATGAAATTTGTCTGCAAACTGACAAAAGAATTAGGAATTCCAACGGTTGTTTCCATGAATCCGATCATGGTAGACGGAACCGGAATGTGTGGTGCATGTCGTCTGGTTGTCGGCGATGAAGTGAAATTTGCATGTGTAGACGGACCGGAGTTCGACGGACATCTGGTTGATTTTGATCAGGCGATGAGAAGACAGGCTCAGTACAAGACCGAAGAGGGAAGAGCCATGCTGAAATTACAGGAAGGTGCAACACATCACGGTGGATGCGGCAATTGTAACAGTTAAAAATCAGAAATTTTGCAGATCAGAGAGAATGCTGTCTGGTCAGTTACATAGAATCAGGAGGAAAAAATGGACGTATTAACTAGAGTTCCGGTTCGTGAGCAGGAGCCAGCCGTTCGTGCAGCGAACTTTGAAGAAGTATGTTTGGGATATAATGAAGAAGAAGCAATGGCAGAAGCTGCCCGCTGCTTAAACTGTAAAAATGCACAGTGCATGAAGGGATGTCCGGTATCCATCAATATTCCGGGATTTATCGCAGAAGTCAAAGAAGGTAATTTTGAGGCTGCTTACCATGTGATCAGCGAGTCTTCCGCACTTCCGGCAGTCTGTGGCCGTGTATGTCCACAGGAGACACAGTGCGAGGGAAAATGTATCCGTGGAATCAAAGGAGAGCCTGTAGCGATCGGTAAATTAGAGCGTTTTGTTGCGGACTGGGCAAGAGAACATGGCATTAAACCGAAAAAGGCAGAAAAGTTAAATGGACATAAAGTAGCAGTGATCGGCTCAGGTCCGGCAGGTCTTACCTGTGCAGGAGATCTTGCAAAGCTTGGTTATGATGTGACGATTTTCGAAGCATTGCATCAGGCAGGCGGTGTTTTGGTTTACGGTATCCCTGAATTCCGTCTTCCAAAGCAGAAAGTTGTTGCCGCTGAAGTGGAAAACGTGAAAGCATTAGGGGTTAAGATCGAGACAAACGTTGTCATCGGTAAATCCGTAACAATCGATGAGTTGATGGACAACGAGGGCTTTGAGGCAGTCTTCATTGGATCCGGTGCAGGACTCCCAAGATTTATGGGTATTCCGGGCGAACAGGCAATGGGTGTATTCTCAGCCAATGAGTATTTAACAAGAAACAACCTTATGAAAGCGTTCTTAGACAATTACGACACACCGATCAAAGCAGGTAAGAAAGTCATCGTAGTCGGTGGCGGTAATGTGGCAATGGACGCTGCCAGAACAGCAAGAAGACTGGGTGCAGAGGTACATATCGTATACCGTCGTGGTGAGGAAGAACTTCCGGCCCGTAAAGAGGAAGTACATCACGCAAAAGAGGAAGGTATCATCTTTGATCTTCTCCAGAATCCAACCGAATTATTGGTGGATGAAAACGGTTGTGTAAAGGGTGCAAAAGTGATCAGAATGGAACTTGGCGAACCGGATGCTTCCGGAAGAAGAAGTCCGGTTGAAATTCCTGGCTCTGAATATGAGATCGAGGCAGATACTGTGATCATGTCACTTGGTACTTCTCCAAATCCTCTGATCTCATCCACTACAAAGGGTCTTGATATCAACCGCAGAAAATGTATTATTGCGGAAGAAGAGACCGGTGCAACTTCCAAAGAAGGTGTTTATGCCGGTGGTGACGCTGTGACAGGTGCAGCAACTGTTATCCTTGCGATGGGTGCCGGTAAAGCAGCGGCTAAGGGTATTCACGAATATCTCAGCAACAAATAAAAACAGACAGGACAGGGCAGGTGCTGAATGGGTCATACATTTGGCACCTGTTTTTTTCTGTAAGTATTCCAAAGAAAACCCAAAGTTTTATTAATATTTTATGAAGAGGGTAGCAAAATTACAGGGTTTATGTATATAATAGAACACGCTACGCAAGAAAGAAATACGAGAGAGGTTACCGATAGATGAAGGAGCAGAATCAGCGCCAGATACAGAATCAGACAGAATTAGACGAAAGAAGAATGAGACAGAAAAAGCTTGTACGGAAAAGAAAAATCGTTTTGAGTGTAATGCTTTTGACATCTTTTTTACTGGGATGTGTCTGTGGAAGATATTTTCCTGAGATCGAACTTGGAAAAACAGAAGAAGTGCTGGCATCAGCGCAGGATAACTCCAATGAAGAGAAAAAAGAAAATCAAATTACAAATGACGTGGGAATAGAGAACGAAAAACTGACAGATAATGCAGAATCATCAGAGATCGAAGAACCGGCAGACAGCGAAGAAACGAATGATCCGTTTGCGGAGATTCCACAGGTTGTGTTATCAAAACCGGTAGATTATTCCTTAAATCAGGCAATCAGACAGTTAGAACAGATGGAAGCGTCAGATGAACGCTACGCACAGATCGTAGAAAATGCAGAGAAATATCCGGAAAAATTACTGATCAATCTGGCAAATAATCCGGAAATGATCGCATTTGTAGCTGATTACAAAGGGAACACAAGGGATTATGATAAAGCAGAACTGACAGAGAAAGAGTTACAGGAAGAATATCCGCTCTTTTTACAGTGGGATAAACGCTGGGGATGCCTTGCATATGGGGATGACAGCAATGTTGCGATCAGCGGATGCGGTCCGACAACACTGGCGATGGCAGTAGTTGCGCTGACTGGAAATGAGGAGGCAACTCCGGCTGCAATCGCAAAATTTGCCATGCAGGAAGGGTTTTATATGTCCGGCACAGGAACGATGTGGTCGCTTATGACAGAGGGGGCGGCAGCTTACGGTGTCCGCTCCGAGCAGATCAATATCAGCCAGACTGAGATCAAACAGCACTTAGATCAGGGAGATATCGTGATCTGCTCTGTGCGGCAGGGAGATTTCACTACAGGGGGACATTTTATCCTGCTCTATGACTATGATGATGAAGGATTTTCCATTAACGATCCGTTTTCTTTATACCGCAGTGGCCAGAAATGGAACTATGGAAAAATCAGGAGCCAGATCAAAGCTGTCTGGGCATTAAAAGCAAAATAAAGAACAGTTAGCGATTGTTCAAATAGTTTAACAAAAAACAGGGCATACTAAAGCATCATAAAGTGAGATGGAGAGATGCAGAATGTGCCAGAATATGAGTGGACTGTCCACTGCTGAAGTGGAATTTCGGAAAAAAGCAGGGTTGTCGAATGAAAGCGTAGATTCTTCCACAAAGACAGTGGCACAGATCATCCGCTCAAATGTTGTAACTTATTATAATCTTATTTTTTTGATCATTACGATCCTTCTGATCGTAGTGGGGTCTTTTCGGGATCTTACTTTTTTACCTATTATTATTGCAAATATGTTGATCGGAATCATCCAGGAGCTGCGTTCCAAAAAGATTCTGGATGATCTTACGATATTAAACACACCGAAAATCACGGTCCGGCGCAACGGAAGTGATCAGGAGGTTTTGGCGGATGAACTGGTGCAGGATGATGTGATAACGCTTTCAGCAGGTGGACAGATTCCGGCGGACGCACTGGTGTTATCCGGCAATATCACAGTCAACGAGGCTTTGATCACAGGGGAGGCCGATGAGATTGTAAAAAAAGAGGGAGATTCCCTTTTTTCGGGAAGTTTTGTGATATCAGGAGAATGCATGGCAAAACTTGAAAAAGTAGGAAAAGATTCTTATATTTCAGGACTGATGTTACAGGCGACGCAGACAAAAGAGGGCGAGCAGTCGGAGATGATCCGGGCGTTGAACCGTCTTGTGCAGACCGTGGGCGTGATCATTTTGCCGATCGGGGCGATCCTGTTTTTACAGCAATACTTTTTTTCCGGGGCGGCGATGAAAGATAGTGTGACAGGCATGGTGGCGGCCATTCTCGGAATGATCCCGGAAGGTCTGTACCTTCTTGCAAGTGTGGCGATGGTGGTGTCGGTGATGAGGCTTGGAAAACAAAAGGTACTGATCCATTACATGAAATGTATCGAGACACTGGCGCGGGTAAATGTGCTGTGCGTGGATAAGACCGGAACCATCACTGTGCCGGAAATGGAAGTGGCACAGTTTATCCTTGCGAAAGAAAAGGAACAGGAAGCAGACCAGCAATCGGAATACAGAAACCAGACAGCCGAGGAGGAGAAAAATAAAGTCGCAAAAACGATCTCTGACTGTGTGCGTGCCCTGCCGTGCGACAATGCAACGATGGAGGCATTGCAGCAGTATTTTACGGAGCCGATGGAAAACAGTGCAGAAAAAATCGTCCCGTTTTCGTCTGCCACAAAATACAGCGGAGTGGTTCTGGCAGGAAAAGCTTATGTGGTCGGCGCACCGGAATTTGTGCTGCGGCAGGATTATACGGCTGTTCAGGGAACGATCGAAGTATTTCTGGAAAAGGGATATCGTGTGCTTGTATTTGCAGAGTATGAGGGGAATCTGGATGGAAAAGAACTGACAGAAAATGCAACTCCCATTGCATTTATCCTGCTCAACAATGCAATTCGTGAGGGGGCAATGGATACATTCCGTTACTTTTCCAAGCGGGGAGTGGAAGTGAAAGTGATCTCCGGGGACAATCCGGTCACGGTATCGGAGATTGCAAAGAAAGCGGGAATCCGCCATGCGGAAAAACAGGTGGACGCAGCAACGTTGAAAACAGCGGAGGCAGTGCGGAAGGCAGCAAAAAAATACACGGTGTTCGGCAGGGTGACACCGGAGCAGAAACGTCTTCTGGTGCAGGCATTAAAAGAGCAGGGAAAGACCGTGGCAATGACCGGAGACGGCGTGAACGATATTCTTGCGTTAAAAGATGCAGACTGCAGCATTGCGATGGCATCAGGCAGTGAGGCGGCTTCGCATGTGGCACAGCTTGTGCTGCTCGATAACGATTTCAATAAAATGCCGGCGGTTGTCATGGAAGGGCGGCGGGTGGTGAACAACATCGGGCGCACTGCCAGCCTTTATCTGGTCAAGAACATTTTCTCCATGCTCTTAGCCGTATTTTCCATGCTGTTTCTGATTGATTATCCGCTGGAGCCATCGCAGGTGTCGCTCATCAGTGTTTTTACGATCGGGATTCCGTCATTTTTTCTGGCGCTGGAGCAGAACCGGAATCAGATTCATGGGCATTTTCTTACCAATGTCCTGATCCAGGCGCTTCCGGCTGGGATTACAGATTTTATCGTGGTGAGCGGCCTGGTGATTTTCTGCAGGGAGTTCGGAGTGGAAAAAGAGTGCGTTTCCACGTCGTGCACGATCCTGATCGCAGTTGTCGGCTTCATGATCCTTTATCATATAGCAAAACCGATGACAACACCGCATGCGATCCTGATCGCAGCGATGGTCATCGGCTGGTTATTTTGTATGCTGTTTTTCAGTGAACTGTTTGCGATCACGGCGGTCACAGGAAAATGTGCAATGCTCATGATCGTGTTCGCAGTCATCACGGAGCCGGTGTTCCGGTATCTGATACAGCTTGTGGAGGCTGTTCAGAAGTGGGGTGGAAAACTAAAATTTTAGTCCGATGAACCGGAATGTTTTTTTCGGCTCTGTTTTTCCCAGATAAAATACGTTACGATCAGAAGGATTCCGGTGAACAGCCATGTAATCGGGCTTGCCAGACGGACTGCCCAGTAACCGAACGGATTTAAGGTGACGGCGATCACGATAATACGGCACACCATTTCCACAACACCGCTTAACATTGGAACAAGTCCGCGGTTTAAGCCCTGCAGGGCGTTCCGGTAAAGGAAAATCCATGCGAGCGGCAGCATGAAGAAACTGATGGTGTTCAGATACTGCATGGCATAGTCGAAAATTTCTTCAGAAGGATTGCTCACAAACCAGCTCACAATAAAACGTCCGCCGAATACGCAGATGGCAGAGGCAGCAAGCGAGATAAAAATGCAGATGAAAAATCCTTTGCGCATTCCCTCGTAGATACGTTTGTATTTTCCTGCGCCGAGGTTCTGACCGCAGTAGGTGGCAATCGCAGTGCCGAGTGTCGGCATGGTCTGGGTGGAGAGGTTTTCCACTTTGGAGGCGGCAGTGAAGGCAGCCACAACACTGGAACCGAAAATATTGACTGCACCCTGCAGGATCATGGTTCCGATAGCGGTGATGGAATAGTTGAGCGCCATCGGAATACCGATGGAAAGCATATTGAACACACCGTATCCGTCGAGATAGTAATCTTCCCGGCTGGTTTTTAAAATGTCGAATTTGCGGAACATATAAATAAAGCAAAGCAGTGCGGAGACACCCTGCGCAATGATCGTTGCATAGGCAGCGCCTGCGGTTCCAAGTTTTACGACGACGATCAAAAACAGGTCGAGCACAATATTTAAAAAGGAAGAGAGAATCAGGAAATACAGCGGTGTTTTGCTGTCGCCGATCCCTCTTAAAATACCGGCGGCAACGTTGTAGGACATCGTGAGCAGGATACCTGCGAAAATGACTTTAATATAAGAGTCTGCGAGTCCTAAGATATTGTCCGGTGTTTTCATTAAAATAAGAAACTGTCTGGAAGCTGCCACTGTAGGGATAGTCAGAAGTAACGATACAATGGCAGTCAGTATCAGGGAGAGTGCGACATAATGCTTTAACAGCTTGAAATCTTTTGCACCGAAGGCGTGGGAGACCATAACGCCAAATCCCTGCGCAATACCATTTGCAAATCCTAATACAAGGAACATCAGACATCCGGTAGAGCCTACCGCAGCCAGAGCATCCTCACCAAGATACTGCCCGACAATGATCGTATCCACCATGTTATAAAACTGCTGAAAAATATTTCCCAGTAAAACCGGAACGGAAAAAAGTAAGATCATTCTGAGCGGGCTTCCCATTGTCATGTCTTTTGTCATAATCTGTACTCCTTGATTTATAAAATAGTTAAAAATCTGTCCGTGTTTTTTAGCCTCAACACGCATATTCTTTACGTTTCAGCAACTTAGTATAAGGCATGGACCGCAAAAAGACAATGTTTATTTTTGCGAAAAAATATAAATTTTTTGTTTTCGCAAAAGAAAAGATTTTTTCGTGGGAAACTGTTATAATAAGAAAGCAATTATTTGCAAGTCACAGTAAAATCACGGAGTAAAATAATGCAGACAAACCTCGAATACTACAAAATTTTTTATTATGTATCCAAATACAACAGTATCTCCCTCGCAGCAGAGGCACTTTCCATCTCACAGCCGGCAGTCAGCCAGGCAGTCAAGCATTTAGAAAGTGATCTTTCCTGTGCTCTCTTTGTGCGGACATCCAAAGGCGTGCGCTTGACAAAAGAAGGCGGACTGCTTGCAGAATATGTGAGAAAAGGATATGAGACAATCCTTACCGGGGAGAAAAAACTCTCAGAGATGTTAAACTTAGATGCCGGAGAAATCTGTGTGGGGGCTAGTGACATGACATTGCAGTTTTATCTGCTTCCTTATTTAGAAGCGTTCCATGATGCATTTCCACAGATCAAGGTGACCGTGACGAATGCCCCGACACCGGAGACGTTGAAACATTTACAGGACGGAAAAATTGATTTTGGGATCATCAGTACCCCGGTGAACAATAAATATGATTTTAAAATGACACCTGTCCGCAAAATTCAGGATGTCTTTGTGGCGGGAAAAAAGTTTGAGTATTTAAAAGGTGGAAAATTAAGCTATAAAGAGCTTGAAAATCTTCCGGTCATGTGCTTAGAGGGCAGCACTTCCACAAGAAAATATGTGGAGGATTATCTGGCAGAGCGCGGCACATTTGTCCGGCCGGAATTTGAACTTGCGACAAGTGATATGCTCATCCAGTTTGCAGTGCGCAACCTCGGTGTTGCCAGTGTCGTGTCGGATTTCGCAGAAAAATACATTGAAAATGGGGAATTATTCATATTGAAATTTGACAAGTCGATACCGGAACGCGAGTTTTGCATTGTCTCAAACGAGCGTGCGCCGATGTCGGCAGCAGCAGAAAAACTATACGATTTTCTGCTTGTTCCGTAGTGAAAATGTCAGAAAAAGTTCATCAAATCTTCATCAATCTTAATGGAATATCAATGGGATTGCGGGCAGGAATATGATAAATTTATATGCAGGATCAGGATATTTAGGGGGAAACGTAAATGATGCGTTTATTATCAATCGGGATAGATTGTGTTTCAGCTGCTATTTTTGTGATTCCTGCTTTGGCTATTTTGCAGTGTACAATCTATAGGAAATGGGAATTTAAACCATTTTGTGTAAAACTGATATTTGCATTTTATGCGATTGCAATGTTTTCAGTTGTGGGTGTCCCTGCGGTTGGGACATTTCAGATAGATTTTGGTCTGAATCTGATACCGTTTGCAGACATTGTAAATAGTCCGTTTGCATATATGAAAAATACGATTTTGAATATCATTTTATTTATACCGATGGGATTTTTTGTACCTGCGGTCTGGAAGAATTACCGGTCTTTCAAAACCATGTTTTTCATGGGACTCGCGGTATCACTGGGGATTGAACTATTACAGATATTTACATTCAGGCTTACGGATATTGATGATCTGATCACCAATACGGCGGGAACCGTGCTGGGATATGAAATAAGCAGAAGATTTTCTTTTCCGTTCTCTTTAAAATCAGTGGATTCGAAAGGAATTTTGGTACGATATGAACCTGTCCTGATTCTGGCAGTTACGCTTTTAGTTTCCATGTTTCTGAAACCAATCGTGTCTGATAGCATATGGAATATCATGATATAATGAGCGCAAGTGAGAAGAATGCATTTATGCATTCGGCGAACGGCGAATGTCGATCATGAAGCTTTGCTTCATGATATAATAAACAATTATATCAAATATAATGAATATTAATTTTACTTATGACATATATTCGTGTATAATCATAAAGTAAAAACAGGAAAGTGTGATGGTTTTTACAGACCATCACTTTTTTTATGCAGGAGGAAAATCAAATGGTTACAGCAGTAGTAGGCGCTAACTGGGGCGACGAGGGAAAAGGAAAAATCACAGATATGCTTGCAGATGAAGCGGACATCGTTATCCGTTTTCAGGGTGGAGCAAATGCAGGTCACACCATCGTAAACAACTATGGTAAATTTGCATTACATACATTGCCATCAGGTGTATTCCACAGCCACATCACCAACATTATCGGAAACGGTGTCGCACTGGATATCCCGAAAGTAATGAGTGAGATCAAATCGATCACAGACCGCAATGTGCCTGCACCAAAAATCATGATTTCAGATAGAGCACAGATGGTTATGCCTTACCACGTTCTTTTCGATCAGTATGAAGAGGAGCGTCTTGGAAAGAATTCTTTCGGTTCTACCAAGTCCGGTATCGCACCATTTTATTCAGACAAATATGCAAAGATCGGTTTTCAGGTAAGTGAGTTATTCGATGAGGAATTATTGCAGGCAAAAGTAAAACGTACCTGCGAGACAAAGAACATTATGCTTGAGCATATGTATCACAAACCATTATTAAAAGAAGAAGAGTTATTAGCTACTTTGCATGAGTACAGAGACATGGTCGCTCCATATGTCGGAGATGTTTCTTTATTCTTAGACAAAGCGATTAAGGAAGGCAAAAAGATCTTATTGGAAGGCCAGCTTGGTACTTTAAAAGATCCGGATCACGGAATTTATCCAATGGTAACATCTTCCTCTACTTTAGCAGCATACGGTGCGATCGGAGCAGGCATCCCACCATATGAGATCAAGAAGATTGTAACAGTAAGTAAAGCATACTCTTCCGCAGTAGGAGCAGGAGCATTCGTTAGCGAGATCTTTGGAGATGAGGCAGACGAACTGAGAAGACGCGGCGGAGACGGCGGTGAATTCGGAGCAACAACCGGACGTCCAAGAAGAATGGGATGGTATGACTGTGTTGCAAGTAAGTATGGATGCCGTCTGCAGGGAACAACGGATGTAGCGCTTACCGTACTTGACGTATTAGGATACTTAGATGAGATCCCGGTATGTGTTGGATACGATATCGACGGAGAAGTAACCACAGACTTCCCTGTAACTGCAAAATTAGAGAAAGCAAAACCAGTATTCAAAAAACTTCCGGGATGGAAATGTGATATCCGTGGAATTAAGAAATACGAGGATCTTCCGGAAAACTGCAGAAATTACATTGAGTTCATTGAAGGACAGATCGGATACCCGATCACAATGGTTTCTAACGGACCGGGAAGAGAAGATATCATTTACCGCAATAAATAAAGAGACTGAGGCAGGCGTGCAGTGGCACCCTGCCTTTTGTGACAAAACATGGAGGATTGTATGGTAAAGAATATAATTTTAGATGTCGGGAAAGTTCTTGTGGCGTGGGAGCCGGAAGACGCAATGAAAAAACTTGGATTTGATGATAAGACAGTGAAAGTGGTAGCGGATGCTACGGTCAATACTCCGGTCTGGCTTGAGACAGACCGTGGCGTGTGGTCAGATGAACAGATCCTTTCTGCTTTTTATGAGAAGGCACCGGAATATAAAAAAGAGATCAATCTGTTCTGGAATCATCTGGAACTGGCAATCAAACAGTTTTCCTATACGAAAGAATGGATTTCCAATATGAAAAAAGAGGGCTTGCAGGTGTATATTCTTTCTAATTATGGGGATTGGACTTACCGGAGAACAAAAGACAATGCGCTGGATTTCCTGCCGTTGACAGACGGAGCGATTTTTTCCTATACAGTGAAGCAGATCAAACCGGATCTTGAAATATATGAAACATTGTTAAATCAGTACCGGTTAAAACCGGATGAGTGTGTATTTATCGATGACCGGATGGAAAATATCGAGGGAGCAAAAAAAGCCGGAATCCACGGAATCTGCTTTGAGACGATCGGGCAGGTCAAAGAGGATCTGAAGAAATACAATATATATGTTTAAATAGCAGGTACTTAAGAAGAGAAAAATCGTCGTTTCACAAAGTTATCACATTTTTTTCCAAAAGAAAACACATTTTTTCGATAAGATAATACTATCGAAAACCGACAGTTGCGAAATTCGTGAAAACAGACGGATTTCGCGATTTTCATGCGAGCCGGAAGTAAGGAGGAAAAGATTGTGATCGAGATCAGCCATCTGGTAAAAAAATATGGCGACCATATTGCAGTGAATGATCTGACATTGACTGTGGAACCAGGAAAAATTTATGGATTTTTAGGACCAAATGGAGCAGGTAAATCGACTACAATGAATATGATTACCGGCTACATTGCCTCGACACAGGGAGAAATTCTGATTGATGGACACAACATTTTAGAAGAGCCGGAAGCCGCAAAAAAATGTATCGGTTATCTGCCGGAGCTACCTCCGGTTTATCAGGACATGACAGTCAGAGAGTATTTAAAATTTGTAGCTGAGTTAAAATCCATTCCAAAAGCAGAGCGGGAAAAGAATATAAAAGAAGTTATGTCAACTACAAAGCTTGAGGAAGTACAGGAACGTCTGATTAAGAACCTTTCAAAAGGTTTTAAACAGAGGGTTGGAATTGCACAGGCTCTGCTTGGATATCCGGAAATTATTATTTTAGATGAGCCGACCGTTGGTCTTGACCCGAAACAGATTATTGAAATCAGGGATTTAATTAAGAGCCTTGGAGAAAAACATACCGTTATTTTAAGTTCACACATCCTTTCGGAGGTAAGTGCGGTCTGTGACCATGTATTGATTATTGACCGTGGAAAACTGGTGGCAAGCGACACACCGGAGAATTTAAGTAAGGTAATGGAAGGTGCAAATTCTCTTGAACTTACAGTAAAAGGGAAAGAAGAAGAAATCAGAGAGGCAATGAACCTCGTAGAAAATATTCAGGAAATGATTTACCATGAATCTTTTGTGCCGGATGCCTGTGATTTTACCGTTAAAATATCAGGGGAACAGGATATGAGAGAAAACATTTTCTTTGCTCTGGCAGATGCAAAATGTCCGATTTTAAAAATGCAGCCGACAAATATGACGCTGGAAGAAGTATTCTTGAAATTGACCGAAGACGACAATGAGGAGGAGAAAGAAAATGCTGGCGATTTATAAAAAAGAATTAAAAAGTTATCTTACATCCATGCAAGGATATGTGTTTATGGCATTTATCATGCTGGTTCTGGGGATTTATTTTACGGCATATAACTTAAATTATGCAAGTCCGGATTTTGGAACAACCTTAAATTCCGTGACGTTTGTATTTTTGATTATCACTCCGATTTTAACAATGAGAATTTTAGCGGAAGAAAAAAGAAATAAAACAGACCAGTTATTATTCACTTCACCGGTGCCAATCTGGAAGATAGTATTCGGAAAATATCTTGGAATGGTGACAATTTATCTGATTCCAGTTGTGATTACGTTGTTTTATCCGCTTATTTTGGCAAAATACGGAACAGTTTCTTATCCTATGACCTTAACTGCAATTGTTGGATTTTTCTTTTTGGGATGTGCCAATATTGCAGTTGGACTTTTTTTATCTTCGATTACAGAAAGTCAGGTTATCGCAGCGGTTCTTACCTTTGTGGTATTATTCTGCAGTTTTGTCATGAATGGAATTGAATCTTTCTTTTCACAGACGGCGATGGCTTCCATGCTTGCATTTGCGGTACTTGCAGTCTTAATTGCAATGGTCGTCTATCAGATGACAAAAGATAATATTTTGACCGGAATTACAGGAGTGGTACTGCTTGGAGCAGTTGTAATTATATATATTGTAAAATCCTCTTTGTACGAGGGAGCAATTCAAAAATTGTTAGATTTGCTTGCAATCGCAAATCATTTTGATAATTTTGTAGGAGGAATTTTGGATTTCTCCGGAATTGTATATATGTTATCCGTAATCTGCATTTTCATATTTTTAACCGTTCAGTCAATACAGAAACGGCGTTGGAGCTGATGATTTGAGGTGAATAGAGAGGAGAAAATGCAAATATGAAGACAAACAATGAAAATAAAGAGTTAAACAAAGACTCAAATAAAGATTTAAATAAAGACTTAAATAAAGGGTCAAATGAAGATTTAAATAAAGAGTCAAATAAAGACGTAACTAAAAAAACGAATAAAGAGTCAAACGGCAAAAAATTCAAAAAAATAGATTTCAAAGAATTACGAAAGAAAAGCAAGGAAAAACGAATCCAAAATAAAAAGAACTTAAAGCATGGTTCCTACAGCATGGGTGCAATTACAATTTTTATTGCGATTATCGTAGTATTAAATCTGGTATTGCAGGAAGTGCCGTCAAAATACAGAGAAATCGATTTAAGTACGCAGAAACTTTACAGCATTGGTGACCAGACAAAGAAAGTACTTAAAAAGCTCGATAAAGACGTAGAGATTTATTATATTGCGCAGAGTGGTTCAGAAAGCAGTGATATCCAGAAACTTCTGGAAAAATACGAAGAGGGCAGTGACCACATCAAAGTGGAACAGAAAGACCCTGCAGTAAATCCGAAATTTGTTTCACAGTATACATCGGATGGCGTGAGCAATAACAGCGTAATTGTTGTGTGCGGAGATAAAAATAAAGTCATTGATAACAACTCATTATATGAAACGACTGTTAATTATCAGACTTACAGTAGCGAGGTAACCGGATTTGATGGAGAAGGTCAGATTACAAGTGCAATTAATTATGTAACATCCGATAGTATGCCGGTGATGTATACGTTAGAGGGACACGATGAAGCAACCATGAGTGATACCTTAAAAGATACCATTCAGAAAGCAAATATCGATATTCAGTCTTTAAATCTGCTGACAATGGACAGTGTTCCGGACGATGCAGATATCTTGTTTATCTTTGCACCGGCAAAAGATATTTCAGAAGATGAGGCGTCTAAGATTATTTCTTATCTGGAAAATGGCGGAAAAGCGTTGATAGTTTCTAATTATTCTTCTGAAGAAATGCCAAATTTTGCTTCTGTATTAGAGAATTATGGTGTGAAGACGGCAGATGGAATTGTGCTTGAGGGAGATACCAATCATTATATTTCTCAGAATCCATCCTATCTGCTTCCAAATATCGAAAGTAATGACATTACTTCAAGCCTGTCATCTGGCAGTCGATATATTTTAATGCCTCTGGCACAGGGAATTGTAAAGAGTGATAACTACAGAGATTCTCTTGAAATCACCGATATTCTGACGACTTCAGATGGTTCTTACTCAAAAGTAAATGTAGAAGATATGCAGACAATGGAAAAAGAAAGCGATGATATTGACGGACCATTTGCAGTTGGTGTTTCCATCACAGAGAATTTAGATGATGAGAAAGAAACACAGATTGTTTACTATTCATCCGAAGCGCTGTTTAATGACCAGATGAACACAATGGTATCCGGAGCAAACTATGAATTGATTTCTGCTTCTGTAAACTGGATGTGTGAGAGCGAAGAGGATAGTAATACAATTTCTATTGCAAGTAAGAGCTATGATACTTCAACACTTACAATTCCGGCAGCAGATGCAAGTTTCTGGAGTATCTTTGTAACAGCAGTTGTACCGGTAGTGATTCTGGTAATCGGCGGTGGTATCTGGATGAAGAGGAGAAAACAGTAATGAAGAAAAAAAATATCTGGCTGCAATCTGTGCGGCACCGACCGTATTTGGCGGAATGGGAATCCTGAAAGGAAAGAAGGCAATCTGCTATCCGGGAATGGAAGAAGGACTTACCGGAGCGGAAGTTACCTGTCAGCCGGCAGTGACAGATGGACATATCACAACCAGCCGGGGACTTGGAACCGCGATCGATTTTGCACTTGCGCTGATCAGCGAGCTGCGGGATAAAGAAAGCGCAGATACCATTTCAAAGCAGGTAGTCTATGAACGGTAGTTTCTGGAAAAAGAGAAAAGCAGGCAGTGTGTTTCTGGCAGTGTTGCTTTTGACTACACTGCTTGCCGGATGTGGGATCAATGAAGGAAAGGCGGAAAAATATGTGCAGGCGAACCTGGATCTGACTTTTCAGGGACAAACC
>OGIV01000652.1_pt1 | contig 24580 bp, 24 predicted proteins | sample 1571861 | NCBI WGS metagenome assembly OGIV01 (sample SAMEA2582099, study PRJEB24529) | metagenome | biome: Human gut stool | place: China | collected 2011 | reverse complement strand
TCTTTACCATTAATTCCATCCCTTCCATACATCAGGCTGATATCCAAGTGTAGATCACCTTAACCACCAAAGGTACTCCCTGTTATCCAACTAGAAATGTCCTACCTCTTTTGGATTTTTTATCTGCTTCTCTTGAATACGCTTTCTTACTTCCTTATGATAATTTTCATGCCAAGTTTTCTCTTTTTCCCAATGATTTTTTATTTCGTCTGAAAGATGAAGTATAAAATCTACGTCTTCTCCCCAATGCTCCTCCACCTTTTCTTCTGACAAAGATTTTTCATCCAGCAATTCATAAGCAAGCAGCATTGCTTTCCACACATTCATTAATTCACAGAAGTATGGAATTTTCAAAAATGCCTTCTCTTTTTTCATTTTTTTAAACAATTTACTTGTTATTTCATAGACATCACAGCCACGATGTAGATGTGAGATTTTTGTCAAAAGGCAATCTGTCTCTTTTTTATCTTCTATCTGCTCTTCTATCTCTTGTATTGTTTGCTGCTTTCTCTTTTTAGCAAGTAAATATTCTTCATCTAAACTTTTTTCACGGTCTTTTTGAAAATATGTGACGGTCTCATCGTGGCTTTTAGGTGTTTTGTTCGGTCTATATAGGTATATCTCTTTACCATCTTTTTGATAGAAATACATTGCCTTCTGAATTAATTCATTCCGTTTTTCTTCATCAACCTCATCAAAATATGTTCTATCAATTCCAAAGAACGCCGCCATTTGGTTCTTTCTTTTCTCCGGAATAGCCTTCTTCCCGCTCTCCCAACTACAAACCGCCTGCCTTGTGACTCCTAATTGATCTGCCAGTTCACTTGTTGATAAATTGCAACGAATTCTAAGCCATCTAAGCCCATTCATTATTATTTTCCTCCATGTCTTCCATATGTTTATCGGTACAAGCATATGTTATCAATGGTTTACAAAAGCAATCAATCCGCAACCTTTTGTACGATTAGTAATCATTCAGTCCAAAGGCTGTATTTCATCTGTTGCATCCTCTTCGTTCATTGCCAGATGTTCAAATGCTGCTTCTCATTCACAATCGGTATTCTTGCCGCTTAGTGCTACGGTACGGTATTCCAGTATATTGAACTTTGCAGACAACTCCTCACATTCCCTATTCCTACTGCAGAAAATAAGTCACTTAACGCTATCACCGTTATATCCATAATATTTCGCCTGTTCGATGACATGTCTTACACGCTCGTCATCAATTAATCTCCCAAAATATCCCCCCGAAATATTTCTCGCCTTGGCTTGTTCATCCGTTATCATGGAAATATCACTAATTCCAAAATAATGAAATGGATATAGTAAATCCTCTTCCATCGCCTGCTGCAGCCTGATCTCATAAGCGATCTGATAATGGAACAATTCATATACATTCTTGGAAGAATCCCCATCATCCCTCTTATCCAGCGTTACTGTCATACCCAGAAATAATTTCAGTTTGAAATACTCCATGACCTTCTGATACGTATTCGCCAGGCTATGATGCGCTTCATCATCGTATGTCATGATAGGTCTAAGAAAAATTTTTACTTTTTTCAAAATTCTTCTGCTCTCCAGCATTGCCACTAATCAAGTCTACCTTATTTACCTTTAATCGTAATAAATACAGCAACGCATAAACGCGATTATACAAATACTCTATAAATTGCAGATCTTCTAAAGCCTCCCTCTTCTCTTTTGCTTTATTCAGATACTCATTATGCCTGATATCAAAATACTCATTTGATAGTTTCATCACTTCACTAATTTCAGCCTTTACAACTGCATATATCTTTGAGTCTTGATTCGAACATATACCCCTGGCTGCAGCTGCATATTTCTTGTCTACACCATCTGGTTTCTGAACAGAAATAAAATATTGTAATGCATCTACTATATAATCAAGTGCACATTTTTTATCCAACATTTCATTGCTCATTATCATTTCTTCAGAATAAGCAATCTTTCTTTCAAACATTCTATGATCAAGGATTACTTCAATTGATTCTGTAGTTTTATATCCTTTTCCTATCACAGATCCAGAAGATAACTTATATGGTAGTTGAAATTTATCAAACCTCTTATTTATCTCGATCGTAAATAAATAATGCATATCTGCTTTTATCCATCGCTCATACATTATTTCAACATAATCTTTGATTTCATCTATATTTATACCACGATTTCCTATTGCAAATTCTGGGTAAGATTCTCCATATTGAATTTTATATTCTTGTTCATAATCAATATTCAGGTAAAAAGTTCCTCCGTTCCATCCATTGTCATACTCCGTATACTCACCCCGAAAATATTTTTCAATAACTTCTTGTTGATCCATCCAAGCAGAAAGACTTGTCCAAAATTTGTTTAATTTATCCTGCATATCGTCATTGGGATTTCTTAACATTATCATTTTAGTCATGAAGGCCACCGCCTATTTATCATTTACCTGCAAAATGTTTCATTGTATCTTTCAAATCATCGCTGAAGTCTTCCAAATCATCAAAAGTAATTGATTCTTCATTCAACAACGACAACATCATGTAAAACTGATTTGATCTGCTCATCTCACACTGCACACCGCAGTCTTTCTTATCCTCCCGAATCCGTTTCTCCAATTTCCAGAATTTGTCCGATGCATTTCCTTCCCCGCTCAACAACACTATGTATTCTTTATTCAATTTTCCATATAAGCTTCCTGCCAATCAGAAATCTTATTTCGGAATAACTTCCAATCTTTCTCTGAAAATTTATTCATCAGTCACAGCACCTCACATTTCCCCCGAATTTGATGCAGAAACCTTCAATCACCAAGCCAAATTTATCTTTTTAGATTCAGAATATTACATCCTCAATCCTCCACTCTTTTCCCGTCATTTCAATTACATCTCCAACTTTACATCCTGTAAACACTTCAACCGCTTTAGGCAGCATTCCATTTACCATGTCATATTTATATATTTTGGTTTCCTTATCTATATTACGAATTACAACCTTACATCCTAATGTCACCTCAGGAACATCTGATGTATCAACAGCATCTGTATTTTCATCATCAGAATAATCAATATCCTCTTCTTTTGCAGATATATTTTCTTCAAGATTTAACGCAGGAACATCACCTTGCATAATTGCATCTACGGCATCAGAGAATATTCGAGTTATTTCTTCCCTTTCTAGACAATCAATAACCACTGATCCTCCAACTGCATTTAAATATGACATGGCAGGTCTTATATGATCACGCACCAGTACATGACGACCTTCCTCTTTAAATTGTCGGAGTGCTTCTATAATGGCAGCCATAACATCTGGATTAGAAGAAAAGGTAAAGTTATAAAAAAACTCATTAATTTTAGAGTTCAAATCATTACTTCCAATAATATCCAGACTTTCGAAGTGATTTTGATGATTATTAGGATCATAAGTATTATGTCCTACCCACCAACATTTTGATAACGTATTTCTGTAAAATCCACTTCTTCCAGAATATCTGTAAAAAAATCTGGTCTGGATAGCACCCGCTTCTTTTTCAGCACTCTTCGGCTTTTTTCCGTATCCATACCCCCACCGCTTACGCATATAATCGTAAAATGTGGTATGAGTCAAACCTGCCCATAAACGTTCATCACTGGCTTGCGATTCACTCAAAAACTGCAGTTTCTCATAAAGAATCTTGCAATTATTAAGATCTATTTCTCCAGGTGTCAAATCGGAATTTAAATCAGACAATTTAAATTCTGTAATATCTTTAAATTCGATAAAGGGATCTTCTCCACAGATATCGGAAATCCATTGATTTGTTTTTTCTGTATAGTATTTTCCATAAATGACTGGCAAATTAGCTTTAAGCGTTTCGAGTGCTTCTCGCTTCATTATGTACAGTTTCATTATGAGTCCTCCTCGGTAGTATCGAAAAATATTGGAATCTGGTCAAATGCTTTACTCAAGGGCAACTCCATTGCCTCTTGCGCCAACTGATAAGAAGTTTTCTCAGGATTAAGTACCTCTTCCATGAAAGTTATTCCCCTCTTTGCATAAGACTTTTCCAAGGCTAAAAACCATTCTTTATTATGATAAGTTTCTTCTCCACCTTCCTGTCTTAATTCTTCAAACACATAAACCAATGCAGGTAATATTAACATCGAATGAAACAGTGACTGCAATTCTGTCTTCCCAGAATACATTGCATATGTATCATAATCTTTAGTTCCCAAGCCAATCCTAATTTTGGTTGAATCAAGATTTATTTCAGCTGGACAATCACCTTCTGTAATTCTTTTATAAACAGAGAAAATCGAACCTGCATTTGTAAACTCCTCATAATCTTTTGTTACATCCAAACTGCTAAGATTCTGATAAGCCAAAATAGATCCGGCAAATAAGTTAAATGTAGTATCGCTGAAATCATCTACCCAATCTGTACAGAAAAAATCTGTAATATTCTTTTTAAGAATAATAAATGCCACTGCATCAAATGATCCGTTAATTCTTCCAATTGGTATAACATGTTCAATATGCTTTGATACAGAATGCAGAACTTCTCTATATGCTGTTGTCGAACATTCCAAATGAATGACATAATCAGCCTTTCCATCTATGATTAGCTGCTCCAGGTCACGGCAATTCATAGCGATATCAAAGCCCAACTTTAGGCTGTTGACTCCTTGCATCGTCTGTTCGTAATCAACATTAAAAAAGGAATCTTTATAATCGTCCTTTTCATCACTTAATACTGGATAGGTAAACAATCTATTAGTTATGTTCATATACATTTACCTCCATAGCATAATCATGTGAATCCGCAAGAGTTACGATAATTTTCACTTTCCCCAAAGATGTCATATTCGCAGTTTCTATAAAGTCTCCATTTAATTTTGCCGTTTCACATCCAGATGTCGGCTTAACATCTGTTATACGAAGCCTATTAGACTTTCCATTTTCTCCTACAGTGACCAGTTCAATTCTTCCATAAGCCACATCATGTGGTATTTCAAAATTAAGTGAATATATTCCTGTTCCCTTCTTTATAATGCGCACATTTTTAAGAGCACAACTAGTTTCTCCACCCGGTTTTTTCTGAACAACAACATCTTTCCCAATCGGATCCGGAATCCCCCGATGTGCATCTAATTTTTTTCGCTTTCTTTTTCCTTTCAGAATTCTAAGTCCGGCTTCTCCTGTCTTTCCAAGTATTCCACTTGTGGTTGTAGATTGACTGCTGCCTTCATCCCCTTTTCCATAAAAGAATCCTTTTGATGAAGTCTTAGTTGGACGCTCCAATACATCAATGTTTCCTAGATGATCATTAATATTTTCTCGTTTATTATCTGAAATTCCAGTTTCTACTGCCTCCGGCTCTTTTTGAAGAACACCGCCTAAACCCTCAACATCCATTTCATCATCGCTTATATGTTCTGCAAGTTCTGCCACAATGGTTCTAATCCAGTCCTTAATTTCCTCATAATATGCTTTAGCCTGCTTCGGATTTGAATGTCTTCCAGGTTCCCAATTATCATGAGCAACCGTTTCCATAGCACGGAAATAACTGTTCAAATCTTTTCCCTTTAATTCAAGAATTCCTGTAAAGGGAACCAACTTGGATATATTTCCAAGACGGAATAATTTCATTCCGGCTTTCCTCACAATCAAAACTTTTCTGTCCAGTTTTTCATTCGGGTCGACCAATAGTCTCAATTCCAATGTACCCATACCATGAAAATCCTGTGAATATATATGAACTTCCTCCGTTCGCGTCAATGCAAGATAATTACCATAAGTTCCTTTGGTCTCACCCGGGCGTTCTCTATGAACGTGTTCCATATATCCTGGTAATGATTTTTTATTGATTTCTCTTCCCTGTACCTTTACCCGAAGCTGCCCATTAAAAAATGACATAAGAAAACTTTCCAATAACGCTACAGTAATTTCTGTTTCCCACTCGCTTGCTGACTTAAATCCATAAATAAAGACATCCGTCCCTACTTCTGATCTTCTATTTATGCTATCAAGTTCTGATATTACCTCTACCGGATTATTTCCTTTTGCTTCTCCGTAATAACCAATACCACTAGTCATTAATGCACCATCTTGATATGACATTAATCTTGAAATGCCCTGTGCTGCACGCTCATATTTCTGATTGTATGTTCTGTAAAACACCAATCTATAATGCGAATTACTAAATGGAGCACTTTTACCAATACCAAATGCACCTGCTTTGTCATCGCCTTTGTTCGCACCGCCATCAATTTTTATCAATGCATTCCATCCATCGAAGCTAAAATTAAAAGGATCATCTGATTGTGCATACGGATCTGAAAGTCCCGTTGTATTGTAATCACTGATTCTGAGCACAAAAGTATTCTCCTTTTCTGCCTCTTTAATTGCATCCTTCAAAAAAAGTTTAGCTTTTTCACTCTTCGATTTATCCCAAAAAGTCTTGCATTTTTTCAAGATATTTCGATATTCCACAATACCCGGAATCTGATTTGTAGACACAAAATATCTTTCAAATTCAACTAGAACATCTGGATTATTATCATCCAATGCAGCATCCAAAGAGTTTTGGCAATTTTCTCGTGCCAAAGATGAAAGCTCAGTTCCATTAAAATTTTCAATACCTGCGTCAGCAACGCCTTTTACCTGTCCATCCTGGTTGCCTGGAAAATTCCAACTAATCATCTTACTGTCCCTTTCTATATTTTTCTATTGTTGATTCACTGTAATTATCGCATTCAGTTCAACGGTCTTCCTCATCACCTGACACCCGTGGTAAGGAATCTCCGCCTCCAAATGCCGAATGTATTCCTATTCCCGCACCAATTGCAGCAAAACCAATCCCTACAGCCCACAGTAGTCTAGTTCCCATCCTCTCAAGGAAATTCTTATTCTGTAAGTCTGCTTCAGCAATCTTATCCGCTACCGCAATCATATCTTCCGTAATTGACTTTCGTTCTATCTCAGATATATTTTCCTTCTCAATCCTCTTAGCTAATGCATCAAGAATGGTTTGATAACCATTAATAACTGCCATTTGACTTTCCTTATTCTTTTCAAGAATATTGTTGCATGCCTGTGTATACTGTTCTATTGTTGCCTTTCCAAAATCCGCATATACCGGAAATTGATTGATGATAGCAATTGCCACATCCTTATCCATATAAGGAATCAATGAAGCAAATTCCATAATTTTGTCCTTTGATACATTACGAAAAGAATCTATCCCTAATGCACGTTTAACTGCTTTTTCATTAACATATCTTTTTGGCAACTTTTTTGACATAGCCATCCCTCCCAATTAGCTTTATTTTCCCCTTCTCACATAAGTAAGTTCAATATCATACCCCAGTGCTTCCATCATCTGCACAAAAGTCTTATTCACTACGCCATCCTGCTTCTTGATGACACGATTAACATAGGCCTTTGTAGTGTCAATCTCTTCAGCCAGCTGCACCTGTGTTTTTCCCTGCTCTATGCATTTTACTTTTACATCAACTTCGATATTGTTTTTTACCATAATTTTAATCCTCAACCAAAAATCAGTTGTCTTATTCGTATAATTTATAGTACATCAAAACTTACATTTTTTCAATCAAAAAGAAGCCTGGGTAAATAGTAAGCTGAGAATCCCATTTGTAAACCAAGACTCCCACTTTGTAAATGAAAGTCCTGCTTTGTAAGCGAGATTCCCGGTTTGTAAGCAAGATTCCCGAATTTTCATTTCCATTACGATATGATATAATACGTTCAGCAATAAATTTGCGTACGACAACCAGAGATCAATTCTCTCTCGAAATTTTTGTATTCGGAGAATCCATCCCTGTTTTGATTGGATAGAGTTGTTCTATTCTGGCGGCACTTAGCAAATTTATTTGTTACTTTTTGAGAAGTTTAGGCTTTAAGATGATGTTCTCGACGGCAACCGGTGAGCATCCCAGTTTCTTAAGCACATCTTCTCCATAGTAAAAGCTGAACGTTTCGTATGGACTACGGTTGTTCAGCTCTTTTCTTTTGTAAGAATTGATATAGTTCATCGTCAGAGTACCTCTCTTTCTGTAGGAATTCGTCTTCCTTACATGTCACAGGCAACAAAAAAGGGAGGATTTTTACCCTCCCCAAAAACTTTTTTAGAAATTTTTTCTGATGCAGCCGATAGCCTTGTCATAATGAACCTTTGCTACCTTAATACTCACGCCCATGATCTTTGCCGCATCGGTGATCGTGCATTCCTCAAGACCGATCAGCTGATAGGCCTGCCTCTGCCTGTCTGTCATCTTTGTAGCAACGATCTCCCTGAGCTTCATTACCTCATCCGATACTTCCATCTCTTCAAAAGGATCGTAGCTAGCACCGGCAAGCACGCTGCTCTTGCTCACATCCCCGTCCTCACATTCTCCGATCTCATAATCGAGAGAATAGTTCCAACCCATCGGATATTTTTCCCCGGGATGCGATTCTTCCCACTCTTTCTTGTGGGCCTTCTGCTCAGGTGTGAGTTTTGGATAACCGTTACGGATATTACAGTTCACCCAGTTGTCATCCATCCTGTGAAGCAACCGGATCATCACTTCCGTTGTGACGTCATCTCCGGGCTTGATCTCGTTATAGGTTGTCCTGTAACCGCCGCGCCCATCCGGAACCTCTACCGGATACCTGTATGTACCTCTTTGATCTGACCATGTTTTTTTGACTCTCATAATTGCCTCCGTTTCCGGCCAGGAGGCAGAGAGAGCAGGATACCCGGTATAGACTTCTGACCGAAGTACCCCTGTGATAGCCGTAAAATAAGCGCAAGAAAACAAGGGTACTTACACCCACTTCCGGCAACCGCCTTTATTGCGACTGCTTTCCGTGGTATGTCGTATCCTGCCTCACTGCGCACATGTGGCCTGATATGAATTTGTTATCTGAGCATCCTGTTGGATTCCCATCACAGCCCATATCCGCTGATATGGACTCTGATCCGCATCCAACCTTTCTATAGGTCTAGGTAACCAAAACCGGTATTTTCCTCCTATATTTCTTGGGATATTTTTCACCCCCCTGTCTTTCTAAGCGTGTTCTGACCATGTTTTTCCGGTCATTTTTACAACCGGTATGAACATATTAAATCCATTACGGAAATAGCAACATTAATCCGGACTTAATGAAAAAAGGCATAAAAAAAAGCGCTTTCGCGGTCATCTGTAATTCAGATAACTTTGAAAGCCCTGTATATGTATGCTTTCCTACATTAAGTCCGACTTAATGATTTTGGATAAATTTATTTATTTTTTCTTCCCGCACCTCTTTGACGATATTGTTACGGCTTGGGATCCAATCTTTTGCTATGTTTGCCATGATAAGTTTCTCTACCCATTGTTTCCACGTGTCATCCATATGGTCTGTAATAAGGATCCGGACGAATATATTGGATGGCGTTGGATTTGTCAGCTTAAACCCGGCAAGATCGAGAAGGTGTTCGGCGTGTGCCGGTGTCATGTACATACCCTTGCACAACGCAAGAACCGTACCCTTCTCAAAAGAAGTATCCGTTCCATTGCGGTATCCGCTTATGGTAACGGTACTCACCCCACACCGGTCCTGCAGCTCTTCAAGAGTTACATTATAATGCTCCATGTAATACTTAAGACCACCGCCAAAGCCTCCCAGCATTTTTTCCTTCATATCATCAGCTTCAGCATTAACTCTTGCCATAATCTTATCGATTTCAGCCTGCATTTCCGTTTTGGACTGATTTATCTCATGTTCGGGATCATATTCTGCCGGAACATAATCATCGGCATCCATCTCACGGCAAAGAAAACAGCGCCTGTAAAATGTATCGGAATAATTATCACTTGCGCTGAATTTGCGGTTAAATACAAAGCAGCATTCGTCAGCATGCTCCAATCCGTATTCCGTCAGTTCATAACTTCCTGCTTCCGTCTGGTGAACATATTTAGGATCGTTGAGGCAGAGCATATAGTTCGCATATACAAGCACCTTATCTGCAAACAGCTGTCCGATCGTGGGATTCATAATCAGCTGTATGGTCAGATTCTGCTCATCGATAACAAAGCTCTGATTCCTGTCGATTCTCTTCTTATAAAATGCAAACGGCGGCATCATTTTACCGTCACAGTAAACAAAGGCTCCAAGAGCCTCTTCACAGCCAAGTTCCATCAGCCGGAGTTTTGCCGCGATAAGGGAAACGCCAAAAAACGAGGCAGTCCGTCCTACAGCTTCCTGGACATTTTCCGCATAACGCACGCTAGAATCAGCCTGATGCGCTGCCACCAAGAAATCACTGTAAACTCTAAGTGTCATTTTTGCAGGCATCAGGATCCTTGGAGCTAGCTGGTTCGCCTGCCACTCCATCCATTTGAGTACGGGAGAGTCCTCGGGTATTCCATCATATGTCTCAACTATCTCGCAGGAAATATGGCTACTGTCGCCTTCCAAGAGCCTCTGAAGCTCAAATGCCCTGCTATGCCTGTCCCAATGTACGCACTCATGAATGATTGTATTATTTGCCGTGCCGATATTGTACATAAAGTACACATTCGGATTTATCAGCATCGTGCCCGGTCTGGTAGTAATTTCGTGTTCATTATTGCCGATGATTGAATCATAGACGGTAACAGTCTCTTTTCCGAAATAGGTTTTGCCAAAAATCTTATCTCCGAGCGGAGCATAATATATTTCCATGCCCATAATCTTTGCGATTTCCTCAACCGGTAGCGGCATCGGTTGGAGCAAGGCCTTTTCAAAATTTCTGCGAAGAAAATCTTCAGCGTGCCTGTCCACATCCTCTTCATACATATATGGTACAAGGCTCTGACTGAGGGTTTTATCCTTATCATAGATCGCCTTGTTATATTCTTCAGCCCCGGTCACGGATACATTGTGCAGCCCGTCTTTCAATATTGCTTTGAAGAAAACATTATATGTCTTGGTAACAGAATCGGAATCATAACCAAATTGCGTCCTGCCGCTGATTTCCACAGTGGCATCAACAGAAGTCCTTATTTCAAGCCAGTCATTTCCGAGATCCTTGAATGTAACGCCACAAATGGTAGCATCTGACAGTTCAGCCCACTTTATTTCATAGAAATCTTCATCTTCAAAACTATCCTTATGTCTTATAACGACAGGGCTGATAGCCTCCATGATTTCATCGAGGTAGTGATCCTCCATATATTCCTTAAAGTCTTTATATTTTTTCATGCCGGATCACACCTCCTTCTGCATTATTCAATCATCCTGGAAATTCTCTATCTCATTTGCATCTCCAAGCTTTATGTCAAACATCGCTTCTTCAATAACTCTTATACACTCATCCGTATTTTTCTTAATATTTTCCCCCAGAACCTTATCACCGTCCACCCCATAAACAGGAGCTGCTTATTTATCTCGTTGTCCCGTTCAATGTTCTTGAAATCTTACTACCCCAAAACTTGCTGTTGTTACTATTTTCCAATCTTGGCTTCAGAACCTCTCAGTCCTTCCCATGGAAAAATTCACCATCGCAAAAAAAGCAATCTTGTATTTCGTCAGAACAATATCCGGCTTTCCCGGCAATGCCTTATAATTCTTCCGGTATCTATATCCCTTTTTCCACAGAGTTTTCCTCAGCAGAATCTCAATTTCAGTGTCACTTGACCGGATATGCTGCATATTCTTCCGGCGTTGTTCCGGAGTGAGCGTATCCATTTATTCATCCCTCCGAATGAGACCTCCGGCTTCGTTTATTCCTTTGACGTAAGCCATAATTCTTTCCGCAAACCTATCATGGTGATCATGATTCATATCAACCATCCATTGCGTGTATTCCCTGACACTTTCATCCATAGCGTCTCCGCTTTGGATATTCAGTTCATACATATTGAGTCCGGGCAAAGCAAAATCTATTTTATCACTCGGAAAAATAAACCCACACCGGCGAACATTCAGTAACAGCATATAGAATAATAACTGATGAGAATTATGCCGTTGTGTATCCCTGTAAACCTTGCTCGTACTATTCTGATATTTCACATCAAAGACTGCAATATACCGCTTTTCATCGTCAGAATCTTCTATCAGGGCTATATCCGGAACGTAATTATTCATAAGATATGCGTGGTGCTCTGAATCTTTTAATGTAAACAGCGGATTCTTTTTGGGAATCCTGTACTCATCCAAGATTACCTGAGACTCCAATCTTGTCTTAAGATACTCACGTATTGTTGCCCTGACATAAAACTCAAACAGGGACTCCATATTTATGGTATACGGAATAATAAATCTTACTTCAGCAGTCTCTGTGCCGAACAGGTCATTTGACCCATTGCCAAGAATTACTGTTTTAGCAAGATCAATTACCTTTTTGTAGACAGAATTAAAACCTGTAACATTGGCTTTTCCAAAATCACTTTTTCCAATCTTCACTGTGCGAACCTCTTTTAATGAGTTTTCGCAGAAAGAATAAATCCTGCCTATTGATTTTAATGGAAGCCCACTAATCCTAATGGTATCATGCGCTTTTTTTAGGGCAGCTTTCATTATCCTGTTTTCCAGTGTGTCTACGGTAAACACAGGATACCTACAGAAAACTCTGTCTTCCCTTCCCTGTGTAATATTCGTCTTTATATGTTTTGAAACCTGTATATTTCCAACTACTTTTCCGTTAAAGTTCTCTTCCTTAAAAGCCATTGAACGCCGCAGGTATTTTTTGCAGATTCTCTCACACTCTTTTACAAGTGATATCGCAGCAAGAAGCTCTCCGCCTTTTTCTGCATTATTTACCGGGATCAATTCCTGATCAGTATATATCTTAAAGAAATCCCCGTTAGATCCCGAGACATATAATTCATACTCCGGATCATTCATCACCTTAATAAGCATATCCCAAGGATTTAGAGCATACCTTGGCGTAATTATCAGAGCGCACTTTTCCTGCGTTACTGGATCAATGATTATTTTGCCATGGTCATCGCGCAGCCACCCAACGCCCACGGTACCACTTGTATGATAGTTGCCTTTTTCGTCAGTATACAGCCCCATTTCCTCTGGAACTGCACCATCCATTTTTCTTGCCGCTGCAACTCCCCTGGGTATCAAACCGGCGGCATCAGGCGACCAGTCTTTCAGACCTTTTATTATTTTGACATCAGATCGCATCTGATACCTCCGTTTTTATTCCTCGATTAGTGATTTCTCTATCAATTCCTTCTTTATTGACTCTGTATATTCTGCTTTTCCAAGTTCTTCCCAAAGCTGATTATACAACTTCCCCAATTCTTTGGAATCTGAACACTTCTCCATTTTCTCAATGATGTCAAAAGCCGGTATCTCAAATGCCTCCGGTTCATTACCATAGAATTCATCCATAAGTATTCCATCATTGTGATACTCTCGCAGAACAGGAATCACCTGATATAAAAAGCGGTCTCGCATCTGAACTTCAGCCTTTTCGGCACTCTTGCGAATAAAGTAAGTATGCCCTATTTGCACATCCGAACGATTGTAATCATCTGTATTCATATAAATATCAAAAATACGATCCACAAGATGAAACAGTCTCAGTTCTTTAGATGTTTCCCAATCATCAACCTTCGAGAATACAACTTTGATATCAGGAAGGAGCGGGAAGAACAGGAAACGTCTTCTTATCGCATAATCAATCGATGCAATGGACTTATCCGCGGTATTCATGGTTCCTACAATGTACAGATTACTCGGAATCTGCAATCTGGAATCACCTTCAACTGTATAGGGCGTAGCCACCTCGCTATCTCTGTATTCAAGCGCATATATCAACTCTCCGAATACAGTAGCAAGATTTGCTCTGTTAATCTCATCTATAACCAGATAAAACTTCTTGCTGTTTTCAGGATTATCAGAGTTATAATACTTTCTTGCTATCCTTGCCATTTTCCCAAGAGTCCTGTTTACTGTCCTGTACATTACGGGAATTGGTTGGCTGTATACAAACTTATACTTTTCAGCATCACCTTCAAGTATTTTGCCGTTTATCTCAGACGCATTGGTCTCAGAAGCTGAAACTGAAATACCTCTCACGAAATCCTCATATGTGTATGAAGGATGAAACTGAATGATATCCCAGTAAACGAGATTGTTTTCCTGAACATTTTCAGTTGGGAGATTATACTCATCATTCTTTGTGATAAGCTGGATGCTTTTAAGTTTTTCTTCATTCCATTCTTCTCCGAATCCTGCCTGATTAGCAAGAAACTCCTTTACTCCATACGTTTTTGATGTGCCCGGAGGTCCCTGTAGAATCATCTGATGAATCCCCGTGCTTTCCATAACCGATTGATACCTGTCATCCATAGTTTTGTACACTCCTTTTATTGTTTCATCCACCATTGCCCGCCATGTTGGTAAAGAACGTATATCATTTAGCAAATTGAACCTCAGTTCATCATTTGATGAACCGTGCAATGCCATATCATCCAACGTTCTAAGATCCACTTCCACTGCCAAAATCTCATCCTCACTTACCGAATTCAGAGAATCAGCATATCTATATGCTTCAAGATTCTTAAGGTAAGCACTGAGATACTTATATGCCAACAGCTTTGCCATCGTATAAAGAGATACTTCTCTTCTTACAACTTTCTTCAACCGGCACTGATCAATACTTGCCGTTCGTTCACTGTTTTCAGTTTTAATTTTTGAAACAAGATAATACTTTTTCCCTTTATAGAAAATCGAATGAAGATCTTCACGGTATACCCCATTGTCATTTCCCCTAGAGCTATCACTTGCTCCCAGTCTGACTGATTTACTCAGATTGCTGTTGCATATAAGGCAGCTTCCCCATGCCTGCCCTTCATCAAGCTTATAGTATATTTCACGATCATACATCAAAAGATCCATAATTTCCCAATTATTGATCAGAGGGTGCATAACCATATCGTTTATTATTTCAAACAGAACACCGTAATTAGTGTTATACTTTTGTCCGCCCTGAAATCTCAGACCTTCTGCAGAAGCCGTGCCGGAAAGTATATCCAAAAAAATCTGCCGGTATTCTTCGTTTGTTTTCAATTCTATTTTATCTTCAACAACATCAGCTTTCTGACGTGTATACTGAGAATAAGTATGTTCCGCATCAGGAATAGTCTCTGTTAATACAACCCCTTCTTTCTTATACTGCCTAAGCAGAGGAAGAACCTGTGCCTTTATCTTATTCTGCATAAGCCTCTCTGCATTCCACATTGAAAAACCGTGTCCGGGAAGAAAATAAGTAAAACCAATTACATAATTGTTTTTTTCATCGCCATAGTCCGGAGATATATAATCAAGGAAACCATTATAGAAATTGTATTTTTCTACAGCATCATCAGTAAACTTTTCAAGCAGCATAACTGTATCTTCTGAGTAAAACTGGAAATACAGTTCACAGATATCGTTTATCGTTTTATATAGATTCTTTCCCAATTTGTTGAAATCATTTTTGTAGCGCACCGTTGAACTGTCAGTCCATTCCAATGGATATCCAAAATGTAGAAAATCCTCTGCCTCAGTCGGTGTAAGACAAACTGAAAAAACAGGGATACCAACAAGAATATCACTTACATCTTTTATTGGAGAATTGAGACATTCATCCTCCCTGTATCGCTCCAAAAGCACGCTCCACTCCCGGCGCTGATCTTCAAGCTGTTTTATCAAATCCTGGTCAATGTTAAAAAAGGCGTTTTTGTAAAAGCTGTCTTTTATCGCTGTCCGAAGTTTTTCTTCCGTACTCTCCGCATAGCAGACCTCGAATGTCGCAAGGAGATCTGCATCCAGACTATACTCCGGATGCAATATATTAGAAGTCATGAAAACATACATATTATCCGGAATACAAAGCGTCTTTCCGGAAGCAAGAGTAATCGTTTCCCCTCTGTGGGAGAACGCATACATAAGTTCTCCAAGTACACTTGATATATTGACTCTATGTATGTCATCAAGAATCAGAAAACCCGGCATTTCAGAATGTTCCATCTCTGCGACCAGTTTTCTGACCATCTTGTCTTTCTGTACAAACGATGTTATTCCATTGACAGTCTGAATTGATATCCCCTCGATAAAATCATGGCTTGTCATTCCTTCGTGAAGAGAAACCAGTTTTATCCCCGGTTTATAATTTGATTCAATATAATTAAATGTAGCATCACAAAAGTTATCTGGATTATAGAACTTAAGCTTTGGATCGTTCTTCTCCGATTCCGAAAACCTCTCCCAGATAACTTCCGCAACTGCCTTTTTAGCTGAATATGTTTTACCCGAACCTGGCGGGCCTATGTATATTCTGTTCTGATTCATTTCTTTCCTTTTTCAAAATCGGAAAGCATGTCAAACACAGCCTCTGCCAAACACTTGGCAAATTTAGGCGGAACAGCATTTCCGATCATCTTATACGTCTCTACATTGCTTCCCTCAAAAACATAATCATCATCAAATGTCTGAAGCCTTGCAGCTTCTCTAACAGTAATTGTCCTAAGCTGCTTGGAATCCGGATGAATATGACGCAAGCCATCCTTATATAAATGTGCCGGAATCAGATTGCTTGGTTCATCCCATCTGATAACATGATACTTATGAACATTTGAAGTATGCCCAGTCTTCTCTGTGTACAGTTTTTTTAATGAATCTGTCGAAATATATTCGTTTCTTCCGGATTCAATATCTTCTGTCAACAGCTTAAAAATCTCCATATCGCGTTCACTCTGCCACCTTGCTATATGATTTGGGACAAAAGGTTCAGGAACGGAATGCGACATTCTCTTTCCTTTATATTTTTCATCATGTCCTAACGGATAGAGTTTTGGCAAATCACCAATAGCTTCCATTACCGTCATTTTCTTCTCTGTTTTATATTTAGGCAGATATTTCTCATAAAAGAACTTTAACAACTTCTCGCAGTTTTCTTTACCGAAATACTCAACAGAAAGGCCTATTATAATTATTCTCTTTCGATTCTGTGGCACTCCATAATCAGTAAAATCAATAATTGCATTGGAAAGATCCTGAAGTACGCTATACCCCGCCTTCAAAAAACTTTCTTGTATAATCTCTATGATAGGTCTGTCGCCAGGCTGAGCACTCAGAATTCCAGGCACATTCTCAAACACGAACATCTTTGGCTTGTATTTTTCTACAACCTTGATGTAACTCTCAAACAAATAATTTCTATAATCATTTTTCATTCCGTGTTCATCGCGCACCCGTCCTGCTATTGAATACGCCTGACACGGAGGGCCACCAATAATAATGTCAAGGTCACCGGCATCCTGTATCAGTTTATCCAAGCCTTCTGACGATCCATAAGCATCATCATCCTTCCACCCATAGAACAATTCATCTGTTCTTTGAATATCGAATTGAAGAACTCGATCAGAAGCGTCCTTGTAACCCCATTTTGTTTTTAATCTATTGGCCAGATTTGTGCACGGACCTTTTTCCCATTCGACAGCAGCAATTGTGTCATAATATCCGGTCTGCTCAAATCCATCCATAAGTCCGCCGCATCCAGCAAATAAATCAATGGATTTGATGGTTTTATTTCTTTTTCTGCTCATCTCCACCCTCCGAAATAATTCTTAGGAGTTCTTCTCCCAACGCCTGACCAAGTAACGGTGGAACAGCGTTTCCCACCTGTCGGCTCTGCTGCGTTTTTGTTCCGGTGAACACAAAGTCATCCGGGAACGACTGGATTCTCGCGTCTTCCCTAACCGTAGGGATTCTGTTTAGTTCGTAATGAAAAATGTTTCTGTGTCCGGTATCAACTGTACGTGAAGGAGCATTTCCGTTAAGTCTAGTCCATGCCATATGGAATTTTCTGCTTTCTCCCCATCCCGGCGGCAGATCTTTGTAGTTTCCGCCTTCAGGAACAAGTGCTATCGTGTCTATAACAAACTGCTTGTGATCTGTTGCAACATGGTTATGTAGAACGGTATTGTTCCCCCTCATAAGTTTCTGATATTCTGTTTTGGGCGGTTCCGAATATTCATCCGTTTCCTCTCCCAACCGATCAGTATGTGTTGAAAGATCACTGATTGCATCCCTGCAAGTACGATATGTTTCCGGAGTAAATTTAGGCTCTGGAAAATGTGGGACACCTATATCCTTTCTTATGCCCATGAATATCAGCCTTTTTCTCATTTGTGGAACACCGTAGTCAGCAGCAACAAGAATCTTGCAATCAATGTTGTATCCCATCTTCCTGAAGCGTTTTAGGATTTCATCCTTTATCTGCCCCTGATATAGAGTAGCCATGCCTGGAACATTCTCAATAATAAAGCCCTTGGGCTTGTACTCCTTTACCATCTCGATCACAGCAAGATATAACTGATTTCGTTTATCATCAAAATTTCTTGGTCCAGTCAGCGAAAATCCCTGGCATGGAGGTCCTGCTATAATCACATCTATCTCTCTATTGCCGGCGATTCTTTTTATCTCTTCAAAAGTCTCATGCTTGGAAAGATCAGCATTCAAGCCAACCGCACCATCATGATTGAGTTCAAATGTATTAAGCGCAGCCTGATCATTATCGACTCCAACAATAATGTTAAAGCCTGCATCCATAAATCCTTTTGACAGACCACCGCATCCCGCAAACAAATCTATTGCATTCATAAAGTTTCTTCTCCTGTTTTAATAAATTCACAGATGTCTGATATATCGCAGTCAAGCTTTTCACACATCTTCAGCAATACTTCCATGCTCACTGGCTGATTTTTACTTAATTTAGCAAGCGTATTAGTACCTATGCCTGTAAGTTTTCTAAGGTCTCCCTTATTCATGTTTTTATCAATCATCAACTTCCATAGCTTGTTATAACTTACGTTCATAGCTTTCCTCTTTATCATTTCAAACCAGGTGAATTGGAAAATTAAATTCCAGTCCATTCACCCAAAAACTGGAACTTAGTATTGCAAAATATATCCTAGAAGTTAGTGTTGCAAACCTCTTGATATCTAGTTATAGTTGTGGCTCAGCAATAGAGTCCGGATGGCGTTATCCAAGGAGAATACCATGGCTAAGAATGCACATCTGGTTCTTGATGAAAGAGCCACAATAGAAGTTCGCATAAGAGAACGAGCTTCATTTACTGAGATAGGTAGGGAACTTGGCAAGGACCCTTCTACTATCTCAAAAGAAGTCAGACTCCATAGTCAGACTGTACGTAAAGATTCCTTCAATCCCTGCAGCAAGCGAAGTACCTGTGATGAATACGGAACAGCATGTTCAAAGTGAAAACTACAGTATTCAAAAAGCTGCAAGAGATGTCCTCGTGTAAAGTGCTACGAGCATTGCAAGCAGTTTGAGGTATTGGTTTGTAACAAACTGAAGAAACCACCATACGTTTGCAACGGCTGTATCCAACGGCAATCCTGTAAGCTGGAGAAGCATATTTATTCTGCCAAATCAGCTCAGAAGAATTATGAGACTACTCGCTCAGAAAGTCGTCAAGGAATAGCAATTACACCGGAAGAATTAAAGCGTGTAGATGCTATTGTTTCACCGCTTGTTAAGTTAGGCCAGTCTATTCACATGATATGTGTCAATAATGCAGATGATATCATGCTTGATGAAAAGACTATTTATAACTACATTGATGCAGGGCTTTTATCTGTAGATAACGTTGATCTTCCGAGAAAGGTCCGTTATCGTACCCGCTCACATAAGAAGCCTGTAAGAGTAGACAAGCAGTGTCATGTAGGACGCACTTACGAGGATTTTGAAGCTTATCTTGCTGCGAATCCTGATATTCCGGTAGTGGAAATGGATTCAGTAGAAGGTCGCAAAGGCGGTAAAGTCTTGTTGACCATATACTTTAGAAATAGTAGTTTAATGCTTGCTTTTATCCGTGATAACAATACCGCCAAGTCAGTTACAGAAATATTTGACTGGTTGTATGAACAGTTAGGACATGAAGTATTCACTAGCCTCTTCCAGGTGATTTTGACCGACAGAGGAAGTGAATTTACTAACCCGCTGGCAATCGAATTTAATAAGGGCAATGGTCGCAGAACACATATCTTTTATTGTGATCCACAGCGTTCTGATCAAAAAGGTGGTTGTGAAGTTACACATGAGATGATTCGTCGTGTGCTTCCGAAGAAAACCTCTTTTGATAACTTAACTCAGGATGATATCAATCTTATGATGAGTCATATCAACTCATATAACAGAAAAAAGCTGAATAACCAGTCGGCACACCAGTTGTTCAGCTTCATTAATGGCGGGGATATTCTTGACAAGTTAGGAGTAAAATCCATTCCCGCTAATGAGATTAACCTTACACCTCTATTACTGAAAAAATAAGAAACGTAGCGCCATTCGGAAAAAATACTGAACCGAATGAGGGGTGGAATTTAATCTTGCGAAAAAAGAAATAAAATTCGACCTCCGCTTAACGTGACTCTTTTTTCAGAGGATTAAGATCTCAAAAAAAGAATATCAGCATATGAAGCATAAAACAACTTGTTTCTAATAGTAAATTCCAGTTTTGAAGAACTTTGCAAAACTAACTTCCATAAAAATCATGATATTTTGATTTGCCAGAATTTACTTATGCAAGCGATTAGCTAAATCAGAACTTAAACTTGCAAACTGGAAGCTCGGATTCCAATTCAGCTCATTTCAAACCACATCAAAGTTTATAGGCATCCGAACATATATTATTATACCAGCCTGCATTAAAAATTGCAATATCGAAATATTTTTACCCCTAGCCTATATTTTTTCACATGGTTCTATCCGTTCTATCACGTGATTCTATCCTATCATATCAAATGTAATGTCCTAAATTTGGGACTCATAAGCCGTCAGCCTACACCGTCAGCCTACAAGTCCGCCCCGCATCACCATTTCCTTCCGTTCATCTGCCACCTGTCATGCCGCTTGATACTTCTCACCGCCTGGCTCAGCGTGTTTGCCCTGTTATGCTGATAGTAGGGATGCTAGTACCGGTGCCTATGAAAGACAACCACGGAACCGGCATCCGGCCAATCACAGTTATGGATGTACCAGCAATGCCCCGTGTTCCGGGACATTATGGTCACATCGTAGTCATCCACTGCGATGATGGTGAAGTATGCCGGATCAAGGCATTTCAGATCATCGCTGTTAAACATTCGCTGCCTCCAATCCGCTTTCCGCAACCATACCGTAACCGCACTGCCTCTCAGCCACGAACCTTGCGTGAAGCTCTTTCTTTTCCTTCAGGAACCGCTCATGCAGCTTCCTTGTCTCTTCTTCCATAAAAGTCTTCTCAGCCTCAATCAGCTCCGCCCTGGTCGAATCCTTCATGATCACTAGCTTTCTATCCTCGCACTTGACCAGCACCGGATCCCCGATATTGAAGCCCAACTCCCGAAACCACAATCCCTGAATCCTGAGCATCGACGCGGTCTTTCTGCCGTAGTTGGTCGCCTCGCTCAATGTCAGTTCCCTGTATTCCTTCTTTGCTCTTGCCATAGATCACCACTCCTTTACTCTGATTGACTCCGGCAGTCCTGATCGGATCTATGGAAGGCATAAAAAATAGGACTACCATCAGCTCATGCTTTCCAGTCACCGATCAAGTCCTACCTTAACCCCATGTTCAGTTGTCACACGGCATGGTTATCCCGTGCGTTTTGCCATTAAGGCTCCACCTCCCCTCGTGTTATATTAGTGCAAGGCGGTCATATCTTCAGTTGAAAACGGCGCCGTCCCACCCGTAAATACCGTACCCTATGGCATTTTTCTGTAGGACTAAATCAGCCAAAAACCTTTGATTTATGCAGTCTTTGCTTGACTTGACACTATAATGCCACTAGCCCCAGTAGCAAAAATCAACAGTGCTCTATTTTCTCCAGCATCCACAATCCTACGAAGATTCATAATAAACCCTACCTGCATAGAATTCGGTTCCAGCTTATACTTCTCCGTGGAAGATATCTCATCCCGTTTTGCTATTTCCCTCTGCTTTTTGATGATCTCATACTTTTGCTTATAATTCTCATAGAAATCATCATAGAAAAGCGCATACTTAGAATCCCACAGCTGGTGAAATTCTTTTACGATCTCCATCGCAATTTCACCCTGCTCTGTGGAAACAATTTTGGTATTCCACTCCTTATTTTTCATCAAAGTAGCACTTGTGATGTTGGAGCTGCCGATGATAATACGATAGATCTCTTCCTTCTTAAAAATGTAGCCTTTGGTATGGAAGCCCTGGTCTGCCCGATCCACATCATACATCTTCAGAGTAACATTGGACAATTCCTGCAGCTTCTTCAATGCTCTAGGCTCACTAAAGTTAAGATAGTTGGTCGTTAAGATCTGACCCGGAATCTGCCTCTTCTCCAGTTCCTTCAACGTCTGCAAGAGAGGCGTAATTCCGCCCATAGTAAATAAATGCTACGCTGATCTGAAATTGATCACACTTCATCAGTTCGTCTTCTATGACGGAAATGACTTTCTTACCTTCTTCTGGGTTGTTTGACACAAAGGCAGGCTTGTATGCCAGATTGGCAGCGGCTGTACCGTCAATATATGCAGTTGTCAGTCCTTCTTGAAGTTGCGTAAGGGTGGTGTTTGACATGGTATTCTCCGTATTTAACATTTTTCTCTATATTTCTTCTGTTATGGGTTTGCGTGATTTTTTGATTTATCTTATTATCCATTACTCATTATCTTTAATTTCCCAGTGTCCACTAAATCCACTGCCAACATAAATTACATTATTCATTTCCTTTATATGGCGTTTTATTGTTTTAGAGCTTACTCCTAATGCTATCGCTATTTTTTCAGTACTTATCTTGTTGTCCCTATGAATCAAGTCAATAATCTGGACATCTAACTTGTCTTGAGGGACATCTTGAGGGACATCTTGAGGGACATCTTGAGGGACATCGTAGTTCAGGTTCGGCATCACTACAGTAAACTGGTATCTATCTGAGCGAAATGATGGTCTTTTGTTCTCACTATAATTAATTTGAAATTCATATCCACTGATAATCTTTCCAAATCCACTACCTTTACGCTCCATGTATCCAAGCCTATTAAATATGTCAGCAAGAACTGGATTTCTTCTGGTTGAAGGTACTGTAAGTGGATCTCTGTCCTGAATCATGGAACCATCCGGCATGCCTCCAGGAGAATATATCTCCATTCTGTCATCATATATGTCAATATGGACTTCACTTCCATTTACAAGATAGTCGCGATGTGCCAACGCATTTACAAGTGCTTCATGATAACTTCTCTCTACATACTCCGGCATTTCTTCTCTTGAATTTGCAGTCTTACGCCACTTCATTTTACAATTTCGTTTGATGAATGCCTCTCCGTTTTCAATCAAGGAAATAACACTACCTGAATGCTCTGCATCATCTAACGCATCAAGTGCACCACCACTTTTATTTAACCCATTCCACCTTGTACAAAATAATCTTGAACAAAAAATCGGACTTTCATCAGCAAGTAGTGCCCCTGCATTTGTTAATTCTCCCTGCTCATTTACCAATCCAAATGAAATCAAATCTTTATCATCAAAACTATTCCCAGTCCATTTTTTATATCTTTCTTTAAGCTTTGAAAATGCATAATCTTCCACCTTATAGGTAGAATTCTGCGAATCATATGTTGTATTCTTTCCTCTAAGAACAAGACGCTTCAATTCAATCGCAGTTGCCTTTACACTTTCATTTCCAACACGAACATAAGCTTCAAGTACTCCATCTCCCGAATAATAATATGGGGTTTCGTCACCCTTATACACATCAAGTATGACCAAAACCTTCCCATCTTCAATTTTATGAAATCTAAGCTTAAACTCCGGTATTGGATCAAGTCTTGTTTTAATGGTTTCACTAATCTTATCTGCATCTCCTTTAGGATCTTCAAGTCCAACAACCTGATCGTCATCAGAAATACCAAAAATCAACGCACCACCAAATGTATTTGCAAAAGCACTTACACTTTTACACCAACTTTTAGGTTTCTTTTCTTCCAGTGCGCGCTTTTTATCATATTCAGTTGCTTCACCAATTATATCTTTTATATTCGTAACAACCATCCACTTTCTATTTTAGTTATAGTCTTTGCCTAATTCTATCTTTTATACAACTTAGTTACTTCTGCCTCATAGTTATATTACTATTCCATTGCAATGGTCAATCTCATGCTGAATAATCTGTGCTGTCCAACCTGAATATTTTCCATGCTGTTTCTTAAAGTTCTGATCAAGATAGTCCACTTCTATTTCCTGATATCTCGTACATGGTCTTACACCTTCCAGAGAAAGACATCCTTCCTCTGTCTGATATTCTCCGGATTTCTTTGTTATTACCGGATTTATCATTGCAAACTGAAGTGGTCCGGCTGCTACTACAATGATATTCTTTTTTACTCCAATCATATTGGCAGCCATACCAACACAGTGTTCTAAATTTGCCTTAAGTGTATCAAGCAAATCTGTCACAATCTGTTTATCTGCCTCTGTTGCATCCACTGACTTCTGTGCCAGAAACAGCGGATCATGCATGATCTTCTTTACCATTAATTCCATCCCTTCCATACATCAGGCTGATATCCAAGTGTAGAT
>OGIV01000647.1_pt1 | contig 24708 bp, 17 predicted proteins | sample 1571861 | NCBI WGS metagenome assembly OGIV01 (sample SAMEA2582099, study PRJEB24529) | metagenome | biome: Human gut stool | place: China | collected 2011 | reverse complement strand
GACCGCAATTAAGCTATGTAAAAGAAATTTTACATGCTTTTATCTAATATGTAAACGGAGTATTCCTGTTAGTAGAAAATCTGAAAGAAAAGTCCTCGTCAATACCACTACAACTATTAGCCAAAAATGAGAAAATATTGATTTTGGCTAATAGAAACAGTATAATAAGTACATACTGTTTGTGAAAGGATGATGCAGATGAAGCTGATAGAGCGTAGACAGTATTTAGATAAGTTAATCAATGTACTTGGGACTCCGGATATCAAGGTCATTACCGGTGTAAGACGAAGCGGAAAGTCAAAGCTGCTAGAAGCATTTAGAGCATATATTGAATCGGAGGACCCGGATTGCAATATTATACAGATAAATTTTAACCTGCCTGATTATGACGATTTACTGACTTATCGCGCATTATACGATTATGTAAACGCATATTATGTTGCAGGTAAAGAGAATTTTGTCTTTATTGACGAAGTGCAAATGTGCAAAGATTTTGAGAAAGCAGTCAATGGACTTCATGCCAGCGAGAAGTATGATATTTATATTACCGGTTCTAATGCTTTTTTATTAAGTTCGGATTTGGCTACGTTATTTACAGGGCGTACTTTTGAAATCAAAGTATATCCATTTTCCTTTAGTGAGTATATGGAGTACTTTGGCTTGAAAGACTGCTACGACGCTTTGGATAAGTATGTGCTAGAGGGTGGAATGTCTGGTTCCTATCTTTATAAAAATCAGGAAGCAAAGTATGATTATATAGCTGATGTGTTTGATACACTGATAGTGCGTGACATACGCAAAAAATACAAGATAAGAAATACGCAGCTGATGGACAGAATTGTGGATTTCCTTATGGATAATGTGTCGAATCTTTCGTCCGCGCGTAACATTACCAATACTCTGGGAAGCATGCAGGAGAAGATACACCATACGACGGTTGGCAATTATATGCAATACCTATGCAATGCATTCGCGTTTTACAAGGTTAGGAGATATGATATTAAAGGGAAAAAGTATTTATCGAGCAACGATAAATACTATTTGAGTGACCATACTTTCCGTTATGCAAAACTTGGAACAAAGAATATGGATTACGGGCGGATACTAGAGAATATCGTGGCGATTGAGTTGTTGCGCAGAGGATATGAGGTATATGTAGGCATATTATATAAGAAGGAAATAGATTTTGTCGCAGTGAAGCGGAGTGAAAAAATCTATATTCAGGTATCTGATAATATCAGTGAAGAGAAGACCTTTGAAAGAGAGGTAGCTCCACTTTTGCAGATTAAGGATGCATACCCTAAGTATGTGATAGCCAGAACCAGGCATGATGAATATCAGTATGAGGGAATCAAGGTTATTGATATTGCGGATTGGTTGTTGGATAAATAATTCTATTAGCCAAAAATGAAAAAAATAAGAAATTGGCTAATAGAACGAAGCGAACCAAATAAAGGATAACGTATAAGGCATTGGTCATAATCGGCTGATGCCTTTTTTGTGCACCATTTTAAGCAGATATAAAGTGGTTTATAAGGAAATAATTGAAAACGGCAGAATTATATAGTATGGGAATGAATCGAATTCAGGGAACCTCTTGATGGTAAATGACAGAATCCCGGCAGGTGCAAAGCTGTACTAAAAACGTGATGTACCTTATTTGTGGAAATTTGTAAAATTACAAAAATATGACATAGAAGCCCCATTGGATAGAGAAATCTGTTTGATGGGGCTTTAATAATGTAATTTCGGCAAATAGTAGAATCCCATTGACAAAATGGGTAGAATACCACATAATTAACTTTAAAGTAAATTACTTTTGAGTAACAATGGAGGAGCTCGATGCAGGAAGTATTCATAGGTAGAGAAAAAGAGCTTGCAGACTTAGAGGAATTATATCTGCAAGAGAGATTTCAACTATTCGTACTGTATGGTCGAAGACGTGTAGGAAAGACGACTCTTCTGAATGAATTTTGTAAGGATAAGGATGCAATTTTCTATTCGGCGGAGCAGAGCAATAATAAATTAAATCTTGAAAAATTCTCATCGCTTGTATTTCAGTTTTATGAGGAAAACAACCTGGAACCATTTTCGTCGTGGAGTAATGCGCTGTCTTACATTGATGAAAGGCAGGGTAACAAAAAACTGGTACTGGTTATCGATGAGTTTCCTTACCTTGTGAAGAAAAACAGGGCATTATTGTCAGAATTTCAACATCTGATTGACCATAAACTGACAAGCGGAAAGATGTTTTTAATACTAAGCGGAAGCTATATGGGATTTATGGAAAAAGAAGTACTTGGTTCTAACAGTCCTCTTTTTGGAAGAAGAACTGCGCAGCTTCATATGAAGCCATTTACTTATCAGACAAGTGCTAAGTTTATGACTGGTTTTTCTGATGAAGAAAAGCTTATGCTGTATGGTGCATATGGTGGAACACCATTATATTTGCAGCAAATAAATGAGAAGGAAAGTTTTGAGGAAAATATTAAGAGAACCTATCTGAAAGTAACTTCTTATCTTTATGAAGAGGCATTGTTACTATTGCGTCAGGAAGTGCAGGAACCGGGGGTATACAGTGCGATAATAGAAGCGATTGCAAGCGGATATACCAAAGCAAACGAGATTTCCACAAAAATCGGCGAGGACTCAGCCAAGTGCCTGAAATATATTAAAACATTGTGCGAACTTGGAATCCTTCATAAAGAAACACCATTTGGAGAAAAGGAATCATCCCGAAAAACGATTTATGACATCTCGGACTTTATGTTCCGATTCTGGTACCGATATGTATTTGCCAACAGAACATTGATTGAAACCGGAGCACAGCAGGTAGTATGGGAAAAACGAATTAAGCCGGATTATTACAGCTATATGGGTCTGGTTTTTGAAAAAGTCTGCATGGATTATCTGAATTCGAAGAATGCGAGAGGAGAACTGCCGATATTATATACCTCTATTGGAAGATGGTGGGGAACCAATGCTGCAACGCACGGTCAGGAGGAAATTGATTTAATTGCAAATGACGGAAATGATTATCTTTTCGGAGAGTGTAAGTGGCGCAATGAGAAGTTGGATATTTCTGTATTAAAGGATTTGAAAGCAAAAGCGGATGCGTTCCGTATAAACAGAAAGAATTCTTACTATGTACTTTTCTCAAAATCCGGATTCACAGAGGCTGTTCTGAATGAAATGAGGTCTGATGACAGTATTTTGTTAGTGGATTTGGCAGAGCTTATGACTTCCTGTTAAACTCTGAATATTAAACGACAGAATCGCGAAATGGAAGAGTATCGTAGTCCTTTGGAGACGAAAAAGGTGCGATGCACAGTAGAAAAGAAGGGAAAATAACGGTATGGGAATGACTTTATCTATGGAGGAAAAGGTGCAGACAGCAGCTGAGGCGGTGATCCATGCACCTGCAGCTGGCGAAACGGTAACGGGCAGGATAGTGCATGCAGAGGATTTTGATCCGCTGTTTGCCATGTCCGAGGAGGATTGTGTCGAAGGGTTTATAAAACGTGAAATGCAGCGTGCCGGGATCACGGAAGAACAGAATCTGATCCCGGAGGATATGCTGCGCAGAAAAAACATACTGAATGCCGTTTTGGCGGTTCTGTTATTCGTATACATATCTCTGTTTTTCTTTCATTTTCCGATGAAAACCTATGTGATCGGACTTATCATCCTGGTGGTATATGCATTTTTGACCAGCCGTTATCAGCTGATAAAATATTTGAAAAAGGAGATCAGATCCAGATCCCAGGAGAAAATCTCGAATATTGTCATGAATGTGAAGGCATCCATGGTGCCGGATTACAGCAAAAAGTTAAAATGGGCTCTCATGGCGGTGGCTGTGGCAGGCTCACTGCTGTTGTTCAGTAAGCCCAGGATCTTCTATGAGCAGGCAGATGACGGATATTATGTGCGGTTTTATGTCTATGGTCTGACGAATATGACTACGGCGACCATCCCCGATACTTATCAGGGGGAGAAGGTAGTGGGCCTGCGCGGCAACACCTTTTCCAATATGCCCTTTTTATCAGAGGTAACGCTGCCGGACAGCATTACAGAGATCCGCGGGCAGGCATTTAAAAACTGCAGAAGCCTGGAACGTGTCACATTGCCGAAGAATCTGACGTATCTGGGCGGGGAAGCTTTTTACCATTGCAGCAGTCTGGAGGAGGTAAATCTTCCGGCGGGACTGACGGAGATCCGCGGCAATACCTTTGAAGAATGCAGCAGCCTGCTGCGCATAGAGATCCCGGATAACGTGACCAGGATCGGCGGACATGCGTTTTATGGAAATACCAGTCTGGAGGAGGTGGTGATCTCCCCGGACAGCAAGCTGCAGCAGATCGGGTCTTCCGCTTTCCGGTGCTGTGATTCTCTGCGGGAGATCACACTGCCCCGGGGCGTATCTGTCAATGAACGTGCTTTCAAGGAGACACCTGTAAGGATCGATTACTATGAATACTAAATTTATTCATTTGTTATATGTGCCGACCATGGCATGTAACATGCAGTGCCGGTACTGTTATCTGGAGGACCACACCGTAGATACCCTGCGAGGCGGAGATTGCCTGGAGACCCTGCAATATGCCATCGCGAAATTCCGTGAAGCGGATGTGGTGCCCTTTAATATTTCCCTGCATGGCGGCGAGGTGACTACTTTGCCGGAGCAGGAATTCCACGACCTGATCCAATATATCAGCAGATACTATCAGGACATGCGTGAACTCATCACGGATGCCGGCTTCAGGGTGGGGCATCCTCACATCAAGACGAATCTGTACGGACTGGACAGACATATCGAGACCATCCGGGAGTTCAACGTGTCCATATCGGGCAGCCTGGATCTGCCTCTTTCCCTGCATGAAAAATACAGGGTGACCAAGGGCGGAGAGGGCACACTGGAACGGATACTGGATAATATCCGACTGCTGGAGGAGATCCCTGACAAGAAAAAAGTATCTGCCACGATCTTTCGGGAGCATTTTGAACAGCTGGATCAGATCATCGAGGATATCAGATTCCTGGACCGGAACACGTGCCTGGATATGAATGATTTTAATTTCATGATAGGGTTTGACTACAATTCCTGTGGCCTGCTGCATCACATGAGTGAAGAGGAACAGCTGATCTTTTACCGGCGGATGCACGAGGCTTTTGACGGGACCAATCTGGATGCCGGGGTCAACGGTGCATGGTTCGATGAGTTCGGACCGGAATACTGCACCAACTGCGATAATTGCGGAGAGAAATTTTTCCTGTTGGAGCGTAACGGAGACATCTATTCCTGCGTCAGAGGTCAGAAGAACGAAGATTTTTACTACGGTAATATCTACCGTGACACGGTGGATACCATTTTGAAAACCGCTGCACGGAAGATCTTCCAAAGCCATAACAGACAACCGTTTCCCGAGGAATGTGCGAGGTGTGCTTACCTGTATCTGTGCAAAACGGGCTGTCCTTTTGTGAAAAACGTATATGGATCCGGCAAAAGCTACACCTGCCTGCTGCAACAGCAGATGTACCGGGACCGCGGCTATGCCCCGGATGCTTCTGCTGACGAGACGGCATATGAATATGTGACGAAGATGCGCCTGGAGGAGCCGGAAAAGTATCTGCCTGCCAAGACATCCGCAGAATATCCTGCACTGGAACAGATCATTGCACAAGATGCAAAGCTGAAATATATCTATGACAGCGGTGTGTTTGAGTTGGACGTGGATGGAGACAGATATCCGCTGATCTCCCAGATCCTTAGGAAGTCCAGACAGATCCTATATCTGACACCCATCAGTACGGTAAAGCTGCGTATGAAAAAGCATATGCTGCAGGAAGAATGCGATTATCCGGAGAACAACGCATTGTACCTGATGCTGTTGTCCGGAGATCTCGTGACTTACGGTGATGAAGGGAGAACAAAGCAGCGGCACATTGCCACGCATCAGATTTATAAAGGGGTGCTGGACCATTCCGGGGACAACGAAGAAGAATGGTATGTATATGATATTTCCGGGCTCCTGCGCGAATATGCAAAGGAATATGCCACGGGCAGCCCGAACAATCTGTTGTGCACCACCACGGAGCTGAGAGACTGCCATTACCGGAAGCAGGAAAATAATGCCTATTACCATATACAGGCCATCAATCTCCCCTTTCAGAACATTGAATTTTATTATCTGACACTGGATCAAAAAAATGACAAGGAGGCTTTCCATGAATTTTGAACCGCAGACCTATGAAGAACTGATCCGCATGAAGCGTTGCGTGGAACTGACGAAATATTATGAGGTGACAGAGGAGGAGCTTTGGGAGATCTATCATTTCCTGGAGCAGGAGCCGGAGGCTTTCATCAAGGGAGGCAGACAGAATCTGTCCCTCATCATTGGGCAGAATACCGCAAAAACCCAGAAGGTGATCATGGCGAACTGCACCGACAGCAGCATTGACGGAATCCTGTTGTCACGGACGGAATTCAAAGTGTTCCCCCATTACACACCATCCTCAGGCTCCGGCAGCAGCGGTGGTTCCTCTTCCAACAACAATAATAACAATAACAACAATAATAACAACAATAACAGATAGGACACGAAAGCAATGGCATTCATATCCGAAACACTTCAAATGCGCAGGCTTACAGAAAGCGGCGTCAATATCAAGACTACTTACATCGTCGATGGCACCCTGAGGTACCGGTCCACAGACGGAACCTGTCAGGATGATGTGCACAGTGGTATCCGATGCCGCAAAGAGTATTTCCGGCAGGGAAAATTGCTCCATACAGAGAAAATCTTCGATTCCCGCATGGAGTATACCTATGTATCCGGAATGGATGAAGAGGCACAGCATACCTGTGAGAACTGTGGCTTTACCGGCAAAGTAAAGGAATTTGTGAATGGCTGTCCCTGCTGTGATGCGGCCTCCAACATTGACTACGCAGACAAGGAGCTGGGCAGCAAGCACCATTATGACCTGGTATTGCAAAGCCCGGTCTACCGGATCGTCACGGGAGTGGTAGATTACATCGTATCCTTCCTGCTATGCAGCCTGTGGATCATAAATACCTCCAGGACCTTCAATGGCTATGATGTGGGCAAGATTTTCATCTACAGCACAATCCTGGCGATGATCCTCTATTACTTTTTCTACCTGTGCGATGCTTATGCGGTATTGGGGCCTGTCAGACGATACAAAGAAAAACAGAACCGTCGGCAGCAGGAATTCTGGACCGGCACCGGCATCGACAAAAAGCGGTTCTATAATAACCTGAACTACGAAGCCGGCAGACGCTACTATTCCCGGCCGGATGTCATTGATTACGACATTATGGACTACACCGGTCTGCAGGAGCATGTGGAGAATGGCATATTGTGCGTGGATGTGGAGTTACAGGTCAGACTGGTGTATCTGCGAGGTGGCCGGATCACATCCGCATATCAGAAGGATACCTTCTCCCTCAGCCACAATGACAGAGTCATGACCCTGGACAGCGGGATCCACGTGATCAAATGCCCTAAATGCGACGCCAATATTGATGTGACCAAAGGCGTGTGTGAATATTGCGGGACCGAGATCGACAGCCTGCAGGAGTGGAAGCAGATAAAAAAATAAGATCTGGAAAAAATGCTGTTCACGTTCAAAAAATGCAAAAATCAACCACCGGTAGAATGACATTATTCTCCGAATCTGGTATACTTTCAGTAAAAACAGGAGGACAGCAGGAGATTGCGCAGATGGAAGAACAGGAGAAACAGCGCCTGCTCGAAATTGCCGGGAAATATGAGGACTGTGTCTACATTGAAGTGTCCAGCGTTCACAGTGGAAGCACACTGGTATACCACCTGGGAGATGCTGTGGGAATTGTGAATCCGGGAGTTCACATCGGAATGTTTCAGGACAGCGTACTATACATGAAATATGCCACCGAAGAAGATCCCTGCGCATTGGATTTCCGGTATTTTCCGAGGGGATTCGGCAATGTCATGGAGACCTACAGCTGGTCCGATAATATTAAACAGGCCGTAATCAAAAATCAAAAGGGATACAGCCTGATCTTCAACCATGAAGAAATCGCTCCCGGGGAGACGAAGGTATTTACCCCGGTCACCCATAGGCAGGGACTGTTCAGCCCGGATTGCTATAATGGGAAGTCACTGTTTACAGTGGGGGAGGAAGACGGGGAGAAGGAAGACTGAGAGCGCAGAGTATGGTAAAAAATTCCAAAGAAAGGGAAAATGTAAACAATTTTCATAAAATACAGGCATGCTGATCGGCCTGCAATGCATTTGTGGATAAAATAGAATATCAGAATTCAGACGCAGGTAATCGGATCTATTGCTCAGGATGCGGAGTGAGCTGGGGCGAAAGGTAAGGCACTTTTTCTGTAAAAGAGAAAGTGCCTTTTTTAAATAGTCTGAAGGAGTGGAAATCCCCGGACAAATTCATTAAGATGGCATATAAAAAATAACAAAGATATATCTTACGGATACAAATATGTAGATGGCGGCATAGGTGTGAGCAAAGAGGGGATAATTGTGCGGTCAAACAGAGGATATATGAGAAGCCTGCTGCTCCACCGTCATGACAATGATCAAGTATATATTGAAAAGATGCAGGCAACCATTCCAAGTATAGACATCCGAAAAACTTGCGATCTGGGTAAGTCTATAGCAGGGAAGCTTCTGCGACTTTCTAACTGACAATAAGTTTACTCTATCATTTATGTATCAGCGCCTTGCTTGAATACAAAAGGAATGATATAATTATTCCAAAATGTTGATAACCGCTACATTTTGATATTCCAAAATGTTGATTATAAGCATTAAACAGAATAAAATTTATGAATTAGAGGTATTTTATGCTGAAAAGAAAAGCGACAGTGTACATTAAAAATTGGATAGATACAAAGAACAAAAAATGTCTGGTTGTCCAGGGAGCCAGACAAACGGGGAAAACGTACATCATCGAACGATTTGCGGAAGAAAACTTTGAGGAACTTCTTGAAATTAATTTTAAGCAGATGCCATCTGCAATGGACATTTTTGCCGGAGATCTGACAGTAGACAATATGATTATGGCTATGCGTTTTCGGTTTCCCGAAAAGAAAATTGTTCCCGGAAAAACTTTGATTTTTCTGGATGAAATTCAGGAATGCCAGGAGGCAATCACATCGCTCAAGTTCTGGGCGATAGACAACAGGTATGATGTCATTACTTCAGGATCACTTTTGGGAATCGACTATAAACGCGCCTCTTCCTATCCGGTAGGGTATGTTGATTATCTGAGAATGTATGGGATGGATTTTGAAGAATTTCTTTGGGGAATGGGGATTTGCGAAGATATGATAGGGAATCTTTGTGGATATTTGCATTCAAAGACAGTGATACCTGAGGCGATTCATTCACAGATGATGAATTACTACAGACAGTATGTCGCAACAGGCGGTATGCCGGAAGTGGTACAGAAGTATATAGATACGAAAGATTTCAGAGAAGTTGACAGGGTCCAAAGAAGTCTCTTACAGGGATACCAGTATGATATAGCACATTATGCAACTGCTGAAGAAAAGGTGAAGGCAGAGAAGTGTTATCTCTCACTGGCAAAGCAACTATTAGATAAGGAAAATCATAAATTTCAATATAAAGAAATCGAGCATGGTGGAAGGGCACAAAAATATTATTCAAGTGTGGAATGGCTGCTTCGGGCAGATATGGTGCAATTATGTAAACTGGTGACGGATGTCAGATTTGATTTGGACGATTATGCAAGAGACGACTTTTTTCGGGCATATACAACCGATTTATCACTACTAATGGCGATGAAGGACTTTTCTTTAAAACAGCATATTGTGGAAAACACATTAGCAGGAAACTCAAAAGGCGGTATCTATGAATGTGCAATAGCGGATGCTCTTTATAAGAAGGGATATCATATCTATTTCTATAAAAATGAGACAACGAAACGAGAAATCGATGTTATCATCCAGAAAGACGGAAGCGTGGTTCCTATTGAGGTCAAAAGTGGAAATACCAGGGCAAATTCATTAAAATGGCTTATGAAAAATGACAAAGATATATCTTATGGATACAAATTTGTGGATGGAAACATAGGTATGAGCGAAGAGGGGATTGTGACGTTACCACTGTATATGAGCGCATTTATTTGAGAAAAAACACTTTGAAAAATTAAGTACAGAAAAACGGACACAAAATATGATTAAATTATTGAGACAGGAAATGCGTTAGCTATTGTAAAAAAACAAGTATTTATGGGAATATTAGGATAACTCAAAGTTGTTGTGATTTGTTATTTAAAGAATTGAAAAAAAGTGATAAAGGGGAAATCGAAATGTACGATATTATAAAAAGATATGTGGACAATGAAAATAAAAACGGTCTTATGCTTATTGATATGCCTACCGGTTCAGGAAAAACTTACTCTGCAATAAAGTACATTTTTGATGCATGTATGGACCCGCAAAACAAGGATCGAAAATACATTTTTGTAACAACATTAAAGAAAAACCTGCCCTATGATGATCTTCAAAAATGGTTTAATAGTATAGGAAAATCGGAACTGTATCAGGAAAAGGTGCTGGTTATAGATTCCAATATGGATAGTGTTGTAGATGGTTGGTCTCCGGAAGTGGAAAGTGCAATTCCTGCTGAAATAAAAAAGAGTGATGAGTATAAGAATTTTCAAAGAGATTTAAGCTTTGTTAAAAGACAAAGAGAAGAAAAAACTCTTGTGATGCGGGAATTTCTGGACAGTATAGAATCCAATTTGCGGGAAAAAACAGAACCAAGGTTCCGACGACTTGTTTCGGATTATCTGGCAAAGGAATATGTGACGGTAGAGCAGAGACTATATGCCGTTAAGACAGACAAGAAGTGGCAGTGGCTTGGAAAATTATATCCGGCAGTATTTACCAGAGATCGACAGGTATTGTTTTTGAGTATGGATAAATTGCTGAGTAGGAATACTACCATTGTGGAACCGTCTTATATGTTCTATAACTCAGACATTGTAAAAAATGCAGTTATTTTTATTGATGAGTTTGATGCGACCAAGGATACCATTTTGAAGAAGATTATCGATAACGGTCTTCATGACAAGGTAGATTATATAGAGTTATTCAAGGATATCTATGCGGCCTTACATACTGACGATTTTCCAACTGTACTTACAACGCCATCCCGGGAAAGAAGGATGGGGGCGTATCGTAATAAATCTTTACAGGCTATTGTGGATGATATTCGAGAGAAAGCTGATTATATTCATAAGACCTATTCATTGCAGTTTAAACATAGAACTCTTGAAGAAATAGCAGATAGCTACCAGAATTATTTGTTCCAGGATCACCAGTTCCACACGATTCTGAATTCCGATAATTCATATATTATAATGCAGCGTGACCTACAAAGGAAGATCAATTCTATTGGATTTTCACAGAAGAAGCCGACGAAAGAAAATAACAATATTCAGACAATGCTGGGACAGCTTAGAGGATTTATTTCCTATTTTCAAGTTGCGGTCAGTATTTTGGCATTTAATTATATGCAATGCAAAAATGAACGAAGAAATGAAGGGGAGGATGTTTTTTCGGTAGAATCCGCAATAAGATCTGTTCTTGCATTATTTCGGCTGAATGATGAAAGCATTGATTTCCTGACAGGGCAGATTATGATGTCTCCCCGCAAGACAAAGGATGAGGTAGAACCGGGAGAGTTTGACCTGTCATTTTATGAGCATGGTTTTCGGTATTATGCGTTTGAAAATAATACAGAACATGATATGCAGTCGCAGATCATGATGTATTCCTTTCAAAATACACCGGAAAAAATACTTCTCAGATTCTGTGAAAAAGCAAAAGTAATCGGAATATCTGCTACAGCAACCGTACCTTCTGTGGTTGGCAATTATGACATTGAATATCTTAAGAATAAAATGCAAAAGATCTATGTGGAAGTTTCGGAGGAAGAACGACAGCGTCTGGCAGATTCTTTTCATCAACAACAGGAAGGATACCAAAATATAGAAATACATACGAAGCTGTTAGGAAACGGAGCGGATTATTCGGAAAAATCCTGGACAGAAGTATTTGTCACACAGGAACTTGCGAAGGAAGCGTACCAGAAGATACAACGCTTGTTTGGAGAAAATGCAGATAATAAAGATTATAACAAAAAGAGATACTTGAGAATTGCTCTTGCTTTCAAAGAATTTGTCATTCATGAGGATATTCAGTCCTTTTTATGTGTACTAAATAAGCATCCCCGTTCGGGAGATAATGCTTTGGATAAAAATACGCTGTCTGATATTTTTCAATTTATTTCCATGGAGAATGGCTGGGAAGGATATGATAAAAGGAGAACGGTCGTATTTCTGGATGGCACGGAGTATGATGGCAAAAAGAGTGATCTGATTGAACGGTTGGGCAAAGGGGAAAAACTGTTTGTTATTTCGGTATATCAGACAATTGGCGCAGGACAGAATCTACAGTATCCGATCCCGGAGTATTTAATAGGAAGGACTGTGAAAATAAATGATCGTAGCCTGAAGAACGAGAAGGATTTTGATGCTATTTATCTGGACAAACCGACGAATCTCATTGTTCCGTTGGGGGATAATCTGGAAGAGAAAGAGTTTGTGAAATACCTTTTTCAAATGGAATTTTTGCAGGAAAATTCAGAAATATCTTCTTACGATACAGTCATTAATATTAAGAAAGCATTTAAAACTTATATGTTGGGGCATAGAAACGATGAAAACTTTAAGGATATTTATACAAAGCAGAGTGTTGTACTTTTAAGTACCAGATATATTATCCAGGCAATTGGACGTATATGCAGAACCAACCAGAAAAACAAGGATATTTACATTTATGCAGATAACAATATTGTGGATAGGATAGATGTATCTGTTATAAACGGAAGAAGCTTTAATCCGGAATTTGTTGCGTTAGTTCATCAGATTCAGCAAACGGGTGCCAAAGATCCTGAAACAATTTCTCTGGAGGATAGAGCATCTCTAAGAGCAATTCGCGTAAATAAAGAAATTAAGAATATGCTGAACAACGACTGGACGGAAGCCAAAATTAAAAAATGGAAGAAATTGAGAACATTCGTACTTGAACATCCGACAGCCTCGAAAGAAGAGGCCGGTAGTAATTTCATTATAACTAATTTTTATGTGCAGTTACCGGAGGCAGCAAATTATTATTACTATTCGCAAGAGGAAGATTTTAATAATGTTTCCGTAACATTTCGACAAGATAGAGAACATTCATTAAAGGTATCAGAAGAAGGAACAAAGCTCCGAAAATTGTTGCAAATTCCTGGAGCCAGGGAATTGTTTGAAAGAAATGGTTGGGCAACATCATTTCAGACAAATGATTATATTATGACGCCACCTCTTTGGAATAACATTTATAAAGGGGCTTTGGGCGAGGTTGTAGGTAAATTACTTTTGGAAAAACATTTGCATGTTACTGTGAAAGAAATAGAAAACCCGGATATCTTCGAAATGTTTGATTATGAAATCGAGGGAAGTTCGGTTTATGTTGATTTTAAAAACTGGCAGGAAGGAACTACGGAGGATAAGAATACAGTTATCAAAAAGATTGCAGGTAAAGCTGCAAAATGTGGATGCAAATGTGTTGTTGTAGCAAATATTTATGCAGAGGGAAACTGGGACATTTCGGAGGTCGATATGGAAAACATTCATATCGTATCGTTGCCGTGTCTGGTAAAAGAAACGGACGGTAAACTTAGTTATGACAGAGCAGCATGGGATATTTTGAGGAGGTGCATCGATGAGTATAAAAACCAATAGCCTGGATTATGTTATCGATAAACAAAAGATCGAGGAAAAATATGATATTTTTTGTTTGGAGACCAGCGAAAAATATATAAAGCGTGGTGCTTATATTTTAGATGTATCAGTCATGTGTAATGATATTAAAGCAATAAAATTTGAATCTGGAAGAAAAATGCTGTTATTGATGTCAAAGAATTTGGATAACAAAAGGAAGTTAAAAGAACTTCTTGGAGAAGTTACGGATGGAGACAAATTTTCTGTTTTACCGGTTGCAATATCCGAGTTAAAAGATCATTTATTAATTCAACTTTTATTGAATGCATTGGGATCCTATGATTCGGAATTTTTAAAATGTAATAATCTCACAGGACATCTCTATTGTTTTCATCCCTACTGGATAAAACGGGGAAAAGAGAAGAAGGAGGATATTATCTGGCAGGTGCCCTGTTTAGAAATAACTGTTACGGAAAAACTATATGTGAATCTGGCAGTAAGAACTTTTACATCAGAGCGTTTGAAGAAAAAAATCTCGTTTACAAAACGCAAGTTTGAGGACTATCCAAAATATATTTTTTCAGCCAATAACACTCTTAGGAGAAGGTTGAAAGGAGAGGAAGAAACCTGCTTTATTCTAAGACAACTGGATGATAGAAAAACAACGCTTCCATTCTTGGAATTTCAGAGTCTTTCAAAATATGAACAATCTAAAATGGGAGTGTTGAATGCAGTAATTACTACCTTCAATGATAAATATGAAGGAATTTGCAGACTTGGATTTCGGAAGGAGCCTATTACACAGAGAGTGGATTATTCCAAAACTGTCCAGAGAGAAAACATCAAAAGAATTAAGAATGTTCTGAATGAAAAAGGGATACATATTGTGGATCAGATAAATGATGCATATTCTGATATATTCTGCGAAAATATAAGAACTTTGCTCCGGCAAAAATATGAAATAGAGACGACTCTGGGTAAGAGGGTATCCCGGGATAAGCTGAATATTGTTCTGATTCATAATGCGGAATATTACAATGGAGTTAATGACCCGCATGATAAAAATTATGAGGGAGTAGCAGTTCAACATATTACATTTGAAAACTTTTCAGATAGCAGCGAGTTTGCAATTGCGACGGTGATACATGAAGTAATTATCAAAAAGGATCTTGGGGAAAAAAAGATTTCTCTATTTGATTGGGAAAAACTGGGATTCACAGAGCCTATTTCTTTTGGCATGGAGACAGAGGGGGATGACATAAAGCACTATTTTATTATGACAGTAAGTCCGGACGGCACCTTTGAAATGAGAGAACAGGAAATGACACTTTTTGAAATGAATGAATACACAGAAATGATAGAAATCTTTGAACAGGCACGAACAGATTCGGAAATGGTGAAAGGAGTTATCCGATTCTCAGATGGAAGTATGAATGTTATCAAGGATACGGGATTGTTCACTATTCCGGAAATAGATACTATCGGAAGCTTGCTGGCAGAAGGAGATAATAAACTCCGTGGAAAGGTGAGAAGGGAAGAATTATTGGCATCTTGTCTTGACATTAAGATGTTCGAGAAAGATGAGAAAAAGTATTACTGCGTGGGAGCCATTGGAGAAGGAATGCATCCCAAAATTCAAAGAGGATGTGTTATCCGAAAACTGGAAGGATTTCATGGAGCATCGGTGAGGTTCGAAAAAATGCTGCCAATGATGAACGTATCTTTTGTACATAATGGGCAGCTGACAGTAATACCGTTTCCGTTCAAATATTTGCGGGAGTATATAAATGGAGTAAAAATGTAATGTCATTTGCGATTTCGTTGCAAAGTGATGCCGCTAGCTATCCCGAACCCGAAAAAAATTTGTAAGATTCTGTCGAAATCTGTCATGTATATAATAGAGGGCGCAATTTCTGCGGAGATTGCAGTATTCCTAAAAATATGCTATGATACTTTTAAATGAGCGAAAAAAGTAAAAAAAATCAGACAATTCAATATTACGATCAAAATGCCGCCTACTTTGTGGAGAATACGCGAGATGTAGACTTCCATGTGATACAGGATGAATTTCTGGAAAAACTTCCTGCAGAAGCACAGATACTGGATCTGGGTTGTGGTTCCGGACGGGACACCAAATATTTTCTGGAACATGGATATCAGGTCAATGCCATCGACGGTTCCTCAGAATTGTGTGCACTGGCAACGGAATACACAGGTATTCCGGTAAAGTGCCAGATGTTTCAGGAGTGGGACGAGCAGGAAGTGTATGACGGTATCTGGGCGTGCTCATCGTTGCTACATTTATCCTATGGGGAACTGGATGAAGTGTTATATCGCATCGAGAAGGCACTGAAGCCGCAAGGCATTTTGTACATGTCATTTAAGTATGGTGTATTTGAGGGGGAAAGGAACGGCAGATATTTTCTGGATTTTACAGAAGAGAAACTGGAGCAGCTGCTGAAAAAACATACGAGTTTACAGCAGCTGCGGAACTTTCTGACAGAAGATGTACGACCGGACAGGGAAGAAAGATGGTTGAATCTATTCCTGAAAAAGATCAATTCTTAATTGCATATCCGAACTATGTCCTCCGGGAGACAGTGACTTATCCGAATGGCGGTGTGAGTCACTTTTATGATGATGGGGTGGACATGGTCGTTATCGATGATGAAATCTGCTCCTGCCGGGATGGCGAGCAGATTTTTCCTTATACACTGATCACAGATAAACAAAACCACTATATGAAAATATACCGGAGAGTGTTCCGATTCCTGGGATTTGATCCGGAAACGATAGAAAAATGCCTGCAGAAAAGCAGACAGGAAGTGTTGCATTTTTCCAAAAAGATTTCAGAAAGAGGAGAGCATGCGGACTCATCACCGCTGGAGCTGCTGTTTGAACAGAATTTCACGGATGTCTACGGTATGCGGGCATTGAAATACCTGCAAAAAGAATTCCGGATATCCGATGAGGACGGCAACAATTATTTCCTCGATTATCTCGTAGATACCGCAGACAGCAGAGTGGCAATCGAGGAAAACGGAATTCATTATCACCATCCGCAGCTGACCGGAATAGAGGGTTATCGCAAACAATTACGCAAGCAGAATACCTGCGCATTGTGGGGATTAAAGCTATACCGTTTTTCCACGGAAGATTGCCGATTCAGGGATCGTATCGAGGATGATATCCGGTCTTACCTAGGAAAAGATACCAGCGGATTCCGGGAAGCGGGATTGCTGCTGGAACGTAAAACGGAACTGTATGAGCACCAGGAAATCAGCCTTGCGCAGATAGAGGAACGGCGGGAAAGAGGGATTCGTGCATTCCTCATTGTATTACCTACCGCAGCGGGAAAATCCCGGATCGTGGAAGAAGATATTATGAAATTTGCAGCCGGAAAAGAGCAGTTCCGGGCATTGATCCTGACACCAAATACAAATATTATTGCGGACTGGAAAGAGAGAATCGAAAATGACCTGCAGCCGTTGCAGGACCGGATCGATATTAAGACCTACAGCTATGCGGTAAGACATTACCATGAAAAAACAAGGGATTATTATTCCTATATTGTAGTGGATGAGGCGCACCACGCGGTAGCTCCGATGTTAAAGCGGGTGATCCAATACTATGCGCCGGAATTCCTCATAGGATTGACAGCCACAGATCAGCGCCCGGATAAAAAGAGACTGGAAGAAATCTTCGGAAATTATACAACAGAGCTTTCTCTGAAGGATGCAATGGAGAAGGGAGTTGTGGCGAGGGCGAATGTCTACCGGATCGAGACGAATATTGATCTGAGCCATGTCCGTTTTAACGGAAAAGATTATGTGAATGCGGATCTGGAGAAGAGTGTGCGTGTCACTTCCCGAAATGAATTGATTGTAAATGTGCTGAAGGACTATTTCACAGAGGGAGATGCCGGAAAACGTCAGGGAATTATCTTCTGTATCAACAAGGCGCATACCAAAGAGATGGCACGCCTGCTGAACGTAGCCGGTATCTCAGCGCAGGATTACAGTGGAGATACAAAACACCCGGAGAAGGTTATGCAGGAGTTCAAGGAGCATAAGATACGTTTCCTCTGTGCCTGCGATATGATCTCGGAAGGCTGGGACTATCCGGAACTCGGAATCCTCGTTATGGCGCGCCCAACCCTGTCGAAGGTGCTGTATCTTCAACAGATCGGCAGAGGTTTGCGCCGGACATCTATCAAGAAAAATGTGTTCGTCATTGATGTGGTAGATGAATACGGAGCCATGGTGAGACCCTGCAGTATGCATGCTATCTTCGGAAACTCATTGTATGTTCCGTTCGGTGATATCACCAGACAGGATTACCTGTCGGGACAAATGATCGAGATCGATGGCATCACAGAGCGCGTGGAACGGATCGTGGAAGTGGACATCCATACCTTTGAAGAAAAGTATGGGGATTACTACAGTCAGGAACAGTTGGCGAGAGAGTACTTCGTCAATACCGGAACGATCACCAGTTGGATCCGTAAAGGGAAGATTACACCAACGGTGGAATTCCCCTTCGGCAGCAAGAAGATCAGCCTGTTCAGCCCGGAGGATGTGGAGAAATACAGAAAAGAGCTGAACATTCAGGAGCATAACGATGACACCGTACGGGATGACTTTTTTGCATTCCTGGAGGAAAGAGATTATTCATTGTCTTATAAGATGCCTTTCCTGCTGTCCTTTATCGATCATATGGACACGATAGGCGATGCGAAGATTGAGGATGTGCTGACAGATTACATAGCCTTTTATCAGGACAGGATCGATAAAGGACTGCCTGTGGATCGCCCTAGCTGCCCTTATAATGCCGAGACTCTGAAAGACCGGAAAATGATCAAAAGCAGCATGCTGACCAATCCCTTTGAAAAGTTCGAAAGAAAGAGATTTATGTACTACTCGAAGGATTTGGGAGTGATCTCACTGAACCATGCGCTGCTGGCGAAGATGAGCGAGAGGGATTGGGAGAGAGTGAAGGGGCAGATGAAGGAAGATTTGGAGAGGTATTATAGAGAAAAAGTAGACTCTAGGTGAAACAAATAGAAATAATAATGTGAGAGGAATTTTAATATATAAAGCATTTGACAAGAAGGTGAAATGACATGGATATGAAAAAGAAATTCTTGGGATTAACACCAGATAGGAATATTGCCTTGGGAGTATATGAAGAGGCAGTTAACTTTGCACTGGAAAATAATGAAAATATCAATAATGTGGCAATTACCGGAGTATATGGTGCCGGTAAGAGCAGTATGCTGGAAACATATGAAAATAAACATCCAGATAAGAAATTTCTTCATGTTTCATTGGCTCATTTTGAAAATGCAACTGACGAACAGAGTGTAAATGAGAATGAAAAGAAAAAACTTGAACTAATTTTGGAAGGAAAAATAATTAATCAATTAGTTCATCTAATTCCACAGGAAAAGATTCCTCTTGCAAAGTTTGCAACAAAGAGAGAAACAGATAACAAAAAGATAGAAAAATACACATGTTGGGGTATTGTATTTCTTATGCTCAGTATTTATTTGGCTAAATATGAGCTGCTTAAGCAACTTATTGATAATATGGCGGATGGATATTTTAAGAAAAAAATTATATCTTTAACCCAGCCTGAGACTGTAGTAATATCTGCGGCTATTTGGTTTATGCTTTTAGCTGCACTGATATATCAAATTGTCAAACGGCAGATGAATAAACAATTATTTCAAAAAATTAATTTAAAAGGGAATGGAGTTGAGGCTGAATTATTTTCCAAAGAAGATGATTCCTATTTTGATAAGTATCTTGATGAAATATTGTACATTTTAGAAGAAAGCGGAGAGGATGCTATTGTATTTGAAGATATGGATAGATATAATAACACGCTAATATATGAAAAACTGCGAGAATTAAATGTATTGGTCAATCAAAGAATAGCAATGAAAAATAGCAAGAAACATATATGTTTTTTTTATTTATTAAAGGATGATATATTCCTTAATAAAGAGAGAACTAAGTTTTTTGATTTTATCATTCCAATTGTACCGGTGGCGAATGCAGGAAACTCTTTGGATTTTTTCTTGAAATATTTTAGACAAAGCGAGATGGGTGAAGCGTTTGAAAAACAATTTTTATATGATTTATCTTTGTATGTAGATGACCTGCGTGTTTTAAGAAATATATGCAATGAATATGTGGTCTACCATACGAAATTGCAGGAAAAATCTACGGAATTGGATGTAAATAAGCTGTTAGCAATAATAACTTATAAAAACTTGTTCCCGAAAGATTTTGCTGAGTTACAGGTGTCACAGGGGTATGTATATCAATTATTTGCACACAAAGAAAAGTATATTGATGATATAAAAAATGGATTTTTAAATGAAATTCAAAATTTGCAAACTGAAATTCGAAATATTGAAACGGATGTTTGTAATGATAAGAATGAATTAGATGCTTTATTTTTTAGCTATAGTGAAAGAATAAAAATTAACGATAAAGAGGAGGACGAATTCCCAAAACGGAGCAAATGTATCGCAGCTATAAAGGCAAATAGTTATAATGTAATGGCATGGGATACCTATTATAGAAGGTGGAAGGCAGTTAATATAAAATCGACATTTGACAACTTACTTGATAACGAAGAATATGCTGTTCGGAGACAACTCATAGAAGAAAAAACGCAAACGGCTATTCACCAAAGACAGATGCAGATTCACAAAAAACAGGAAGAATATTCAGCTATAGGCGAAGCCTGCTTAAAAGATGTAATAAGTTCAGGAAATGAAAACGAAATATTTTTGATAGATGATAAAGAATATAAAGAAATAAAGGAAAATACATATTTTGACTTAATTAAATATTTGATTTCCTATGGATATATAGATGAATCTTATCGTGATTATATGAGCTTCTTTTATGGAGAAAGTATTAGCAGGAACGATAAGATCTTTTTGCGAAGCGTAACGGATAAGCATCCAAAAGATTTTAAATATATGTTGGATGATCCGCAAACAATAATATCACGATTGAGAATGACAGATATAGAAAAAGTGGAATGTCTCAATTATAATCTGTTGGATTATTTGCTTGAACATAGGGAACAATATGCGGAGCAAATAAAATCTTTTATGAAGGGACTGAAAAAACGAGAACCCAAAGAATTTGTTAATAACTATTTGATAAGAGAACGGAACATACCAATGTTTACCCAGTGTTTTAATAATTACTGGGAGGGAGCGTGCACTTGGATTATAGGCTGTGACGAAATTGAGGAAAAAGCAACAAGAGCGTATATAAAGGCAACTCTTACAAATACAGGAATAGACAAACTGAGGATATATAATGAAGATGATATAATCTGCAATTATATCAAAACAAATCGACAGTTTTTAGTGATGGAAAATGGTAATCATCGTCAAATGGTAACAGGACTTAAGGAACTAGGAATATCATTTTATAATATCGAAGATGATATGCTGGATCCATTACTTCTTGATGAAATTTGTAAAGAAAATTGCTATGTTATAAATCGTTGCATGATAGATATTTTCCTTAAGCATATGTATGAATTAAACATGAATGGAAGAAGTGATGAACTTACAACAATTCTGTCAGAGCAAACGTTTCTTGCAGAGCGAATAGAGAATAATTTGTCAGATTATGTAACAATGCGGATAGGTGAAAATGAAGTAATGAATGAATCAGAACAGACAATTCTCTTAGTTTTAAATGCTAAGGATGTGGATTTGACCCTGAAGAGGAAATATATTTCATTACAGAGTAAAAAAATATCAGATATTAATAGTGTTGAACCAACTGACCTATGGGATGCTTTACTACCTGATCATATTAAGATAACAGTGAAAAATGTATTTGATTATTATTACTGTTCGGGGAATGGAATGGATCAAAGTATGATTAGAACATTAAATGATTATATAGACTTGAAAAATTCTGATTTTAAGAAAGTAAATCAAGAGTATGGAGAAAATGCAAAAAAAGATTTTTTCATTTCCATTATAGGAAGTAATGAAATTAACAATAATAAATATGAAAAAATATTAAAGGCAGTTGGGATGACATGTGCAGAAATGGCCGATAATGAAATTCGAACAGATAAAATGGAGATTTTAATAAAGACCAAAATCATGACTATGACATTAAAAAATTTGCACTTTTTACGGAGCGATTATGACAAGCTTGTTTGGATGTTTATAATTGCAAATCCGGTAGAGTATTTTGAAATTATGACTCCAGAGGAGTGGGATGATAGAGAATTACGTAAATTGTATGAGTGGTATCCGCAGGAACAAAGAGAAATTTGTGATAATATTTATGAGATAGCAAAGCAAGACTTTGACGAGATAATTCAAGACTGTAAATCACTTCATTCACAATTAATTAACCGATTACTTGATTGTACTGAATTTACGATAGCACAAAAGAAAACATTATTGGCTAGTGCAGTTCAAACTAATAAAATTTCTATTGAGGAAGTTAAAAAAAGATTATGGGAATTGGGAATGAAACAAGTAATCTCTGCGTTTGAGGGAAAACGACCTACAGTTGAGATTGTAGAAGAAAATAGGATATTGTTAGACTCGTTTCAGATAAAAAATTGGATTTCGAAATTTGAAAGAGATAAAAATAGGCGAGGTGTATATAGGATAGTTGGAAGAAAGGTAAATGGCATGAGTAGCCGGGAAAACTAATGTAGGAGAAATGCTATGAGAAGTTATTGTTTGTATAATGGAAATTATTTGGATATAGCAGATATTTATGAGGTTATAGATGGTAAACAAATTAATATGCCTGAGAAACTAAAAGAATACCGAAAGTTGAGTGATACTCATAGAGACCTTAAGTGCCCGTGCGGCTGCGGAGAAATAGTAGTTTTGGTGGCTGGATCGGTACGCAGACAACATTTTCGATTGCTAAAAAGATTTGAAAATACAAATTGCAAATATGAAGAGGAAAGTGAATTATCTATCAAATCGAAAATAATGCTAAAATGTTGGATGTCTAAGAATCTGCCTCAAGTTAAAAATGAAGTAACATATCGTGTGCCGATAAATGAATTAACAGATAATAATAGAAGATATGAAATATCTATTTATTCCAGAGATTATAATTTTGGGATTGTATATTACAGATTATCAAGTAATATAGTGGACGAAAAAATTAAACTGCAAACGGAGTATTTGGAAACTAAGATTTTGTATGTTACTGCTGCTGAAAATGAGTATAACGATGATCAATATCCAGAGCATTTGATGAAAATTCAGGAGAGACAAGGTTATTGTTTTTATTTGGAGATGGAACCGGATATGCTTTATCAGGAAATACGGGCTAAAGTATGTATTTATATACAGAATTATAAAAGGTATTGGAAGAGCGTACCGGTTTGTGAAGGAAGACTGGATCAATATGAGATAGATCGGAAGTGTAATATTCTTTTTGATGGGAAAAAGCTAATTGATCTTGTACAGGAAACAAAAAACAAATATCAAAGGGAACAAGAGGATATAATAGAGCAGATAAGAATAGAGAAAGAACGAGCAGCGAAAGAAGAACTAGAACGGCAAGAACAAATAAGAAAAGTAAATGAGGAGAGAGAACAGCGTCTACAGGAAGAAAGGGAACAGCAAGAAGAGAGAAAACGCAAGCGGGATATTGAGATAGCGCAGGAGAATGCAAAAAGACAAAAAGAAGAAAAGGATCGTAAAGCGCAGAAACAAAAAAAGTTTTTAAGTGAATATCCGAAGTTTGCAGTAGTATATAATTTGTTAAGTAATATGAAATTTATAAAGGGTGTTTTTGTGTCTGACCAGTCAGACGGAACAAGAAAGAACAATAATATAGAGCTTGTAATTCAATCTGTAAATATAGATATGGATAGACACAGAATTGAAGTGGTTGAAAACAATTGGAAGAAAGTGTACTTTTTTGTTCTGGAGACAAATGCTACAAAATGTTATAGTCCTAGAACAGGTGTTGCATATACAGTACTTGATTATACAAGGATAGATGATGTAGAACATCATTTAGAAACGGCGTTTATATGTGCATTTAAGGGAAATTATGAATGTGAAGCACCAAATATTGCATGTCAATTTTTAGGTGAAGATAACAAATGTATGTGTGAGAATGCATGTACATATCAGAAAAAAACTGATGGAAGATAGAACGATGAGAAAATATTATATCAGAGTGATATAGAAAAAAGGGTAAAGTAAAAGAACTTCCTGACTAAAGCATCTGCTATGCAGACACCGTACAGGAAGCCCCTTTCGTGCAAACCAACACCTAAGGACTAAAGCACCTAAGTATAGGCATCGATCCATCAGCGCATAGTATTTGTAATTCTTGAAATATTATACATTTCTATGGCGGATTTGTAAATGAAAAATAAAATAAGGATGTATATATGGTTGCTCTTCGAGATGAAGGAAAACTGATTGGGTACTACGAGAAACATGAATGTAGAAATGCAGAGAAAATGAAACTCTATGATTTGCAGTAGGTGAAGCAGATGAATATACAGATTTTTGGAACTAAGATATGCAATGATACAAAGAAAGCAGAACGTTTTTTCAAGGAGCGTGGCATAAAGTATCAGTTCATTGATATGAAAGAAAAAGGCATGAGCAAGGGAGAATTTACTTCTGTTGTACAGGCTAATGGCGGTCTTGAAAATATGATTAACTGGGATGGAAAAGACCAGGACATACTTGCTCTTATTAAGTATATTGCAGATGAAGATAAACTGGAAAAGATACTGGAGAATCCGCAGGTAATTAGAACGCCAGTAGTAAGAAATGGAAAGCAATCTACACTTGGATATCAGCCTGATGTATGGAAGGGATGGAATTAATGGTAAAGA
>OGIV01000639.1_pt1 | contig 24921 bp, 17 predicted proteins | sample 1571861 | NCBI WGS metagenome assembly OGIV01 (sample SAMEA2582099, study PRJEB24529) | metagenome | biome: Human gut stool | place: China | collected 2011 | reverse complement strand
GCTGCAGGAAGGTGTTGATCTGCTCGGTCTGGGTGTTCTGGTCGTTCTTGCCGTCAACGATGGTCACGGCGTAGCCCTTATCCTTCAGGTACTCTTCCAGGTCGGTGCGGTACAGGGTCATAAAGTTATCAGCAAACTGATAGATGCAGACACCGACGTTTGCGCTGCCGGTTGCAGCCTCAGAAGCAGCTGCAGAAGAAGCAGCGACAGAGGAAGCAGCAGTGGAGCTGGAGGAGCCGCCGCAGGCGGTCAGAACGCCAGCAGCACCCACAACAGCAGAAGCCTTCATAAAGTCACGACGGGAAATCATTTTCATAATCTTGTTCTCCTTCATTCGCATATCACAGCATTTCATGGAATATACTTACATGTACGTTCCATGGTTTCTGTTTGTATTATAGCCATCTGAAAAAAAGTTCGCAATGGGACAAGTTCACAAGATTCCGGCCGTTTCTTTGTGCATTCTTCACAGTTGATATTGTTGTGTACAACATTCTTTTTACTATCAAGCACAAAATCGGTCAAAAATGCAACATACATCCAAATTCCATGCCAAAAATCCATAAATCCTTTCAAAATGGTTACAACATCGTTCTGTTCATGCAACAAATTTCTCTGTACAGAAAATGCCCGTCTTTTCCCGGGAGTTTTGCACAAAACGTACATTTCCGGGAAAAACCGGGCATTTTTTTCATTTTTCACTTTTCTTTGTGTTCGCGGCGGTAGCGGGTAGGGGTGACTCCCAGCGTCTTTTTGAAGATCTTTGTAAAATAATTCACGTCCAGAATGCCCACCTCCTCGGCCACGGCGGCAATGGTGTGGTTGTTCTGCACCAGCAGCTGGGCCGCGCGGTTGACGCGCTGGGTGTTGATATAATCGATCAGAGTGCTGCCGGTCTCCTGCTTGAACAATGCCGACAGGTACGATGGGCTGATGAAGCACATGGCAGCCAGACTTTTCAGCGTCAGCGGCTCGGCCACGTTCAGGTTGACGTAGTTCATCACCTTCTGCACCGCGGGCGAATACTCCTTCAGCGAGTAGCGGCGGACATAGGCACAGTAATCCCGCGTCATCTGCCACATCATCTCGTTGGGCACCTCGTTGGCTTCCTCAATGATGCGGCTGTACTTGCTGGAAATGGCATCGATATAATAGGGATGCACCTTGCTGGGCTCAATGGCCTTGCGCAGCAGGGTGTTCAGCACGATCATCTTGTTCTTCTGCTGGTAGAGCGTCCCCTCGAACCGGCCGCCGTAGGTAAAGCGGGAATGCTGGTGCATGGCCTCGATGGCGGCTTCCTCATCGCCCCGGGCCACCGCGTCCAGAATGCGGTTCTCTGATTCGTACCGCTGCTCCAGCATGGTGACCGGGATCTCCTTCTGGAACTCCGGCTCGTGGAAATAGCGGGTATCCGGGTGGAACTGGAAGGGCAGGAATTCCTTCAGCTCCTGCACCGGGACAGTGCAGCCGAACATCGTATCCACCACAACCCGCAAGGCTCCATAGAAATCGCTGGCCTCCAGGATCTTCACGCCGTTGTAGTACTCCTGCACAGCGGCCTCTCCGGCTTCCCCCAGATAGCGCCTGACCCATTTGCGGGCGCTCGGGGTGCGGGGCCCCACCGTCCAAGGTCCAATGAGAAAGACCGTGTTTTTTTCATCAGGGATGCGGAACAGGGCAAAGTGCAGCTCAAAGGTACCCTCCACCAGCAGCAGGGTATTTTCAGGGGTGCTGTCCAGCAGCAGCTGGCCGAACTCCTGCCAGTCGAACTGGGGGTCCAGCGATCGCCGCAGGCCGTAGTCAAACTCTTCCAACCCCTCAAAGGGCGGGGTGACCCGCCGGGTCGGGATATTCTGCACCGCTGCCAGCTTTGTAAGGATCTGCAAGGGATCCACCCGCATCGTACACCGCTCCTTTTTCCTGTTGTTCCGCTCGTGCCATTGTGTCATTCTTGATATATTAGTATACATCAATTTTGAAGCAGAAACAAGCCGCCCACAGGAATTTCCCGTGGGCGGCTTGATCCGTTTCCTTACTTATTATGGCGCTGTGCCAGTGCGGCCACGTTCTCCTCCACCTTCTGTTTGGTCAGGGGGTAGATGAAGAACAGGCTCAGGGCCACGGCCACGAAGCCGATGGCGGGGGCAATGCAGGAGATGTTGAAGATGCCCATGGTGACCTCCGGGTCAAAGGCAGTGGCGGCGCTGTAACCGATCATGGTCAGTAGGCCGCCGGTCAGGCCGGAAGAGAACGCCTGACCCAGCTTGCGGGCAAAGGAGTAGACCGCATAGATGGTGCCGTCCTCACGGATGCCGTTGCGGACCTCGGAATCATCGATGACATCGGTGATCATTGCCCAGATGATGGTGTTGAAGAAGCCCAGGCAGATGAAGGCGGCACAGTAGAAGCCGACATAGATCCAGACATTGGCGGGCTTGAGAACAAAGCAGATGACCTCCAGCACCGTGGCCACGATGCAGGATACGGTGGCCAGCTCTTTTTTACCGAACCGGCTGGCCAGCTTGGAGGCAAAGGGTGCACAGACGAGCAGGATCAGCACGCTGCTCAGCAGAGAAGCGGTAGACTGGGCGGCGGCGCTGCCGTAGAAGTTGGGGAACACATAGCCTGCCATGCCCTGCATGGTCAGCATGGCCAGCAGCAGGAAGAGGGCGGCAGCAATGATGCCCAGCAGGGCACGGTTGGTGAACACGCTCTTGAGCATCTTGCCAATGTCCATCTTGCTGTTGTTTGCGGGCACATCCACACGCTCACGCACCAGGTTAAAGCAGAGCAGGTAGCAGAGGATGGCGCAGACAGAGAAAACGCCTGCAATGATGGTCATGCGGCTGCCGGAGAGGACCGTCTGACCATTGACGGTGACGTAAGCCACCATGGGGGTGCCAACGCCGATCACAAGGCCGGCCAGGGTGCTGCCGATGGTACGCCAGGTGGACAGCTCTGCGCGGTCCTTGGGGTCAGCAGAGATGGCGGAAGCCATAGAGCCGTAAGGGATGTTGACGGAGGTGTAGAAGATAGAGCCCCACAGGATATAGGTCACAAAGAGCCATGCCACCTTGAAGCCGTAGGACATCCCGGCCAGACCGGACTGGAAGATGAGGAAGGATGCGATGGCCACAGGGCCGCACATCCGCTTGAGCCAGGGGCGGAACTTGCCGTCCTTGGTGGGCTTGGAGCGGTCCACGATCTGGCCCATGGTCACATCGGTAAAGGCATCCACAAAGCGGGCGATCATCATGATCATGCCCACAACACCGGCGCTCACGCCCATCACGTCGGTATAGAACTTCATCAGGAAGCTGGACGACAGGATAAAAGTAAAATCGTTGGCGAAATCGCCGAACATATAGCCGACCTTATCCCGCATCCCAAACGGGGTGGTCTTTTGCATTTCATTTGCCATTGTATTCTCCTTCGGTGGTCAATTCAAACGGTACAGTGTCCCTTCTGCTGTATCCAAGTTTGTACTCCAATATTATGACAAACTTTTATCAAAAAATGTTAGAATATTTTTTAGGTGAATTCGTACAATTTTAAGGTATTGTTTTTGTATATTTTCACAGTTCGTTCACATTCTGTTTTTCCTCTTTTTCCCAGCATTCACTTTTTGTGGCACTCTTTACGGAAGTTTTTAAACCCGGACGGAGATAATAGGTATTCTGCCCAGAGCAGCGCCTGTTTTCCTGAAAAAAGTCTGGATTTATTCAAAAATCTTTCTATCCCTTTTATAAAATTTCTGTCATACTGGGTATAAAGACAATAAACGCCCCTGTGGCACGCAAAATGCCGCCGGGCTGATGAATGTGAGGTCATCCTGATGAACCGCTCCCTGCTGTATCCCCGCGCTACCACCACCCGCCGTCTCATCGGCCTGGACGGGATGTGGCGTTTCAGCTTCGACCCCGAGAGCAAGGGTGTGGAGGCCGGATGGGCGCTGGACCTGCCCTCCTCTCTTTCCATGCCGGTGCCTGCCTCCTTCTGCGACCTGTTCACCGACAAGGCCTCCCGCGAATACTGCGGTGATTTCTGGTACGAGACCAGCTTTTTTGTCCCTGCGGAATGGAGCGGCTGGGACATCGTTCTCCGGTTTGGCTCGGTCACCCACCGGGCCCGGGTCTTCGTCAATGGCGTGGAGGTGGCCCAGCACGAGGGCGGCTTCCTGCCCTTTGATGCCACTGTGACCAACATCGTGCGCTACAACCAGTTCAACAAGCCCAGTGTTCTGGCGAATAACGAGCTCAGCGAAACGATGCTGCCCGCAGGCACCACCCGTACCCTTGCGGATGGCAGAAAGATCGCCGCCCCCTACTTTGATTTTTACAACTACGCCGGCATCCACCGGCCCGTCTGGCTGATGGCCCTGCCCAAGGAGCGGGTGCTGGACTATTCCACCCGATACCGCCTGACCGAGACCGGGGCCGAGATCGACTATACCGTGTCCACCAACGGCCCCCACCCCGTGACTGTGGAGCTTTACGACGGCACCACCCGGGTGGCCGAAAGCTCCGGCACCACAGGCACACTGGTGGTCAAAAACGCCAAACTGTGGAATATCCACGCCGCCTATCTCTACGATCTGGTCATCCGCATCCACGAGGGCAGCGCGGTGGTGGACGAGTATCTGGACCGGATCGGCATCCGCACCTTTGAGATCCGGCACGGGCGTTTCCTGCTCAACGGCAGCCCGGTCTATCTGCGGGGCTTTGGCCGGCACGAGGATGCCGACATCCGGGGCCGCGGGCTCGACCTGCCCACCGTCAAGCGGGATTTTGAGCTGATGAAGTGGATCGGCGCAAACTGCTTCCGCACCAGCCACTACCCCTACGCTGAGGAGATCTACCAGATGGCCGATGAGGAGGGCTTCCTTATCATTGACGAAGTCCCCGCCGTGGGCTTTATGCAGAGCACAGCCAACTTCCTGGCCGCCAATCAGGGCAACGGCAGGCAGCAGGGCTTTTTTGAGAAGGAGACCACGCCTGCGCTGCTCAAGAACCACAAGGCAGCCCTGACCGATATGATCGACCGGGACAAAAACCATCCCTCGGTCATCGCATGGAGCCTGCTCAACGAGCCTCAGTGCACCAGCGCGGGCACTGAGGAATACTTCAAGCCCCTGTTCGAGCTGGCCCGCCGCCTCGACCCCCAGAAGCGCCCCCGTACTTATACGGTCCTGATGACCAGCCTGCCCGACACCAGCAAGGGCCAGCGTTTTGCCGATTTCGTCAGCCTGAACCGCTACTATGGCTGGTATGTACTGGGCGGGGCCGGGCTGGCAGATGCCGAAGCCGCCTTCCACCATGAGATGGAAGGCTGGGCAAAAGTCCTGCATGGCCGCCCGCTCATCTTCACTGAGTACGGCACCGACAACCTGAGCGGTGCGCACAAGCTCCCCAGCGTGATGTGGAGTGCCGAGTACCAGAATGAATATCTGGAGATGACCCACGCCGTGTTCGACCACTACGATTTCGTGCAGGGTGAGCTGGTGTGGAATTTTGCCGATTTCCAGACCACCGAAGGCATCCTGCGGGTGGACGGCAACAAAAAAGGCATCTTCACCCGCCAGCGCCAGCCCAAGGATGCGGCGTACCTCTTCCGGGAGCGGTGGACAGCGCTGCCGGTCGATTTCAAGAAGCGAAAAAAATGATCCCAGAAAACAGCAGCGCCCTGCCGGTTTGTCCCGGCAGGGCGCTGCTTGTTTGATATGCTTTTTACTTGATGCAGCTCGAGCACGGGCTGTACCCTGCCGCAATGGCCTCCTCGTAGCTGGAGAAGAGGATCTGGTTCTTCTCCGCAGGGAGATTGGCACAGCTGGGCAGGTGGAACTTTTTGCTGTTCACGTTGCCGATATACCCCTGCTGCGCGGTGGTCGCTGCCGCCGGGTCGGTGGGGTTAAGCTCGGCATCGGTGGCCGTTTTCTCGGTGCGGATGGTATAGTTCTGCCCATCGGAACCGATCACGATGGCCCCCAGCAGGTCCGTGCGGTAAACATCCACGCCCGCATCCCGCAGGATGCTCAGGGTCTCCTCGTGGGGGTGGCCGTACTTGTTGTTCACACCGCAGGAGATGATGCCCATCTTGGGCAGGACGGCGTTCAGGAAGATGTAGCTCGTGCTGGTGCTGGAGCCGTGGTGGCCCACCTGCAGAACATCTGCCTTCAGGTTGGCCCCGCTGTTCACAAGGTCGCGCTCCGCATCCGATTCCATATCGCCGGTGAGCAGAAAGCTGGTGGAGCCGTAATCCACCCGCAAAACGATGGAGGTATCGTTGGTGTTGTCATACTGCGCCACAGGGCCCAGCATGGTCACAGTGGCACTGCCCAGCGGCCAGACCGTGCCCGCGGCGGGCACCTCCACCTGCAGGCCCTGCTGCCCGGTGTACTTGACGAAATCCTGAAAGCACTTGGTGGAGGCTTCCGTCACGGGGCTGTACACATGGTCTGCCGGGAAATAGGCCAGCGCAGCGGACAGGCCGCCCACATGATCCTCGTGGGCGTGGGAGCAGAACACATACTGCAGCTCCTCCACACCGAGATTCTGCAGGTAAGAGACGACATAGCTGCCATCGTCCACATTGCCGCCGTCGTAGAGCATATACTGGCCGTCACATTCCACCAGCACGCTCAGGGCCTGCCCCACATCCAGGAAGTGCATCTCAAAGTTGGCGGTCTGGCCGTCTCCGGCAGGCTGGGCAGTGCTGACCGTAGGGGTGCTGCTGCCCGGCACCACCGCCGAGGCATCACAGGCGGCAAGGCCAAGAGCCAGCGCCGCCGCAAGGGCCAGAGCGGCAATGCGCCGCCAGAGGCTTACTTTTTCTTTTTTGAAGTTTTCCACACTGTATTCTCTTTCTGTTGATCATTCTTCGGCTTACGGGGTGCCGTGCCGTTGGGCGCAAAGCGTGCGCCGGGGCTGGGCTGGCGGCCGCCTGCGGTGCGGGCCGGGGCGGTTCCGCGGCTCTGATTCCTGCCTCCCCTGCCCTTGTTGGGGCGGACAGTATAGGTGCCGTCGTTGTGGATGGTCACCTCGGCAGGCTCGGCCCGGCGGGCAGAGCGCTGGACCGCGCGGCGGCCCTCGGCGGGCACCAGCAGCGGGATCAGGTCCTCCCTGTGGGTCATTTTCAGCGCCTTGATGACCTTTTCGGCATTGCGGGGCTCGTAATACTGGAGCAGGGCGCGCTGCAGTGCTTTTCCTTCCGCAGTCTTTTCCACAAACACAGGCTTGAGGGTATAGGGATCAAGGCCGGTGTAGAACATGCAGGTGCTCACCGTACCGGGGGTGGGATAGAAATCCTGCACCTGCTCGGGGCGCATGTGGTTTTTGTAGAGATACTCGGCCAGATAGACGGCATCGCTCAGGGTGCTGCCCGGATGGCTGGACATCAGGTAGGGCACGAGGTACTGCTTTTTGCCCGCCTTCTTGCTCAGCTCGTAGAACTTATCCTTGAACTTGTTGAAGGTCTGGATGGGCGGCTTGCCCATGTAGGCCAGTGTATTGGGAGCGCAGTGCTCCGGGGCCACCTTCAGCTGGCCGGAGACGTGATACTCCACCAGCTCCTTGAAGAAGGTGTCGTCCGGGTCGGCCATCAGGTAATCGAACCGGATGCCGCTGCGGATGAACACCTTTTTCACGCCGGGCAGTTCCCGGACACGGCGCAGGATCTTCAGGTAATCGCTGTGATCCACGATCATGTGGGAGCAGGTGGTGGGGGCCAGGCAGTGCTTGCCGCCATTGCACATGCCCCGCAGCATCTGCTCCCGGCAGGACGGGAACCGGAAGTTGGCGGTGGGGCCGCCGATATCGTGGATGTAGCCCTTGAAATCCGGCTCGTGGGTCATCCGCTCGGCCTCGGCCACAATGCTGTCGGCACTGCGGCTGGTGACCCGGCGGCCCTGATGCAGCTGGATGGCGCAGAAGTTGCAGCCGCCGAAGCAGCCGCGGTTCTGGATGATGGAGAACTGCACCTCCCGGATGGCAGGCACGCCGCCCATGCTCTCGTAGATGGGGTGGTAGCGGCGGGTGTAGGGCAGCGCATACACCTTGTCCAGCTCCCAGCGCACCAGTGGCTTTGCCGGGATGTTCTGCACAAGGTACTTTTCACTCTGCTTCTGGACAATGATCTGACCGCTGACCACATCCTGATTGTCCATCTGGATGCGGCAGGCTTTGGCGTAGGCCACCTTATCGGAGGCCACTTTCCGGAAACCGGCGCACTCCACATACTTTTCAGGCAGGTGGTCGAAGTCGGTCAGGTAGCAGGTGCCGTCCACATCGGTGATGGACTCCACCGGCTCCCCTGCCGCCAGCCGCCGGGCGATCTCCACGGTCTGGTGCTCGCCCATGCCAAAGCTGATGAGATCGGCTCCGGAGTCCTCCGCAATGCTGGGCAGAACGGTGTCCAGCCAGTAATCGTAGTGGGCAAACCGGCGCAGAGAAGCCTCCAGACCGCCCAGGATCACAGGCAGGTCGGGGTAGGCCTCCTTGGCCAGCCTGGTGTAAACGGTGGCGCTGCGGTCAGGCCGCGCGCCGCCGATGCCGCCGGGAGAGTATTCGTCCTCGGCACGCGGAATTTTTGCCACGGAGTAGTGGCTCACCATGCTGTCCACGTTGCCGCCGCCGATGAAAAAGCCGTACTTCGGCCTGCCGAACCGCTTGAAGTCCTCGCAGTCGGAATAACGGGGCTGGGCCAGCACGCCGACCTTATAGCCCTCGGCCTCCAGCAGGCGGCTGATGATGGCGGTGCCAAAGCTGGGGTGGTCAACGTAGGCATCGCCGCCCACCACCACAAAGTCCAGCTGATCCCACCCCCGGGCTTCCATGTCCGCCCGGCTGATGGGAAGAAATTCGGTGTAGATTGGGGAAGAGTTGTCCATAGTGTTCCTCACTGGTTAAGTCTCTCTGTCTGCTCCCCTGACAGGGAGCCAAGAAAAGTGTTGCTTGTGTTCTTATTCCTCCGGCTGATTCATCTGCATTTCCAGCCACTGCTGGCGGCTGATGAGGACAGCGCGGGGTTTGGCACCCTCATAGGGGCCGATGATGCCCTTCTGCTCCATCTCATCCATGATGCGGGCGGCGCGGGCATAACCCAGCTTACAGCGGCGCTGCAGCAGGCTGGTGGATGCCTGCCCGGCATCAATGACCACCTCAACGGCCTGCTTGAGCATCGGGTCGCTGCCGGTCTCCTCATCCGCATCTGCAGAGGATGCGCCCTTCTTGCCATCCTGAATGGCGTGCTTTTCCATGGCTTCGATCATGGCCTCGTCGTACTGGACGGTGGCGCTCTGCTTGATGAAGTCCAGCACGCGGCTGATCTCCTCATCCCGCACAAAGGTGCCCTGGATACGCACCGGCTTGGGCGCGCCCACAGGCATAAAGAGCATATCGCCCTGGCCCAGCAGCTTCTCGGCACCGGCACCATCCAGAATGGTACGGCTGTCCACCTGGCTGGACACAGCAAAGGCAATGCGGCTGGGGATGTTGGCCTTGATCAGGCCGGTGATAACATCCACGCTGGGGCGCTGGGTGGCAACGATGAGGTGCATTCCGGCGGCGCGGGCCTTCTGGGCGATCCGGCAGATGGAATCCTCCACGTCCTTGCCCACGACCATCATCAGATCGGCCAGCTCGTCGATGATGATGGCGATATAGGGCATCTTTTCCAGCATGGGGTCGGTGGCCGCCAGCTTGTTGAAGGATTTGATGTCACGGACATTGTTTTCCGCAAACAAGTGGTAGCGGCGCTCCATCTCCTGCACCGCGCTGCTCAGAGCACCCGCTGCCTTTTTCGGCTCGGTGATGACAGGCATCAGCAGGTGGGGGATGCCGTTGTATTCAGCCAGCTCCACCACCTTGGGGTCAATGAGCATGAGCTTCACGTCCTCGGGGCTGGAGCGGAACAGAATGCTGATGATGATGCTGTTCACGCAGACAGATTTACCACTGCCGGTGCTGCCCGCGATGAGCAGATGGGGCATCTTGCACAGGTCGGCCACTTGGGCCACACCGGCAATGTCCTTGCCCAGCGCCACGCCCAAGGGCGAAGTCATCCGCAGGAAGGCCTGGCTTTCAAAGACACTGCGGATAAAAACGGGGGTCTTTTTGTGGTTGGGCACCTCGATGCCCACGGCAGGCTTGCCGGGGATGGGTGCTTCCATGCGGACATCGGCCACGGCAAGGTTCAGGGCGATATCATCGGCCAGCGAGGTGATGCGGCTGATCTTCACGCCCGCCATGGGCTGGACCTCGTACCGGGTAACGGAGGGGCCCCGCGAAATATCCAGCACCCGGGTGCGCACGCCGAAGCTTTCCAGCGTGTCCACCAGCTTCTGGGCGTTGGCCTTCAGCTCGTCCTGGGCACCGGGGTCACCCTCCTCGGCAGACTTTTCAAACAGCTCGATGCTGGGATACTGATACTGGAAGGTCTCCACCACCTCCGGCTCCTCGGCCGGGGCGGTGGCGGCGGCCTGCTCGCCTGCGGCGGGCTTTTCCATGGCGGCCGCCACCAGCGTGTTCAGGTCCTTTTCCTCCACCGGTTCGCTGGTAATGCTGATCCAGCCGTCCTCGTCCGGCTCACTGCGCATGGCCACCGCGTTTTCCGCGCTGACCCGCACCGGCACCACCGGCTCGTCCGTAGTGGGCAGGGTGGGGGTCTGGAACACCGGCATCTCCGGCTGCACGGGCTCTGCCGGTGCAGCCGCAGGGGCTTCCGGGGCCGCAGGCGGCACGGTGGGGTTCACCACCGGGGCCGGAGCAGGCGATCCGGCGGGCGCGAAGAAATCCTCGGCGGCAGTCTCCACGGCATCCGGCACCACCGGTTTGACGATGGCCCGGGGCGGGGCCTTTTGGAGCGGGTCCTGCCCAAAGGTGCCGCCCGGCCCGATGATGATGGGCTCAATGGGCTCGCTGCCGCCCTCGGAAACAGAGGTATCCGGCCCAAGATCAATATCAAACGCCGCGCGGGGATGGTTGGAGGTCACCTTGACCGGCTCAAAGGCTGGGGCAGGCTGGGCGGGAGCCGGTTCCGGCTCCACCGGCGCAGGCGGCTCGTAGCCCAGAGAATCGTCCACGGGAGCAGGTTCCGCTTCGCCTTCCATCTCCTTGGTCACCTTGTGGCCCCAGCTGAACACGCCGGACAGCCACCCGGGCACCGGAATGCCGCCGGGCACATCTTCCTCATCGTAATTGTCATCGTAGTCGTCCGCAGGTTCCTCGGCGCGGTACTCCTCTTCCGCCTGCCGGGCCGCAAGGCGCTCAGCACGGCGGGCGGCGTTCTGTTCATAGACCGCCACGCCTTTTTCATGCACACCGCCGCCCACATTGCAGAGCCACTGCCAGCACTCGGCAGGGGTGATATCAAAGATATACAGGCTGGCACACAGGGCCAGCACCGCCATGACCAGATTGGCCGCAGGCCGCCCGCAGAGCAGGAGCAGATTGCCGCCCAGCAGGGTGCCCAACACGCCGCCGCCCAGCCAGGCATTTGCGCCGTTCTGGTAGCAGGCAGCGATCATCTGGGCAGCGGTCAGATCGGCGGGGATATCCGAAAACACGATGACCGTGCCGCTGGCAAAGATCAGCCCCAGCAGCAGCTTGAACACCTGCATCAGCAGGTCCTGCCCCCGGGTGTAGAGGATGGCCAGATAGCACACCGCCGCGCCCAGCACAAAGCTGCCGCAGCCGAACAGCCCGAATAGGATCTGGTGGGCGCTCTTCCAGACGGAGTCCCCCTCCACGAACGCCAGCACGATGAGCAGCAGCCCCACAAACAGGGTGCCCAGCCCCGCCGGCATCCGCTCCTCGGCCCGGCTTTTTCTGCGTGCAGACGCGCGCTTTGCAGTTGTTTTTCGCTTTCGTTTTGCCATTTTCTGTTCTGACCCCTGTCCTTTGTTCCCATAGTATTCGATTTTTTCATTATACCACGGGTTGGGTCAAGTGGCAATTACAGAATGCAGACCGGTTTGACCCTTGAATGCCGCGTGCAGCATCCATTCCGCACAGATAAGGCAGCAAACAAAAATGCAGTACCTTCCATGCGGAAAAGCTGCACGCTGTTTTTATCTGCTATGAACTCTGCCAGAAATCTCGTCAGGCTGTTGCGGATATAGAAAATGCAATGAAGATCATCATAGCAGAACAGGCATCCTGCCCGATACCGCCAAGCGGTAACGCAGGATGCCTGTTCTGCTTTCTGTTTCCCGGAATTCCCGCGTATTGAACGGCGCTTTTTAATGCTGGATCTGTCCGCCTGCCCGGGTCGCTTTTTTCATCCGTAAATCTGTGAAGGGTGCCAATGCTTCGATCAGTGCGTGATCGTGGTTCTGCACCAGACGGCTTTGGGGGCCGAAAAGCATGGTCTGTTCCACATCCTCCGTACTAGCAGCCCAGCCCGGCGCACCGGTACGGGCAAACTGCATCACAGCGCCAAAAATTTCCGCTTCCAGCCGCTTTGCTCCCTCAAAGGCACACACTGGCACAAGCTCTGTGTTGTGGAACACAAATGGGATATCCGCACAGTGCCACGGGGTACTTTTCCCCATCAGAGGGAAGTCCTGATCAAACAGATAACTGTACACCTTTCCGCCCGCCTTGGCACGCTCCCGAACATATTTGATCGTGGGGGCGCGGAAGCTGGTATCTGCCAGCAGCAGGTCTTCCTCCGGGCGGTGCGGGTAGGCAGTGCGGAACTGCTCCCGCAGGGTCTCTGCGGCAGACAGACCCACTGCTTCCTCCGGGCCGACTCCTTTCAGACCATCAAAGAAACCGTAGAACTCCGAATAAACCGTACCGATCAGCACCGGTATGTCTGCGGTCTCGGGCCGAAACCCACTGCCGTTTTGGAGCGGATCTCCAAGATAGAAGCGGTTCGGGTGGGGACTTTGGCCCACGTTCGCGCCTTTTGCTTTCAGAGCCGGGCTGACGTTCCGGTAAGCCTGCGCCAGCTGGTGGTAGGGCACAGTTTCCAGCTGCTGTGCTGTCTGCACGCCAAGCTCCTGCATCAGCGCCTGCACACAGTCCCTGCCGCTGCCGACACTGTCGTTCAGCAAACCTTCCAGCACACCACTCATTATCATCGCCCTGTGGTACAAGCCATCTGCTGCCGGGGTCTGCAGCAGCGTTGTCACTTTGGCACCGCCGCCGGACTGGCCGAATACCGTCACGCAGCCGGGATCGCCGCCAAACGCTGCAATATTGTCCCGCACCCACTGCAGTGCCAGGATGATATCATCCCCACCCGCATTGCCGGAGTTTGCGTACTCCTCCCCAAAATCGGAGAGATCCAAGTAGCCCAGGATGTTCAGCCGGTGGTTCAGTGACACCACCACGCAGTCCCCTTCCCGCGCCATGTTTCCGCCCTCGTAGGCCACCTGCTCAATGGACGAGCCGGCAAAAAATCCGCCGCCATGGAGCCAGACCATCACCGGCCGCTTTTGGGCATCGCAGGCCGGGGTCCAGATGTTCAGGTTCAGGCAGTCCTCATCCTGCACCCAGTAGCGGTGGGGCACACGCAGTTCGCCGCCGGGCTTGTCGATGCTCAGCAGAGGGCAGACGCAGCCGTAACTGGAAGCGTCCAGCGGCTCTGTCCAAGGCTGGGGCGGCTGGGGTGCATGGAAGCGCACCGCCCGCCCATACGGGATGCCTTTGAAGCTGCTGATCTCCCGGAAGCGATATCCCCGCACCGGACCGTAATTTGTCTGAACCACCGGGAAATCCGGCGCACAGCAAAATGCCTTTTCCATAAATGACCTCCTTCTTTCAAAAAGACAGACCCCCGGTACTGCAAACATGGCACCCGGAGGTCTGTTTTTGTTATCCTAAATCTTCGCCGTTGGTGGCAATGACCTTCTGATACCAGTAGAAACTGTCCTTCTTTTCGCGGCTCAGATCACCCGTGCCGTCGTCAAACTTGTTGACGTAGATGAAGCCGTAGCGCTTTGCCATCTCACCGGTGGAGGCACTCACCAGATCGATGCAGCCCCAGGGGGTGTAGCCCATCAGGTCTACACCGTCCTTTACAGCCTCAGCCATCTGCTCGATGTGGGCGCGCAGGTAATCGATGCGGTAGCTGTCGTGGATCTTTCCGTCGGCATCCTTCTTGTCGTAAGCGCCCAGGCCGTTTTCCACCACCATCAGGGGAATGCGGTAGCGGTCGTAGATCTCGTTGAGGGTGTAGCGCAGACCAACGGGATCGATCTGCCAGCCCCAGTCGGAGGCTTTCAGGTAAGGATTCTTCTTACCAGCAATGATGTTGCCGCCCACATCATCGGCATCCTTATGGGTGGTGATGCAGTTGGACATATAGTAGCTGAAGGTGTAGAAATCGACAGTACCGGCCTTCAGGATGGCAGCATCCTCCGGCTCCTGCCGGATGGTGATATTATTCTCGGCAAAATAGCGCTTCATGTAAGAAGGATACTCGCCGCGGACATGCATATCAGAGCAGAACCAGTTGCTGATCTGCATGGCTTTCTGGTTGGCGATCTCGTCGGCCGGGTCGCAGGTCAGTGCGTAGCTGGTGATAAAGCAGATCATGCAGCCCATCTTGAACTGAGGGTAGTGGTCGTGGGCATACCGAACAGCCTCTGCACTGGCCACAAACTGGTGATGCAGCGCCTGAAAACGCTCCTGCTTGTTGTCCGGCACCTTGTCGGTAGGGCCCTCAAAGCCCCGGATGGTGCCTGTTTCCAGGATCGCCCCCATCGGCATGGTGCCGCAGTTGATCTCGTTGAAGGTCAGCCAGTACTTGACCTTATCCTTGTACCGCTCAAAAATAGCCTTGCAGTAGTTCATATAGAACTCGATGAGTTCCCGGCTGACCCAGCCGTTGTACTTTTCCACCAACGCATAGGGCAGCTCGTAGTGGCTGATGGTGACCAGCGGCTCGATGCCGTGCTTCTTGCAGCAGTCAAAGACCTTGTCATAGAATTCAAGGCCCTTCTCGTTTGGCTCGGTCTCCATGCCGGTGGGGAAAATGCGGGTCCAGTTGATGGAGGTGCGGAAGGTCTTGAAGCCCATCTCGGCGAAGAGAGCGATGTCCTCCTCGTAGTGGTGGTAGAAGTCGATGGCCTCATGGCTGGGATACAGCCGGTCGGAGCGGATAGCAGTTGTCACCCATTTCGGGCTGGTATGAGAGCCATTGGTGCACAGGTCAGGGATACTGGGACCTTTGCCATCCACGTCCCATGCGCCCTCGAACTGGTTGGCTGCACAGGCACCGCCCCACAGGAAATCATCACGGAAAACGCTCATAAGTTTCTACTCCTATTCTATTTTGTTCTGGTTCAGGCGGGGTTCTGTTCAAAGAACAGCTTCAGGGCACCGATCAGGTTGGCATCGTTGCCATAGCGGCAGTGCACCAGCTCCGGCTTGACCGCCGGCATGACTGTGCAGCGCTCAAACAGCCAATCCAACTCGGCCTGAATCGCAGGCAGCAGAGCCTCCGCTGCGCTGATACCGCCGCCGATGGCCACCTTTTCCACATCCAGCACATGCTGCAGGCTCAGGATGCCAACGGCCACCCGCCGGGCAAAGATCTTGAGAGCCTTCTGCGCTTCCGGCTCCCCGGCATTGTAAGCCGCAAAGATTTCTTCCCCGGTGGGCATGGGGCTGCCCGTCGGCAGATGCTTCTGCCGGGCATACTCGAAGATCAGGCCACTTGCCGAGGCCATTCCCGCCCAGAGGGGTGCTTCGGAATACCGCTCTACCGAGGTCAGTTTGAAATCATCGTCGGTCATCTTTGAAATATCCGAGACAAGGCAGCTGACCTCGCCTGCGGCAGCGTGAGCACCCATCAGCACCTTCCCGTTCAGGAGGATGCCGCCGCCGATGCCGGTGCCCAGCACCAACACCAGACCGTTTTCTACCCCGGCCAGTGCGCCCGTCCAGCCCTCCGCTGCTGCGGCACACTTGCCATCGTTGGCGATGGTCACCGGCACGCCCAGCCGTGCCTCTACCTGCGCAGCAAAGGGCTGCTCCCACATAAAGGCACTGAGCATTCCACCGGTATGGGCGATGCCGTTTCTGGTATCGATGCGGCCCGGCATAGAGATGGCGCAGCCCACGAACTGTCCCTGAAGGGGAGCGGCAAAGCCCTCGATGACCGCCAGAAGGTCATCCATATTCGTCAGCGGTGTCGGAACCTTTCCACCAGAGATTTTCCGGGCCTGTTCATCGGCCAGGCTGTACTTGATGAAGGTTCCGCCGATGTCGATCAAAAGATACTGTTTCATCTTATCTCCTGCTTTCTGTTGGTTGTTTTCAGGCTCAGGCAAAGCCCAACGCGGCAGCCAGGCTGAGTATCACTGGCAGCGTGATCAGCGACAGCAAGGTGCTCAGACAGACCATCTGCACAGCGTAGGAAGAATCCAGCCCCAGACGCTGGGCATATACCGCGATGTTGCTGCCGATGGGTGCCGCATTCACAATGATGAGCACCGTGCCGATCTGCCGCCATGGGGCTTTGCGAAAAAAGAGCCACAACACCGCCATAGAGAGCAGCAGCACCCCGGCACCTGCCGTAATGCCGACAGCCAGCTCCACAGCTCCCTTTTCCGAATACTCAATACAGAATGATTTTAGCACAACACAGGGTAGCAAGCAATATAACAGCAGCGGCAGCAGAGGATCCATCACAGGGCGGTAGCCGTTGGCATACAGGTACATTCCTGCCACGGCAGGCATCTGTTGCATAGGGGCAGCACTGTTCGATCATAGAACAGGAGGAACGGGATCGCCAGCAGAACAAAAACAGCGCCCATCACCAGCAAGATCTGATACGGCGCAAAGTACACTCCAAAATGCTGGCAGGGAAACAGATACAATACCGTCAGCGCTTTGACCTGTTTGGTGTGCATCCCGTCAAGAGGACAACGAAATAAATCAACGAAAAATATCTCAAGCTGCCTTCAAATAAAGGCCATGCTTTTCCATCGGTGTCAGAACGCCAAGGTTGCGCTGGAGACGTTTTGTGTTGTAGTAATGAATATAACTGCGAATCGTTTTCACCAGTTCAGCACGGTTCGTGAAACGCCTCCCGTAATAACGCTCTCGCTTCAGAATACCCCAGAACCCTTCCATGGGACCATTGTCAATGCAGCGGCCAACACGGGACATACTTTGTGTCATGCCAGCATGGACCAGCCGCTGGTAGAAGTATCGGTTGGTATACTGAAATCCACGGTCACTGTGAAAGATCGGATGTGCATCAGGATTGCTCTGGACGGCCTTTGCAAAAGTGTCGAACACAAGCTTGTTGTCATTTGTATCCCAAATCACAAAGGAAACGATACGTCTGTCATATAAGTCAAGGATGGCACTCAGATAAACCTTCTTAACTCTAGGACCTTCGTAATACTTGAATTCCGTCACATCTGTCAGCCACTTTTCGTTTGGCTTTTCTGCATGAAATTCTCGGTTCAAAATGTTTTCAGTGTAATGTTGAGGTGTCTTTGCGTGTCTGGTACAGCCTGCCGGATAAAACTTAACGGTAGACTGGATTCCAAGGCTGCGGCAGATCCGCAGAATGCGTTTGTCATTGCTGTGGATATTGTGAAAGCGTTCCAGATCATCGTGAATCCGGCGATACCCTTTATCCGGGCTGTCCATGTGAATCTTTTCAATCAGCAAAGCAAGATGCTTGTTTTCCTGAATCCTCTGGCTGGAATTTCCCGACTTCCATTTGTAATAGGCAGAAGGAGACACCGACAAGCAGCGGCAGGCTTCCCGAACAGAACCAAGATGGTCAGCCGTACAGCTGCGAACAGCTTCATACTGCCGTTCCAGATGAAACTGTCTCAGCGATTCCCCCTTTCCAGTTCTTCCACTTTTTTTCGCAGTTCACATTCCAATTTCAGCAGATGATTTTCATGTTCCAGTTCCGCCACACGCTTTTCAAGTTCTTCTTCCTTGGAACGGGGAGTTTGAGAAATTTTCCGCTCTCCACGTCGGTCTTCCAGGCCTGCTATCCCGAATTTACGGTACTTCCGCACCCACTCATAGACCTGCCGATAAGAGAATCCTCTTTCTCTTGCGATTTGTTCATAAGGCTTTCCGGCTTCTGTATATTCTTTTACGGCAGCAAGCCGCTCATCGATCGCAGATTTTCGTTTTGTCATAAAGAAACCTCCTGAAATTTTCTTGGAATCTTTATGACCATTATACGACTTTACCCATCGATTGACCAATTCGGGACTGCGAAGATGGTATTTTTCACAGAGCGTTTGGAGGCTGCCTTTCCCATTCAGATAATCCTTTACGACTTTTTTCTTGATCTCCTCGCTATAAGTTCTCTTGGCATTTGAAGATGCAAATGCTGCAGGCCCATCCATTTTGTACAAGCTGATCCATTTTCGCATTACAGAGGAAGAAACACCTGCTCGTCTGGCGGCCTCCCGTCCTCGCATTCGTCCTGCAAGGCATTCTTCAATGAGCCAGATTCTAAACTCTGGATTGATCTCTTTTCGTTTGCTCATTTTAACCCTTTCCCTATTTCAGCGTCTCTGTTATAGGGAGCATATCAGTTTGCGCACCACCAGTCGGCTGTCCTTTTATTTCACACCTCCTGCTGCTTGCAGGCATCCCCGCGCAGGAGGTCACCGGTCTGACCGAAGCAAAGACCACCAATACCTCCAACGAACTGGCCCGCTCCGGCTGGCACTGGTACTTCAATGTGGCGCTGATCTTGGTCATCCTGTACATCCTCGTTACCAACCGCCTCAGCCCGGCTGTCACCTTTATGATCAGCTACTGCGTCCTGCTCATCGTCAACTACCCCAGTGTGGATCTGCAGCACAAGATCATCAACAGTCACGCACAGGCCGCATTCCTGATGGTCTCCATCGTCTTTGCCGCAGGCGCATTCACCGGTGTGGTCAAAAATTCCGGTATGCTGGCTGCCATGACCGACGCTCTGGTCTCCATCATCCCCACCAGCATGGGCATCTTCATTGCCCCCATCGTCGGCCTGTTCAGCGTTCCGCTGAGCCTGCTGTTTGACCCGGACTCCTACTACTACGGTGTTATGCCGGTCATCGCCAACGCTGTTTCCGCCATGGGCGGCAACGCACTGGCTGTGGCAAAGGCTTCCATCATGGGCCAGATGACGCTGGGCTTCCCGCTCAGTCCCCTGACGGGTGCCACCTTCCTGCTGCTGGGCCTTTCCGGCCAGGATCTGGGCGACCATCAGAAGCACACCCTCCCCTACGCATGGGTTGCATCTGCTATCATGGTCGCTGTGGGCTGCGTAGCCTGTGGGCTGCTGTTCTGAGGTCTCACCAAAAGAAACACCTTCCTCCTTTTTCACCCATTCCTTCATTCTGATTCCGAAACGTCTGCCGGGCGGAGTACCCGCAGCACGCCACGGAATGCGTGCAAACCAGCAGACTTCCACCCGGTGCTCCGGGTGGTGTCGGCTGGTTTTGCCGTTTTTGAAGGATACCGCCCTGCCCTTGGGGCAGAAAGGAGTTTTCTCTTATGCCCGAGCCCATCCAGACTCCTGTTCCTGCGGCGGACGAACTGGCCGCACAGGTGCTGCTGCTGGCACAGAGTCGGTTGACTGCCGACCTGCGTTTTTTATCCTCCGCTCTGGAACAGCTGAAGCCGATCCCCGTCCCTGCGCTGGACACCCTGTTTGCCGGGGATGGCCATCGCTTGTACTATTGCCCCGAAACGCTGCTCCGCACATTCCGGGCACAGCAGTCTGTGCCCACACGCGCCCTGCTGCATGTCACCCTGCACTTTTTGTGGAAATTGGCTCTTGTGGAATGTCGCCAAAAACGGTAGAATAGTGTCTGCAAAGGCAGTGTGGTCCCAACGGGCTGCACTGCCTTTTTTCTATTTTCCAAAAACAGGAGAGTAAACATACCATGCAGGAAAAACAGAAAACGACCGCACAGGTCCTTGTGGACTGTCTGGAAGCGGAAGGCGTGGACGTGATGTTCGGCATCCCCGGCGAGGAGACGTTGGATCTGATGTTTGCCATCCGCGACAGCCATATCCGGTTCATCCCGGTGCGTCACGAGCAGGGCGCTGCCTTTATGGCCGATGTCTATGGCCGCCTGACCGGCCGGGCCGGCGTATGCCTTTCCACCCTTGGCCCCGGTGCCACCAACCTTGTCACCGGCGTGGCAGATGCCTATCTGGACGGTGCACCGCTGGTGGCCATTACCGGGCAGGTGGGCACCGACCGGATGCAGTTGACCAGCCATCAGTACCTGGATCTGACCGCCATGTTTGAGCCCATCACAAAGCGCTCCAAGCAGATCATCCGTCCGGACACGGTGGGCGAGATCGTGCGGCTGGCCTTCAAGCACGCCGAAAAGGGCAAACCCGGTGCCACCCACATCGACTTGCCCCAGAACATTGCCAAGATGCCCGCTGATGCCGTGCCGCTGAAGCGTCAGCAGCTGCACGACCTTTACGCCGACCCCACCCACATTGCCGCCGCCGGGCAGCTGATCAGCGAGGCAAAGAACCCGGTGATCCTGGCCGGTGCCGGGGCTGTGCGCGGCCATTCCGCCGCCGCTGTCACCGAGCTGGCAGACCGGCTGCACATTCCGGTGGTGAACACCATGATGGCCAAGGGCATCATCCCCATGGACGACAAATACAGCCTGTGGACCATCGGCATCCCCCAGAAAGACTATGTGAACCAGCTGTTCGACCGGGCCGACCTGGTCATTGCCATCGGCTACGACATCGTGGAATGTGCCCCCGCCAAGTGGGGCGCACGGCCAGATATGACCATCCTCCACATCGACAATGCCCCGGCAGATGTCAACAAGCGGTATCAGCCCGCTGTGGAAGTGGTGGGCGATATCTCAGAGAGCATCTACGAGATCCTGCGCTGCGCCCACCGGGACAGCGAACCGGAATTCGCACTCCGGCTGCGCGAGACCATGGTGGCCGAGCACGCCGCCATGGCAGACGATGACAGCTGCCCCATGAAGCCTGCCCGCATCCTTGCCGATGTGCGCAAGGTCATGGGCCGGGAAGATATCCTTGTGAGCGATGTGGGTGCCCACAAAATGTGGATCGCACGCCACTACGACTGCTACGCCCCCAACACCTGCCTGATCTCCAACGGCTTTGCCAGCATGGGCTTTTCCATTCCGGGTGCCTTTGCGGCCAAGCTGCTGAACCCGGACAAAAAGGTGCTGGCCGTCTGCGGTGACGGCGGTTTTATGATGAACAGTCAGGAGCTGGAGACCGCCGTGCGCGAGAAGGTGCCCTTCGTCACCCTGATCTGGGAGGACTCCAGCTACGGCCTCATCAAATGGAAGGAGCAGGAGCAGTTCGGCGGCGAGCACTGCTACGTAGACTTCACGAACCCCGACTTCAAGCTGCTGGCCGAGGCCATGCACTGCAAGGGCTACCGGGTGGAAAAGGCTTCCGACCTCATCCCCACCCTCGAGGAAGCCTTCCGGCAGACGGTGCCCAGCGTCATTGTGGTGCCGGTGGATTACAGCGAAAACATGAAGCTTTCCGCCCACCTGAAAGAGGTGTATCAGCAGAGCGGCGATTGAGTATTCATCTTAAAATTTCCATGAGCCGCCCAAACGTGATACCGACTTTCCGTCAACGCCGCTGCGCAAACGCAAATTTGCCTATGGCAGGCAGAACAGGCTCATCATGCAGTTGAAGTCAAAAGGGGCTGTTGCACAAGGGTAGAAACCAGTGCAGCAGCCTCTTTGGTCTTTATAAATTATCCATTCTGCTTTTGGATGGAGAACGAGAACGTCATGCCCTTTTCCACCGCAAAGCAGGCAGCTTCATGGGGCGTTGCGCCCCAGCTATTATCGCCGCCAACGCCGCGCTGGAACAAAGCACAGCGCACGACAGTCTTGTTGTCATCGTGGGGCAACTCATAGAGGTGGCGGGCGTTTTCCAGTTCATGGGGCGTGTAGGGCAGGGCCGAGAAGGTCATGCCGCTGCCGCTGGCAAAACCGATGCCCGGAATGCTGCCGGTGACCGCCGCGTGGTACACGCCGGTGCGGCTGCCGCACTCCTGCGGGTAGACCGGGGTGTTCTGGGCAAAATCCTGCCGGATATTGTAGCTCCATGTGTCCATTTTGCCGCCTGCGGTGCGGTCGGCGGTGGTCTCCCGGGGGCCAAGCCCCAGATAGGAGACCTCGGTCAGCTCCCGGCGCAGCGGGAAGAGCAAGCCGAACTCCGGTACTTCTGCCCTTTCACCCTGCCACGTCATGGTGATGTCGCAGCGGCCTGCGCCGTCGATGGCAAAATCAATGGGCAGCGTCTGCCCATCCGGCAGGGTGTAGTTTGCACGAACTGTGACAAAACCACCCTTTGTTTCGGCGGCCAGGTGATCACACCGGGCATACAGTCCGGCGGTTTTCCAGAAGGCAAATGCGAAAGGCTCTGCACAGCCTTCGTCGTTGTTGGTGGGCGCACGCCAGAAGTTGGGGCGCACGGTATCGTCCAGCAGCTGCACGCCGTTATAGCGGATGGACACAAGCCCTTTGCCGCGGCCAAAGATGTACTCGAAGCCCTTGCCCTTCACGCCAATGTTGCAGTCCATCTCCACCAATTCCGGCGCGGCAACGGTCAGCCGGGCGGCGGCGTAGTTGTGCCATACCTGTCCAAAGGCAGCTTCATAGCCCGCCGGGATGCCGGGCTTTGCAGCCCGCTGCACTGCGGTAACGGTCATGCAGGCAAGCCCTGTCTCCGGCAGAGCAAACGGGAACGGGATGTGCACAGTCTTGCCGGGTGCGCAGTCTGCCCGCAGCACCGCACGACGCTCCGGCTTGCCGTTGACTGAGGACGCAAACACAAGGTCGTAGGCGTTCAGGTCGGTAAAGAGATTCCGGTTTTCAACCACGGCTTCGGTGTCGGTCAGGGTGATCTTCAGGGGCGCATAAACCGCCTTGACTGCGTCCATTTTGGGGGTGTTGCGGCGGTCGGGCAGCACAAGGCCGTCCACGCAGAATTCCCGGTCGGTGGGGCGGTCGCCGAAGTCGCCGCCATAGGCAAAGCCGGGCTTGCCGTCCGGGCTTGTCACTGCAATGCCGTGGTCCATGTACTCCCAGATAAACCCGCCCTGATACAGGGGCTCTTCGTAGGCATACTCGGTGTAGTCGGTGATGCCGCCGCAGCTGTTACCCATGGCGTGGCTGTACTCGCACATGATAAAGGGCTTTTCCGGGTGCTCTGCCAGAAACTTTTTGATGTCTGCCACCGGGGTGTACATCTGGCTTTCCATATCGGAGGTGGCGGGGTACTCCCGGTTCCAGAAAATGCCCTCGTAGTGCACAAGGCGGCTGGGGTCGGTGTTGCGGAAATACTCGCTCATCTCCCACAGGGTCTTGCCGCCGTGGCTCTCGTTGCCGCAAGACCAAATGAGGATGGCCGGGTGGTTTTTGTCCCGTTCCAGCATGGCTTCGGCGCGGGCAAGCACATTTTCCCGCCACTCCGGGCGGGCACCGGGCAGCGTCCACTCGTCCGAGCCGTCCGCACCCAGCTTCTGCCATGTGCCGTGGGTCTCCAGATTGGTCTCCCCGATGACATACAGGCCGTATTCATCGCAGAGGGACAGGAAATAGGGGTCGTTGGGGTAGTGGCTGGTGCGCACGGCGTTGACGTTGTGGGCCTTCAGGTTCTTTACATCCCACAGCATCTCTTCCCGGCTGACGGTGCGGCCGGTGCGGCAGCTCCACTCGTGGCGGTTGACACCCTTGAACACGATACGCTTGCCGTTCAAAAGCATCTGGCGTTCTTTCAGCTCAAACTTACGCAAGCCGACTTTCAATCCGGTGCGCTCCACGAGAGCACCCTCGTTCAGCAGGGCAATTTCTGCTTCGTACAGGTTCGGCTGCTCGGCGCTCCACAGGGTGGGATGCTCCACCGTAAAGGTGAAGGAGACATCCTGCACGTCCTCTTCCACGTCCGGGTCGGCCTCGCCCTTGCCGAACACCACACCGCTGTCGTATTCGGCAGGTTCGCCCACCTCAGCAGACTGCTCCTCGCCATCAAACACCACCGAGATGGTGCCCGCGCCGCTGACCTTGCAATCAAAGGTGACAGTGGCACTGGAAAAGTCCGGGGCAAAATCCTGCTTCACAAAGACATCCTCGAGGTGAATTTCCGGCTTTGTGAACAGCTCCACAGAGCGGAACAAGCCGCTCATGCGCCAGAAATCCTGATCCTCCAGCCAGCTGCCGGAGGAGAAACGGTACACCTGTACCGTCAGGGTATTTTCGCCGGGGTGGACGGCGGCGGTCATGTCAAATTCAGCGGGAGTGAAGGTATCCTCGGTGTAGCCGATGTAAACGTCATTGCACCAGACGGCGGCAGCGCTGTCCGCGCCGTTCAGGCGCAGATAGCAGCTTGCCCAGCTTTCCGGCAGGGTGAAACTGCGCTGGTATTCCCCGATGGGGTTATAATCCTGCGGAATCTGACCGGGGTGCAGCTTTTCATGGCCGTCCCACGGGTACTGGGTGTTGACGTAATGGGGCGTGCCGTAGGGCTGGCCGGGCTTTTGCAGGCTCTGCATCTGGATAAAGCCCGGCACGGTCAGGGTGTCCCAGTCCGTAAAGGGTGCAGTCAGGTTTTCCGCATAGCGGAAGTTCCACTCGCCGTCCAGACTAACGGTCAGGGGCAGTTCGGGACTTGTCTGGTCGGCAAAGTGGGCATGGAAGGGCAGACGGTTCTGCTGGAAAATTTCCGGGTCGGCCAGAAGCGCCGGGGTAATGGGATGATTCAAAGGCATACATGTCACCTCGCAGCATTTTCTGCTTTTATTATAGCACAGGATATAAGAAAAACAGCCGCACAAAACGACTGTTTTTCTGGAAAGAAGCGGCATCAGTCCGCTTCGTCAAAGACCTCGGTATCCAGTTCTGTGTGCCCCTTGGGGATGTGGTACTTCACGGCGGGCAGATGGACGTTAGTGAAGTACAGG
>OGIV01000633.1_pt1 | contig 25108 bp, 18 predicted proteins | sample 1571861 | NCBI WGS metagenome assembly OGIV01 (sample SAMEA2582099, study PRJEB24529) | metagenome | biome: Human gut stool | place: China | collected 2011 | reverse complement strand
GGCCGATGATAGTTGGTTGTATTTCCAGTGAAAGTAGGTCACTGCCAGGCTAAATCATTAAAGCGAACCCCCGTTGGAGTCTCTCCTTCGGGGGTTTCGTCATTTCTGCGTTTGTACTCGGCAATCGGTTTGCTGCAGGTGTATCCTTTCGCCACCTTTTTTTAACCAATCATCCGCGGAGATTTGGGAACATGTTGGAACTGCTTGAATATTTAGTGCTCGGTATCGGCGTGGGCACCGTCGGTGCGCTTCTCGGTTTAGGCGGCGGTTTTATTCTCGTTCCGATTTTCATGCTTTTCATGATTGCCCCGCACGGCAGCACCTTTACGACGGTGCAACAGGTGGTGGGAACCAGTCTTTTTGCTGTCTTCTGTAATGCCATTTCCGGTACGTTTGCCTATATCAGACAGCGACGAATCCTGATGCGCGCGGCTGTTCCTTTTGCGCTGGCTACCTTGCCCGGCGCTTTCCTGGGCGGCTATCTTTCCGAGTGGTTTTCTGGGCCAGGCTTTTCGCTTGCCTTCGGCATACTGATGGTCTTCATCGGCTACATCATGTATTCGAAGTCCCGCGGCAAGGCTGCCAACAAAAGCGTGGAGGACTGGGATCCTGCAACGGCGCGTTTCAATATGCCGCTTGGTATTCTGTGTTCTTTCTTTGTCGGATTCTTGTCTTCCATCTTCGGTATCGGTGGCGGCATTGTTCATGTTCCCATGATGGTTTTCGTCCTTGGGTTCCCGCCGCAGATTGCGGTTGCGACATCCACCTTCGTGCTTTTCGTGAGCGCTGTTATGGGGGTTTCGAGTCACGCGCTGCTCGGGCACATTATCTGGGGACCGGCCTTGATGATTGGCGCCGGTGCTGTCATCGGTGCTCAACTTGGTGCCAAAATCGCCAAAAAGAGTAAACCGAGACTGCTTGTGGTTTTGCTTTCGATTTTGGTCTTTTTGATCGGGCTGCAGTTCATCTGGAAAGGATCCGTCGGACTCGGCTGGTTCTGACAATGCATCAGGAAAGAGTCGCTCCAACGGACGGCTCTTTTCTTTTTGTGAACCTCAGTCTGACGTACTCAAAGAATTCTTGGGCAAAAGCAAAGCGGCCAATCCGATCAGCGGCAGGAAGGAAATCACGATGAACACGCTCCGCAATCCCACAGCATCGGCTGCCGAGCCAAAAAGCGCTGTCGCAATGCCGCCCATACCGAAACTCACACCGAAGAAAACTCCCGAGATCAAGCCGACATGCGTCGGTGCGGCATTAAGCGCACAGACGAGAATGGCGGAAAAGGCCGATGACATGATGAACGACACGGCCAGAGCCAAAAAGACGAATATCTGAAGTCCGACGTGATCATGAGCGTGAACGGTGCGGCGCCGAGTATCGAAAAGAGAATGACGGCACGGCTGCCGAAGCGATCTGTCAGCGGGCCGCCGGCGATTGTCCCGATAGCGCTCATCGCCAGAAAGCCGAAAAGCACGTATTGGCTGGCCGATATGGTCATGCCGAATGTGTCGATCAAATAGAACGTCAGATAGTTCTGTAGGCAGGCAATGTAGACCTGTTTGGAGAACATCAACAAGAAGAGAACCACGAAGAGCACGGCAAGTGACCGACTGATCGAGCTTTGCACTGGATTTTGAAGGACTTGTCGTGACTGCCGCCTTTGCCGAGCAGCCGCCAATGTGCCGACCCTCAACATTACGATTGCAGCTAAGCCCGCGGCAATTCCAAACCAGGCAATGCTTGCCTGCCCGTAGGGAATCACAACGAAAGCGGCCGCGAGCGGCCCCAAAGCCATGCCGGCGTTTCCTCCGACCTGAAAGACCGATTGAGCCAATCCTTTGCGACCGCCGGACGCAAATTGAGCAATCCGTGTAGCTTCCGGATGGAACACGGCCGAACCGAATCCGAGAAAGGCTACGGCAAGGAGCATGGAAGCAAAAACGGATGCTTGTGACAAGGCCACCAGACCGACGAGCGTACTGCACATGCCGATGGCGAGCATGTACTTGGTCGGGTGTTTGTCTGTTGTGAGTCCGACCAAGGGCTGAAGCAGCGAGCTTGTAACCTGAATCACCAAAGTGATGAGTCCCACTTGCGTGAACGTCAGGCCGTGCGCGTCGCGCAGAATCGGCAGCGCAGCAGGAATTACCGATTGGATGCCATCGTTTAGGAAATGTCCGAGGCAGACCAAAAAGAGCAGACCGTAGGCGGTTTGCTCCGCTGTTTTTGTTGGATGGTCGGCTTTTGTCAGACGTTGCGAGGGCATTTTGATTGTTCCAACACCGGTGTTATACGGCACACTCGGGCCGTGTTGTCATGGTTTTGTCATCTAAGCATAGCGATCTTGTCATTTACCGAGCGCACACTGCGCGCCGAGAATCCCTCGACAAAATCATATTCCTTCAAGACAACAACGAGCCATGGAACACTATTACATTGCCTTGCTGGTCTTTTTGGGCCTGCTGGCTGTTTTTGATCTATTCGTGGGCGTCAGCAACGACGCCGTCAACTTCCTCAATTCTGCTCTCGGGTGCCGCATCGCCTCGTTTAAAACGACGATGTTCGTTGCGAGCATCGGCGTGATGTTGGGCGCCACCTTCTCCTCGGGGATGATGGAAATTGCCCGCTCCGGCGTCTTCAATCCGCAAATGTTCACCTTCAACGAAATCATGGTGATTTTCTTTGCGGTTATGGTCACGGACATTATTCTGCTTGACACCTTCAATTCACTCGGTCTGCCGACTTCGACGACCGTGTCGATCGTGTTCGAATTGCTTGGCAGTGCACTTGCCGCAGCTGCCTTTACGTTGCTGGCCGACGGCAAATCGCTGGCTGATGTGGCGGAATACATCAATAGCTCTCGGTCGCTCACGATCATTTCGGGCATCCTGATTTCGGTGGCGGTGGCATTCGTTGCCGGCACTGTCGTGCAATACATTGCCCGACTGATCTTCACGTTCAATTTCGAAAAAATGTATCGCCGCATCGGCGGCGTCTACGCGGGATTGGCTATCACGGCCATTTTCTACTTTTTGGTCATGAAAGGCGCCAAGGGCGCGAGCTTCATGCGCCCCGAATGGATTGACTTCATGAGCAACAACACGCTGCCGATTGTGGCAACGCTCTTTGTGGTGCTCTCGATTGTCTTCCAGCTTCTGATTCTTGTTGCCAACGTCAACGTCTTCAAGATCATCATTTTGGCCGGCACCTTTGCTCTGGCATTTGCTTTTGCCGGCAACGACCTTGTCAACTTCGTGGGCGTGCCGCTTGCTGCTCTGGACTCCTACAACGAGTGGGTTGCTTCCGGTGCCGCTGCAGACACCTTCACGATGGAAGGACTGCTTAAGCCTACGGTTGCTAACACATTCCTGCTGCTGTTGGCAGGCCTTGTGATGGTGCTCACGCTGTGGTTCTCCAAGAAAGCCCAGATTGTGATTCAAACCTCAATCAATCTGTCTTCGAGCAATTCCGGGGAACACGAACAGTTCGGCAGTTCTCTGCCCGGCCGCATGATCGTGCGCGCCAGCATGGGCTTTGGCCGGCTTGTGAATCAATTCATTCCCATGGGGGTCAAAAAGGGTATCGACAGCCGTTTTGAGCCCAAGAAGTTACAGCATGGCGAAACACCGCTGCCTTTTGACTATGTTCGCGCCTCGATCAACCTGGTCGTAAGTGCCGTATTGATTGCTTCTGCGACAAGCCTGAAGCTTCCGTTGTCGACGACGTACGTGACCTTTATGGTTGCGATGGGCTCGAGCTTTGCCGACGGCGCCTGGGATCGTGAAACCGCCGTTTATCGTATCTCGGGTGTGTTGACCGTGATCAGCGGCTGGTTTATCACGGCGCTTTGCGCTTCGACTATGGCTGCAGTCGTTTGCTGGCTGACGCTCTGGGGCGAGGGCATTGTCGCCTTGATCTTTGCCGTGGGTTCCGTGTTCCTGCTCGTACGATCCAACCTTAAGGCCAAGCTCGATACGGTGGATATGCGTGCCGATCTTGATACGCGTTATGACGCTCATAAGATGCAGCAACTTGTTGAAGAGCGCACGGAAGTCAACTTTGAAAAGACGGTTGCCGTCTTCGGAGAACTGGTTGATAAGTTCCTGGCTGACAAAGAGTCCGATCTGCGGCAGATCAAGACGGACAGCAATGAGTTGTTCGACAAGATGAGTGCGGATCGCGGCCTCTACTATCGTATGGCCAACTCAAGTTTCAAGCCTACCAACAAGGACTTTGACGCACGCTATTGCTACTACCGCATATCGACCAATATGCGCGAAGTCGGTCGTTCGCTGCAATCTCTGGCAAAACTTGCGACCGATCACGTCGCCAACCGCCATCGTATTTACCAGGGGGAACTGAAGAACGAACTGCAAAATCTGGCGCAGTATCTCAAGCAGATCTCGACCGGAGAAGGCGGCAAGCTGAATTTGCGCAACGTCATGCTGCATGCCGATGAGGCGAGCAACCGTATCGATGCGCTGCAGGCTGAACTTCTGCGTCGCATTCCGGATGATAAGTTGTCGGTACGCGGCTGTGAGCTCTACCTGAATTTCCTCGTGTTTGCACGAGAGTTCATCAACCGCTGCTCCATCGTTGCGGTGCTGTCAGGGCAGTTGGATGAGATAGCTCAACGACAACAGTAAAGGCAAAGACAGCTGCTGCTGGCTTTGATAACGAGAAGCGTCGATCTTCGGATCGGCGCTTTTTTGCTGAGTGCGCCAGAGCTACCTCTGTATCGCAAAAGTTCGTTATGTTTTGGGGTGGCGGAGAAGTCGCATCAGTGTTTTACATGACGCTACGAGAGAACCCGCATTCGTTGAAATAAATTTCAAAAATCAAGTTTGCAAAAACAAAAAAACGCGACACCGAAGTGACGCGCTCTTTTCTTTCTGCAACCCTCTAAAAGAAGAGGTGGCTCCCCGAGTTGGGCTCGAACCAACGACCCACGGATTAACAGTCCGTTGCTCTACCGACTGAGCTATCGGGGAATGCAGAACCGGAACTATATAGGTGTTTTTAGGTTTTGGCAAGTTTTTTTCGAAGAAAATTTGCTCTTTGCTTCACCTTCAAGCAAAAACCATGCTCGATTTGGATGTAAGTCCATGAATTTTAAAGACTTATAACGACAATTCAAACTAAGTGCTTTTTTGAAAAAAAGCCGCCGCCCGGGAAGATAGGCGACGGCGGGAAGGCAAATCAGCCTGCAGAAGCGGTTTTAGAGCACTTCGGCAATGGATTTGGCGACGTATTCCACATTGCGGGTGTTGAGTCCGCAGATGCAGATGCGGCCGTTTTTAACGGCATAAATGCCGTAGTCGGTGGCCAGTTTTTCAACTTGTTCGGGAGTCAATCCTGTAAAGGAGAACATGCCGGCCTGGCGCGTCACGAAGCTGAAGTCGCGCTTGGCGCCGAGACGAGCCATTTCATCGGCCAAAGCCTTACGCATCGAGCGGATGCGTTCGCGCATGCCGCCGAGTTCCTGCTTCCAGTGAGCGTATTTTTGCGGATCGGAAAGCACGCGTTCAACAATGTAGGCGCCGTGAGCAGGTGGGTTGGAGTAATTGCAGCGCACCACGGCCTTTAGCTGCGTCATGACGATGTCGGCTTCGGTCTTGCTCTGGCAGACGACTGTCAAAGCGCCGATGCGTTCGTTGTAGAGGTTAAACGACTTGGAGAACGACGTGGCGACCAGGAAGCTCATGCCGGAGGCGGCAAACATGCGAATGGCGGTGGCGTCTTCGTCCAGACCGTCGCGGAAGCCCTGATAGGCCATGTCAAGGAAGGGGGTAAGGCCACCCTTTTGGCAGATCTCGATGACGACCTTCCACTGTTCTTCGTTGAGATCATAGCCGGTCGGGTTGTGGCAGCAGGAGTGCAACACAACGAGAGTCTTCGCAGGCAATGCCTTGAGGTCCTCGACCATGGCATCGAAATTGAGGCTGTTGGTGGAGGCGTCGTAGTAGCGATAGGGCTTGATTTCGTAGCCAGCCATGCCGAGGATGGCATTGTGATTGCCCCAGGTGGGCAATGACGTGGAAGCAACACGTTCACCGCAGATGTGGAACATGAAATCCATGCCGACCTTCAGTGCGCCCGTGCCGCCCAGAGTCTGGATCGTGGCGGCGCGCCCCGACAGAACGATCTCGCTGTCGGCACCGAAGACCATCTGCTGAACATGTGCGCCGTAGCCGTCCAGACCACTGATGGGCAGATAGCTGTGCGGAATGCAAGCTTCGGCGAGGGCCGTTTCGGCTTCCTTAACGACATCGAGAACGGGCGTGACGCCTTCATCGGTCATGTAGGCGCCCACCCCGAGATTCACTTTCTGAGGACGGGGATCCTGGCGATAGCGCTGTGTCACGCCAAGGATCGGATCGGCAGGTGCAGCAACGAGGCTGCTGAACAAAGCATCGGACATATGCATCCCTGTGTAGTTGTTGTTGAAAATTTTTCGTCCAATTGGTCCGGCCGGCTGTAAACATACGTCTAAGCCGACGGCAACAACTAATATTAGACCTTCAGGCTGCATGCGGTTTGTTTTGAGCGTTAGAAATTAGCCGTATGCGCTCTTTCTGTGTTTGTTGAGAATTGTATTTGTGACTCAGATTCTGACTTTTGAGCATTCTCCGTTTGAATTGCACGCGGAGTTCGATCCTGCCGGTGATCAGCCTACGGCGATTTCCACACTTACCGAAGGACTTCGGGAGGGGTACAGTGCACAGACGCTTTTGGGCGTTACCGGGTCAGGCAAGACATTTACGATGGCTAACATCATTGCGCGCCTGGGAGTGCCTGCCATCGTGATGGCGCCCAACAAGACGCTTGCGGCGCAGCTCTACAGTGAAATGCGTGAGTTCTTCCCGAACAATGCTGTCGAATACTTCGTTTCCTACTACGACTACTATCAGCCCGAAGCCTATGTGCCGGCGCGCGATCTTTTCATTGAAAAGGATTCGGCCGTCAATGAGCATATCGAACAGATGCGGCTTGCAGCCACCAAATCCATTCTCGAACGTCGCGATACGGTGATCGTGGCGACGGTCTCGGCCATCTACGGCATCGGCAAGCCCGAAAGCTACACACAGATGCGACTGATTCTGCGCACGGGAGACACGAAGGAACGCAAGGATCTCATCAGCCAGCTCGTCAAGATGCAGTACAAGCGCAATGACATGGAGTTTTTGCGCGGTACGTTTCGCGTAAGGGGCGATACGATCGACATCTTTCCTGCCGAGCACGCCGAAGTTGCCGTGCGCGTCGAGCTTTTTGACGACGAAGTCGAAGCGGTGGTTCTCTTTGATCCCTTATCCGGTCAAGTGCGCCAGCGAGTGCCGCGCTTTGTTGTTTATCCGGCAAGCCACTACGTGACGCCGCGCGACGAGATCGTTCGGGCGATGGAGGGCATCAAGGCAGAACTCAAGGAACGGTTGGACGAGCTATACAGAGACAATAAGCTCGTAGAAGCGCAGCGCTTGCAGCAAAGAACGCTTTTTGACCTGGAAATGCTCGATCAGGTGGGCTTTTGCAAGGGCATCGAAAACTATTCGCGTCACCTCACGGGGCTTGCTCCCGGAGAGGCTCCGCCATGTCTCATCGACTATCTGCCCGCCGACAGCATCATGTTTTTTGACGAAAGCCACGTGATGATGGGGCAGTTGGGCGGTATGTATCGAGGCGACCGCTCGCGAAAGGAAACGCTCGTGCAGTATGGGTTTCGTCTGCCTTCGGCGCTGGACAACCGACCGCTTCGCTTTGACGAATTCGAGCGCAAAATGCGCCGCTCGATCTTTGTGTCGGCAACGCCGGCCGCATACGAACTGGAAAAAAGCGCTCAAATAGTTGAACAAGTGGTGCGCCCGACGGGGCTCGTGGACCCGGAAGTGGAAGTTCGTCCGGCGCTCACGCAGGTCGATGATGTGCTTTCCGAGGTCAACGAACGTGCCGCTCAGGGCGAGCGCGTGCTGGTGACAACGCTTACCAAACGCATGGCCGAGGAGTTAACGGAATATCTGCGCGAACACAATGTGCGCGTGCGCTATTTGCACTCTGATATTGACACGGTTGAGCGCGTGGAAATTATTCGGGATCTGCGCGCGGGTGTCTTTGATGTACTTGTGGGCATCAATCTGCTGCGCGAAGGACTGGACATCCCGGAAGTGTCGCTTGTGGCCATTCTTGACGCGGATAAAGAAGGTTTCCTGCGATCAACCAGATCACTGATCCAGACTATCGGTCGCGCGGCCCGCAACGTGCGCGGCAAGGCAATTCTGTATGCTGATACGATGACGGACTCCATGCGGCAGGCCATTGATGAAACCGAACGTCGCCGTGCTAAGCAAAAGGACTACAACCGCGAACACGGCATCACGCCCAAGAGCGTCGTCAAGGAAGTGCGTGACATCATCGACGGCGTCTACAGGCCTGACGCCAGCGCACAGGACGAAGGCAAGATCAAAGGACTCGACATCAAGGACGACAAGAGTCTGGCCAAGGAAATCAAGGAAACCGAAAAGAAAATGCTTGCCTGCGCGCGCGATCTCGATTTCGAACAGGCGGCCGTTCTTCGCGACCGCCTCGAGGCATTGAAGCGCCTTGCCTTTGGTACCGACGGCAAAACAAGTGTGGAAGAGCGTGTTTAGCGTGACAGCAATCGGGCGGCCAATTCGGGAAGTTCCGAAACCTGTCTGGCCAACGCGGCCGCTCCCCAGTCGGAAACGGCCGCGCCGCTGCCGGTGTAGCCCCAGGTAGCGGCAATGAAAGGTACGCCTGCGTTGGCGGCTGCCTGAGCGTCACGAGCGTCGTCGCCCACATAAACGGTTTCGCAAGCCGCATAGCCCAATGTTTCCATTGCATGGAGCAAAGCGTCCGGCGCGGGTTTTGCGGCGGCAAAACTTTGCCCTGACAGAATGCAGGCGGCGTTCTTCGCGATGCCTTTGGCTTCGCACAGAGGACGGGCAAGCTCAATTGCTTTGTTGGTCACAATGCCCCAATCAAACCCGGTTTGACGCAATTGCGAGAGCATCTCGGCAACGCCTTCAAAAAGCGTGCTGTCTTGTACCATGATCTGCGCGTAGTGCGCCAGAAAATCGCGCTTGGCAGCTCCAAAGGCAACGGCATCTGTGGGCATGCGCAGCCCCGCCCAGATCAGCCCTGCCGCACCGCGTCCGCAATGTTCCCTGAGTGCTTCGTAGGGAAGCGGCGCAAGTTCCGCGCGGGTCCTAAGAAAATTGGCCGAGTGGGCCAGCCCCGGGGCGCTGTCCATCAACGTTCCGTCCAGATCAAACAAAATCAGTCCGCGCAAGGCGATACTCCTCAAGATTCAGGCAGGCAAAAAAGCCCCGCACAACAGCAAGGATTGTACGGGGCGTAGCGTCAGGCTAGGAAATTAATTCGGTCAGGATTTTTTTCCGAAGCCCGTGACGTGCAAAGCACGCAGGATGTTTTGAGGACCGCTGTGCGAGACAGGCTTGTCCGCCTTGAGGTCGGGTTTACCGTCAGTTTTGTCATCACTCTTGGCGCGGTCACACAGGTCGTTGAGTTCGTGCTGTAACACGGCCACGATACTGTAGCGATTGACCAATTCGCGGGCGAACTGCAGGAAGTTGAGGTAAAGCTCGCAGCCGCGCATCGAGATGTTTTCCGTAGCAATCGATGAGAGCAGGTTTTCCTGCATGCGGTCGATTTCCAGAATGATGTCATTGCCGTTGAGTTTCACCGATTCAAGCGCATGGCGTCCTTTGACGGCGCGGCCGAGCTTTTGTAGGTCGCTTGCCAATTGGATCAGATTAGCCTTGAGTTCACCCTTATAGACGCGGTGACGGTTGGCGATGTGATCCTTCACGGTCGTCGTGAGTTTTTGCAGGTTACTGCCTACTTCACGCATACCGGTGTAGGCGCGGTAGTAGCAATAGCGCGCGTCGCGGTCAAGCTTCGTGTCGGACTTGCGCTGCTGGGCCATGTCGTAATAGATACTGCGTTCGCGGCTCAGCATATCGAAGAAGTCGGCTGATTCGCTCTTGATTTTGCGCAAAGCAGATTCGTTGTCGTTGAGGAAGGCCTTCACGGTGGCTTCGTACAGATCCACGGAGTGCTGCAGATGCACGCCGACCGTATCGTTGATGGCGTCGCGTACCGAGTAGCAGTCGTCGTTTTTCAGGCGCAGTTCCTTTTGTTCGGCCGAGTGCGACTTCAGGAAGTTGGAGCGCACCAGGAGCGTGAGCACAAAGAGCATGAGGGCAACCATCATATAGGTGCCGCCCATCATCACCATCACGCAGACGAAGTATTCACCAGTTGGGGTATCGAGACACCCAACACCTACAGCGCAGAGGACATCGAGAAGATCCTTACTGCGCTGGACAGCGGAGAGTACGGTGCAATCCTGCGTGCCAAGGGTATGGTACCCGCTCCCGACGGAACCTGGGTATATTATGATTATGTTCCCGAAGAGCATGACATCAGAAGCGGTAAGCCGGAAGTTACCGGTAAGATCTGTGTCATCGGTTCCAAACTGGACGAGGACAAGCTGGCAGAACTGTTCCGTAAATAAATTGCCGGAACGGATTTTACAGGCAGCAGGATAAGAAAGAGAAAGGTATGAATTATGACGAAACCAGTCTATATCATAAATGGTTTTCTGGAGAGCGGTAAGACAGAATTTATCACATTTACACTGGGACAGCCGTATTTCCAGATCAAAGGAAAGACACTGCTCATCCTCTGTGAAGAGGGCGAGAATGAATACGATCCCGCTTTATTAAAAAAGAGTCATACGGATGTCGTATTGATCGAAGAGGAAGAGGAGTTTACTCCGAATCATCTGATCGAGCTGGAGAAGCAGTACAAGCCCGCCCGTATCATCATCGAGTATAACGGTATGTGGAATTGTAAGAACATGACGCTTCCCTGGTACTGGAAAGTAGAGCAGCAGATCACGACCATTGACGGCTCCACCTTCCCTATGTACTACACAAATATGAAATCTCTGCTGGCGGAGATGATCCGTAAGTCCGAGATGATCATTTTCAACCGTTGCGACGGTATCAAGGATCTGAATGTATACAAGCGCAACATCAAAGCGGTGAATCCTTCCGCAGATGTGATCTTCGAGGATTCCAACGGTGAGATCGATGAGATCTTCGAGGAGGATCTGCCCTACGATCTGAATCAGGATCCTATTGTACTGGACAACCAGGGCTATGGCATCTGGTATCTGGATTCCATGGATCATCTGGAGCGCTATGAAGGCAAAAATATCCAGTTTCTGGCCATGGTACTGAAGCCCGAGGAATATCCCGACGGCTATTTCGTACCGGGACGCATGGCAATGACCTGCTGTGCGGAAGATATGGCATTTCTGGGCTATGCCTGTGAGTTTGCAGGCACGAAAGACCTGAAGCAGAAGGAATGGGTCAAAGTGACAGCGAAGGTTGCCAGAGAATACTTCGCAGACTATAAGGGAGAGGGCCCTGTACTCCATGCCATCAGTGTGGAGAAGGCAAAGGCTCCCAAAGATCCCGTGATCAGTTTCAACTAGAAAGGATCGGCTCTATGAAAAAGAATCCCATAAAGAGCGGCCTGCGGGAGACAATGGCAGGAAAAGTGACATTTCTTTTCCTGCTGTTTTTGTATACCGGGGTTATGTTATATCTGTTTTGGATGGAGTGCTATCAGGTGCCGGGCTTTCAGTCGGATATGCCGGACTATGTGAATAAGGTGGCAGGTATTGCGGGAAATTATGAGTTTCCCTATCCGATCCTGTTCTGGACAGCCAGACTTTCCGCCTGGCTGATCGGAGCGAAAGCGGCCATGGCCATCACCACCGCGCTGTTCAATCTGGCAGCGGTAGTGATCACAAAATATTATATGAACCGGGAGATCCGGAAAGTAAGTCATTATGATGACTTAACTCAGGGAAGACAGGCTATGACGGACATTCTTGTGACCCTGCTTGTCTTTTCGCTATTTTTGCTTTCTAACCTGTATTCTCCCAAGAATACAGCTTTTTTCGGCTTTGATTATGCGTATCGCTGTATGGGGATTTATACGCCGAATCCTTTCTGGAATGCCACTTATCTGGCCACCAGACCTTTTGCGATTATCTGCTTTTTTGAGACGGTGAAGGTGCTGTCGGAATATCAGAAGGATTTTCAGTGGAAGAACTGCGTTCTCTTCGCAGTCAGCCTTCTGCTGACCACCATGACCAAACCAAGCTATACGATGGTAGTGGTGCCTCTGATCGGTCTGATCCTCCTGATCCAGCTGATCGTAAGCAGAGGAAAAAGTTTTCGCAATGCCTTCTGTCTGTGTGTGACCATGATCCCCACGGGAATTGCCCTGCTGTACCAGTTTTCCGGAATTTTCACCGGAACGAATGCCATGGGAGAGGAGACAGGCATCGCCATCGGCTTTGCCAAAGTATGGAGCAATTATTGCAAAAGCATTCCTTTAAGTATTATCATGGGAATGGCATTGCCCATCGGCGTACTTTTCCTGAATCTGGTATTTGATTTCAAAAATATAAAGTCCAACAGATATTACTGGTTTGCATGGCTGAATTATCTTATGGGTACAGTAATGTTCCTGATCTTCTATGAAAAAGGATTCCGCATGATGCATGCCAACTTTTCCTGGGGCTATATGCACGGTATGTTCTTTGTCTTCCTGATGACGTTGATCGTCATGGTGCGGAATATCAGGGAGTGGTGGAAGAGCTGGAAGGTGATCTTCGTCGTGGGCGAGATCGCGGTATTCTGCTACCATCTGGTGTGTGGTGTGAATTTCCTGATGTATGCCGTCCTGGGCAACGATCTGGCGGGATTTTAGTAAAAATGATTTGAAAAGGCAGACAAGATACCATCTTGCTGCGAGTTACATAGAATAATGAAAGAAAGGAGAGTGTTTCATGAATTTAAGCATTGTAGCCGGTCTTCTGATTCCGTTTCTGGGAACGACTGCAGGGGCAGCCTGCGTGTTTTTCCTGAAAAACCAGATTGGCGGCAATATTCAGAGAATATTTACCGGATTCGCTGCCGGTGTCATGGTGGCAGCTTCGGTGTGGTCTTTGCTGATACCGGCCATGGATATGTGCGAAGAGATGGGGAAGCTTGCATTTCTTCCCGCAGTGATCGGATTCCTGATCGGTATTGTTTTTTTGTTGTTCATCGATAGCATGGTACCCCATCTGCATGTGGGAAGCGATGCACCGGAAGGCCATAAGAGCAGTCTGAACCGCACAGCCATGCTGATGCTGGCGGTGACCATTCACAATTTTCCCGAAGGTGCGGCGTGTGGTGCTATTTTCGCCGGAGTGTTAAACGGGGACGGAACTGTTACGATGGCGGGAGCCCTGACGCTGGCCATCGGTATCGCCATTCAGAATTTCCCGGAGGGAGCCATTATTTCCCTGCCTCTTCGGAGTGAAGGAAATAAGAGAGGAAAGTCCTTTGCCTTAGGCGTATTGTCGGGAGCAGTGGAACCGGTGGGAGCGATTCTGGCCATTGCACTGGCAAGCATTGTGACACCGATCCTTCCGTATATGCTGGCATTTGCCGCAGGTGCCATGATCTATGTGGTCGTGGAGGAACTGATTCCGGAAGCCAGTGAGGGAGAGCATTCCAACCTGGGAACCATTGCCTTTGCGATTGGTTTTGCGTTGATGATGATGTTGGATGTGGCACTGGGATAATGTGTACAGTGTAATATTTGCAAAAGCAAAGTGAGAACAGTAGGAAGGATGTACGGGAATGTCCGTGGAAAATGAAAAAGAAATACAACAGCTGAAAAACCGGATCCGTGAACTGGCAGACAAATCCTACAACCAGAACCAGTACACATTTACCGGATTCTTAGGACTGGCGGAGCAGGATGCCCTGTGGCAGGTGGAACGGGAAGTGAAGTTCGCAGGGATCACCTTATACGGCGGCAGGGAAGAGGCAGAGCGGAAGCTCCTTCGCTTCGGCAGTGAGGCGGAGCTGGGCTATGAACAGCCCTTTCCTATCTGCTGTATCCGGATCAGACCTCTATCCGCGAAATTTGCAGACAAGCTGTCCCACAGGGATTATCTGGGGGCACTGATGAACCTGGGTATTGAACGCAGCACCATCGGTGATATCCTGCCGGGAGAGGGCGAGGCATTTTTATTCTGTCTGGATACCATTGCAGAATTTATCTGTGACAATCTGGAGCAGATCCGCCACACCCACGTGAAGTGTGAGGTGGTGGATGCGGCGGCAGAAGTACCGCGGGAAGAACCGGTGCGTCAGGTCATTCAGGTGGCAAGTCCACGTGTTGATGCTGTCATTTCCAAGGTATATAATAAATCCAGAAGTGACTGCCTGGAGCTGTTCCGGGTTGGAAAGGTATATGTGAACGGCAGGCTGTGTGAAAATAATTCCAAGCCCCTGGAGGCGGGGGATGTGGTAAATGCCAGAGGTTACGGTAAATTCCGCATAAGTGGAGAACCCCATGCCACGAGGAAGGGGAAGCTTGCCATAGAGGCTGAGGTATATCCGTAGCGGTTCGGTCATGAGATGACAGTTACCTTGCTCGTAAGGAAAAAACGAAGACGTGAAGGAGGTTAAACAGTGTATCATTATACTGCGATCCAATGGTTATTTTTCTTTTATTTTTACTGCTTTTTCGGCTGGTGCTTTGAGTCCACATATGTATCCATAAAGAGCAGAAAATTAGTTAATAGGGGATTCATGCGAGGACCGTTCCTGCCGCTGTACGGCAGCGGCGCCATCATGATGTTAGTGGTGTCCATGCCGTTCCAGGATAATCTGGTGATGGTCTACATCGCCGGATGTATTGGGGCCACGGTGCTGGAGTATGTCACAGGCGTGACTATGGAGGCATTATTTAAAGTCAGATACTGGGACTATTCCAAGAATAAGTTCAATTTCCAGGGACATATCTGCCTGGGGTCCTCGCTGGCATGGGGTGGTCTGACGATCCTGATGACGGAGTTTATCCATAAGCCCATTGAACATCTGGTATTGTCCATTCCGGACAGCATCCTCACTCCGGTGACACTGGTGCTGACGGCGCTGATCGGTGCGGATTTCGCATTATCCTTCAAGGCAGCTCTGGATCTGCGGGACGTACTGGAGAAGATGGAGAAGGCAAAAGAAGATATGCTGCGGATCCAGAAACGGCTGGATGTTATTATTGCTGTGACCAGTGAGGATCTGGAGAACCGCAAGGAGGGATTCAGCGAGAGTCTGGCCCAGAAGAAGGAAGACTTTACGGAGGGGATTACTACGAGAGTAGAGGATCTGAAGTCCAGTATTGAGCAGAAGCTGGAAAGCATCCGCACTTCTTCCCAGAAATCTCCCGGTCAGTATCTGGACAGCGTGAAGAATGAAGTGCTGGAGCTGAAACAGAAGTACACCAGAAGCGTGGCAGACAGAGAGAATGTCAGCAGCTTAAGAGATTTCTTCCAGCGTGACATGATCCGTTCCAACCCTACCATGAGCTCTGAGAAATTCAAGGAAGCTCTGGAAGAACTGAAAGAGCACTCCAATAAGAAAAATAAATAAAAAAGCAGAAAAAAGCATGTCTGTGATGCCCGTTTTTAGGGGGGCGGAAGGGCATGCTTTTTTTGCACATGGAAAATGAGAAAAAAAGGAAAAAATAGGAAGAAATAGGGTTGACAATATAGCGGGGGGGGGTAAACTAAATAACGGTAAAAATAAAATCCATAACATTATACTTAGGAGGAATGAGATAATGAAAAAGAAATTAATCATTGCCGCAGCCATTGCATTTGCAGTATTTGCAGTTCCTTTCGGCAGCAGTGCACTGTCTACCGTATCTGTAGCAAGTGAGAATAATACGGTGGCACCGACACCTGCACCGAGCACCAAACCGGTAGAAGAGGTAAAGAATGCGGTAGATGCTATTGATGCATCCAAGATTACTGATGCGGCATCTGCAGATAATGCGGCAGTTGCTTTGATAAAGATCGGTTCTCAGGATCTGAAGGAAGCAATGAATGCAGGACAGGATACTGTTAATGATGTTGCAGCCATCGAAGCAGCATACAAAAAGGCAAAGGGAATTAAGGATACTACTCTTGCTAACTCCGGCGCTGTAAAGGCTGTAGGCATTGTTGGTGCAGCATTTGTTGCTCCTGACACAACACTGAGTGTAGAAGCACCGGCGGCTACACCTGAGATTACTTCTTCTACATACGCAGTAACTTCTACTCCCGTATATGTAGAAATCAGCCTGAAGGCTGGTACTTATTCAGTTGAATCTCTGCCTATTCCCGTAGCAGTTACCATTGAGACTCCTGCAGGTGTAGATGGTAATAAGGCAGTGATTTTCCACTTTGTAAATGGTGGACTGGAAGAAATCAAGCCTATTTACAATGCTTCCGCAAACACTTTGACCTTTACTGTAAATCACTTCTCCACTTTTGCTATTGCAGAAGCTAATAATACCGCAACAGCAGAAGGTACTGACAACGCATTTGGAAGATATCGTGACAATGTGGCAAGCGAGATCGCTAATGCCAAGGACGGTGCTACTGTCAAGATCAGCAGAGACAAGAATATCAATGCTCTGCCCAACGATATCATGCAGGCTCTGTACAAGAAGCAGACGGTAGCTCTGGAGCTGGAGTACACCTTCGAAGGCAATGAGTATACGGTAACCATCCCTGCCGGTAAGGCAGAAGACAATGCTATTGAATGGTATGGTCCTCTGTACCTGCAGATGCGTTACGGCAAATAAGTAACCGTAAGGAAATAAAATAACCGGGAAATATAAGGCACTCTTCAGTCAATGAGGGGTGCCTTGTTTTTCAGTCTGAAGGATAATGTAAGCTATGAAGAAACAGGAACAAAATACAAAAGAGACCGTGAGTATGCTGGTTTATGGGTATCTGGTGATTCTTTTTGCCGGTTTACCGCTGTATATGCAGAACAAGCTGGTGATGATCGGAAATGCAAAATATTTGTTTTTCCGGAATACTACGCTGGTGCTGGGGGCTTTTGTGGTGCTGGCTGTGCTGTGGCAGAGGATCCGGGGAGAACGGACAACGAAACGGACGTGGAAGAAAACGGATGTGTTTATGCTGTTGTATCTGGTGTCTGCAATCTTTTCTTATGGAATCAGTCCCTGCAGGGAGGATGTCCTTTTAGGGTATCCCGGCTGGTATATGGGGCTGGTGACCCAGGGATTGCTGGTGGGGATCTATTTTGCGGTATCCCGGTATTATGACGGCAGCAGAAGTATCTGGTGGATCGCCGGGATTACGGCAGGAATCGTGACACTGATCGGGCTGCTGAACCGTCTGGACATTGATGTGCTGGGAACTTTCCGCGGAATGGAAAACGGAGAATGGAACCGGACCCAGCTGTTGTCCACCATCGGTAACAACAACTGGTATGCAGGCTATATCAGTGTGACGGCAGGTATCTCTCTGGCAGCAGCTTTTATGGGAAAACGGCAGGTCAGAGTACTGGGGATGATTGGGAGCTTTGTGTTTTTTGCATCGGCTATTACTTCCAACAGTACTACAGCTATACTGGCAGCCTGCGGATTAAGCCTGCTGTTACTGTTGCTTTCTCTGCGGAAGAGAGGCCTGCTGCTGCGGGCGTTGGAGATCCTGATGCTTTTACCGCTTTCGGTATTTATGGTCAGGATGTTTTTGCTGTTACATCTGACCGGCCTGGTGCTGGCAGGGGATGCCGAAAAAAGACTCTTTTTTACCCCGGCCTGGTATGTGGTGTTTGTTGTGGAAGTGGCGGTATATCTGATTTTGCAGCTGCGGGAGAGACAGGAGAGAAGTGACCGGCTGGAGAGCGGCCGGGTTTTTCGGACCTTTGTGGGGCTTGCGGTTGCGGTGACGCTGGCGGCACTGCTTCTTGGCTGTCTGCTGGTGGCGGGATATCTGCCCGGCAGTGATAAAGTGTCGGAAGTTGCCAACGGCCGGCTGGCACTGTGGAAGGTCACGATTCTTACTTACGGAAAAGAGGGACTCCTGTTTCAGATATTCGGTATGGGCCCTGACAGCTTCTATTATGCGCTCTATCAATGGGGCAGTGACGCCATGGACTGGATCAACCGGGGACTTCTGGACAACAATATCTATTCCAATGCCCACAACGAATGGCTGACTCTTCTGGTACAGCAGGGAATTCTGGGAGTCATTGCCTACGGTGGAATCTTCCTCACCGCATTCCGGAACCTTCGAATCTCCGCAACCAGGGATCCCCGGGCACTTGCAGTTTTCTTCGGCCTCACCGGCTATTTGATCTGCTCACTGTTCACTTTTCAACATGTGTTGTCCACACCCTTTGCCTTTGCTCTTCTGGGAATGGCAGAGGGTGTTTTTATGTAAAGTCATCTTAATAAAGTTTTAAAGGTTTTTCCTGTTTTTTATTAATCTGGATTCTGTTACAATGATTTTAGCGTAAGGGAAGCCCTTGCGGAAAAGGTGCCGGGCGGCAATGGCCGGTATGGAAATGAGGGAGAGTATGTACAATATATTGATCTGTGATGATGAGAAGGATATCGTAAACGCGTTAAAGATATACTTAAATGACACCAATTATCATTTTCTGGAGGCTTTTGACGGTGAGGAAGCCGTACATATGGTAGAGACGAATGAGGTGCATCTGGTACTGATGGATATTATGATGCCGAAGCTGGACGGCATTCAGGCTATGATCAAGATTCGGGAAAGGAGTAACGTGCCGGTGATCCTGCTGACTGCCAAGGGCGAGGATTCCGACAAGGTGCTGGGACTTACGGTAGGAGCGGATGACTATATCACGAAGCCTTTTAACCCCATCGAAGTATCCGCCAGAGTCAAATCCCAACTGCGTCGCTATATGCAGCTGGGTGGAGGTACTGTCCGACCGGATGTGATAAGAGTCGGTGGTATCGAACTGGATGACAAGGAGAAAAGGGTGATGCTGGACGGCGAGCTGGTAGCACTGACGCCCACGGAGTATGAGATCTTAAAGCTTCTGATCCAGAATCCGGGACAGGTATTTTCCCCGAAGGAGATCTATACCAGAATCTGGAACGACCTGCCTCTGGGCAGCGAGAATACCGTGGCGGTACATATCCGGCATTTACGGGAAAAGTTGGAAATCAATCCGGCAGAACCCAGATACTTAAAAGTAGTCTGGGGACAGGGATACAAATGTGAGAAGCAGGGATAAGAGCAGGCAGGAGAGCGGAGCAGCTTGGGGAAATAAGGAGACAGGAATATGGATAACAGGGAAGAAAACAGCAGGAACACAGAACAGGACAGAGTGGATAATCCGGTGGAAAATACAGTGAGTACGACGGTAGAAACGGCAATGTCAGAGAATAAAAAGGAACGGAAAAAAAGAGAAAAAGCCGAGAAAAAAAAGAATGCACCGGCACAGGGAAACAGCCTGTTGGGCAGCACACTGGCAAAGATCATGGCATTTGTCCTGATGATCGCTGCCGCAATTGCGGGGGTGCTTGGACTCTATGGTACCTGCATGCTTGCAGACAGTGGAGCGTATTCCTCCGGCAAAATGATGTTTATCCATGATCAGCTGTTGTACCGGCAGGTCAATCAGGATCTGTATCGGATACGCGACTGGTATGAGAATGAGAGCTTGCAGACCATGGAAGCTTATTGCAGGCAGCGGAACATCTGGGTAAAGGTGGAGAGCTACGATCTGGATACGGATGAATTTCTGGGAGAATGGAAGAACGAGGATTATGTAGACAAGACAAATGATCTGACTTACCGGCTGGAGTCTCAGGTGCAGCATAGGAATGATAACACCTATATCAACACAGAAACTTCCTCTGTCTCTGATAGTTATGAAAGTTATGGAAGCTCTGATATCATGGAGCTTGAACCATCTGTCAATACCGGGTCTGATGTGGAAAGCATAACGGCAGCGGAGCAGGAAGCCCTTTCCTCCGGCAATCTGGAGAAATATCTGGATCTGGGGGACAGCGTATCCTTAGGTGGAGAGATTTATGTGCCGGTTGAACGGGCGGAACAATATGCAAAATGGATGATCGAGGATGCCTTAAGTGAGACAGAACGGCTGCAGGAAGAGGCTGCAGAGGAAGCATTAGCAGAGCGTAACAAGCGTATTGTGGTTACCCTGACAGCGAATCCCAGCCTGCCGAAGGAAGATGAATATGCCCTGATCTATCATCAGGCAGAGCAGCTTTATGATAACCGAAATGTGATCCCCGTGGTATGCTGTGCGGGAACGGTACTGGCATTCTTATGCTTTATTTTCCTGTTGTGCAGTGCCGGACATAAGAATGGCAGGGAGGGTATTACCCCCAGTGCGATCCATGAGATCCACCTGGATGTGTATACAGTGGTCGTTATTGTTGGAGCTTTTACCGGTCTGTACCTGGCTTTTGGATGGATCGGTATGAACTCAAGTATGATCAATCTGATCGTTCTGGTGGTACTGTTTGCGGCAGAGGTGATATGGTGCACCCTGTACTTCATGGAGCTGGCCATCCGCCTGAAAATGGGAAAATGGTGGCAGAATACGATCCTGTATAGAGTGTTCCGGTTCTTCGGAAGATTCTGCAAGAGAGTTTTCCGCGGTATTGTGAAATTGATCCGTGGGATTCCTATGGTATGGAGAACAGCACTTTTGTGCCTTGCAGTCTGCGTGGTAGAGTTTTTCGGTTTAATGCTGTTTTATAATAATACAGATGTATTACTCTTTTTCTGGGCCATAGAGAAATTTATTCTGTGCGGTGCGATTACTTTTGTCGCATTGATGTGCAAAGAACTGCAGGAGGGCAGTGAAGCATTAGCGGACGGAGACCTGAATCATAAGCTGGATACCTCCCATATGGTATTGTCCTTCAAGGAGCACGGAGAGAACCTGAACCGCATCGGCGAGGGGATTTCCGCAGCCGTGGAACAGAGGATGAAAAGCGAACATTTAAAGACGGAGCTCATTACCAATGTCTCCCATGACATTAAGACACCACTGACTTCCATTATCAATTATGCGGATCTCATCGGAAAAGAAGTGGAAGAGAACGACGCAGTCACAGGGAACAGCCTGACGGATCCGGATTCTGAAAAGAAACAGCGGATCTCGGAGTATGCGGAAGTGTTGTTACGCCAGTCCAAGAAGTTGAAAAAACTGTTGGACGATCTGCTGGAGGCCTCCAAAGCCACCACAGGCAATCTGGAAGTACACCCGGAAGTCTGCGATGTATCGGTACTGTTGTCACAGGCGGCGGGGGAATATGAGCAGCGATTCTCTGACAAGAAGCTGGAAACTATCGTAAAACAGCCGGAGGAGACCGTAAAGGTCATGGCGGACGGCAGGCATCTGTGGAGAGTGTTTGACAATCTGCTGAATAATATTTACAAATATGCCCAGGCAGGCAGCCGCGTCTACCTGAACGTGGAGCATGACGGTCAGGATGTGAGAATCATTTTCCGGAATATGTCAGCCTTCCCGCTGGAGATGTCACCGGAGGAACTGGAAGAGCGGTTCACCAGAGGAGACAAATCCCGCCACATGGAGGGCAACGGTCTGGGATTATCCATAGCCAAGAGCCTGACGGAACTGCAGAATGGTGATATGCAGATTGTCACGGACGGCGACCTGTTCAAGGTGGTGATCACTCTGCCAGAGACAGAGTAACAGTTGTTCGTTGGATTCGTTGGGTTTACTAATGTAAGTATGTGACAGTACGGATAAGATTTGTAAATTTTCTAAAAATAGTATTGACAAAATAGAAAATAGAGATTATTCTAAGACACATAAACAACATTCATAAGTTTACCAAACCTGTGAGGAAGAGTAGTAAGCCTTAGGGAATTTTACAGAGAGCCGTGGATGGTGGGATCACGGTAAAGGAACTTTCGCCGAATGGACTTCCGAGGCTGGCCCGAGAACAGATCAGTTTTAGGCGTCAGCGGGATTCGGACCCGTTATCAAGCCGATGGATATGATAGTATCCAGAGAAAAGTGGACATAATTCTCAGGGATTTGTCAAATTGAGTGGCACCACGATGATGAGCAAGAGCTTATTACCGTCTCAAGTGTATAGCAATATACATTTGAGGCGGTTTTTTGTTATGAAAGTCTTTCAATCCACATGACGCTTGTATGCAAATACGAATGTGGGTACAGATGCGAAAGCATCTGGCTTTCATGACAGTGAAAGGTTCAGTAATCTTATGAGCAAACTATTTTATGGTATGCGCTGCATATCATGGTACGCAGGACGTACAGAAAGCGAGGAATAAGATTATGAAGAAGAGAATTTTGGCAGCAGTATTAACCGCAGTTATGGCAATGGGTGCCCTCACCGGATGTGGCAGCACCGCAGGCAAGGACAATTACACCATTGGTATCATGCAGTATGCCGTACATGGTTCCCTGGACAACTGTCGTGAAGGATTTATTCAGGGGCTGGCAGAGGAAGGTATTGTAGAGGGTGAGAACCTGACAATCGAATATGTCAATGCACAGGCAGACAACGGAACTTCCGCCATGACTGCCAGCAACTTCGTAAGTAAGAAAGTAGATATGATCTGTGCTATCGCAACTCCTTGCGCTATGGCAGCATACAATGCTACAATGAATACAGATATTCCCGTAATCTACACTGCAGTATCTGATCCTGTGGAAGCAGGTCTGGCCAATGAGGATGGTACTCCCGTAGGCAACATCACCGGTACTTCCGATGCACTGGCAGTAGATGCACAGTTGAAAATGATCCGTGAGGTACTTCCTGAAGCGAAGACCATCGGTATCATCTACACCACCAGCGAAGCAAACTCCATCAGTACCATCGCAGAGTACAAGGCTCTGGCAGGCAACTACGGATTCGAGATCGTGGACAGCGGTGTTACCGCAATGTCTGAGGTAGCTCTGGCAGCAGCGGATATCGCATCCAAGGTAGACTGCATTACCAACCTGACCGACAACACCGTAGTAAGCGCACTGCAGACGGTATTGGATGAGGCTGACAAGGCAGGCATCCCCGTATTTGGTTCCGAAGTAGAGCAGGTTAAGGCTGGCTGCGTGGCATCCATGGGTCTGGAATACATCGAACTCGGCAAGCAGACCGGTAAGATGGCAGCAAGAGTCCTGAAGGGAGAGGCAGAAGCTTCTGAACTGAATTTCGAAGTAATCTCTGAGCCCAGCCTGTATGTGAACTTTGCAGCAGCAGAGAAGATCAACCTGGAACTTCCCGAGAATTACAAGACCGATGCTTACCAGTCCTTTGATGAGATCGTAGTACAGTAATCAGGAAATAGCTGCCGACAGGCAGAAAATAATAGAGTAATCCGGATATACAGGATTTTAAGAATGGAGAAAAATATGGCGTTATTATTAAGCGTACTGGAACAAGGAATGATCTACGGCATCCTGGCACTGGGTGTCTACATTACCTATAAAATACTGGATTTCCCGGATCTTACGGTCGATGGCAGCTTCCCCTTTGGGGCTGCCATCACTGTGCGTCTGATCAACGGTTTCGGCGTCCCGGCAATCCTCACCCTTCCCATTGCATTCTTAGGCGGAGCACTGGTGGGAATCTGTACCGGATTGATCCATGTGAAGTTGAAAGTAAGAGACCTGCTTTCCGGTATCATTATGATGACCGGTCTGTATACCATCAATCTGTGGGTGGCAGGCTCCGGCTATGTAGCTATTTTTGATAAGGAAAATATTTTCAACAACAGCTTTGTGAACAGCATTACCCCCTCTTTTTTGTCGAATTTCAAAAATGTGATCATTATTTTCCTAATCACCATGGTGGCAAAATATCTTTTAGACTGGTACATGAGTACCAAGTCCGGATTCCTGTTGCGTGCCGTAGGTGACAATGATACTATCGTTACCAGCCTCGGTGTGGATAAAGGAATGGTGAAGATTGTGGGACTGTCCATTGCCAATGGTCTGGTATCCTTAAGCGGTTGTATCTATGCACAGCAGCAGAGAAGTTTTGAGATTTCCATCGGAACCGGTGCGGTAGTCATCGGTCTGGCCAGCGTTATCATCGGAACCAGCCTGTTCAAGAAGGTAACATTTTTCCGTGTGACCAGCAGTGTTGTGGTGGGATCCATTCTGTATAAGGCATGTGTGGCAGTAGCCATGTTCGCAGGTATCAGCCCTAATGCCATCAAGCTGATCACAGCAGTCCTGTTCCTGATCATTCTGGTGGTCAGCATGGACAGAAAGAAGGTGAAAGCATGCTAGAACTTATCAATATCAACAAGAATTACAATCCCGGTTCGGTCAACGAGCTGTGCCTGTTCAGGGATTTCAACCTTACGGTAAAGGACGGAGAATTCGTATCCGTTGTAGGAAGCAACGGTTCCGGTAAGACTTCCATGCTGAACATCATCTGTGGAAGCATTGCGGTGGACAGCGGCAAGATCCTGATCCACGGAGAAGATATTACGAGACAGAAGGATTATATTCGTCAGCGTCGGATCGGCAGAGTCTATCAGGATCCTTCCAAGGGAACCTGCCCCGGCATGACGATTTTAGAGAACATGTCCATTGCGGAGAATAAGGGCAAGCCTTATAACCTAGGACGTGGTGTGAATAAAGCAAAGCTGGAAGAGTATCGCGAGATGTTACGTCCCTTAAATCTGGGACTGGAAGATAAGATGGGTGTGCAGGTCGGCTCCCTCTCCGGAGGACAGAGACAGGCACTGGCGCTGCTCATGGCTACCATGACACCGATTGATTTTCTCATTCTGGATGAGCATACCGCTGCGCTGGATCCCAAGACTGCGGAGATCATCATGGAGCTCACCGATCAGGTCGTAAAGGAGAAGAAAGTGACCACTATTATGGTCACCCACAATCTGCGCTATGCCGTGGAATACGGTAACCGCCTGATCATGATGCACGAAGGAAAAGCCATCCTCGACAAAGCCGGAGAAGAGAAGAAGACCATCAACACCGAGGAGATCATGGCGATCTTCAACCGCATCAGCGTAGAGTGCGGTAACTAAATGGAAAGTTACGCAAGTAATGAGCCGCGCATAGGCATAGTGAAGACAGCGATGGGCGCTTGCGCATGATTCGCTGTCTTTACTTATGCCGAGATGCGGCGAACGCCGCGATATGAAATAAGA
>OGIV01000628.1_pt1 | contig 25203 bp, 36 predicted proteins | sample 1571861 | NCBI WGS metagenome assembly OGIV01 (sample SAMEA2582099, study PRJEB24529) | metagenome | biome: Human gut stool | place: China | collected 2011 | reverse complement strand
TCGTAAAGGCACCGTCAAAATCATACGACGTGTCGACGTTCATACCTAATCCGTTATCAGTCCATTGCCATGCGGCGGCGTTGTCAATGCCTAAGTCAGTAATGCCATAACCGGCTTCCCAAATCTTAGCGTTGCCAAAGCCATGGCTATTAAGCGTACCACCTGTGAAGAACGACTTCATTGAGTACAAACCAACGTTAGTATAGCCAAGTGCTTTGACTTCGTTCAGAAAGGCAGCCGTTGCTGAATTATAATCAGCTACTGAATGCACTTCAGCATCGTCAATCATCAGAGTGTCACTCGTCATACCGTACTGCTTAGCAATCTTAACGAAGAATCGTGCTTCATTTTGAGCATCTGCATCACTCGTATAACGCGCAAAGTGGTAGCAGCTAACGCACAATCCTACCGCAAGCGAATTGCGAATCTGCGCTGCAGCGCGTGGGTTAACATAAGCTGAGCCGTCTTCTGAACCTTCGGTCAACTTAACAACGACCCCCATAACGCCTTTATCCTTAGCGCGTTGGAAGTACTCAACACTGTCTTCTTGATAGCTGGAAACATCAATAAACAAATTACGCATTACTTTACCCCCTTAGGATCAATTGCAGCTACTGTTCCCTGCGGTTCAATACTCTTGGCCGGCTGACTGGCTAACCCTGACTTTTGATAAGCAGACTGTACAACCGATTCAGCGTCTTCTGGTGCGATATGGTGCCCATACTTGGCTAACGTTGTCTGCACCATGTCAACGGCCTTAGCGTACTTATCAGCACCAGATAGGTTGCGACTAGCCATTGTATTGACGGCTGCTTCTGCTACCTGTTCGGTCAACGTCCAAAGTTGACGTGACTGTTCCGTTTTGGCAGTCTTAGCCTTAGCGGTCAACAACGGCTTCGCATATGCCCACAAAAAGGCCACCAGTACGGCCAGTGCGCCAGACTGAATCAGCCATTCAACAATATTATTAACTGTCTTCATTGCTATTTACCTCCTTTGTTCTTAGCGCCAGTGATGGCGTTGTAGTCCGTTGCGTCGTAGTCAGACTGGAGCTTGACCAGGATTGCCTTGATCTGTGGTGGCAACCACAGCCCCATCTCGCCCCAGTTCTCGGTGATTGATGTTAAGTAGTTGATGATGTAGCCCCATACGATCGTCTGTGCCAGCCAGGCATAGCCCAGACTGATCAGATACGGGTAGACGCTGATGATCGTCACCAGTACGATTGTGTGCTTGACCAACCCAAACAGTCCTTTAGTCGAGTTGGTCTTGCGGACAAACGCTGCACGAACATAGCCCGTGATGACATCTGCAATCACGCAGCCAATAAAGGCAACAATCAGCGGGTCATCAACCATATGTTTGACTTGTTGCATCATTAAAATGTGATATGGCACATTTCTAACCCCCCTTCAAAGCCGCCCCATAAGGTACTGTTAGCTTTCTTTGGCGACAAAAATAAAAAGATTACGCAGCCACGTAATCTTGTCCGGTGATTTCCTTAAATTGTTCGGCGGTCAGCCAACCGACAAAAACCGCGTCCTTGCATTGCTGTACCGTGAACAGACCCATTGGGTAGTACATCTTAAAAATAGAATACATAGTTTTTACCTCTCTTTAGTTAGTTGCCTTTGCCTTTGCGTTTGCCAGTAGTGCGCCAGTTAGACTAGCGATTTGCGTGCCTTGCTGCTTAACCGTCATTTGAGCTTGCAAAAGTTGAGCAGTAAGCACACTGATAGTTTGATCATCAGAGCTTGGTTTGTTATTTGGAACGATGTAACCGCCCGTCATATCATTTAACTTGTGCTTTTCGACGAAAGCTTCTTCGCTCAAGCCTACCCAAGCAGTGCCGTTCCAAACGGGGTCAAGCAAACCTTTGCCTTCGGAATCAACCGGGCGAATTTTGGTTGCGTTGTTTGGAATCGCTTGACCATCATCGATTAAATCGGTGTAGGTAAATTCTTTGGTGGAATTGTCAAAATAAAAAATTTGCATTGTAAAACCTCACTTTAGTTCAACAGTGGCGTGTCCTTAGACATTAAGATAACCCCTTTTAAGTTAATAGTGGTTCCACTAGGGATTGTATTTCCTACATAGATGCTTACACAGCCCTTCCCACGATCAACGCCAACATCACCGACTTTATCCGAATCCGAGGTGTTGAAAGTTAGCGGAAGCGATGGCCCACTGCCCAGATATGGAGTGGTATAAGATGCTGGGAACGATACAATCGTGTTCCAACCAGTGTTCAATTGAGCGGTCGTGGTAAACTGCATATTTACAATTGCCAATGCGTTATCGCCTAGCTTCAGAATGCTGATTCCGTGAAAATACCAATTTTTATCAAGCGTAACCCCATTTGTTACCCACTGGCTATCTGGAATTTTGGTTAAGCTAATCATAGCTCCTAACTTTTCAAAGTTGGCTTGGATAGCTTCTGGCCCTTTATCCATGTTGCTAAAAATTTTAGTAAGGTCCATTTTTTCACCTCTTATTTAAAATACATAGCTTTGACGCCATCGAATGCGCCAAAGCCGCCATCATCTAGCTACGCCATTCTAGCCGTTGTGTGTGTTCGTCGATATAGATAGCTCTCAGATCACTTGGACTTGTCGGCTTGCTAAAATAGCCTGAACCGCCTGCAAGGGCGCTCTTGCCTTTGCCTTCCCCAGTCAGTGCTAGTTGTGCGTTAACATTGCCCAGACTGACTTTAATTGTCTTGTAGCCATCGCGAACATACCATGCACCGGCACTTGATTCGAAGTTCGGCGCGTCATCTAAGTAGAAATTACGCGGTAACCGAACCTTAATCGTGTTAGCGTCTGGATACGTAGCCATGCAAGGGACTAGCTTTGTGTTAGTCTGACCAAACCCGTTTGGGCCGCTTCCTAGCCCGTTAGGTTCAGTGCCGATTGCATACTCGTAATACATGACTTTTGGCTCTGGATAGTCAGCTTGATTGTGTACGATTGTAATTTCGTAACCGTACAGCAAGTCTTCCAGACTGTCAGCCGTTACCATGCTTGCGTTACGTTCAGCAACCATGCCGTTAGACAGTGCAATGGTGTTAGTGCCGTCTGGGGTTTCGCCATTGTGCTTAACGCGGATTTGCCAAACAGCGCCATGCCCATCATCGTAGTTGTCCCAACCTTTCGTGATTGCAAGATCGTTCGCAGCCAACGCAGCATAGCTTTGCATGGTCGGGACATCGCTGAACTGCCATGCTCGGTCGTGGAACTGGGCTTGTTTCAGCGTTTCTTGGATTTGTTGCGTCATAAGCAGCAGTGAGTTATACCGTGCAAACAAGCCGTTCTTAGGGTCGTTCACTTCGGCCATTGCGTCGCTTAACGATTGCTTGTACTTGGTCAACCAGTCGTTGAATTCTTGGCTGGCCGTTTCACCTGCTTCAGTAAGCTCGTCCTTAATCGCATTGCCTTTGTCGGTTACTTGCTCAAGAATCCGCTCAAACTCTTCAATATAGTCATGGCCAGCGCCCCCGACGTGAGCGAAAAACTGGTCGTCGATAACATCAAAGTCCATGTCAACGGTTGATACCGTCTGACCATCTCGGCCAATGAAACGAACAAAGAACTGTTGCCAGTGTCCAGGCACGTTGAACGTGCGCTCGTCAAAGTGCAGCGTTACCCGTCCAAGTGCAATTTGATCATTGCGATCATTAGCTTCTACGGGATAAATATGCTTGTGCACGTACCCTTGACTGTCAACACCGCCGTATTCGTACTGCCACCCCCGCATATCAACGGGCAGACTATTGCTAGTGATATAGACCGGCAAATAGTCGTCCGTGTCGCCTACACGGCCTTTGAAATAACCGCTAATATCCAAGATTTGGTCTTGATAGCGGGTTAGATCAAGCGTTAGCCGTGCCTTTTCTCGTAATGCCATTCATTCACCTTCTTTCATCGTTCATTCAAAGTATCTTCATCAAGACCATATGAATCCAGAAAGCCATCGACTTTGTCTTGCTTTGCAGCTAACAGTTCAAAGCCTTTTGCGATAGCTTCCCGAACATCTTTGCCATACTGAGCCTTACGAATCGTTTCAGCAATACTTTTCATATCATCAGTGGTTGCCATTAGCTTGCCCCTTTCAGCTTATCAACTTCGGCTTTTAACTTATCAAAATCAGCTTGCGATACATAGCCCGCCGGTATCTTATCGTTAATGATTGATTGCAATTGACGCATGTCAAACTTAAGCTGCGTTACGTCTTCACTACTTGTCACGTTCTGAATAATCGTAGTTGTGCTTGACGTGTTAGATTGACCGCTCGCCTGAACCTCAGCTACACGGCTAACGATAACTTTAACCCGTTCCAAGTCTTGCGCTTGACGGCTTGTTTCCAACTGATAGTCAGTCAGCCCTAACGACTTATCGCCGATAGTTAGCATTGACTTGTGCGGTTGTAGTAGGTCAATTTCTTTCTGCACTACTCGCAGCAATTGCGATTGCGCTACATAAGGATTGATGAACATATACCGGTCGGCAACTTTGAAATGATCAAAGTTAGGCAAGTTCAGTTCAACCGCGCTGACTTCCCAGCTTTCTGGCACTCGCTGTGCGTTGATCCATGCTTTCGCTTGGTTCATCAAGTCGTTAGCGTCGGTTACTTCGTTGAACTCAATCGTGCCGTTGATAATGCCAAACTCTTTTTGCAGCTCCGGTATATCGATATAATCTCGCCCTTCATTGACGCTAGTAATCGTTAGTTTTGGTCTAGCAGCGTTTGAGTTGCTGACCTCTTCTTTCTTGCTTTCATCTTCGGACTGTGAACCATCACCGCCGTTTTTGATCAACGTCTGTGGATCTAACCACGTGCCATCGTTTGTGAACGACTTCTTGACGGCATCGTAGAAATCAGCTTTGGTAACGCCGACATGCAAGTGGTCGGTGTTTCGCCAACCGATAACATCGCCGGTTTTGACCTTATCTCCAATGTTTACACGGATTTGACTGGCACTGTTGAACGCTTCTTGATAGACGATGTTAAAACCGTCTGTACTGTGCGTTACAACATAGTTGCCAAGCCCGCCCATGTAACCCTTGAAAACAACCGTACCACCATGGATTGCGTGAACTTCACTTCCTGGGTGGTCAACCGAACCAAAGTCCAAACCGTCATGAAAGCTGTTAGTACGATAACCGCCGTCATAACCGAACCGTTGCGCTTGGCTAAAACTACCTTCGCCGACACTAGGAAACGGCCAGCCCCAACCGTTTGTGAGCGTTTCGGTCGCGGTGTCAGTAACTGGACCATTAACCCGCCGTGTACCAGTTGGACCCCAACCGCCGGCGTGTGAAATATCAGCAAGCCAATTGGAATCGTTGAACAGCGCTAAAAGCTGGTGAAAACCCTTATGAATATCTTCATAGCCCTGTACTTTCCAGGTGTCGAAAGTCGGTTGAATGTACTGCAACAGCCCCGTTGACGGGTGGCCCGCCTGCGCGTTGCTGTCCCAGTTGTTCGTTACCGTTTCGCTACCACCGGATTCTTGATTGATACGCCTTAAAACAGCGCTCAACCCGTTCTGGTCAAGGTTGACGTTCATCATCTTAGCAGCATGCTTAATAGCTTCTGTCCAATCGCCGTTAATGGCGGTTGTTGCACCACCACCAGTCGTTATTGTTGAGTTTTCGCCGTCAACCTCGACTTTTTGGGGTTCTAACTGTTTACCAAGTGGAATCACACGGGTAATGACCTTTGTAGGGTCAATCGTAAGGCTAGCCGATTTCATGTTGACTGCTAACTGAATTGGCGTATCGTTCTTATGATCGTTGCCGATGTCAGTTACATAGTCAAGGATATTCGGGCCGTCTTGCTTGTACTCTGTAACCAGATAACCGCCCAACTCGTTAATCAACTTGTCTTTGATTGCGTCCCGTGTTTTGGGGTAGTCGATTTGCCGATAAGCATCATCTTTGTTGTTAGTAACGTTACAGTTACGCAATTTGAACTGTTTGTACTGTGGCACTTGGCTGTTATGAACATCAAGCAGCGATTGCAGAAACTCTTTCGGGGTTAGCCCCACCGCTTCATAAAACCGCTGAACACTATCAAGCAAATATGCTTCAATATCCTCGAACGTGTACGTTCTAATGAACCGCCCGCTTGATTGCATTTCCTTCTTCGGCTTGATTGCTCGGCCACGAAACAGCAGTTTATCGTCATCGTAGACTTCAACATGAGTGTGCATTGGTCGAACGTTATCAAACAGCAAGCTATCGCGGTTAACTGTTAGTTCCAGATCATCAATATCGGTTTCTTTGATTGTCAACTTGCCTTCGCTGACCGTACGATTTACTCGCTGATCAAGCACGATAAAGCCGTTTTTGTCGGTAGGTTCGTTATATCCGATAATGCGATACATTAAACCATCTCCTCACGCTTAAAAACAAACTCAATCGTTCCATTCCCAGACAAGTTAATTTCGTTATCGCCGATATCAAGCACTACTTGCGTTTGCTTGTAGTTGCCATCGTTAAGCGACACTTCGCCGAAACTTCCTTTTGCTTTGATGTTCCCTGTTACCACGAATGACGATAGAACCGGACGTGAGCCAATGTTTTTAACATTGACGTCCTGACTACCATTGACGCTGAACTTGACTTGTTGCCATATCCAGTGCGGAAAGAAAACATCGTCCCAGTAGTCAGCGCCTTCGTTGTGGTTCGTGTAAGCATAAGGATAAGCAGTGAACACGATTGACGCTTCAAGCGTTTCATCATCGCTGCTATCGTCAACTTCAACACTCTTACACTTGGCCCACCAGTAATAAACCGGTTCGTGAGTATCAACCAACTTGCCCCAGTTGTGGGGCATTAGTTGCCGTTTCAGTTCTTGTTCAAAGCCCTTGCGGTTGTGATACTCTTCGCCAACGTATAACAGCTTGTAGGTGATTTCTCGATTGTTGAAAAACCGTTCGTTATCAATCATGGAAAAATCGTAACTGCCTTGACGATACGGCACGCTTTCAGTGATTTCTTGCTCTTCTGGCGTTGGTGCCGTTCGCTCGGTCAACCACCAACCGGATTTAACGCTATCGAAATCAGCGAAAGCAAAGCCTTCAACGTTTGGCAACGTGTCAACGTCAACTTCGGTTGGCGGTAAATCTCGAAATATAAAACCCATTAACTCCACCTATCCTTTAATGCCGTTCGCTGTCCTAAACGTTGATCATAACTGCCAGCCGTTGCGCCAACAAGCACGCCGGAATCAAGAATCATCGTTGTATCTTTGCCTGCAATCTGTCGCAGCAGTGCGTTGTTCTGCATTTGCAAAGTGCTGTCTTGCATGGTCAACGAACCGGCGAACCGTGATTGTACATCGCTCGCCATGCCGTTCAAGCGGTTAGCGAAACCAGAAACATCAGGTTGCATTGCGTCGGCGATTTGCTTGTTCATCGCCAAAACAGACTTCTGAACATCGCTAAATCCATCAACTAACCCGTTGCCCAGACCGTTCATAATTGCATGACCGGCCGGAATCAGCAAACGTCTGTCAACACTGATAGGCCCTTTGTGGGCTTTAATCCACTTGCCAATGCCACCGACAAATGACTTAACACTTTCCCAAGCACGCTTAAGCCCGCCAAGCAGACTATTCATGATCGCTTCACCTTCAGCGCTAAGGCTAAAGTGCATAACGCCTTTGATAAAGCCAACACCGGCGCTAAAGATACCCTTAAGCACTCCCCAACCGGCTTGCGCCACTCCAGAAAGTGCAGTCCAGATACCGCTGAATATTGCTTTGATACCATTCCATGCTTGCGTCCAGTTACCGGTGATAATGCCCATAAAGACATCGAACACACCTTTAAGCACTTGCCAACCACCTTGGAACACAGCGACAACGCCGTCCCAGATTGACTGGGCAATTTGAATCAGCCCGGAAAGTGAACCGGCAAAACCAGATACAAGTGCGCCGATTAGATACATAATCGCTGATAATGCAGCTTGGATAATGCCGATAGCCGCTTGAATCAACGGCATAAGCGTTGTAATGATTGTCATGATTCCAGTAATTAAACCGGCAACCGCATAGACAACTGCAACAATTGCGCCAACAAGCACTATACCAATGACTTCTGCAATCATTTTGATAGTCGGCATGAAAGCTTGGAATGCTTGTACCAAAGCACTAAATACTGGTTGAAGCATTTGCCAAGCAGTTTGGACCGCTTGCACCAAGCCGTTCCAAGCGTCAACAATCATATCAATCGCCGGTTTGATAATTGGATAGAAAGCGTTCCATGCAGCAGTTGCAACATCGCAGAACGATTTCCACGCCTTTTTGCCCGCCTCTGTTTGAGTGAAAAAGTAAGCAAGTGCAGCAATTAATGCAGTGATACCCGCAATGATCAAAATAACCGGATTGAGTGAAAACACCGCATTAAATGCCATTTCAGCAAGTGAAGCGAGTTTCAATGCTATACCAACCGCCGTTACAATACCGATGAAAGTCATCAAAGCTATACCTAAGCCGGTGATTATTTTAATTGCAGGACCACCACTATCAATTGCGTTGACAATTCCAGAAATTGCTTTAGTTCCAACCGCGCTCAATTGCATATATACCGGCAACAATTGATTGGCAATCGTTTCTTTAAGACCGTCCAAGGCTTGCCCCATAGTTTTATAGTGCGTAGCCATTTTTGAGAAAGATTTATTTGTACCAACTTTTTCAATTGCTTTGAAAAAATCTTCCGTTTTGATTTTGCCATCATTAACAGCAGAAACCATTTGCGACGTAGACATGCCCATCGCCTTTGCAACAGCTGAAATACCGGCCGGCGTTTGTTCAAGCATAAGCCTGAAATCTTGCCACTGCACTGTTGGTTTAGCAGCCATTTGTGTTGCTTGTTGCGACAATGTTTTCATCGCTTGTTTTGGATTATCAGAAGCAGCAGCAAGACCACCGAAACCTTTAACAAGTTTCGTTGTGTTTTTGATACCAACCGCAGCTAACTGACTGTACGTTGAAGCCATTTCAGACGATGAATAAATCGTTTGTGCAGCATATTTGGTAAGCTCTGACCTAACCTTGCTAATTTGGCTTTTCGACTTTCCAATATATGACATGTTACTGTCAAATGTTTGCCATGCAGCACTTGATTCTTCAAGGCCAGAAAAGATTTCGCCAACGCTATTTTTGATCATTCCAAGTGCTCCAGCTACAACCGCAGCACCAGCACCAAACATAGCTCCATTCGCAGCAAACTTGCTTGCTGACTGATTGCTTTCACCAACTACTTTGCTAAGGCTATCAACAGCAGCTTCCATCGTTTTGGTGAAATTTTGATCGACGGCGGAAAGAATCGCCTCGATACTCATTTCTTGTGCCACTCTAACCGCCACCTTTCCATGCTTGCATATCAATCAGTCCACGCTTTTTTAGCTCTTGAAATTCCTTGTAGCGCTGCTGAAACAGTTTCGTGGTGTTTTCCTTGTCATTGTCGTTAGAACGTCCATACTGGGCGTTAATCGCCGATAATGACTTGGTTATACCGACATCTTTAAGGAACTTTTGAACAGACGCGTACTTCCACTTTGGATTTTTGCCACCAGTGGTTGCCTGAACAGCATAGTTGTACCACGCTTGATATGCCTGGTCTTCACGCTTGCGAATTGCTCGCAGCTCGTACGCTTCAAGCCGCAGTTGATACTCAGCCAACGTGATACGCTCTGCCTGTTTTAGATCATTAAAGCCTAGATATGCCAGGCAGTTGACCAGAATCATGCGATATGTCTCTTCGCTTGTCTGGTCGTTCTCTTGACTATCTAGGCTTTCAGATTTTTTGTCGCAGTCCGTGCAGCATTGCTCGATTTAAGTTCGTGTTGAACATCATCAAACAGCTTATCAATATCGGTATTCGTGTCGTCAAGGTAAGCGTCAATATCGCTCAAAGATGGTCGCTTTTGGTTGTCCCATGCAGCGCAGTAAAGCAAGTCAGCCAGAACAGCGACATCATAGCTTTGCAGCGCTGGGAGAACCTTAGTCAGCGCCATACCGAAATTTTGCTTGATACCTTGAACCGTCAGCGTCAAGCCGACTTTTTGATCAAGTTCGCGAATAAAACGGACGCCAAAGTTTAGGTTGACGTCCTTCCCGTTAACTTTGATTTGCATTTAAAGCCCTCCTAGTTGTCGCCAACGCCTTGTCCGGCGTCAGTTTCTTTGTTCCAAGCCTTACCAGCGCCATCAGTACCATCATTCTTTGGCGTGCCTTCAATTGCACCAACACCGCGGAAAATGTAAGCCAATTCTGCCTCTTGGTCTTCGCTCAGCGTTACCCAGCCACGAACTGGACCATAGTCAACCGTGATAGTCGTTTCACGGCTCGAAACATCGTCCGGGTCGTTGTCGTTGCTGTCTTCGGTAACCTTGCCCCGCAGATACAGTGCATAGTACTGACCGTCCGCATTCTTGCGTTGTCGGTTGACTGCCCAGAACTCCATTTCTTCGTTGTCGAAAATGGAATCAAGCAGCTGGTCGGCAATCTTGGACCAGTTGTTGACAAATTCAAACTTGAAATCAGTTTCCAAACTCGACGTCGTAGTTACCGTGCCAGACTTAGTTTTCTTTTTGTCGGAATCACGCTGTGGGTCGATGTTCAAGCTCGTTTGATATGGGATAAGCTGACCGGCTACTTTAGCAGCCTCTGCCAATTTGCGGGCATAGACAACGACATTAACACCCTGGATTTTCTCTAAATCAGTATTTGCCATTCTCTCACTCCTAACTTAGTTCAAATACAAGCGACACAATGCCGTGCATTAACACGGTATCTTGAACGCTCGTATCAGTGATAATTTGATTGCTGTTAAGCGACGGCCTGCCCACGAACCGGAAATTTTCGGAAAGTAAAACGCCCTGTCCGATTGCAGACAAGGCGTTCATCATTTTTGCCACGTTATAGCGATTCTCTCCAATATCCCACACGTTAAGTGTGACATCGATTCTAGCCCCATAAGCGTCTTTGTACGGGCTAATGGTGGAATTTACATCACCAACGTTAACGAACGGGTATGGGGCATTCTCGCTCTCCAACGGCAAATGATCATACACGGTATAGCCTAGCTCTTGCGCTTTGGAAAATACTGCGTCGAATAGTTCCTGTTCAGGTATCATGCCTTCGCTCCCTTCCTTACTTCATCATTTTCTTTAGATCGTTAACAAACTGAACACTCTGGTACGCAAATGCCGGTTTAAGTGTAGGCCGTGCCGACATGAATCGAGAACCGAATTCCAAGTAAGGGAAATACTCAGTGTGTGGTGCAACAGCTACCGTCATGCCAGCGTTTGAGAACGTAGTAGACAGCGAACGTCTAGTAGCACCAGTTGCATAACCAGCTGTATACGCAGCAGCCATGTTCTGTGCCGTTTTCGTCTTAAGCAACGCACCATGTTTAGCAACAATCGTTTTCGTTTGCGTCGCCATCATCATAGGTCGCTTGGCGATTGCTCGTTGTAGTTCCCTAGCGCCTTTAATTTGAAACGTTACTTTAGCCATTGCTTTCACCTACAATCAAAGTGAACAGTTTTAACGGTTTTCGCATTGTCTGCAGTACATACTTTTGCTTTCCATCGTCAATGGTCAGGTATGACCACTTAGGCGGTGCAGCATAAAGTCGTATCACTAGACTGTTCTGCTTATAATCGCCGAACAATTGCACCGACTTAACCGTACCGACATCAGTAACGTTGCCATGCAAGGCTGAAACTAGCTTTTCGCCGCCTACATAGCCGTGCGTTTTCGGGTCGTAGTGCCGTTCTGACTTGTCATAGAACTTGATAACGTGGTCAAAACGCATTTAATCGCCCCGCTTCCAATAGAACGGGTCAACCGTAGTTAGTACGCCATGACTATGGCGCTTGCGCCAGTCGTCGATATCAGCCTGGAAATCATCGAAATCGTTGCTGTTAAACGTGATGCTTTCACCTTCTTGGGTATATGACGTCATACCTTCGTTTTTTAAGCGATTATAGCGCCGTACAGCAACTTCAATCGGGATATAAGCTAACTCGTTAGGGGCTTGCACGCCAGTGTCTAAGGCTAACTTAAACCGCAGTTGTAAGTCAGTGTTTTTTAAAATCAGCGCCAAAACAGAATCTTGGCTTGTGTCATCAGTCGCAAGCCCTAGCATTGTTTTCAGATCGTCAAGACTTGCCATGATAGATCACCCTTTACTTGCCAACGCCCGTTGCGTCTTGAACCGTTGCGACAACCACCTTCGTGTCGTCATACAGGTAAGCAGCGAAATGTTCATCGGCCGTCATGATCGTAGACTTAGTTACGATATCACGTTGCGTTTCAACGGCAACATTGCGCTTCATAACCAATTTAAGTGCTGGTGAAGTTGCGTTAGCCTTGATCAGAATCATATCGGTATCAGCTAACTTCTTGCTCCGTACGATTTGAGCGCCCAGAACATCATAGTAAGTGCCGTTGATCACTTGGTTTGCGCCGGCTTCACTACCCATTTTCTTGTTGATTGCGTCCATACGCAACTTAGATGCGGTCTTAGGACTCATGACAGCTACAACCGTTGAATCATCTTCATCGTTGAACATATCAAGCGCAGTTTGCAGGCCTTCAACCGTTGGCGCAATCGTAACCTTTTGCGTGCCACCCTTAGCAGCGGTCAGCAGTTGCGTATCAACAAAATCAGCAATGCTCATACCAAGTTGACGGTTAGTTTCACCCATTACATCGCCATAGCCAGACAAAACAGCTTCATCAGTGATTCGCGTACCCTTAGCAGCCTTTTGTACCTTAACGCTGGCCGTCTTAGTACCCAGCTTGTCCAGTGGGATTGCCTGACCTTCGGCGATGTTTTTAGCGTCGCCAATGTAGGTGAACTTAGGGAACTTCAGCGTGTCGCCCGCGTTGCCTACCAAAGTAGAATCAACTTGCGCAAGTGGCGTAAACCGCATTGCGTGTTCCATCGTGTATTGAACAATAGGTGCGTTGACTTCTGGATTTACCAAGTCTGCAATTGTCGTCATGTTATCTGCCATATTTAGTTACCTCCTAAAATACGTGCATATTCAGCGGGGTTTTCTCGTTGAAACTTAACTCGTTCAGCCGTGCTCATCTTTAAAAGCTCTTGCGCTGATACCGGCTTGATTTCCTTCCCGCCTACCTTAGGCGTCTTCCCCGCTAAAAGTTTGTTTCGTTCATCTTCTCGAATCGCCTCAATCGCAGTCAGCAGCACGTTCACGTTTGTTTGAGTGCTTTCGGCGGTATCAGTTACAACCAGATCAAGCAGATTATTATCAGCGTTGTTAAAACCGCCGTCTGCCAACATTTGCTTGGCACTGTCGCGCATTTCATAGCGTGCCAGCTTTGCAGCAGCTTCTTCGGCCCGCTTGTTTGCTTTCTCTAATTCGTAGTTAGCCTTTTGCTCGGCATTCATACGCGACAACTTCTTGGCCTCGTCTTCCTTAGCCTTAAGTTGTTCCTTTTGGCGCTCCAAACGTTGACTAACAATCTTGTTTACTTCATCTTGCGTGAACGTCTTGGGCTGATTGTCTTGCGCTTTATCGCTTTCGTTTTTGCTTTCGCTCGTTTGGTCAGGTTCGTTATCTGGTGCACCGTTCGAACCTTCGCCCTGTTCAGCGAAAAATTGCAAGTCCATAGGCAACCCATGTTGTTGTTCATCAAAACTCATAAATACACCTCGTTTTAAGCCCGGTCGGCTATATAGTCCGAACTTGTTCTTTTGGGTCTGCAAGTAAGTCAAAAAGACCAGAAATTTAAGCATGAAAAAAGAGAACCCTAGCCATGCTTGAGTTCTCTCGATTTTGTTTTTAATTTGGAAAATAAAAAAGCCTAACACGCAGCTAAACTTTCTTTACACCAATAGCTTTTTCAAGCGCCTTTGAACGTTTGCCACCGACAAGGTTATCATCTTTGCCATCAACCCACGTTTCAGAAATGCTGCACCGGCAATTTGGGTGGGTAGAATCTGGAATCTTTGGCACTTTAGCGACTTTGTAGACACCTTCGCCGAATCCACTATCACGGCTTGCAATCGCTCGACAAGCAGGGCACGCTTTCGGCTCAGCAAGCCATTGCACGTAGTTGTAACCGTGCTTTTTAATCGATTCCAATTGCACGCTTGTTTGGATTCTCGCGCTCTCAGTTCGTGCTAATCGCTCGGTTACATATCTTTGATTGCCAACCGCTGTTTTGACCTGCTCACGTAGCCGTGTAGCCATTTTACGTGGGTTTTGACCCTGTATCATGCCAACACTTAAAACTTGGTCTAGCTTGGCTTTAAGGGCATCTTGGTCAGCCCACAAACGTTGGCTAAACGTTGCCCCGTTGGTCTGTGCCATTAGGATTTTAGCAGCGTCCTTGCCAGTCCAAGGTGAACGTTGCGCACTGTCCATCATGATACCGGCTTGCCTAATGACTTCTTTCTGATAATCACCGCTTAACTTATCTCGCAGACTAGAATCGACTTTGATGTTAGCTCGCAGCATATCAAGACCAACTTCAGACTTAAGATGTTCAAGCCGGTTGATTCGCATTGTAGCGTTGTAGACCTTCAAGCGTTGGTTCACTTGGTCGCTAAAATCAGCATACGTTACTTTCTGGCCATTAGCCCGCATTTTCTCCGCCTCAGCCACGATTGACTTAGCCTTGGTTTCATACGCTTTGACGTCCATTTGCGTTACTTGGTCCTTGCCTACACGGTTAAGCTCTTTTTCGATACTATCGTTAATGTCTTCGATAGCTTGGTTGTAATAGGTATCTAACAGTTTGCCAAACTCTGCATCGTTTTCAAGCTGTTTGAGTTGCCAGGCCTTTTCTTGCTTTGCTCGCTCTTCCCAATAGCTACTCGGCATTTACATCATCGCTTTCGGTGTCTTGCTTTTGCTGATCAGTCATGGACGGCATAGCTTGAAGGTTGTTGCGCACGTCTTCCGCTTGTTCTTCTCGCATACGCTCGATTTCCTTCTTCGGATCGTCAACGATTGACAGCGTGCTTAACTGGGTTTCCTTCGATACGATACCTGACAACGTAGACGCAGTTTGTGCTTCGTTCTCGACATCAAGCGGAATGTTACGTGCTGGCACGATTTGCAAGTCTTTCATGACATCAGCACGGCTAACTGTGCCAATCGCCTTGCCCAGACCTAACGCAGTGCCTAACAGTTGACGCAAACTGATAGCAAACTTGCGGTCTTCAAACGCAGCTTGATTCTGCATGCTCAACAGCTTATAGCGGATTGCAACCCCGCTTGCGTTACCGCTAAATGCTTCATCGTTAAGGTTGGCAACCATCGCCGTTTGAAAAATATCATCTTTCAAGCGACTAAGCATGTTTTCTTGCATGCCGTCGCCATCTGGCTTGGTAATAAAATCGACTTCTCCTTGCGCAGCATCTGCACTCGGCGAGTAAAGCACGTGGTCTTGCTCAAGATTGAGAACCGTTTTGCCATCATCGTCCGTTGGCAAAGGAATACCCAGAATCTTAAGATAAGCGTTGTCGAAATAAGCAACTTGGTTTGCCTTCTGACTGATAGCACGGTCATACTCTTCGACCAACGTATCAATCTTGCCAATCAGCGAAAGGCGCTCATCGTTAGCGTAAAACTCAGCAGCAGGAACAAAGCCAAACACATGGTTGATTTGTTCTTCTACCTTGCCATCGTTGCCAAAATACGTGATTTCTTTGTCGGTATAGACTTCACCGCTTAACTGATTGTTGTAACTCGAATACCGCACAAACGCAACGGGATTTCGCTTAATCGTGGTGTCGTAGATCATGAAACTACTATCGGGCGCAGCAACCGCAATTTCAGTTTCGCTGTTCTCGTTCTGATAGGCCATCATGTAAGACCGGCCATAGATAGCAACTTGCTTGGCAACTTCGCTCAGCTTGTCTTGGAACGAATTGGCGTTCAACCAGTCTTGCAATCGTTCGTTAGTGCTATCATCATCTAACGCAATCTTAGGTGGCTTACCGATAAAATAGCCGACATACGTATCAACAACATAGTTAGCCCAGTTGCTAATGATACGGTTGTCAGGTCTAAAAGATCGATCATGTGGCTTATGCAGAATGTCATGATTACCGCTATACAGATCATAGTAATGGTTATACTTCGTAGACCGTTGGCGATTATCGTTGATGAACTGCATTAAGCTGGTCGTGTCCAGCTCTTCACCGGCAAACAGATATACGCCTTCTTTCGTAACATAGCAGTTTTCGCTAATCGTTTTCTGAATTGACATTCTCTCACCTCTTTTTCGTAGCTATTAAACGCACGCGATATGCGTTTAATCAGAAATATCTTGAACGAATCGTCCGTGCTTGGTTGTCGCGGTGTTGGTTATATATCGCATAGCGCATGGAATCCATCACGTGGTCGTTCTCTTTGACTGGCTCGCCGGTCTTGTCGTCCCAAACATACTGATAGATTTCGTCCAGAAACTGGTTAACGCCTTCTTTAACGGCAAAGAACTTGCCTTGTTTCATGTACTCGCTAACCTTTTCAATACCCGCCATTTTCGATTTGTTAGCATTACGGGCTTGAATACCAGCTTGTTGAAACTCGCTCACGTTATCAGGCCGTGCACTATCGCACCAAAAAAAGATATTCCGGCCGTACTTGGCTTGAATATCCTTCGCAATGTTTTTCCAATACTCAATAAATTTAAACTGTTTCGTGTGCTCTTCGATTAAATAGACGTTGCCTTGCTTATCATCGCCAAAAACAGTGATAACACCGGCGTGTTCAAACCCCCAGTCGACACCGCAATAATAGCTTAGATTGTCCGGTAAGTCCTGCTTGTCTATCATCATCGTTCGTTTGTCAAAATCACGATAGACAATGCCATCACCGCTGACCCACTGGCCTAAAATACGCCTGTCATAAAAGACCCCACTAGGTGTAGCAGCCTTTAATGCATCGACATAATCGCGCGACAAAGTGGGGTTATCATCTAGCACAAACGAGAATGTCTTAATGCGTGCTTCCGGCTTGTGGTTATCGATATAGTCAGTTTTCAAAAAATGTTGTGGGTTGTCGGGGTTGGTGTCGCAGATAACCCGTGCGCCTTCGACTGAACAACGGTCAAGAATTTCTTGAAACACTTCATGCACCGCTAAACTACATTCATTGATGTAGGCTCCGTAGGCAGTCATACCACGAATGCCACTCATACCCCGTATGCTACCCGTATAAGCTGGCACTATATCAACGCCAAATAAATGATAATGCCCGTGCTTGTCTGGTGTCAGGTCAATGCCAAACTGTGAGCTTAACGAACTAATAACGTTGTTATAAATCGTGTTAGAACTGAAACCTGCAAGGATAAACTGTGGCTTAGGGTCATGACGTGCAGCAGCAACCTTCGCAATTCTTCGCAGTTCCAAAATAAACAAGTAGTTATCGATATACGTTTTGCCACTCCGAACTGCTCCAGACAAGATAAGATACTTCCAATCATCGTGCAGATATGATTGCAGCACCTTAATCTGTTTGCTTGTCAGTATGTTCTTCAGCGTCATGTTCTTTGTCCGCCTCTTTAATAAGTTTGTCCATCAGCATATCAAGCTGTTCGTTGCTTTCAGCTCCCAGACGCTCCATGACGTCCGCTTTAAGTTTCTTGATACGGGTATCTTGGATAACATTTTCTTTGCGTGCCTTTGTCATTTCTCGTTCTTCAGGCGACAAAGCGCTATCGTTGTACTTATCGCGCCAATTGTTCTTTAACCAAAAGATCATTGCGGTTGTGTTACCCTTAACCGCCTTTTGAAACAACTCACGTTCGACAATCAAGTTCGCAGCCTCGTGCCCAACTTTTAAAGACTGCCCTATCTGACTATACTTAACTTTCCACTTGTCTAACGTACGAACATTAATACCGATGTTGTGTGCTATCTGCTCATCAGTCAGACCGTTTCGTTTCCAACCTTCTAGCAGTGATAGTTTTTCTAGTGTCAGCCACTCTTTGTAAATTCCTTTTGACATAACAACAATGCTCACCGCCTTTCGTTAACTTTCTGAATACTTGATTTGTGTGCTACATTTTGTCGCATACTTGGCTAGCATTCTCGACATCTCATCTTCAAGCAGCTTAAGGTTTTGAATTCGTACGCCAACCTTAAATGGCTTAATTTTGTGTCTGAATTTCTTGACACCCGCTTTGCGTTTGGTACCACTGCCACGTGAAGACCACCCACGAGAGTAAATATCGCCATATAGCTTTGACATATGTTCCCCCCGCTTTAATCCGGCGTTCTTATATGCTGTTCGATTACCGGTTAGATCATCATCATCGCCCTGTGCTGTTTTGTTGTACTGGAACGGGCAAACCATAACACTTGGCACCTGCATTTGTTTTAGCTTTAATCTAAATTCGATATCGTCTTCAAAATCGCCCTGATAATAATCCGGTATCGAATCCAGTTTCAGCATGAATGCCGAGTATACATATCGTTCACGCAGAAAATCACTACCTGGCAAACTAGCACCTGTTACAGTCATGCCTACAATCCCGGCGTTAGTGTTATCAAGTACAAGTTCGAAATACTTGAACATATCTTGTGGCAACTCTTCAATGTGTGGTGTTGAAGCTGACGTTGTGTAAGATCTGTCATCAATCGCATAGCGAATATGGAACTGCAGAATGTTATCGTCTAACTGAACCAGATACTTGTATCCGTGTTCCCGTGCATACTTAATTGCGTAGCTCCGGTTCATCGGTGCGTAATAAGCTGAATCGCTCATCTTAGCGTGCTGCTTATACCACTCTTGATAATCTTCTGGAACATTAACGATTTCCCAGTCAGTATCATAACCATCTGAATTGTTTGAAATGATAACCTTGTCCCAGTCAAACTTGAACTTCTCTGTCGGTCGTTCCTTAACCGTACCAGGACGCTTGCCAGATATTTCAGCGATTAAAACTTTACTGGTCAAGTGTTTTCACTCCCTCGATAAAGTGCTTAACTTGCTCGTACAGCTCTTTGTTCTGAGTTTTCAAGCTAACTGAATATGTAACGCCCTTCTCGTTCTCGTCAATTGGCGAGTTGCCCTGCTCATCTAAAACATCTTCAAAGATTTCCGATGTTTTAAAGCCGGTAAATAAATCTTTGGTATCAAATGAGCTGAGCTCTTCTAGTAGCTTTTTGTTATCCCAAACAGCATTTTCACCGGTTTTGTTATCCGCCAACCGGTACGCCTTGGCTTGTTCATCGGTTAGGTTTTCTGCGATCACAACCGGAACTTTTTCAGCGCCCAACTTCTTGGCAGCCTTTAATCTCGTGTGGCCTACAATGACAACCATATTTTTGTCAACCACGATTGGTTGTTGCCAGCCGAAACTTTTAATGCTTTTAGCTAAAGCGTCAACCGCTCTATCGTTATCACGTGGGTTGTTTTCGTATGGTTTTACATCGCCAATTGGTACTTCTTGAATCTGTTCCATAATCACACCTCACAACTTCATTTTCGGCGGTTTAACACTATACCTGGCCTTTTTATCAATGTTTGTTTTAACGGGCTCGTGTCGTTCATTCTCGGCCTTGTGTCGCTCTCTGCATATCCGGTCAGCATAAGCCAACATGATATACTCAGACCGGCTACTAACTAGCCCGTATTTCTTTGTGATAAACATTCGTTCGCTCTCCTGACCAAATAAAAAAGACGGGCCGAAACCCGTCAATGAAATTGATGCATAAGCAGCACGCCAACGACCACTGTTAACGTACACGCCAAAACTATTTATTTGTGTAACTCAACGAAAAATAGTTTTATTTTTGCCCGTAGGCAACGTATCCCGCAGGAATCGAACCCGCATCTTCCGCATAGGCGGCTGCTCGCCCATTGAGCTAAAGACACAAAACCCGCCGGCGTTGATAAGGAACACCATGCCGGAAGGATAACATATGCAAAGGATTATGCAACCCGTTTAATTTGTGCCATTTCTGGCAAAGGATAGGTAGTGGACTCGCACCACTTTTGCATGCTGCTAACGCAGGTGGATCGTTCAAAAAAGCGTTAGCAGCAAGCCCGCCTGGGACCTTCCTACTACCCGTCGTGTCTTTCGAGTAGTAATACCGTAAGACGGAATCGCACCGCCTCGCAAACGATCAATATTGGAGCGATCAAGTCTAAAGGTTTACGGAAGTAATCATTTGCCATCTTATACGGTATAACAAGCGGTTTCCCGCTCGTTAGGTAAAAAGTCGCTTTGCAATTCGCGAATATTTTTTATTGCGCATGCAAGCTTAGAAATCAAAGTATGACCAACTTAAACAATCGTCTTGAAAGGATTTCATTTCCAACAAATTTGAAAGACCATCGGAACAAAAGGTTCTTATGCCATCTCTGGCACAATACCAATATAACGCATTTTCAAGGGTTGTTTAATCCCCTCTTAGTACTCCGGTTGGTACTACCTTATATACCACTTTTTAAGCAGTTGCTTTCTTCATGATTGTAAACGTAGGGAACAGCTCTTCAACTTGATATTTCGCAATAGCTGTTTCGATTGTTTCGGAAAACTCATAGCATGCGAATTTCTCTGACTTGTGCCAGCTCTTGTTGCTACTGATATGCAGCAGCTCTTTGACGTCTTCTACTTGTTCTCGCTTGACAAACCGGTTTTTAAGAATAACACGGCTTTCTTCGCTCAAACAATTGTTGATTGCGTCATACACCGCATTTAACGCACGTGAGTACTCCGTGTGAGCGATAAAAGCGTCTTCGTTGTGATTTCCACCACTACCACCGAAACCGCCGTCAGCAGACAATGACGGGCTTTTAATGTCGCCTGACCCTGCTTTGCGTAGAATATGGCTAAACGTCCGCTTGTTGAAACCATCATCAAAAAAGAAATCGCGCACCGCTTGACGGGTTGCCTGCTCATCGATTTCGTCAAATAATTCTGCTTGTTTAACTGCCATGCCCTAACCCCTTTCGACTTCATAGCGACCCAGATATGGCTTTTCTTGCCGGCGTTTCAAATAGTTGTGTAGCGCATGAGCTTTAAAGCCTAACGCCCGTTCTGCTGCTTGAATGCTGATATAGTGCATGACTTTACCTAGCTTTAAATCTTTAATGGTGATTTCCACGCCAGGCCTTTTAAATGACGGCAACTTTTGGTGCATAACCTTTAACGCACCATTTTTCCGAACATGGTAAAGATAGCTGCTTCTAGAAATTGGCACGTTCTCGATAACCCAATGCCAGCTTTTACCCTGTTCTAGCGCTTCCTTTTGCTTTTCGTAAATCTCGGCTTCGATAGCAAAGTTATCAACGCTTTGTCCGGGCTTATGATAGCTTGCTCGCATTTCCTTAATCATCTCTTGCAGCTTCTTGTACTTCGCTGTTGCCATTTCGCCGTCTGGGCAACCATCATCGTCCAGAAAGTCATACTCCAGATATAAATCGGGGTACGTTGTTCGATACCAGTTCTCCAACTGGCAAAACTCTTCCATGTCAATCATCTAACCAACCACCATTTTCAAGACTGCCAATGCTACTAACGCCCAGAACAACAAACACAAAGTTAAGACAAAGTCTAATCCGTTCCAGTTTCTATTATTCATGCTGCCCCTCGCTTTCGATTACATGCCTTCCAGTCGTATATACGCTTTCCCAACCGGTTAAGATCTTCGGAAAGTGCTTTGAGTAGTAATGCCCTTCATCGTTGTACATCTCATCAAGCAGCACGGTTTTATTCAGCTTGTTCAGCTCGACGATTTGATACAACCTAAAACCGTCGATCAGCGTTACCAGTTCGTTGTTGCGGAATGCTCACTCTACGTCGTTAATCATTTCCCCACCCCACCAATTCGATAATTGCGTTATCATTCAAGTGATGTTCAATAGCTAACTTATTCCTTGAATAAGCTTCAAATACTTCTTTTTCTCTGGATTTCATTTCAATTATTTTTTCGCGTTTATAATTTTGTTTTCTGAACTTACGCGGTCGGCCTAGATTTTCATATTTCCGAAGCAATTTATAGTAAAAACCCTTTTCGTCGTATACTTTCAACCATTTTCGATAAGGAATAATAACGTAGTTATCTTCCTTGTGCTGTTTTGCTCGTCTAGTGCTCATGCTGTTCCTCCTTTGTTGCCCAAAACGGTTCAAATGGATCCTGGTCAAACGGAGCTTTTACGAACCGCAGCAATCCTAGTGGCTCCGTCTTCAGGCTTTTATTTTCAATCTCTTTCGCGCGATGATAAGCACGTTTACGGAATTTGCGCGGTCGGTCAGCGAATTTCCTAATATCCTTATGCATAAGCCCTTCTTGGTCGAATGTTTTCCAGAATTTTCTAGCCTTGACATCTAGAAAGACATCGCGCTTGTGGCTTCGTGCTCGTCTAGTGCTCATGCTGATCACCATCAAAAAATGCATCTAAGTACTCACCACACAACTCAATTAAATTGCCAAACAGAACAGAGTTATCTTTATCAACGTAGATAGAGTCTAGATCAATTACTGGGGTCTCATCGACAGTGGTCAATTCAAATACAGTATCGTTGCCATAGGTGATCAAAACATTTCCTTTTTTGCTAAGGCTAACAAAACTGCCGTTTAAATTTGCCTCAGTATTTTCTAAAACTTTAAAACCTAGATGGTTATCAAGTGCTTTGAGTTTCTTGCTAAACTCGTTGATTCGTTTACTGCTCATCGTTCGTCCTCCTAATCAATAATCGTTGGCTTTTTGATTGAATCAATATCGATTTTTTTAGCATGAAAATCTGTAGTTTGATAAGTGATGCCTCGCAGCTGCATACGCCAATTTAAGTGGTTGACAATCAGGCCGACTGCTTGTTTTTTGCAACCAGCAGCCACTATCCAATTACCGATATGCCGACGACCAGAAAAAGTCACTTTATATAATTTCATAATCCACGCCCCTTAAATTCAATCCACGCGTAGATGGCGAGAATTGCCTGGATTAGCTGGCTATCATGTGGTGCTTGTAGTTCTTCGTTATCGCCTTTCATCTTGCAACCATAGCGTTTGCAAATCTTCTTAACGGTACCGTCTTCTCGCCAACTTGGCACAAAGCAGTCGAGGTTAAATGTCGTATATCCGTCATCGGTAAAGTAGTTTTCGCCGGGTTTGCGATAAATCGTGATGCCGTCATCAAGGCAGTCAACAAATTCGGTATCGTATGCAATCCAGCCAACTTTGCCATCATTTAAAATTAAACGCTTGTGTTCGATCAAAGCCATCTATCAATCACCTTCATTACAAATTCCAATGCCCAACATGCCAGAATGCATATGCAGCCTACACCAAATAACTTTGTGCCAAACTGATAGTTGAACCAAAGCACGCATACTGTTCCAACTATCAGCGTGACAATGTTGACAAACTGTAATACGCTTTCAATGCTATTAACAACCTTAACGGAATACCGTTCAGCATTCAGTCTGTCATACATCATCATGCATACAGTAGTTGGCCTCGTGCCTGCAGCATTCGCAATGTTCACGACAAAGCGAATGATAATCGTCAGCAAGTCACGAACGGTAATTTCTTCTGGTAACTGGTCAACAAAAGCGTTCCAAGCCCTATTTGATACTTTGATTAGTTCTTTGTCAGTCATCGTCACAGCTCCTCTCGCATAATCACGGCCAGCTTGACGAGTACCCCACTTGTGAATACAACTAAAAGCGTTGCAGTAATCTTGCTGATCAAGCCTCGGCTGCCAGGATCCCAGATGTACCAAACTAGGACTCCGACTAGGCTCAAAAAGCTGATCACTATAGCTGAGTTTAAAAATAGTCTCATTCGTCATCACCTTTTAGCTTTCCCAGTTCGGCAATATATAGATCAGTCCATTTAGCCAGCACCTTTGGCAATGAAAGCTTCATGTTAATTGTTCTCCTTTTTGTTCTTGTCAGCTCCTGCGTCAACTTCGGCTTTGGTATAAGCCCACGAATCCACGTGATCATCAACCGCTACGAGCGTGATGTATTTCGGATTGATCATCATCGTTGAACAATTATTAAAGCTCGGGTCCGCTGACATGATCACGTTGTCCGTCTGATAAAGCTTGTGTTCCTTAAGGCAAGCTTGAATCTTGGCACATTCCTTCCGTACATCCGCAGTCCAGATGGTCCATGTCTGCTCGCCTACGCCTGGAATCACGGCGTAGATATCAATTTTTGTCATATTCGTTCTCCTTTAAATCTTGTAAATCGGGATGTTGGGAATCTCTCGGTTCTTGGCATCCCTTTTCTTCTTCTGCAATGCTTGCCAGTCGTGCATCGTATAGATGTTCTGTCCTAGCCAGTCATCAAGGATCGTCTTCAGATAGCCATATGGCGTATTAGGCTCCGCAATCTTCGTCAGGTCGATTGCTTTCTGCAGCAGATCAATGCTCATCCCTTGATCAGATGCATCTAGCAGCAGCTTGCTGATCTGGTCAGTCATGGCACCTAAGCTATCTGGCCATGACAAAAAAGAAAGCTCAGTGTTTTTGTCGAGAGGTTGCTTAATCCTCTCTCTCATATTCATACTTGTAGTATTAACCCTTGTAATATTCCCTTTGACTTTTTTATCAATAGGGTATTGATCTTTTTGCGCATAGGGTATTGACTTTTTTGTCAATAGGGGTGTTGCAATAGGGTAGATTTTTCGTTGTACAATCCGCTTGCCATTGCGGGTTTGTTCAACTTGCACATAGCCACACTTTTCTAGGTGACTGACCCAGCGGCTAACCGTTGACTTGTCAGCACGATATAGCTTTGAAAAGTATGAGTTGGTAGCTGTGCAGTACCCATATTTGTTGCTTAGTGCAGTTATTTCACTGTATAGCAACTTCTCATTCGGCTTAAGCCGTTCATCATAGCGCACATCAGCCGTGATGATGGAGTAGTAGGAAGGCTTCTCATCTTCCATTACTCTCACTCCCTTCTATGAGATCTCGATGCTGCTAACCTCTGTAAACCCTGCCAGTTGTTTTCCTTGCCGGCAATAATCGCACTTGCCACATGCCTTTGGCTTTTCCTCTCCCATAAGAACTTGCCAGAATCTATCTTGATCATTCTTGATCTTTTCTAATGCTTGATTCATCAAGAACTGGCCATCACCGTCAAAGCTGATGGCGATCTTGTCTGGTGGCACCTGTTTTGATACGCCAAAGATATATGGCTGGCAGTCAATACCAAACGTCTGCTTAATCAGTTCCTGAT